>Ga0070681_10000835_pt1 | contig 25792 bp, 24 predicted proteins | sample KBSC83BmetaG_FD_65650 | JGI IMG/M metagenome (GOLD analysis project Ga0070681, IMG submission 65650) | Corn rhizosphere microbial communities from Kellogg Biological Station, Michigan, USA - KBS C8-3B metaG | ecosystem: Host-associated > Plants > Roots > Rhizosphere | place: USA: Michigan...
GTCGGAATCGGAACGTCTCGATCGAGCCGATATCGAGCGAGGTCGGTCATGGTCAGCTCCGCGATCGGCGCGACCGGGAGATCGCTTGAGCCTACCGCGGCATCGTGGTGTACAACGACCACTCCATCGCGCGTGGCATGCACGTCCAGCTCGATAGCATCGGCGCCCAGTTCAATCGCGCGCTCGAACGCCGGAATGGAGTTTTCAGGATGCGTATCATGCGCGCCCCGATGGGCGATTTTTTCGGGGGAGGGGCGAGCTCGCCGGGTCAGGAATTCCTCGGGGTAGTAGCTTTGGGCACGATGAGCGCGAAGCATACGGGTGCCCCGGAAGCGGGTCAATCACCCTTTCCGGCCTTAACGGAGGACCTTCCGGCGCGTCTACCGGTTGAGGCTCCATGACTCCAAGCCCCGAAAGACCGCCCGCAGACAGGGCTGACGAGACTGATATGGAGCTGATCGCGCGCTGGAAGGCGGGCGATGGCAGGGCAGCGACCCGGCTGGTGGGGCGCCATTCCCAGGCATTGGCGCGCTTTGCGGCCAGCGCGGGCGAGCGGGATGGGGTCGAGGAGCTGGTGCAGGACACCTTTGTCCGGGCCTTCGCGTCGCTCGATTCGTTTCGCGGCGAGAGCTCGCTTCGGACCTGGCTGTTTACAATCGAGCGGCGGCTGATGCTGGATCGCCGCCGAGCAGAGCGGCGGAGCAGGGAGACTGTCCCGGTGGCGGAGTCGGACCAGGTCAGTGAGTACGGTGCGCTGGATGGGTTGATCGCGGAAGAGGCGCAGGAGCGGGTCAGAAAATCGCTCGATGCGCTTTCGCCGACGCAGCGGGAAGTGTTCACACTGCGGGTGCAGCAGGGGTTGTCGTACAAGGAGATCGCGGAAGTGGTCGGCAGCACCGAGGGCGCCGCCCGGGTGCACTACCACAACGCGATTCAGACGGTAAAGGAGTTTCTGAAAGATGAATGAGTGCATAGCGAGAGACATCCAGGAAGTTCTTCCGGATCTGCTTCACAGCGCGCTTCCCGCCGATCAGCGGGAGCGGGTAGAGCAGCATCTCGCGGCGTGCGATAGCTGTCGCGAGGAGCTGGCGGTGCTGCGCGCGGTCAAGGACGCGGCGGTTTTTGCGCCTGCCATCGATGCCGCGCGCATCTCGCAACTTATCCCTCCCTACCGTGCGATTCTCCCCACTCCGGCACCAAAGCGCACCCGGGTCTCCCAGTGGCTGGTCGCGGCTACGGCGGCGATTCTGATCATCGGCGGCGGATCGGTCGTGCTGAATCGCGGTTCGACAACTCCTGACGTTGTCGCCGTCGTTCCCCCTCCCGCGGAGGTCGGCCCCACGGTGTCGCCGGAAGCGCCGCCGGCCGCAACATCGACGGTAGCGCAACCGGCCGCGACGCACACTTTCGCGCTGGCGTCTGACGTCGCGAGCCTGAGCGACGGTGATCTCGTCCAGCTGATGAACGATATGGATGATTTCGACGCGCTGCCGGCAGCGGATCCCGATCCGGTGATCGCGGTGGACAGCGGGGACAGTCTCTGACCATGATTAGAACGATGACCAAGTCTGTCGCCGCGTTGACGACTGCTTTTGCGTTCGCTGTTTCCTCTGCTGGCGCGCAACCGGTGCGCGGCGGAAAAGCCGCGCAGCAGCGGCCCGCGCTCGAGCAGCAGTTTCGCCAACGTCTTGCCAAGCTCGCGCAAACGCGTATTGGCCTGACCGATGCGCAGATGGCGCAGCTCGAGCAGTCGACGACACGCTACGCTCCGCAGCTCACCCAGCTGGCGACGCAGGAGCGCGAGACGCGCCGGCAGCTCCGCACCGAGCTGACCGCGCCGCAGCCAAACCAGCAACGGGTGAGTGATCTGCTCGACGCGTCGCTGCGTTTGCAGAAGCAGCGCATCGATCTGGTCGAGGCGGAGCAAAAGGATCTGGCGCGCTTCATGACGCCGGTGCAGCGGGCGCGGTACATTGCGCTGCAGCAGCAATTCCGCCGCCGCACCCAGGAGCTCACCGCCAAGCGCCGCGGTGCAGAACGTCCCGCCGCACAACCTCCCTCGGCGAAACAGCTTCCCTAGCACGCCACAGCGGAATAGTCTTCGTGACACCGGCCCTCGTCCGAAATGGCGAGGGTTCTTTTTTGGCCAGACCATCCACGATGCCAGACTTCGCTCACCATCTGACCCACTTGTTGCGCGCCTACACCTATCCGGTACTTGTCGGGTTGGTGCTGCTGGAAAGCCTCGGCATTCCACTGCCCGGTGAGATCGCACTGGTCACGGCGTCGGCATATGCATCGGTTGGCACGATCTCCATCACCGCGGTGATCGTTCTCGCGGCGGTCGCAGCCACCGTTGGCGGAGTGATGGGATACTGGATCGGCATCAAAGGTGGGTTGCCATTGCTCGCCCGATACGGTGGGTATGTCGGAGTCCGCCGCCACCACATCGATCGCGCGCACGGCTTCTTCGAGAAAAATGGCGCCAAGACGATCCTGTTCGGCCGATTCGTAGCGATTCTTCGCACGTGGGCGTCGGTGGTTGCGGGGGCGGCGTGCATGTCCTTCCGGACATTTTTTGCCTTCAACGCGATCGGCGCGTTCGCGTGGGCCGTCGTTTTCGGCTTGCTCGGGTACTATTTCGGGCGCGATCTGCCGCTGTTGGAGAGACTCATCTCGAGTCTCAGCTTTGTCGTTCTGATCGTCGGAGCTGTCGCGGTCCTGGGCTTCGTACTGATCAGGAGGAGGAAGGACGACCGCGGGAACGAACCGCGAAAACAGTCAGGTGGTGGTAGCGAAGTCGACCAACTGCGAGAACAGTCAGGTGGTGGCGGCGAGGTGATAGGGAAGGAGGCGTGAGGAGTGCGGGCATTTCGGGACCTTTCCGCTGCATGGTCACCTCGCGCCCTCCACCGTACTGTTCTCGCGGTACGTTTTGCTAAATTAGAGCGCAACGCGCCCGGGTGGCGGAATCGGTAGACGCAGGGGACTCAAAATCCCCCGGCCATTGGCCTTACGAGTTCGAGTCTCGTCCCGGGTACTTCCTCTTCAAAGACTTCTGGCTTACGCCGAGTCCCGCCAACGCGCGGCATCCGCGGGCGCTGCCGCTGCCTCGCTTGTCGCCAGCGCCGGCCGGCGCTGCCGAATCCGCGCAACCGCCCGTCTGGTCAAACCCCGCATCTGCTCGGGTAGCTCGTCGAAGTAGGTGTAGAAGACGGGCGTGACATACAGCGTTACCAGCTGCGAGAATGCCAGGCCTCCCACCACCACGACGCCAAGAGGCCGCCGCGCATCCGCGCCCGCACCTGTACCGAGAGCGATTGGAAGCGTCGCCATGAGTGCAGCCATCGTCGTCATCATGATCGGCCGGAACCGGACGATCGCTGCTTCCACAATCGCGATCTCCGGCGCGACGTGCTCCGTTCGCTCTCGCTCGAGCGCGAAGTCGATCATCATGATCGCATTCTTCTTCACGATGCCGATCAGCAGGATCAAGCCGACGAAGCCGTAGACGTCGAGCTCCATCCGGAATATCAGCAGCGCCAGCAGCGCACCGAATGCAGCGAAGGGAAGCCCGGTCAGAATCGTTGCTGGGTGAATGAAGCTCTCGTACAGAATGCCGAGCACCATGTAAATCACGAAGATCGCGAGAACGAGGAGCGCGAGCAGTCCTTGCTGGCTCGCCTGGAACGCCTGAGCGGTTCCCGAGAAGCTCGTATTTATCCTCGGAGGCAGCGTCGTTGCCGCAGCCGCCTCGACCGCCGCCGTCGCCTGCGACAGCGCAACACCCGGGCGTGTGTTGAACGAGATCGTCACCGACGGCAGCTGGCCCGAGTGGGTAATCGCCAGCGGACCGACGTCTTCACTCATCTTCGCGACCGCGCTCAACGGCACCAGCGCGCCTTGCTGCGAGCGGACGTACAGCATGCCGAGCGCCGCAATATCGCGCTGAAACTCGGGGCGCAGCTCCATGATCACCATATACTGATTGGTCGGGGTGAAGATGGTGGACACCTGCCGCGAGCCGTACGCATCGTACAGCGCGCTCTCGATCTGCTGTGCCGTCACACCGAGCGAAGCGGCTCGATCGCGGTCGATCTGCACGATCACCTGTGGATTCGCGATCTGCAGATCGCTCGTCACATCCTGGATCTGTGAAAGCTCGCGCATTTTCGCTTCCATGCGCGCGGAGGCGGAGTCGAGAGCCTCGATGTCGGGACTCTGCAACGTGAACTGATACTGACTCTTGGACGAGCGGCCTCCGATCTGAATCGCGGGAGGGATTTGCATGTACACGTTCATTCCCGGAATTCCCGAGAGCTTTGGGCGCAGCTCGTTGACCACTTCATCGGCGCTCGGCCGCTCTCCCTGCGGCTTGAGGGCGAGGAAGAATCGGCCCTGGTTTCCGCTTCCCCCGAAACCCGATCCCACCGAGGACATGTAGCCGGCGACGGCGGGGTCTTTCGCCAGAATCCCCGCCACCTGCTGCTGGAGTCTCACCATTTCAGGGAACGACGTCCCTTGCGCCGCCTCGGTCGTGACGCTGATCTGTCCGGTGTCCGCCGTCGGTATGAAACCGGTCGGCACCAGCTTGAAGAGCACCACCGTTCCAACCAGCACAGCCAGAGAGAACATCAGCGCGCCGAAACGATGCACCATCACCCAGGCGAGGCTCGACTCGTACCTGCCAAGAATGCGCTCGTAGATGCGCTCTGAGGCATTGAACAGCCGACCGTGGGTATGTGATGGCGGCCGCAGGAATCGGCTCGACAGCATCGGCGTCAGGGTGACCGACACGAACCCTGACACGAGGATCGCGGTGCCGATCGTAACAGCGAATTCGTGAAACAGCCGGCCGATGATTCCACCCATGAAGAGAAGCGGAATGAAGACGGCGGTCAGCGACGCAGTCATCGCCAGAATCGTAAAGCCCACCTCGGCGGAGCCGTCGAAGGCCGCCTGCATTGGCGTCTTACCCATCTCCATGTGTCGGACGATGTTCTCCAACATCACGATCGCGTCATCGACGACGAAACCGACGGCCAGCGTGAGCGCCATCAGGGAGAGGTTGTCCAGCGAATAGCCGAACAGGTACATCACCGCAAAGGTCCCGACGAGTGACATCGGGAGCGCGAGGCTCGGGATGATCGTCGCCGAGACATTGCGCAGGAAGATGAAGATCACCATGACGACCAGGAACAACGTCAGCATCAGGGTGAACTTCACGTCCTTGACCGATTCCTCGATTGGGACCGAGCGATCGTACAAGGTCTTTATCTCGACGCTCGCCGGTATTTCCGAGCGCAGCGACGCGACCAGCTCCTTCACGCCGCGGGCGACCTGTACCGTGTTCGTTCCCGGCTGTCTCTGAATCGCCAGCACCACGGCGCGGTCGTCGTTGTACCAGCTCGCTACCTTGTTGTTCTCCACGTCGTCGGTGACATCGCCCAGCTCCTCCAGATGCACCGGTGCGCCGTTCCGGTAGGCGACTACCATACGCTTGAATTCGCCGGCATTCTGAAGCTGCCCATTCGCGACGATCGTGGACGCGCGATTGCTTCCCCACAGCGTGCCGGTCGGCATGCTGACATTCTGCGCTGAAATCGCGTTCGCCACCTCGTCGATTCCGATTCCGCGGTTGGCGAGGGATGTCGGGTCGAGCTGAATTCTGACCGCGTACTGCTGGCCACCGTAGACCTGGACCTGGGCGATCCCCGGAACCATGGAGATTCGCTGAGCCATGAACGTTTCGCCGTACTCATCCAGCTTGGAGAGGGGGAGCGTGCTGGATGTCAGAGCAAAGTAGAGAATCGGCGCGTCAGCCGGATTCACCTTCCGATACGACGGTGGGAGAATGCCGAGCGGCAAACTCCGGAGAACGCGTGAGATGGAAGCCTGGACATCGGCGGCGGCTGCATCGATGTCGCGATCCAGATTGAACTGGATGGTTATCGACGTGCTTCCGAGCGTGCTCGTCGACACCATGTTGTCGATGCCGGCGATGGTCGAGAATTGTTTCTCGAGGGGAGTCGCCACTGAGGACGCCATCGTCTCCGGACTCGCGCCCGAGAGGTTGGCGTTCACGCTGATCGTCGGGAAATCCACCGACGGCAGATCGTTGACTGGAAGACGGCGATAGGACGATGTGCCGAAGAACAGAATCCCCAGCATCACCAGTACCGTCATAACCGGGCGTCGTATGAATAGCCCTGTCATTGCACAACTCCCTTGACCGTCACCTTCGATCCCGAGACCAGTCGGGATTGCCCGCTAATGATAACCCGATCGCCTTCCTTCAATCCGCTCGCAATGACTGTTACCGAGTCCACCGTGCGCGCCACTGTGACGGGATTCTGCTTTGCCGTGCCGGCGCTATCCACCGTAAAGACATAAGTACCCTGCTGGCCGGTGAGAACCGCCGGAGCCGGAAGCGTCAGAGCGTTGGGATCGACGTAAAGCTGCAGCACGACGTTCGTGTACTGTCCCGGCCATAAGCTGCCGTCCGGGTTGGAGAATCTTGCCTTGAGCAGCACCGTTCCGGTGGTGGAATCGACGTTGTTGTCCACGAACGAAAGCGTGCCCGTCAGAGGTTGAGTGGAGCCCTCTGATGGGACAGCGCGAACGAGCAGTGCGTTGCCTCCACGGTAATAACGTTGGATGTCCGGGAACTGGCTCTGCGGCACTGAGAAACGCACCAGGATCGGCTGAATCTGATTGATCACCACCAGCGGTGGCTGAGTATTGGCTTTGACCAGGTTGCCCTGTCGAACGAGCAGACTTCCCGTTCGGCCAGAGATCGGAGCGCGAATGGTGCAATTCGCCACATCGAGGGCTGCTCCCTGGATCGTGGCCTGATCGGCGGCGACGGTCGCCGCTGCAGATGCCGCGGTGGCTTCCGCCTGATCCGCCTGCGAGCTGGTGACATAGCCTTCCTTGACGAGCGCAGCGTACCGCGCTGCGTCCCGCCGCGCATTTGCCGCGACGGCTTCGTCTCGGGTCAGCTGTGCGCGCGCCTGGTTGAGAACCGCCTGATAAGGCCGGGCGTCGATCTGAAAGAGGACCTGGCCGGCCTGAACTTCCTGACCCTCCGCGAACGTAACGCGGTTGAGGATCCCATTTACCTGTGATTCCACCGCGACGGTCTGCATTGGCTCGACCACACCATTCGCCGTCAGAACGTATGGAATTGTGGCGCGCTTCACCGTCGCGACGTTCACCGCGACCGTCGGACTTCTTGGGGCGTCTTTTTTTGAGCACGCGGCGCCGGCCACAAGAACGAGCGCGGCCATCCACGCGAGAGGAGAGCGCGTGCTCATCGGTTGGTCGGGTTTGGGGGTGTGCGGGAAAGTGAGTCGGTCGAAAACGCGAATGGCGTGTCGCCGTTGGGCTGTAATACCCCTGCGTCCCGGGCTAGTTGCGCCAGTGAAGTATACCACTGCCATCGGGATTGAACCTGCTGCGCGCGAGCGTTGGCGAGCGCGGTCTGTGCAGTGAGCAGATCGATGATGCTGCCGACGCCCTCGCGATACCGTCCCGCTGCGACCTGAACCGACTGCGTAGCGCTCGCCAGCAGATCATCCGCGGTTGCGACGCGCTGTCCGGCGGTCTGAAGCGCGTAGTACGATACGAAAACCTGGGTCACGACGTTCTGACGAGTCTGGTCGGCGATCGCCGAGATGGCATCGGCCTGTGCCTGTGCCGCGGCGACGTCGTACTGATGGGAAAAACCATTGAATATCGGAATCTGCAAGCCGAGTGAGAGTGTGTAGGAAGGTCCGGCGAACACCTGTGGAGTTGAGAACGTCCGAGCGGCATTTCCATTGAGGGCGAGGGAGGGTAGCTCCGCAGCGCGGGCCACTTTCACCGCAGATGCGGCCGCGGCGGCGTCCGCTCTCGCCGCGGCCAGATCCGGTCGGTTTCGCAGGGCATCGTTGATCACGCTGTCGACGCTCTGGGCGAGCGCGCGGACCGGCAATGCTCCATTGAGCGGCTGAAGCTCAAAGGGGAGATTGGCCGGCAGACCGAGTGCCGATGCCAGGCTTCCGCGAGCGGCCTGGAGGTTTCCCTGGGTGGTCTCGAGATTGAGCTGCTCCTGCGACAAGGCGGTGCGAGCCTGCAGCACATCGGCGATGGTTGCGAGCCCGACACGATTACGTTGTTGGGCGGCGTTCAGATTCGCCTGCGCTTCCGCGATCGCGGATCGCTCGGCGGCCAGCAGCGCCGCGGTTGCCATGTAAGTGAAGTAGGCGACCTCGGCCTGTAGCACCGTGTTTTGAATCGTCGCGTTGTGGGCGAAGTTCGCGGCAAACAGGTTCTGCCGGGCGCGTTCGATCGACCCAGAGCGGCCGCCGAAATCGAGCAGCAGGTAGTTCAGGTTAACCGAAGGACCGTATTCGGTGCGCTGCCCTGCGGGGCGGGTTGCGGTCGCCGGCGATTGCACCCGGGACAAGGTTCCGGCTGCGTTCAGGGTCGGGAATAGCTGGCCACGCTCCGATCCGAACAGCGCGGCGGCCGCGCGAGCCTGCGCCCACGACGCTCTCGTCGCCGGATTATTCCGAAGCGCAAGATCCACGACGTCGGCGAGGGTGAGCTGACTGATTCGCTGCTGCAGATCCGGGGGCACCGCTGCTGCCTGGGCGGCGGGCACCAGCGGCTCGGGATGAACGGCGCGCGCGGGAGCCTTCCATGGCACGTTCGGCGCGGGCGCTGCGCCTGCAACACCATTCACCCGAGGAGGCTTTCCACAAGCAATCGCTATTATCGCTACAACCAGAGAGAATGGTTGGAATACACTGTTTTTGTGGGACATTATTTCCAATACGTTGTGCGCGGCTGTTATGCTGATGTGCACCAAAGGTTTTGTGTAAAGCTTTGTTGCACTACATTTGGCGATTCGGATCGACCGTCAGGAGCCAATGACGAAGTATAAGTTCGCTAAGGTGCCTTCGCGCGGCGAAGCCATCGTTTACAAGAATGGTTCTCTCGCCGTACCCGACAATCCCATTATCCCCTTCGTGGAAGGTGATGGCACCGGGCCGGACATCTGGAGAGCGTCGGTGCGGGTTTTCGACGCCGCGGTAGAACGCGCTTACCAGGGTCAGCGCCGGGTGGCGTGGATGGAAGTCTTCGCCGGCGAAAAATCCTTCAAGCAATTCCAGGACTGGCTCCCGCAGGAGACCATCGATGCGATGCAGGAGTATCGGGTCTCGATCAAGGGCCCGCTGACGACACCCGTCGGCGGCGGAATTCGGTCGCTGAACGTGACTCTGCGTCAGGTCCTCGATCTTTACGCGTGCATTCGTCCGGTCAGGTACTTCGAGGGCGTCGGCGCGCCGGTCAAGGAGCCGGAGCGCGTCAACGTCGTGATTTTTCGGGAGAACACCGAAGACGTATACGCGGGAATCGAGTGGAAGGCCGGCTCACCCGAAGCGGAAAAGGTGGCTGCGTTTCTCCGTAAGGAGTTCAACTCCGACATCCGCGAGAAATCGGCGATCGGTATCAAGCCGATGTCGGAATTCGGATCCAAGCGTCTGGTGGCGATGGCAATTCGCCACGCGATCGAGAAGTGCAGGGAGTCGGTCACCCTAGTTCACAAGGGCAACATCATGAAGTTCACCGAGGGCGCCTTTCGCGACTGGGGGTATGAGGTGGCGCGCGAGCAGTTCGGTGAGGACACCACCACCGAAGCGGAGCTCACCAAGGGCGGGCCGACCGCGCGCGCCGATGCGATCGTGATCCGCGACCGGATCGCGGACTCGATGTTCCAGCAGCTCCTCCTGCGTCCCTCCGAGTACTCGGTGATCGCGACGCCGAACCTGAACGGCGATTACCTGTCCGACGCCGCCGCGGCGCAGGTCGGAGGGCTCGGCATCGCACCAGGTGGCAACGTCGGTGATGGTGTCGCCGTGTTCGAGGCGACCCACGGCACGGCGCCGAAGTACGCGAACCTCGACAAGATCAATCCGGGCAGCGTGATCCTCTCGGGCGTCATGATGTTCGAGTACATGGGCTGGAATGAAGCGGCAGCTCTGATCGTGAAAGGGATGGAAAACGCCATCAAGTCGAAGCGAGTCACTTACGATCTGGCGCGACAGATGCCCGGCGCGACCGAAGTCTCAACCTCCGCTTTTGGTGATCAGGTGATTGCCGGAATGAAGAGTTAGCTGGTGCTGAACGTCGGCATCGCATCGGCGAGCCCCGTTGAAGTCGGGACCGCCCTTCTCATCGTAGCGCTTCCCGAGAACCCCACCCTCTCCGGCATCGCCGGACTCGACACCGCGACGCAGGGCGCAGTCTCGCGATCGTTCGAGATGAAGGATTTTCGCGGCTCGCGCGACGAGATGCTGCATCTCACCGGACTCCCCAAAGGCCCGCGGCGCATACTGCTGGTCGGGATGGGAGCCATCGCCGATCGCAGGGCTTCGCTGCGACGCGCTGCGACGCTTGCCGCTAGAAACGCGCACCGGCTGGGAGTGGGCGAGCTGGTCTGGTACTCCGACCAGCTCTCACCCGAAGAAATCGAAGCCATCACGGTCGGCTTGATTGCCGGCTGCTGGGAATATCCCGATCTCAAATCGCCGGTGCCGGAGGCGGAGCGCAAGAAGCCGCTCGAGAAAGCGACGATCCTCGCCACCAGCACTGACGACAGTCGCCGCGGACTGGCGAATGGTCAGGCGATCGGGTCGGGCCACAGCCTCGCCCGCCGACTGGCGATGATGCCGGGTAATCTGTGCACGCCGGACTTCCTGGCGCAGACCGCGTCCGAGATTGCCAAACGCTACGGAATGGGAATCACGACCCTCGGACGCAAGGAGCTCGAAGCCGAGCGAATGGGATCTTTCCTCGCCGTTGCCCAGGGCACGCCGCAGGATCCCAAGCTCATCGCGCTCGAGTACAAGGGCACCAAGCCGACCTCCAAGCCAGTGGTTCTCGTCGGCAAAGGCCTTTGCTTCGACAGCGGTGGAATCTCCATCAAGCCTGCACAGGGGATGGAATTCATGAAGTTCGACATGTGCGGCGCTGCCGGCGTGCTCGGCACCTTCGAGGCGCTCGGTCAACTCAAGCCGGAGGTGAACGTCGTCGGGATCGTGGGCGCGACCACCAACATGCCGTCCGGCACCGCCATGAATCCGGGCGACGTGGTCAAAGCGTCGAATGGCAAGTCAATCGAGATCATCAACACCGATGCTGAAGGACGACTCGTTCTAGCCGACTGCCTGTCGTATGCGAAGCGATTCAATCCCGACGTCGTCATCGACGCCGCCACCCTGACCGGGGCCTGCGTGATCGCGCTCGGCCATACCGCCAGTGGTGTTTTCTCGGCCGACGATGCTCTCATCGCAGAAATCCTTGCCGCCGGGAAGCGCGCGGGCGAGCCAGCGTGGCCTCTGCCACTCTGGGACGAGTACAAGGATCTGATCAAGTCTGACGTTGCAGATGTGAAGAATTCAGGCGGTAGACCGGCCGGCGCGGTTACGGCGGCGATGTTTCTGAGGGAGTTCGCGGAGGGTTATACGTGGGCACACATGGACATCGCCGGCACCGCATACTCCGAAACTGATCTCGTGACGATTCCAAAGGGACCAACCGGTGTTCCGACGGGTACCTTCATCGAATTCGTGCGCGGGAGAATTGTCTGAGGAAGAGCAGATTGGCGCTCTGGCCCATCTCGGTCCGCCTCGGCCTTATTGCCGGGGCGCTTTTGTACGCGGCCGGAAATCCGGCTCGTGCGCAGGTGGTGCCGCCGCCCGCGAGTGAAGTGCCGATCCCCGTCAAACCCAAAACCGATTCGGCCCCGGACACCGTCAAGACCGACACCATCAAGGCGCCGATCGGTCGCTTCGCTGATCCGGCTCTCTACGAGATCGGCCCGCAGTACGAATGGAATCGTGCCGAGTTGTTCGCTACCGGCGCGCTGAGCCTGGTCGAGCTCCTCGACAGGATCCCGGGAGTGACGACGTTCAGGTCGGGGTGGTTGGCGACGCCGCAGACCGCCATGCACAACGGGGAGTTTCGACGCGTGCGGGTTTTTTACGATGGGCTCGAGATCGACGATCTCGATGGCCGGACGGCCGGCGTACTCGATCTCTCCACTATACAACTCTGGTCGCTCGAGCATCTGAGCATCGAGCGCAGCGCCAGCGAGCTTCGGATCTACATGCGGAGCTGGAGGGTGGAGAACACCGATCCATACACGCGAGTGGATGTCGCGACGGGCAACGAAGACACCAATCTCTATCGAGGATTTTACGGGAAGAGGTTCGACAACGGCGGTGTCCTTCAGCTCGCAGGTCAACAGTACGGGGTGACCAGCAGCCGCCTGGCCGGAAGCGGCGACGCCCTATCACTCCTGGCGAGGATCGGAGTCGCGAGAAAAGCCTGGAGCATCGACGGATTTGTGCTCCGTCATCATCCAACCCGAAACATACAGAGAGGCTTGTCGCGACCACCGGTGCTAGGACTCGACGCGACCTACACCGACGCGTATGTGCGCGCGTCCGTCGGGAACAACAACGGCGGACCGTGGGCAACTCTCACCGTCGGCTCCCTCGGCTTCAAGGGGACGACGCCCCCCGACCGGGGCGTCGGTGCCGCGGCGTTCGGAGACACCCTCGAGCGACGGGCTTCCGAGTCCCAGTACAATCTGAACGGGGGCCTCACTCTCGGTCCCCTTCGCATTGAGCTGGCCGACAGACTGCGGAGTCTGCTTGGCGCGAGCTACAACACCCCTTCCGCCCGTGGCGATCTGGTCAGTCCGATCGGAGTGATCAGCGGATTTGCCGAGCACGACGGGTTGCACGGCGTCACCAACGCTGACGTCGGGGTCCGCGCCCAACCGCTGCCCTTCGTTGCACTATCCGGTTCGATTGCCCGCTCGCACCCGGGGAGCGGGGCACCAGATGTGAGTGATGTCACTGCAGTTCGCGGCGAGGCGGGGATCCGGCTCTTCGGGCCCTGGTTCTCGGGCGGTGTGATCAGGGCTGACCGAAGTGCAGGGCTCGCGCCCATCACGTATGACACGCTATTGCTCCCGCCGGCGACGGGCAAACTATCGGCGTGGACTGCCTCGGTCAGGGGACTGATCGGTGCCGGATTCGGGATCGATGCATGGCTTGAACGGTGGTCGCCACGCGGACCATACATACCCGAGTACCAGAGTCGGTCCGAGCTCAATTACACCAACAATTTCATCAGGCGGTTTCCGCGTGGTGATTTCGAGCTCAGACTTTCCGGGGTCTACGAATACCGATCGCACGTCGACTTTCCTCTCGCGGCGGGCGACGTGCGCACCGAGGTGGAAAGGACTGTATCGGCGATGCTCGAGCTTCGGATCATGAGGGCGGTCATCACCTACCAGCAGCGGAACATCACTGCCTACCAGTACCCGATCGTGCCGGGCTTCGAGATGCCGCGGGTGCTGGCGATCTACGGCGTGAGATGGGATTTCTGGAATTGACAAAGCCTTTGTCGTTCCGTAGGATAGCCCACCTCACATGATATCCAGCATGACGGGTTTCGGCGCGGCCGAGGGCGCGATCGGGGACGCGCGCGCCAGCGTCGAGATCAGATCGGTCAACCATCGCTTTTTCAGCCCCAGTCTCAAGCTCCCGCAAGCGTTGGCGCGTTGGGAGGGCGACGTCCGCGAGATTCTGCGGCAGAAGATTGCGCGCGGTCACGTTACCCTGACTGCGCGGCTCGATCGCGCGGCAGGGACCCAGACTGTGATCGACGAAGCCCGCGTCGCCCAGTACGCGACGGCTCTCAAGGAGCTCAAGAAAAAGCACGCCCTTGGCGGCGAAGTCGATCTCGCCACAGTCCTGAGAATGCCCGACGTCGTGGCGGTTCCGACCGACGATCTGGATGCCGGCGCAGGCGAGGCGCTGGCGGTCATTGTGAATCAGGCAGTGGCACATCTCGTCTCGATGCGGCGGAGCGAGGGTGCGCAGCTGGCGACGTTCCTTCTCGAGCGCGTCGGAGCGGTTGAAAGCCGGCTGGCGAGAATCGAGACACGCGCCCCGATTCGTTTGAAGGAGCATCACGAGCGCGTCAAACGCACCGTCTCCGAGCTTGTCGGCGGCGCGGGAGCCGACCCCCAGCGCGTTGCGCAGGAGATCGCAATCCTGGCTGACAAACTCGACGTCGCGGAAGAGCTCGACCGATTTCGCTCTCACCTCGCCGCGTTCCGGGAGACGTCCCGGTCGCAGACCGCCGATCCAGTCGGCAAGCGGCTTGGATTCATACTTCAGGAGATGGTGCGCGAGGCAAACACCATCGGCAGCAAGGCGAGCGACGCCCAGATCCAGGAGGATGTGATCGCCATCAAGGAAGAGCTCGAGCGCATCCGGGAGCAGGTCGAAAACCTCGAGTGATGCCTTTCCCCGTCATTCTCTCCTCGCCTTCGGGCGGCGGCAAAACGACCATCGCGCACCGGCTGCTGGTGGAACGGGGCGACGTCGGGTACTCGGTTTCCTGCACGACCCGCCCACCCCGGGAAGGCGAAGTGCAGGGGAAAGACTATCACTTCCTTCCCGAGGGGGAATTCATCCGCGGCCAGAAGAACGGCGAGTTCGCCGAATCGGCCGAAGTTCACGGCCACCGTTACGGGACGCTTCGCGCCGAGGTGGAGCGCGTCCTGGCATCGGGCCGCCACGTCATCATGGACATCGACGTCCAGGGGGCCCGCCAGTTCGCAAAGGCGTTCCCCAGCTCGGTGCTGATCTTCATTCTCCCGCCATCCGCGGATGTGCTCGTGGAACGGCTGCGGATGCGCGGAACGGAGGATCCGAAGTCCCTCATTCGGCGTTTCAAGAGTGCCAAAGACGAGCTGAAGGCGATAGATTTGTACCAGTACGTAATTGTGAACGACGAGATCGATTCCGCGGTGGCGGCGGTGTCGAGCATCATCAACGCCGAAGGACTCAGTCGTTCGCGGAACGCGAATCTCGCGCTTCGGATCGACGAGTTGATGACCGGTATCCAGCGCGCCATCGATCAATACTCAGCGAGGAAGTAGATGCAGGTATTCATTCCCAACGAAGTCGCGAAGCACGCGACCAACAAGTATCTCGGCGTTCTGGTTGCCGCGAAGTATGCGCGTGTTCTCAACGAATTCCCACGCGACCGCTCGGCACCCGGTGAGAAGAAGCTCACCACGAGAGCGCTCGAGGAGCTCACCGATGGCGAGGTCGAGTATCGCGTAGTTCCGCGCCGTCGCACGGAGTAGTTACCGCGCGCCCCTTCACCGACAGTCGGGTACTCCTCGGCGTCACCGGGGGAATCGCCAGCTACAAATCAGTGTGGCTGGCGCGTTTGCTTACCCAGGCCGGCGCCGAAGTAGACGTCGTGATGACGCGCGGCGCCCGCGAATTTGTGGGACCGATCACCTTCGAGGCAGTGACTGCGCGGCCGGTCCACACCGAGATTTTCGGCCCGGGCCACGCCCTCGATCATATTCGGTTGGCGCGCGAAGCGAAGGTGATCGTCGTCGCGCCCGCCACCGCTGATTTCGTCGGCAGGGCGGCTCACGGACTTGCCGACGATTTGCTCACCGCCTGCCTCCTTGCGACCCAGTCGAAGGTGCTCCTCGTCCCGGCGATGAACGACAAGATGTGGTCGCACGCGCAAACGAAGCGAAACGTCGAGCAAGCGCGATCGCTCGGTTACGAGATTCTGGAGCCCGCTGACGGCCCCCTCGCTGTCGGTGAGGGAAGCGGTCCGGGTCGGATGCCCGAGCCGGAAGAGATCATGAGCCACGTTGGCCGGCTGCTGGAGGGAACGACGCCACTGAGTGGCAAACGCATCGTCGTCACCGCCGGAGCAACCCGCGAGCCGATCGATCCCGTGCGCTTCATCTCGAACTACAGCAGCGGAAAGATGGGGATTGCATTGGCGCGGTCCGCGTGGCGCAGGGGTGCGAACGTCACCTTGATCGCCGGTCATGTCGACATCCCCGTGCCGCGTGAGATTCCAACCGTGACGGCGACGACCGTCGAAGAGATGGCCCGCGCGGTGGCTGACTCGTTGGCATCGGCCGATGTCCTGGTCATGGCTGCGGCCCCGGCTGACTTTCGTCCTGCTTCGGCAGCGCCGGAAAAAATCAAGAAAGGCAAGGCAGCGCCACGAATCGATCTCGAGCCAACAACCGATATCCTCAAGTCGACCATCGCGCGGCGGAAGAAAAAAAGTGTAATCGTCGGCTTCGCGCTCGAGACCAACGACGGCCTGAAGAACGCGACGGAAAAGCTCAAGGCGAAGGATCTCGATCTGGTGGTGCTCAACAATGCGACTGAGCCGGGTGCCGGATTCGGTGTCGACACCAATCGGGTCACCATCATCGGTCGCGATGGACGGTCGGAGGATCTCGAGTTGATGAGCAAGGCCGACGTGGCCGATGTCCTCCTCGATCGCATCGAAAAGGAGCTCGGTGGACGCTAGAGCGATGCTTCGGCGCTACCTCGAGCAGCGACGTGAGCTGGGCGAATCCGAGCTGGTGCTCGACACCTTGCACATCGACCAGGTGATGCAGCTGCTCGGCGCGAGCGGAAGAACTGTCGAGACGAGAGCAAAGGCTCCGAGCCTCCGCGAGATTGCCAGCAACGTGATCGGTGAAGATGCGAAGGACTGGCGCGAGTCACTGCGAGACGCTGGCGTGAATGTTGACGCGACCGAGTCCGGCGCGCGATCTGCGGCGCCAGTGCCCGAAGTTGAACCACCGACTCCGGCCGAGACCACTACTGAAATGGCATTCAAGAAAGGCATCGTCGTCGGCACGGATGAGGCCGAGCTGATTCCCAGCGCGATCGACAAGCTCGGTACGCTGGAAGAGATCGCAAAAAAAGTTCAGAAGTGCACCAGATGTCCGCTCTACGAGACCGCGACTCAGGGTGTTCCCGGGGAAGGCGATCCGAAGGCGCAGCTCGTTTGCGTCGGCGAGGCTCCCGGTGCCAAGGAAGATGAAACCGGCCGGCCTTTCGTCGGGCAGGCCGGTCAACTGCTCACTAAGATTCTCGGCGCAATCGACTTAACACGCGAGCAGGTCTTCATTTGCAACGTGCTCAAACACCGACCGCCTGGAAACCGAAATCCGCGTCCCGAAGAAGTCGAAGCGTGCAGTCCGTATCTGATCAGGCAGCTCGAGCTGATCAAGCCCAAAGTCATTGTTGCTTTTGGGACCTTCGCTGCGCAAACTCTCCTGAACACGAAAACTCCGATCGGCCAGCTCCGTGGTTTCGTTCACAAGTACCACGGAATACCGCTCGTCGTCACCTATCATCCCGCTGCGCTGCTGCGGAATCCTGCCTGGAAACGCCCCACCTGGGAAGATGTCAAGCTCGCCCGTAGAATTCTCGATAGCCGCTCCCGCGCGTGACCCATACAAGGATCGTCGACCGCCTTACTCCGAGGACGCGGAGCAGGCGGTCCTGTCGGCGATGCTCATGGATCCCGACGCCATTCTGCGCGCGACGGAATTCCTCGACGACACGATGTTCTATCGCGAGGGACACCGTCGGATTTTTCGGGCGATGGTCGCACTCTCGGAGCGTGGCGATGTAGTCGACCCGCTGACACTCTCGGAGGAGCTGCAGCGAACAAGCTCTCTGGAATCGAGCGGTGGCAAGGATTACATCGGCTTTCTCGTCGACGCCGTTCCCACCGCGGCCAACGTCGAGTACCACGCGCGAATCGTGCGTGAGAAGGCGCTTCGGCGCCGGCTGATCGAAGTTTCCACCGCCATCGTCGCCGAGGCTTTCGAGTCTGGCGCGCCGTCCACCGAGCTCCTCGACGAAGCCGAGCACAAGATCTTCGAGGTCAACCAGAGCCGGGGCGCGGAAGGATTCACCCGCATCAAGGAGTTGCTTTGGCCGACGATGGAGCGCATCGAGGAGATCCAGCGCGGCGGCGGTTCGATTACGGGCGTAGCGAGCGGCTTCAAAGATCTCGACGAGCTGACTGCAGGTTTCCAACCGTCGGATCTCATCATCGTCGCAGCGAGACCGTCGATGGGAAAAACCGCTTTCGTTCTCAATATCGCTCAGAATGCCGCGCTCGATAACAACGTCCCGGTCGCGTTCTTCTCGCTCGAGATGAGCAAGGAGCAGCTGGTTCAGCGCCTTCTCACGTCGGAAGGGCGCGTCGACGCGCAACGTCTCCGGAAGGGCAAGCTTCACGATGACGAGTTTGTGCGGCTGGGGCGCGCCGCCGGAATTCTCAGCCACGCGCCGATCTGGATCGACGACACCCCGGCGATGACACTGCTCGAGATGCGCTCCAAGGCGCGGCGGCTCAAGATGGAGAACAACATCGGCATGGTCGTCGTCGACTATCTGCAGCTGATGCAGGGGCCGACCAACACCGAGAGCCGCCAGCAGGAAATCAGCTACATCTCGCGGTCGCTCAAAGCGCTGGCGCGCGAGCTGAGAATTCCGGTCGTCGCGCTGTCGCAGCTGTCGCGCGCGCCGGAGCAGCGCACCGGCGAGAACAAGCGACCCCAGCTTTCCGACCTTCGCGAGTCGGGCGCCATCGAGCAGGATGCCGATCTCGTGATGTTCATCTATAGACAGGAGATGTACGACGGCCCCACCGACAAGGACGGCAATTCACTCGAGGGCCGCGCCGAGATCATCGTCGGCAAGCAGCGCAATGGTCCGACCGGGTTTGTGAATCTCTACTTCAACAAGACCTACACGCGCTTCGAGAATCTGTCGCCCCGCCTCACGACGTGAGTCCTAAAGCAAAAACTGTTTATCGCTGCACCAGTTGCGGCGCGGACCATCCAAAGTGGGCCGGCCGCTGTGATGTCTGCGGCGACTGGAATTCGCTCGTGGAGGAGATGGCCGCACCGCGCTCTTCGGCGACCGCATCCGGGCGCAGGGTGCAAGGCCAGAAATCAATGGCCGAGGGCGGGAGCGTCGCGCCGACGCCGCGTTTGCGCGACGTCCAGAGCTCCACCGGGCGGCGCTTGTTGACCGGAATCAACGAGTTCGACTTTGTCCTCGGCGGCGGCATCGTACCGGGATCGATGGTACTCGTCGGCGGTGAGCCGGGAATCGGCAAGTCGACCCTGCTGCTACAAGTCGCCGGTCGTCTCCAGGAGCTCGGCCACTCTACCCTATACGTGTCAGGCGAGGAGTCGGCGCTCCAGGTCAAGCTCCGCGCCGAGCGCCTTCACGGCTCCGCCGAGGACGTCGCTCTTCTCAACGAGACCCTGCTCGAGACAATCATTGCAACGGCCGGCTCTCAACGGCTCGACGCAATCGTCGTCGATTCGATTCAGACGATCTTTACCAGCGATCTCGAAGGCGCGCCTGGCAACGTCGGCCAGGTGCGGGAGTGCGCGGCGCGGCTGATGCGATTCGCGAAAGAAACCGAGACCACGGTCTTCGCGGTCGGCCACGTCACCAAGGGTGGTGGGATCGCCGGCCCCAAAACTCTCGAGCACATCGTCGATACGGTTCTGTACTTCGAGGGCGAGGGAATGCTCGAGCATCGGGTTCTGCGCGCGACCAAGAACCGGTTCGGCAGCGTTGACGAGATCGGCGTCTTCCGAATGACCGAGGAAGGATTGATCGCCGTTGAAAATCCATCCGAGCTTTTCCTCGGCGACCGACTGAACAATTCGTCCGGCAGCGCGGTGACGGCGCTGCTCGAGGGTTCACGTCCGGTTCTGATCGAGATTCAGGGACTCGCCGCCAAGGCGGGATATGGCACCCCGCAACGGGTCAGCACCGGATACGATGCGCGGCGTCTGGCGTTGCTGCTCGCCGTGCTCGACAAGCGCGCCGGCTTATCTTTCTCGCAGCTCGATGTTTTTCTGAACGTCGTCGGCGGCGTGCGAATGCAGGAGCCGGCCGGCGATCTCGCAGTGGCGAGCGCGCTGGCGTCCAGCGTTTATGACCGGCCCGTTGCGAGCTCCGCGATTTTCCTTGGCGAGGTCGGCCTGGGCGGCGAGATCAGACCGGTGTCCCAGGCGGAGCGTCGTCTCGGCGAAGCGGCAAAGATGGGAATGGCGACTGCGTACATGGCAGAGCGGGGAATTCCAAAGCGCGGCGTGCGTGGTATCGACATCATTGGAGTGAGAACGATCAGTGACCTTTTCCGGCACCTCTTTCACGCATAAATGAAGCGCGACGTCGGAGTGATCATCGTCGCGGCAGGCAAGGGTTCGCGCACCGGATCCGGAGAGCTGAAGCAGTTTCGCTGGGTGGCCGGCAGACCGATGCTGCTCCACAGCATCCAGACCTTTCAGTCCCGTCCCGACGTGGCGATGGTCGTCTGCGTTTTGCCGCGCGAGCACGTCGGCGACCCACCACCCTGGATTTTTCAGAGCGATGCCGACCGGCTCTTGCTCTCGATCGGCGGCAGACACCGCAGCGAATCGGTGGCAAACGGGCTCGAAGACCTGCCTTCGGAATGCGAGATCGTCGTCATTCACGATGCCGCGCGCCCTCTCGTCTCTCCGGAGATCATCGGCCGGGTGATCGACGAGGCGCGCAAAGGGAACGGAGCCATCGCCGCGCTGCCCGTCATGGACACCCTCAAGCGCGTCGATTCCAGCGGGAAGATCGTCGTCACCGTCGACCGGTTCGGACTCTGGCGTGCCCAGACGCCCCAGGCCTTCCCCCGCGATGTGATCGAGCGAGCCCACCGCGAGGCGCGCGAAGTCGACCGCATCGCCACCGACGACGCCGCGCTCTGCGAGCAGATCGGATTGCCGGTCGTGGTGGTGCGTGGGAGCGAGCGAAGTCTCAAGATCACCGAGGAAACTGATTTCGCGTTAGCGGAGGCGCTGAGTATCTTCCGCGAATGAAGCCCCAGCCGATGGTGGTGCCTTTCTGGTCGCCGCGGGAAGTCGAGGCTGCGATCAACGGAACTCTTGCTCATCTCGCCGCCGGCAAAGTGCTCGCTTACCCAACTGAGACTGTCTACGGCTTCGGCGGCGCGGTCGACGAGCGATCGGTCGAACAGCTGGTAAGTCTCAAGGGCAGGGCGCCCGGAAAACCATTCCTGCTGCTGGTTGCGGCGAGTGAGATGCTTTCGCGGCTGGAGCTCCATCTGACGGGATACGCGTCAATGTTTGCGGCGCGTTTCTGGCCGGGACCGCTCACGCTCGTGTTGCCCGGCGGCGAGAAGCGGGTGCCCGCCCGTCTGAGGGGGCCGGAGGGCGGAGTCGCCGTAAGATGGACGCCCCACCGATCGCTCGCCCGCCTGATCCTGGCGCACGGCGACCCGATCACCTCCACCAGTGCGAACAGGCCCGGCGTTCCACCAGCCACTGCCGCTGATCAGATCGTCGCGCAGTGGGGCGACGCAGTTGCGCGGGGAACATTGCGCGTCCTTGACGGTGGGAGGCTCAAGGAATCGCAGCCTTCAACAGTCGTCGATTGCACCGGACGCCTGCCCCGGGTGATCCGTCCCGGCGCAATCCCTGCGTCAAAACTTCGGGAGAGCGTGCCCGACCTGGTGGGCGACGCGTAACCATGAATCTTCTTTTCGTCTGCAGCGGCAATACTTGCCGCAGTGCGATGGCAGAAGCGCTGGCGAAAAAAGTCGCCCGCCGGCGTGGCATCGACGACGTGAACGTGTCTAGCGCCGGCACCAACGCCTGGGACAACGCCACCGCCACCGACGAAGCTCTGCTCGTCGGGATGGAGCGCGACATCGATCTCACCGCCCACCGCGCGCGCAAGCTCACCTCCGCCATTGTGTCGGAAGCCGATCTGATCTTCGTGATGACTCCCGGTCACCTCGAACAGGTCGTCCAGCTTGGTGGGCGAGGCAAGGTTCACGTCATCGACGAATACACCTCGGGCGTCCAGAGCGGTGGCATTACGGATCCTTATGGCGGCGATCTCGATGCGTACCGCCAGACGGCCGACGCGCTCGAGCAGGAGCTGGAGAAGCTGTTCGATCGCATCACAACCTGAGCGTCACGATGCCGCGAGCCCCCGGTCGACTGGTTCTGCTCGGTCATCCGGTCGACCATTCGCTGTCGCCGTTGTTTCAGAACGCCGCACTGCGCGCGGCACGCATCGACCTGAGCTACGAGACGATCGACGTCGCCCCGCGAGATCTGCTCGCGCTTCTCCGCGACCTGAAAAGCTCTCACGCCGCGGGCAACGTCACGATTCCGCACAAGAGTGCCGTACATGCGAGCTCTGACGACCTCACCGACATCGCGTCGCGCGTCGGCGCCGTGAACACTTTCTGGTTCGAGGACGGCCGACTGCACGGCGACAACACCGATGTCGGCGGGTTCGACGCCGCTGCGCGGGCACTCGTTGGGGACGAGGTGAATGGAGCACGGGTCGTCGTGCTCGGCAGTGGCGGCGCCGCCGCGGCAGTGCTGGCGGCGGTCGAACAGTGGCACGGAGCCCAGGCGGCGATCATCGCCAGGAATCACGATCGCGCGAGCCGACTGGCTCGCCGGTTTCGCGATGTCGCGCGAGTGGAAAAGAGTGCCGCGTCGCCACTGGGACAGGCCACCTTGGTGGTCAACGCCACCCCGATCGGGCAGCACGACGACGAGCACCCGCTCGACGTCAAGCTGATTCCGCCAACTGCGGCGGTGATGGATCTGGTCTACCGGCGCGGAGGTACTCCGTGGGTGAAAGCAGCGCGCAGGCGAGGGAATCGCGCCGCGGACGGACTGCCGATGCTCCTCGAGCAGGGAGCCCTGGCGTTCCAGCGATGGTTCGGTCTGGAGCCGGATCGAGAGGCGATGCGGCAGTCTCTGCTCTAGCGGCTTCACCGCGGCGGAGCGGACTCGGAACCGCGCTCAGCGGCGTATTCGATCTGCTCCTGCCGCGGGTTTGCGTATCGTGCGAGCGGCTGCTGTCACCGATCGAGCACGGCGTGGTGTGTAGTCTCTGCTGGTCGCGCTTGCCCTGCCTTCCTTCGCCGCGGTGTGACCGGTGCGGCCACCCGTTGACGACGGCCACCTGTCGATGGTGCGAGCTGCTACCACCTTACGTCCGGGCGGTGCGCTCGGTTTGCTGGATGCCGGTCGAGCCCGCGGCGTCGATCGTCCACGCTCTCAAGTACGGCGGCTGGGAAAAAATCGCCGACCAGCTCGCCGAGCGGATGAGCCGCCTCGCGTGGCCGGTGGATGTGGTCGAGGAGAGAGCTGGCATCGTTCCGATTCCGCTCGCGTCAGCGAGAAAACGCCAGCGTGGCTATAATCAGAGTGCGCTTATCGCCCGCGGTCTTGGCAGGCGGTGGCGCATTCCTGTATGGGAAAACCTCGTCGTGCGGACGCGAGAGACGGCGTCGCAAACGCGGTTGACACCCGAGCAGAGGCTGGACAACGTTGCGGGTTCGTTCCGCATCGATGAGAAGCAACTCGGTATTTTTCAGGGCGTGCACGTACTGATCGTTGATGACGTCGTGACCACCGCGGCGACGCTCAACGAATGCGCAAAGCTCCTTTACGCGGCGGGTGCGAGAATCATTAGCTACGTGACTTTCGGCCGGGCCCACGCCAGCGGCGACCGGCTTTAACCGAACGGGGTGAATGGAATGGCGACAAGGGTTGGCATCAACGGATTTGGACGAATCGGCAGACAGGTCGTGCGCGCGGCAAAGAATCAGGGCGTGGCTGATCTCGATTTCGTGGCGGTGAACGATCTCACCGATACGAAAACGCTCGCACACCTCTTCAAGTACGACTCGGTGCACGGCACCTATCAGGGTGATGTCGAAGCGGGGTCGGACTCGATCACGGTAGACGGCGACGAGATCAAGGTTTTGGCGCAGAAGGATCCGGGCGCGCTGCCATGGAAGGACCTCGGCGTCGACATCGTGCTCGAATCGACCGGCCGGTTCACCGACGCGACCGCGGCGCGGAAGCACATTGACTGCGGCGCAAAGAAGGTTCTGATCTCGGCGCCGGCAAAGGGCGAGGACATCACCATCGTCATGGGCGTCAACGATCACAAGTACGATTCGGCGAAGCACACTATCGTCTCCAACGCATCGTGCACGACGAACTGTCTCGTGCCGATGGTGAAAGTCGTGCGCGACAACTTCGGGTTCAAGCACGGCTCGATGGTCACCATCCACAGCTACACCAACGACCAGCAGATCCTCGATCTACCCCACAAGGATCTTCGCCGCGCTCGCGCCGCTGCGCTCTCGATGATCCCGACGACCACCGGCGCGGCGAAAGCCACTTCGCTGGTCATTCCCGAGGTGAAGGGCAAGATCGACGGCAGCTCGATCCGTGTTCCGACTCCGGATGTGTCTTACACTGTCCTCACCGTGGAAATCGAGAAGGCTGGCGCGACCAAAGAGAGCGTGAACGCCGCGTTCAAGAAGGCCGCCTCCGAGGGCCCGCTGCAGGGAATTCTACGGTATACCGAAGAGGAGCTGGTCTCCAGCGATTTCATCGGTGACCCCGCATCGTGCATCCTCGACGCGAAGACCACCAACGTCATCGACGGCACTCTCGTCACCGTGCAGGGCTGGTACGACAATGAGTGGGGCTACGCGTCGCGGTGCGTGGACATGCTGCGGTTCATGGGGACGCGACTCTAGAATCGGCCAACGATGAAAAAGAAGACGGTGCGCGATCTCGACGACGCGCAGGTCCGTGGCAAGCGAGCGCTGGTGCGGGTCGATTTCAACGTGCCCCTCGACGAAAACGGAAACATCACCGACGACACCCGGATCCGCGCGTCGTTGCCGACGATCGAGCTGCTGCTCGAGCGCGGAGCGCGTCCGGTGATCCTCTCGCACCTCGGCCGCCCGAAAGGGAAGCCCGAGCCCAAGTATTCGCTCGAGCCGGTGGCAAAACGGCTCGCCGAGCTCACCGGCCGAAAAGTGAATTTCGTCGAGTCGACCGATTCCGACGAAGCGCTCCAGGCGTCGCAGAAGCTCAACCCGGGTGAGATCCTGCTGTTGGAGAATACCCGCTTCCTGGGCGGCGAGGAGAAAAACGACCCCCGTCTGTCGAGGGGGCTCGCCGAGCTGGGCGACTTTTTTGTGAACGACGCGTTCGGGGCCGCGCACCGCGCGCACGCTTCGACCGTCGGAGTTGCGGAGCATCTGCGACCGGCCGTCGCCGGCCTGCTGATGCAGAAGGAGCTCGACTATCTGGGCGGAGCACTGGCAGACCCGAAGCGTCCGTTCGTGGCGATACTTGGCGGCGCGAAGATCTCCGGGAAGATCGACGTGATCGAGCAGCTGCTGCCGAAAGTTGATGGACTCCTGATCGGCGGTGCGATGGCGTGCACCTTCTACCGCGCCATGGGGTTGGAGACAGGCAAGTCGCTCGTCGAGGAAGATCGCGTTCAGATGGCAAAGGATCTTCTGGCGCGCGCGGGAATGCGCCTGACGCTGCCGCACGACGCGGTGGTGGCTCCATCTCTGGATCGGCCGGAGCAAGCGAAGGCAGTCTCGCGCAACGCGATTCCAACGGACCAGGCGATGTTCGACATTGGCCCGCAGTCTGTGCAGTCCTACTGCCGGGCGATCGCCTCGGCAAAAACCGTGATCTGGAATGGCCCGATGGGTGTCTTCGAGACCCCCCCGTTCGACAAGGGCACGCGGGCAATCGCGGAGGCGATGGCGAGCGCGACGGCAAAGGGCGCGACGACGATCGTCGGTGGCGGCGATTCCGCGGCAGCGGTGGCTGAGGCCGGGCTGGAAACAAAAATGAGCCATGTCTCCACGGGCGGCGGCGCCTCGCTGGAATTCCTCGAGGGAAAGAAGTTGCCGGGGGTCGAGATTCTCGACGGAGCAGCTTAGTGAAGCGTCCGATTCTCGCGGCCAACTGGAAGATGAACAACGGTCCAAC
>Ga0070681_10000837_pt1 | contig 25765 bp, 17 predicted proteins | sample KBSC83BmetaG_FD_65650 | JGI IMG/M metagenome (GOLD analysis project Ga0070681, IMG submission 65650) | Corn rhizosphere microbial communities from Kellogg Biological Station, Michigan, USA - KBS C8-3B metaG | ecosystem: Host-associated > Plants > Roots > Rhizosphere | place: USA: Michigan...
ATGCACGTTCCTGCGCATTCGCTCGAGGTGTGTCGCGACGGCATGGGAAGTCTCGATCCAGAAGTGCAGCTGTTGCTGGCGGCAGTAGTGCTCGAGCTCGCGCCGCAGCATGCCGCGCAAGCCAGACGCTTGTACGCGCAGGCCCAGTCGGCACTGCGTGTGCAGCAGGGGCTCGTCCAGTCGCACATCACGTATCACGGGCCCCGCTCGGTATAGTGAGCGAGCTACCGTAACCATCGCTGCTGCTCCGGCGACGTTGCATCTCGTATGTCGACGGTGGCCCGCGACGTGAGTGCCTCACCGGCATTGTCTTTTAGGGACGAGTCGTTTCGCCTCGTCTCGGTTATCACATCGCCACGGCCCATCGTTCCGGAATAACGGGTGGGCCTGTTAGTGTGTGTCTGCCACCCGTCAAAACAATAGCCACGCATACCACAAATCATGCTCAGAGTAAGTCTGCTGGTCGCCGCCGCAGCCGTCGCGCTCGGTCCGGCGCACGCGCGCGCACAAGGCTATCCGTTCAGCCAACGCGGAAGTGTGAGCCAGACGGTCGCGTTCACCACGATTAGCGTGACGTACGGGCGTCCAGTGGCGCGCGGGCGTGCACTGTTCGGACAGCTTGTGCCGTGGGACAGCGTCTGGCATCCCGGCGCCGATTCCGCCACACGCATCGTCTTCGATCACGATGTGATCGTGGAGGGTCAGAAGCTCAAGGCGGGCGAGTATTCACTCTGGCTCGTTCCGCACGACCAAAAAAAATGGACGGTGATTTTCAGCAACGCGGCGCACACCTTCCACAAACCGTATCCAGGCGCCGAGCACGATGTGCTTCGGGTCGACGTGGCGCCGGAACAGAGCTCGCATATGGAAACGCTGGCGATCTACTTTCCAGTCGTGTTGCGCGACGAGGCGACGATGCGCATTCACTGGGGTGATCGCGCGGTGCCGATTCGACTGACGGCGCCGTATCGCCCCGACTGAGCGCGGGCATCCAGCGCCAGCCGTGGAATGGCTCCATGTGAACGAGCACGGACACGGTGGAGCGGCTCGAACTGCAACAGCGCGCACACGCTTGGCAGGCGTGATGCTCGCCGTCTGTCGCAGTTCAAAGAGGCCCATCACCCCTCTGTTGCTCACGATGCCTCGCAATCGCGCTCAGACGCGCTCAGACTGAGGATAATTCTTCTCAGGAAGGGGTCTCCTGTGGCCCCGATGTGATGATTACGGTAGTTTTGGGAACAGTCCCACAACTCGATAGCCGTGACGCCAAGACGATCAAGCCTGCCCGAACCGGCTAACATCTATCGCCATCCGCGGCCCGCCTTCATGCGCGTGGCCGATGAACCCGTTGACGATGGGCGCCTTCCACCTCAGGCGGAACTCTACCCAGAGTTTCGATATATGGGCAGCAAGCACCGGCTACTTCCCTGGCTGTACGGAATCCTCAGCCGATTGAATTTCGAGACAGCGGACGACCCGTTCTGCGGGGCTGGCAACGTGGCCTATTTGCTCAAATCAATGGGCAAGACGGTTCGGGCCTCGGATTTTTTGGCGTTCCCTACCAAGATCGCCTCGGCTCTCGTCGCGAATTCAGAAGCAACGTTGACGGAAGCAACGATTGGGCGGCTTTTGACGCCACATCGCGGACAGCGGGATTTCATTGAGCGGACCTTCTCGGGCATTTTCTTCACACCGGACGATCTGCGCGTCCTGGATACGGTATGGGCGAATCTCTCGTGCCTTCGGAACGATGAACAGCGGGCACTCGCGCTAACGGCGCTGCTTCGCTCATGCATGAAGCGCCAACCTCGGGGCGTCTTCACCGTCGCTAACGGCAGCGGAAACTCGTCTCGGTACGACGACGGGAGACGGGATCTTCAGCTATCGCTGACCGAGCACTTCGTGGAGCAGGCACAGTTACTCAATTCTATTGTCTTCGACAGCGGAAAACGCTGCACGGCTGCACGACGCGATGTGTTCGCTATCGATCGACGAACGCCGCCGGATTTGGTGTATCTCGACCCGCCTTACGTTCCGCGCGCCGACGACAACTGTTACGTGAAGCGATACCACTTCCTGGAAGGGCTTGCCACATATTGGGACGGGGTCCGGATCATCGAGTCGAGCAAGGTGAAGAAGATCGAGAAGCCATACACGCCTTTCAGTTATCGTCGCGATGCTTACGCGGCATTCGATCAGCTATTTGCCAAGTACCGAGACAGCATCATCGTCCTGTCCTATTCCGACAACGGATTTCCAAACCGATCAGTACTCGGTGATCTGCTCGGCCAATACAAGCGAGCCGTGACCGTTCATGAACGGTCTCACCGGTATCACTTCGGCACTCACGCGAGTGTTGCTAGGGCCGAGACGATGGAATACGTGTTGGTCGGTACGGACTGAAGTGAAGCCGTACCAGCAGGAACTGGACACTCTTCTGGCTTCGCTCACGTCGGTCGATGCTGACTGGATGGATGAGACTGCGTCCCAGATCCTCACAACGCTCAGTGAGGTTTCCGACCGAAGGGCCTTTAGCCGCGACGATCTTCGAGTACTCCTTCAGAAGAATTTCAATAACGCCCTGACGATTTGTCGTTTGTTCCTCGATGTGTCGAAGGACAAGATGGAAGCCATACTCCCGGAGGCGTTAGGACCTGGAGGAGCGGGCGTCAACCGATTCCAGGCACAACCGGACGCATTCGTGAGCGCCCTCGAAAGCCTTGGTGTCGTTGACGCGATGAACGAGTTGGCCAATCGGCCCTTAGCGTGGACCGATCTACTCGTCGAAAGACTGAAGGGCGGCAGAGGGCGAGCGATTCGCGGACAACGTGGTGGTCGATCGCTCGAAGATTTCGTCGAAAACGTCGTGTCGACGGTCTTTGGCGCGAAAGGCTACGAATCTCGATGCTCCTTCATTGGAAAGGATGGCGCGATGCAGGCGAAAGCCGATTTTGCGATTCCGTCCAGGACTGATCCTCGAATCATTTTCGAGGTGAAGGGCTACGCCGCGACGGGGAGCAAGCAAACGGACGTTATTGGAGATCTTCAAAAGATCATCACAGCAAAACGCCACGACTCGACGCTACTGTTCGTCACGGACGGCTTGACTTGGCGCAAGCGAGCGAGCGACTTAAAGGCCATTGTCGCGATGCAGAACCAAGGAGCGATAAGCCGTATCTACACAAGGGCGATGGCCGAAGTCATGGAATCAGATTTGAACATGCTCAAGGCAGAGCATGGGATTTAGATCGCCTATCGAGTTCCGTCCCCGCCTTACAACCCCCGAACAATGCCGAGAAAACGCCGTACACGCGCCGTAGCGGAATCCGTGGTCCCGAAAGCGGTCCTCGCGAAAGAAGTCGCGAAGATCCTCGAGGATCGCGAGCTCACGCAGACCGAAGCCGCCTACGTGATGCGTGATGCTCCGTCCCAGATCTCGCTAGTGGTGACCGGCAAACTGCGTGGCTTCTCGGCTGAGCGATTGCTACGAATGCTGATCCGGCTGGGCCGAGATATCGACGTGGTCATTCGTCCGTCGCGCGGCAAGACCGGAAAGGTGACCGTGATTCGTCGGTAGCTCCGGCATCATGCGTAGTAGCGATGGATAGACCAAGGAACGAACTACGACCACATCGTCCATCGTCGTGATCGGCGACCCGTGATGTGCGGCGAACGCCGACGACTGTAGCCCGTCTTACGTCCACGCCTCAAAAACGACTTTGCTAACATGCGCCCAGAGGGACTCGAACCCCCAACCTTCTGATCCGAAGTCAGATGCTCTATCCAATTGAGCTATAGGCGCTTCGGGGACTCGCAAATTGCCGGGAAGGGCATCGGGCGCGCAAGGTCAGTCCGGCAGTTTGTGACGCGGCGCACCGGGAGGACTCGGATCGGAGTTCTGCTCTGCCCAAGTCCTGCCGACACTCATAGTAATGGCCACGTTCACCCTCCAGTACCGCGTCGGGTTGGTGTCACCGCCTCGGAAGCGGCGAAGCTCGGCTGCCGTCTGGGCGATCGTGGCAATCTTCTCCACGCTCGGCGCGATTGCCGCCGATGTCGCGTATCGGAAGAACGCCGGTCGTGTGTCGCGCTACCACGAAGACGCGCTCTGCTCCGTCCCGCTGGTCGCGCCAGCATCGTCCAGCGGATCGGTGTGCAGCATCGACGTCGCGCGCGTCCTCGAGCGAAAAGTCCGATCGCGGAGCCACTCGCGCGTATTCAGCGTCACGCTGCGGACGAGTGACGGCGCCGCTGAATCGGTGGTGCTGAAGGGAATGGATGGCCGCCGCCTCTGGGATGCCACGCGAATCGGCGCGTCCGTCTACGTTCAGCGGTTTACGGAGGCGAACCAAACACACATCACCACCATCCGCAGCAACCGACTGCAAGCGCCCACCGAGTGGAATCCGGGGTGGCGCGAGCACGACATGCTGACGGGCACGGTGTTCCTGAGCGCGGTCGCCCTCGTTTCCATCATCGGGCTGACCATCGTCCGAGCGAAAGCGCGCCGGGACGGCTAGGCAGCTCCCCGCGAGACGACCCGCGTGCGCCGGATCCGCCGCAATGGCCGAGGTCGCGCGCGTCGATCATATTCTCGGGATCGGCCAACGGTTGGCCGCCAAAGCAAACGCTTCGGAGGTCGTCTTCGTGCGCAGATCGCTTCTTCGCTCAGCGCTGTTCGTCATCATGGTCGCGAGCGCGTCGTCGCTCGCTTCCGCTCAAGCCACCGAGCTCTACTCTGGAATGCGCTGGCGCCAGATCGGACCAACTCGCGCCGGTCGGGCTCGCGCAGTCTCCGGCGTACCGAGCCAGCCGAACGTCGCCTACATCGGCTTCGACAATGGCGGCGTGTGGCGCTCGACCGACTACGGTTCCACCTGGCAACCGCTCTTCGACAATCAGTCGACCGGCTCGATCGGCGCGATTGCCGTCGCGCCGTCTGATCCGAACATCATCTACGTCGGCACGGGCGCCGGAATCATCCGGCCCGACCTCTCGACCGGCGACGGCATCTACAAGTCGACGGACGCCGGGAAGACATGGACGCATCTCGGCCTGTTCGACAGCGAGATGATCGCGCACATCGACGTCGATCCGAAGAATCCGGACCGGCTGTTCGTCGCCGTGCTCGGTCACCCTTATGGACCGAATACCGAGCGAGGAATCTTCCGGTCGCTCGATGGCGGAAAGACGTTTCAGAGAGTCTTATACAAGGACCAATACACGAGTGGCAACGACGTCAAGATCGATCCGAGTAATCCGAACATCGTCTACGCCGACATGTGGCAGCAGCAACAGAGCTACATCGAAGGCGGCTCGTTCGGCGGGCCGAGCGGCGGCATCTTCAAATCGACTGATGGTGGCGCGAACTGGACGCAGCTGACTCAGGGCCTGCCGACGGTGCTCCAGGGAAACATCGCCGTGTCGATGAGCAACCCGCGCGTCGTGTACGCAATGGTTGCGGCGACCAATCCGAACGCGGGCGGTCCGGGCGGCTTCGGCGCCGGCACGGTCGCTCTGTACAAGACCACCGATGGCGGCGATCACTGGACCCTGATGGACGGCGTCGGCGTGCAGGGCAGGGCGGTCGACAATCGTCCGCTCGCGCGTATCGGCGGCGGCGATCTCCCGAACATCATCGTCGAACCGACGAATGAAAACGTCGTCTACAGCTCGTCGACGGTGCTGTGGCGCACCGAGGATGGCGGCGCGACCTGGTCTGCTGTTCGCGGCGCTCCTGGCGGCGACGATTATCAGAAAACGTGGATCAACCCGAACAATCCGAACATCATCATCCAGGTCAGCGATCAGGGCGGCGTCGTTTCGGCGAATCGTGGCGCGTCGTGGAGCAACTGGTACACGCAGCCGACCGCGGCGATGTACCACGTGTCGACGGACAACACCTTCGTCTACATGGTCTGCAGCGGCCAACAGGATTCGGGTTCCGCGTGCGTGAGCAGCCGCTCGCCCGACGGCGAGATCACGTTCCACGACTGGCATCCGGTGAACATCCAGGAGTACGGCATCGCCGCGCCCGATCCGCGCGATGCTGATATGGTGTTCGGCAGCCAGCGCAACAGCGTGTCGCTCTACAATCGAAAGACCGGACAGACGACGCGCGTCGGGCCGGATCTGGCCGTTCCAGCGGGCACGCCCGGGTATCGCAACGTGCGCACGATGCCGATCAACTGGTCGCCGCTCAATCCGGATCTGCTCTTCTACGTGCAGAACGTCGTGTTCAAGTCGACGGACCGCGGACACTCGTGGACGAAGATCAGCCCCGACCTCACGCGACAGACGTGGGCTGTTCCGGCGAACACGGGCAAGTACGCGAGTGAAGTGAAGCCCGCTCCCACCGGGACGATCACCGCGCTCTCACCGTCGCCGAAGAACATCGGCGTGATCTGGGCCGGCACCGACGACGGCAATATTCAGGTGACGACCGACGGCGGCGCGAAGTGGACGAACGTCACGCCCGCGGCGATCAAACCGTGGATGCGCATCTTCAACATCGAAGCCGGCCACTTCGACGACAGAACGGCGTACGCTGCGGCGAACACGATGCGCGTCGACGACGCCAATCCGCATCTCTGGCGCACGCACGACGGCGGAAAAACGTGGACCGAGATCAACACCGGCATCGCGTCGGGCGCGGCGACGAACTCGATTCGCGAGGATCCTCGCCAGAAAGGCTTGCTCTACGCCTCGACTGAAACGCAGGTGTGGGTCTCGTTCGACGATGGCGATCACTGGTCGTCGCTCCGGCTCAACATGCCGGCGATCTCAGTCCGCGACATTCAGCTCAAGGACGACAGCGCCTGCATCTGCTCCGATCTCATCGCCGGCACGCACGGTCGCGGCTTCTGGATTCTCGACGATGTGACGCCGTTGCGTCAGTCGGCGGCCGCGATGGCTGCGCAGGCGTCGAGCGGTGCGGTGCTCTTCAAGCCGGCGACCGCTGTTCGCGTGCGCTTTGGAGGAAATGATCCGACGCCGTGGCCACCGGAGCTTCCCGCCGGTGAGAATCCGCCGCCGGGCGGCATCATCGATTACTACTTGGGCGCGGACGCCAGCAATCCGGTGACGCTCGAGATCCTGGATGCCGGCAGCAAAGTCATTCGCTCGTTCTCGAGCGCGGACGCGGTGCGTAATCCGCATCCCGCGCTCGATCCCGAGGCGTACGACAAGGTGTGTCAGAAGGCGCCGAACGATCCATACTGCGCACTTCCGCTGTACTGGCCCGCGCCGCCGATTCGCCTCTCGGCGAAGAAGGGCATGCATCGCTTCACGTGGGATCTAAAGCTCGCGCAGATCCGCGACTTCGATGCGAACGCGGACGATGACGACGACCCTGGTTCGGCGGGTGCAGTTCCGCATCGCACGTACCCAGCCGTAAACGCACCATGGGCACCGCCTGGCACGTACACGCTTCGACTCACGGTGAATGGCAAACGCTACACGCAGCCGCTCACGGTTCGACTCGATCCACGCGTGAAGACGCCGGCCGCCGCGCTCGCGCAGCTCGCGTCGCTCTCGAAGGAGATGTACGAGGGCGCCCTCGCCGCACACGTCGCCGATGTTCAGGCGCGCGCTGCGTCGACGCAGCTGGCGGGTATGTCGAGCTCCGAGGCCGCCGCACTCAAGGCGCGCATCGACTCGATCGCACCACCGGCCGCGCGCGGCGGACGTGGACGCGGTGGACGTGGCGGCGGTGGCGGTCGTGGACGCGGCGGCGCTGAACCTCCGACGTTCACGCTGGACGCTGCGAGCGCCGGCCTGCTCGCCGCGGGTATGTCAATGCAAGCCGCCGAGACCGCGCCGACCGCAGCGCAGATTGCGGCGTGTACGAAGGCGCGCGCGAACGCAGCCGGCGTCGAGGCGAAGTGGGCGGCACTCAAGACGAACATCTCGGCATTCAACACCAAGCAGAAAGCGGCTGGCCAGCCGACCGTCAACTTGCCGAGCGTGGAGCTGAACTGAGTCTCGCTGGCGAAAGTATCGAGCAGGTTCCGCTCGAAGGCGGAGGCCCGCGCACGCTCGACTCACTGCGTGCCGGGACCTTCGTTGCGTCGGTGCTCACGAGCGCGTTTCTGCTCTTTCTGCTGCAGCCGATGCTTGGCCGCCTGCTCCTGCCGGTCTTCGGCGGCAGCCCGGCGGTCTGGAACACCTGCATGGTGTTCTTCCAGGTGTTGCTCCTGGCCGGCTACGCGTATGCGCACGGAAGTCTCAGGCAGCTCGGCCTGCGACGTCAGGCTGTATTGCACATCGTGATTCTCGTCGGCTCGCTCTTCTTCCTGCCGAAGGCGCTCACGATCACCGATCCCACGAGCGCGTCGCCCATCGTCGAGATTCTGACGGCGCTCGCGGTGATGGCAGGCGTTCCATTTTTTGTTCTATCGACGAACAGCTCGCTCACGCAGCGCTGGTATTCAGTCGGCGACTTTCGAGGAAGCAGCGATCCGTTCTGGCTGTACGCCGCGTCGAATGCTGGTTCGCTTGCGGCGCTCGTCGCGTATCCCGCACTCGTCGAGCCGCTCTTCGGTTTGCGAGATCAGCTCCGATACTGGGCGTTCGGCTACGTCGTGTTCGTCGTGATCAGTGTGGCATCGATCTTCTTCGCACGGCGCGGGCTTGCCGCGCCGGCGATGGACACATCTACGGCGAATGATTCGATCGGCCCGACCTCCGCGGTGAGTTGGCGACGACGAGTCAGCTGGGTGCTGCGTGCGATGGTTGGCTCGAGCCTCCTGCTCAGCGTCACGATGCAGGTGACGTCCGATGTCATGTCGGCGCCGCTGCTCTGGGTGCTGCCGCTCGCGATCTATCTCGTCACGTTCATCGTCGCATTCTCGCCAACGCGCCAACCGCGTCGCCGAGCCGTCTCGCTTGCCACGACCATCGGCATCGCGGTCTGTCTCGTGCTCGTGATTGCGCCGACAATGTTCCCGTTGTGGTTCGCGCTGCTTGCTCCGCTCGTCACGCTGTACACCGGCGCGCTGCTCTGTCACGGCGACGTCGCTGCCGATCGGCCCGGCCCCGCGCAGCTCACCGATTTCTATCTCTGGATTGCCGTCGGCGGCATGCTGGGCGGCGCCCTGAACAGCATCGTCGCACCAATCGCGTTCAAGTCGCTCGTCGAATATCCGGTCACGCTGGTGTGCCTCGCGCTGTTGCTCGCCGATCCAGCCGGCGGTGCGCGGGCCTCGCTCGCTGCTCGCGCCCGCCGGCTGTTCACGCGTCCGGCGGTGTTGGTGATGGCGACCGCGATCGGCGTCGCCGCCTTCGCGATTCTCAGCGCGCGCGCCGAGCATCGGCCGATTGTGGCTGGTACGAGCCTTTTGCGGTGGCAGTTCATGCCGGTTCCGGTCCTCGCGGTCGGTGTGCTGCTCGCCGGTGAGCCGGGCGTATTTGCCATTGCGGTCATTCTCGCATCGGCGTTCACGCTTGCGGGACTGCACTTCATCGATCCCATCATCGATCAGGGGCGCAGCTTCTTCGGCGTTTCCCGCGTGACGGAGAGCGCGACCGAACGCGTCCTGCTGCACGGCGTGACGGTCCATGGATCGCAGCGCCTCGAGCCCGCGCTCCGCGACGTGCCGACGTCGTACTACTATCCGAACGGCCCGCTGGGTTGGACGATTGCGCATCTCCCGGCCGGCGCCACCGTGGGACTCGTCGGTCTAGGCGCCGGTTCGCTCGCGCCGCTCGCGTCTCCGGAGCAAACGCTGACGTACTTCGAGATCGATCCGCTCGTCGAGCAAATGGCGCGGCGCGACTTCACGTATCTCGCGGACGCGAAAGCGCACGTCGACGTGCAGATCGGCGACGGGCGGCGTCTGCTGTCCGCAATGCCCGACAACCATTTCACGCTGCTCGTCATCGATGCGTTCACCAGCGACGCGATCCCGACGCATCTTCTCACCGAGGAAGCGCTGCGCCTCTACATGCGCAAGTTGAAGCCCGACGGTCTGCTCGTCATGCACATCTCCAATCGTTATGCGGATCTCACGCGCGTCCTGCGCGGTTGGCGCGGCGCAACGGGCCAACGTGTCGCAATCGATCAATACATGCCGTCGGCCGCAGAGCAGGCGATGGGCGTGCGACCGACCGTTGCCGTCGCGCTGGCGCGATCAGCGGAGCCGCTCGCTTGGCTGGCGCAGACGAAACAGTGGTACTGGCTCGACGACGATGGACCAGTCGTCCACTGGACGGACGATCACGTCAACCTGCTCGGCGTGATTGATCGGAACGCGCTACGACCGTAGGACGTCATCCGAGCCCTCCTTGTCATCCCGAGCGAAGCAGCCTGCCCTGATGCGAGCGGGATCTGCACCTAGCCGCTGTGACGCCACGAGGCCGGGACGCGCGAAACCGACTATTCACATCAAACCCAAACAATGACATCCAACCGCCTCGGTTCCAGCTAGCGTCGTGGCGCGACGCCACCATCGCTCCATTTGGTTGGATGAAATTGTTTGGTTTGATGAAATCATTCTTGTGGATGCTTGCGTCGCGCGGCAGAGGCTGATCCTCTCAATCCTCTCTAGCCGTTAGATCAGTCGTCGAGTTTTGAGCCGGACCGTCTTGCTTGCTCCTCCGCGGACGAACGTCAGCTCGACTTCCACGTTCTGATGATTCAAGCGCTGTCGAAGATCGCGTAGCCTTGCATCGTTGGGCGGAACACCATCGATCGCGGTGACGGTATCGCCTGCGGCGAGCCCCGCCGCGGCGCCCGGTGAATCGCGCAGCACGTCGCTCACGACGATGCGGCCCGGGGAATTCGGCAGCATGAACGTGACGCCACTCATGTCTGCCTCGAACGGCTCGTTGGTCGACGCGTGTGGCTCGAGAATGATCCGATGTCGTCGATAGTCGAGGAACACGTTGAAGCGTCGAAGCACGTCGCCGCCGATGTTCCCGATCCAGCTTCCATTGCCAGACATCACGCCGGCGGAATCGCCATACAATGACGTGATGACGTTGTGCACCTCGAACTTGCCGAGCTTGAGCGCGGCGACGCGGCCGACGTCCGTCACGACCGCGCCTCCAACGCCCCCGCCGGCAACACGCCGAACGATCGGCGTGATGCGCGTGCGCAGCCGATGTTCTTCGACGAACGGCCGCGTGAGCGACAGTGCACTCGCCGCGCCGACGTCGACGACGAAGCGGCCGCTCATCGTGTCGCCGTTCGCCAGGCGAAGTGTCGTCTCCACGACCGGATGGTTCGCGGCGAACGTGAATGGAAGACTGGTGCCCGGTCCCGAGTAGCTGAATCGCGTGGCGTCGAACAGCCGAAGCTCTTGCTTCACGTAGTCGACTTCGACGACGTACTGATCGATGAAGTTGTAGCCCAGGATGCCGTCGATCACGTGTCCTTCGCGCGGCGGCAATCCGCTCAGATCGAGCGCGGCGGGAACGGGCACCGCGAGCCGTGTTCCCTCGAGCGTGATCGAGCCGTTGACGACGACGGCGCCGTCGATCGTTCCCGCGCCGGCGCCGTGTCCGGTGAAGTGCTGGCCGAGCTGAACGTCGATCGAGCGCGCGATCCCCATATCGAAGAAGCTCTGTCCCGCGCCTGTGTCGAGCAGAAACTGCAGCTCGCGGTCGCCGAAGCACACCTTCACGTAGACATGGTTACTCGCGACCTCGATGGGGACATGGATGGGGAACGAGACGGCAGGCGGCGGGGCGGTGCACGCGGGCGACTGTGGCCTCGTTGCGAGTAGAGACAGAAGGGCGATCGTTACCATGCAGTCCTATGAATGGTCGAGAACGGGCTCGCTACCAGATCCTCGCCCGAAGACTATCCGGCCGAACCATCCCGTCGCCTTCCTTGCAGCCCCACGCGGCTCTGAACTCCGGCATGTTCGACAGCGGGCCGTTCACGCGCCACTTGCCCGGTGAGTGCGGATTCGTCTTCAGATTCCGCAACTCGGCTTCGGGACGCTGCAGGCCGCGCCAGATCTGCGCCCATCCGAGGAAGAATCGCTGTTCTGGCGTGAAGCCGTCGATCTTCGCGCGCGGTTTATTGCCCAACGCCTTCTCCATCGCGAAATACGCGACAGTCAGTCCGCCAAGATCGGCGATGTTCTCTCCGAGCGTGAGCCGGCCGTTCACGTGCGATTGATCGTCGACCACCGTGTACTGATTGAACTGATCGACCACACGCTGCGCCGCGGCCTTGTACTTGGCAGCGTCTTCGGGCGTCCACCAGTCGCGGAGATTGCCCGCGCCGTCGAACTGTCGGCCGGAGTCATCGAAGCCGTGCGTCATCTCGTGACCAATCACCGCGCCGATCGCGCCGTAGTTGATCGCGTCGTCCGCGCTTGGGTCAAAGAACGGCGGCTGCAGAATGCCTGCGGGGAACTGAATCTGATTCAGCGACGAGCTGTACGATGCATTCACCGTCGGCGGCATCATGCTCCACTCGGTGCGATCGGGAGCCTGGCCAAGCCGTGCCCAGGTCCGCGCTGCGTTGAATTCCGCGAGCGCTCGCTGATTTTCGTAATACGAACCGGACTTCACCGCGAGCGCCGTGTAGTCGCGCCACTTGTCCGGATACGCAACCTTTCGCAGGAACGCATCGAGCTTCGCGACGGCTTGCGCTTTCGTCGCTTCGCTCATCCAGTCGAGTCCCTTGATGCGATCGCGCAGCGCGGACACGAGATTGTCGACCATCTTCGCGGCGCGCGCCTTGGCTTCGGGTGAGAAGTTGCGCTTCACCCAATCCTGACCGACCGCTTCGCCGAGCGCGCCGTTCGTCGCCTGCGCGCACTGTTTGACTCGCGGCTCCTGCTCTTTCACGCCGGTCGAGATCTGTTGCCAGCGGAAGGCCTCTTTGCGGAATGCCGAGCTGAGCGAACCCATCGCGCCCGACGTGACGTGCCATCGGAGATACGCTTTCCAATCGTCGACTGGCGTGTTGGCAATCACGGTATCGATCGCCGTGAAGAACGCGGGCGCGCGCACGTTGACGTCGGCAGTGCCCTTCGCGCCTTGCTGCTGCAGATATCGCGTCCAGTTGATGTGCGGCGTCGTCCGCCCGAATTCGGCGAGCGTCATCTTGTGGTAGGTCGCCACGGGATCGCGCATGTCCGCCGCGGGAATCGTGACCTTCGCAATGCGCGTCTCGAGCGCGAGCACCGTGTTCGCGTCGGCCGCGGCCCGCGATGGGTTCTCACCGATCAGCGCGAACGATCGTTTCACATGCTCGAGGTAGTCGGCGCGCGTTTTCTCCGACCGAGAATCGCTGTTGAGATACTCCTCGCGAGTGAGCGTGAGGCCGCCCTGATTCGCCGACAGGATGACGATCCGGCTGTTCTTCGGATCAGTCGATGGATTCATGCTGAACGGTGCGAGCCCGCCACCGCCGCCGCGTCCGCCGCCGCCACCACCGCCGCGCGCGGTGCGGCTGCCGAACGTGCGAACGATGTCGTCGGTGGTTTTTATGGCCGCGACGGCGTCGAGCGCAGGCTTGATCGGTTTGAAGCCCGCGGTCTCCATCGTCGCGGTGTCCATGCACGCGAGATAGAACGTGCCGATCTTCCAATCGTTGCTGCCCGCCTTCGCTTCGCCGTCACGAACGAGGTTCGCGTCGTCGACGACGATCTTCTGCACGACCTCGATGTTCTTGTCGCCGAGCATGCCGAAGCTGCCCAAGCCGGTCTTGTCCGGCGGAATCGTGTTGCGCTTCAGCCAAGTGCCGTTCGCGAACTCGTAAAAGTCCTTGCACGGCGCACAGGTGGTGTCGAGGTTCGCGCGATCGAACGCCCTTTCAGGACGCTGGGCCGCGGCGGTGGCGGCCAAGGCGAGTACGGCGGCGACGCCGTACAGGCGAGCTACGGAGATGGACATGACGGGACCGGTGTTGAGAGATCTATTCAATAGAACGAAGCGAAACGCGGAACTGCTGAGCTCTTACCTCCATTCAGGAAATCGCATCGAGCGAAACTCCCTTCGTCTCGTGCACGAGTCCGAGGCACGCGAGCGCCGGCCCGGTCATCGCCGCGGCATAGAGTGACACCGGAATCGTCGATCCGTAAGCCGTGAGAAGTGCGACGCCGATGAGCGGCGCGACTGCGCCCGAGGCGACCGACGCGAGCTGATAGCCGATCGAGAAGCCGGTGTATCGGGCAGCCGTCGGAAACAGCTCCACGAACATTGCCGACATGCCGCCGACGATCATACCGTGGCATATGCCTGCCATCCCCGCGGCGACCATCATCGATGCCGTGCCGGGACTCGCCGTCATCGGAAAGAGGGCGAACGCCCAGACGGCGGCGCTGATGAACCCGATCGCCGTGACGGGCCGGCGCCCAATTCGATCGGCCAATGCACCGGCGGCGAAGATTGCCACGATGTCGAACGCCGATGTCACCGCCGTCGCGGTGAGCGCGAGCGATCGCGACTGGTGCAGCACGCGCGTGACATACACGACGAAGAATGTACTGAAAACGTAGAAGAGCGCGTTCTCTCCAGCCTTTACCAGAAAGACCGTGAGAACGTCCTTCCAGCGCGCGGCAACTGTCGGTCCGATCGGCGCTCGTGCCAGTCCGCGACGACGCTCCGCATACGCGATGTAGAGCGGCGACTCCTCGACGCGCGATCGCATCCACACGCCGACACCGATCAGCAAGCCGGACGCGATGAACGCCAATCGCCATCCCCACGCCCCGAAGCCGCTGTCGCCGATGCTCCATGCGAGCAGCGAGAGCACGCCGGCCGCGAGCAGATTGCCTGCGGGACCTCCGATCATCGGCCACGCCGACCAGAACGCGCGTCGTTCGGCCGGCATCGTCTCGGCAACCAACAGCAGTGCGCCGCCGACTTCTCCACCCACTGCGAGTCCCTGCACCAATCGCAGCAGCACGAGCAACGCTGGTGCGGCAACGCCGATCGTCGCGTAGTCCGGGATCAGGCCGACACCGACGGTTGCGACGCCCATCAGCATCAAGCTCCAGACGAGCACACGCTTTCGTCCGAACCGGTCTCCGAGCACGCCGAAGACGATGCCGCCGAGCGGTCTCGTGACGAATCCTACGGCGTAGGTCGAAAGCGCGAGCAGCACGCCAATGCGAGGATCCGCGCGCGGAAAAAATGCTCGATCGAAGATGAGAGCCGCGGCCGACGCGAACACGAAGAAGTCGTACCATTCGATGATCGAGCCGATCGAGCTGGAAACGAGCAGTGTTCGGGTCGCTTGCGCGTCGGGAGCCGTCCCGAAATCGGGAGTCGGAATACTGTTCGACGGTGCGAGCGGTTCCCGAAGCTGTTCGCGCGTCAGCGGCATGGTCCTAAGCTACCGCGCGTTCCGGTGCGGCACACTATCGCTGGAGAGGCGACAACGGCTCATCACGGACCGAACGGACACAGACGGACGGGCACGAGATTGCGAAGAGACTCTTCTTCTTCCCCTGCCGATCCGTCTGTGGGGTGACGACGCCAACTACGGAAAAAACAGTTGACAAATCCCGTTCCCGATCGTAGCCTACTGAAAGATCAGTAGATGATCCGGTACGGTCGACGTGAGTGCCATCTACTTCGCCGGGAGTTCGCCGGGCGACTCGGAGAGAAACAATGATCGCGTGGATGCTATACTCGGCGCTCGTCGGTGCCCTTGTGTGCGGAGCAGCGGCGGCGATTGATCGCCTGGCGCGTTTCGCCGGACGTGCTACCCGCTGGATTTGGGTGTTTGCGATGCTTGCGTCGATCGCGCTCGCCGCGGTCGCGCCGCTCCGAACGAGGGCGTCCCAGACGCCGCTCGTGTTCGTTTCGCCCGTGGGTTCGGATGCCAATGCGTTCAGCGTTGCTGCGGTGGACTCTTCAGCCGCTGACCACGTCTGGCGCGACGGCTCTCGAGGGCTGTTCGATCTACCACTCGTTCGCAGCGCGGCCCTGTTCACGCGGCTTCCGGCATCAGCGACTCGCATCGCATTCGGCGCGTGGCTGCTCGTGAGCGCGGCGCTCGGGATCGTGCTCCTACTGGTCCATGCGCGCTTTGTGCGAGCCGCGCGACGTTGGCCAGTCGCGGACATCCATGGAAGACGCGTCCGGCTGTCGCCGTCGACGGGTCCGGTCGTGGTCGGCCTCGCGCGTCCGGAGATCATCGTGCCGCGCTGGTTCCTCGATCGCGCGCCCGCTGAACAACGGGTCGTGCTCGATCACGAAGTCGAGCACATCAGCGCCGGCGATGCGTTGATGCTGGCTGGCGCATGCGCGGCGGTTGCGGCGGTGCCGTGGAATCCGGCGCTGTGGTACATGCTGTCCCGCGTTCGGCTCGCGGTCGAGTTGGACTGCGATGCGCGGGTGCTGCGACGCGGCGTATCCGCCCTTACGTACGGCACGATCCTGATCGATCTCGCTGAACAAGCGCTGCCGCTTCGTCTCACGGTCGCGGCACTCGCGAATGATCCGTCTCACCTTCGGCAGAGAATCATCGCCATGAAGCCGCAGACTCAGCGCTTCGCACTATTGCGTACCGGTTCCGCGGCGGCGATCGCACTTCTTGGTGTGCTCGCGGCATGTGAAGCCAAGATGCCGACCGAATCAGACATCCAGCACATGGACGTGGCGTCCGCGGAACATGCCGCACGCAAACTGTCGCTCGTCGGCGCGGCGGATTCGCTGATCTACACGATCGACGGACTCACCGTTTCGGAGCACACGGCGAGGGATGTATCGCCAGAACTGATCAAGGCGATCGCTTTCGAGAAGCTCGGTGGCGGAACCTCGATCCTCGCGATCGAGACAAAGGATCCCGATCCGGGGAAATACGGTGGTCCGCCGCGACGCTACGATTCGACCGAGGTGTATGCAAAGAAGGGCATGCGGCTCTTCCTGGACGGCAAGCCGTTTCTCGGAGAGCAACGAGCCGAGAGACCGCTGGTCTTTATCGTCGACGGCGCGCGAGTGGATTCGGCGACCTTCGCGAGGATTCAGCCGGAAAGCATAAAAGCGCTGGAGATCCTCAAAGGCAAAGCGGTGGCGGACCTGTATGGCCCCGACGCCGAGCCCGGTACGATCGTCGTGAGAACGAAAGGGAAGTGATGCTGGGCGAACTCAACACGGACCGAACGGGCACGGGCTGACGAGGACTGAGAAGGAGAAGATTCTTTTGTTGGTTCGCATGATGAAGTCTGTCGTCCTTCAATCAGCCTGGGCGCAGTTCCGTGCCGATCTGTCTGTGTCTCTGTCCGTCCGTGATTCCCACAGTAGTAGCTACTGAAAAAACAGTTGACAAATCAAAGCCCCAGCCATAACCTACTGAAAGATCAGTAGACATCGAGGAACTTCGACGTGAGTGACATCTACTTTCCCCCGCGCGAGCTCGCCGTCATGAGCGTGCTCTGGCGACTCGGCTCGGCGACTGTGACGGACGTGCGCGACGCCCTCGAGGAGGACCTCGCCTACACGTCCGTGCTGTCGGCGCTCCAGACCCTCGAGGAGAAGGGATACGTGCGCCACGAAGCCGAGGGGCGCGCCTATCGATACTTCGCGACCATCGAGGCCGAGCACGCGGGCGGAAGTGCGCTCGCTCGCGTGCGCGACGCGATCTTCCACGGCTCGGCCGAGCGGATGTTCGCGCAGATGGTGGCGGACAAGAAGCTCAGCCGCAAAGAGCTCGAGCGCATGCGACAGCTCCTCGCGAAGCGACTGGGAGAAAAGCCGTGATCGCGTGGCTGATCTATTCCGGGCTCGTGTCGCTGCTCGTCGCGGCCGCGGCGATGGCGATCGATGGTGTCGTCCGCATCGCGCGGCGTCCGACTCGTTTCGTGTGGCTCGGGGCGATGATCGCCTCCGTTGCACTCGTGGCGTTCGCGCCGTTGCGGCGCACCGAGACACCCGCAGGCCCAGTTGACGTGGCGGCGGTGAGCTCGACGTACGCGGTATCCGCGGCGCCGACATGGTCGCAGCAAGTCGTCGCGGCGTTGAATACGGCGCAGCGCGTATTCGATGCGCCGCTCCTCGGCGGCACTAGCTGGATCCAGCGGAAGATTCCCGCATCCGCTCCCGCGTTCGCGCTCGGCGCCTGGGTCGTAGCAAGCGCATTTCTGGCGTTCGTCTTCGGACTCGTGCAACTGCGATTTGGGCGCGCACGCCGCAAATGGCCGCTCGCCGATCTACACGGATCGCGAGTTCGCCTCTCGCCGAACGCCGGACCGGTCGTCGTCGGCTTGACCAAGCCGGAGATCGTGGTGCCGCGCTGGATGCTCGAGCGCACGAGCTCCGAGCAGCGCGTCGTGATTGCACACGAAGCGGAGCACGTGCGCGCCCGCGATCCATGGGTGCTCGCCGCGGGATGGACCGCTCTCGTGACCATGCCGTGGAATCCGGCGCTCTGGTTCATGTTGTCTCGCCTTCGTCTCGCGGTTGAGCTCGACTGCGACGCGCGCGTGCTGCGCGGCGGCGTCGCCCCGAAGGCCTACGGCGATCTGCTCATCGATCTCGCCGAGCGTGCCGCGCCGCTTCGGTTGGCGACGACCGCGCTCGCGGACGATTCATCTCATCTTGCACAGAGGATTATGGCCATGAAGCCCCCGATGCACCGATTTGCGTTCGTACGCGCCGCCGCCGTCGGCGCTCTGGGAATCGCGTCGCTGGTCGCTGCGTGTTCGACTGCGCTGCCGACTGACGCCGATATCAAGAAGATGGATGCCACCTCGGCCGAGGGTGCGGCGCGGCAGCTGTCGCTGATCGTTCCCGACGACCGTGTTCGATACATCGTCGATGGCCATGAAATGTCCGCTGCGGACGCGAAAGCCATTAGGGCCGACCGAATTTCCTCGATGAACATCGAGAGAGACGGACGGGGCGGCACGGTCACGCTTCGAACGTACAGGCGCGACGGTGAGCAGCTGGCGCGAACGGTGCCCGACACCGGTGCGGCGCAAGTGCAGATACGACGTGACGATGCCGTTCGGGTCGACGGGCCCGGGCTGATCGTGCGGGGCCAGAAGGCGGGCATGGCGTCACCGATCTACTTCATCGACGGCAAGCGCGTCGATGAATCGGCCTTCTCGAAGCTCAAGCTCGACCCCAAGCAGATCGAGTCGGTCGAAGTGGTCAAGGGACCCGCCGCAGTGGCCGCATACGGGGTCGATGCGGCGGCTGGCGCGATCGTGGTGAAGACGAAGGCGGGCAAGTAGCTGAAAGGAGACGATAGGGGAGACTCCCCCGCACGCGGTCCTCTTCTCTTCGCCCCTCGCGACGCTGGCACCAAACTCTCGTGGCTGGCAGGCAAGATTACTTTGCCTACCAGCCATGTTCGTTTCGGACTTCGCCATCAAGCGGCCGATCGTCACGGTCGTCACGATGATCGCGCTCGTCGTGTTCGGGCTCGCGTCGCTCGCGCGCCTGGATACGGACGAGTTTCCCGATCTCGATCAACCGATCGTCTTCATCGGCGTCCCGTATCCTGGCGCCGCCCCGGACGTCGTCGAGCGCGAGGTGGTCACCCGGCTCGAGGACAAGCTCTCCGGCATCAGCGGCGTCGATAAGCTGAACTCGTCATCGACGGACGGGTTCGCTCAGATCATCCTTCAATTCGTCTTCTCGAAAGACGTCAACCAGGCGACGCAGGACGTCCGGGACGCGATCTCGGCAGTCAGGGCGCAGCTGCCCGCCGAAATCATCGAGCCGGTCGTACAAAGGTTCGACCCGAACTCGCTGCCGATCGTCTCGATCGCACTGACGTCGACGACGCTCACCACTCCACAGCTCACGCAACTCGCCGATCAAACCATCGGTGGCGATCTGCGCGGTATTGCCGGCGTCGCGCAGGTGAACATCGTCGGCGGTGACAGTGCTCAGCTCAACGTCGATGTCCGGCCGCGGGATCTCGCGTCGATGGGGCTCGGCATCGATCAGATTGTTGGGGCTCTACGTGCGCAGAACCTCGCGGCTCCGGTGGGCAGCATCAACACGCCGATGGAGCAGCGCTCGATTCGCCTCGAGGGCCGGTTCGAGCGGCCCGAGGACTTCTCGCAGCTCGTCATCGCGCAGCACAACGGCGCGCTCGTCACGCTCGGCCAGGTGGCGGACGTGACCGCCGGCGCGGCGGAACCGACGTCCGCGGCCAGGTTCAACGGCACGCAGGCGATCGGACTCGATATCGTGAAGTCGCGCGAGTACGCGACGACGGCGGTGAGCGACGCGGTCAAGCAGCGCATCGCCGCGCTCAAGCCGACACTGCCGCCAGGCACTAATCTCGAAATGGTGCGCGACGCGGGCGTTCGCGTGCGCAACTCAGTGCGGAACGTCGAGGAGACGCTCGTCGAAGGGGCGCTGCTCACCGTGCTGGTCGTTTTCCTGTTCCTCAACTCGTGGCGCTCGACCGTGATCACTGGCCTCGCGCTGCCGGTGTCCGTGCTCACGTCGTTCGTTCCGTTGCTGTTGTTCGGCTTCACGCTGAACGTGATGTCGCTGATGGGCCTGTCACTGGCGATCGGCATTCTGATCGACGATGCGATCGTAGTGCGCGAGAACATCGTACGGCACGTCGAGATGGGAGCCGATCACGTGCGCGCCGCGCACGATGGCACCGATGAGATCGGTCTCGCGGTAACCGCGACGACGTTCTCGATCGTCGCGGTGTTCGTGCCCGTCGGCTTCATGCCGGGTATTGCCGGCCAGTTCTTCAAACCGTTCGCGCTCACGATTGCGTCGGCGGTCCTCGTTTCATTGTTCGTGTCCTTCTCGCTCGACCCGATGCTCTCGGCGTATTGGCCGGATCCGCAGCTCGAGGCGCACGAGCGTCAGAACCCGATCGCGCGCGCGCTGGAGCGGTTCAATCGTTGGTTCGACCGTCAGGCGACGCGCTATGAGCGCGTGATCGCGTGGGCGCTCGACCATCGCATGTGGATGATCCTCATCGCGTTCGTGTCTTTCGTCGCGGCAATCGTGCTGCAGGGAATGTTCGGCGGATTCGGCTTCGCGCCGTTGAGCGACAACAGTGAGCTCAACATTGCGATCGAAACACCGCCGGGCTCGAGTCTCGATTACACGACACTCAAGGCAGAAGAAGCGGCGAGAATCGCGCGACAGCACCCGGAAGTGGAATACGTCTACACGACCGTGGGCAGCAGCACTGGTCAGGGGTTGGCGAACAGCGCGACGGTGTACGTCCGAATGATCCCGAAGCACAAGCGAAGCATCAGCCAGGACGCATTCGGCCAGATTCTTCGCACCGAGCTCGCGCACATCGGCGGCGCGACGGCGTACACGTTCGCGGCCGGTGGCTTCGCCGGCAATCAAAAACAGCTGCAGCTGCAGCTTCAGGGTCCAGACGCGAACGTCCTCGCGCAACTCGCGGAGCCGATCGCCGATTCCGTGCGCGCCGCACCCGGGGCGGTCGATGTCGGCTTGTCGACGAAGGGTCAGCGGCCTGAGCTGAACGTTCAGCCGAAGCGCGCGCTCGCCGGTGCAATCGGGGTGAACCTCGGCCAACTCGCGTCGGCACTTCGCTACGCGTTCGCCGGTGTCGACGCGGGTACGTGGGTCGATCCGAGCGGACTCTCACGATACGTCCACGTTCGATTCACGCCGACCTCTCGCGCCACTGCGGCCGATCTCGAGCAACTGCCCATACCTGTGGCTCCGACGACGACCGGCAACGCTCCGATGTCGTTCGTTCCGCTCTCGCAGGTGGCGACGATCTCGCAGAGCATGGGTCCGGCGCAGATCGATCACTTCCAACGGCAGCGCGTCGTGACGATCGGCGCGAACGTCATCGGCGCGTCGGTCGGCAACGTCGCGCGCGACGTCATGCGACGCGTGGACGCGGTGCGGTTACCGCCCGGGTATCACATTACGCAGGGCGGGCAAGTCGCGAGTCAGAACGAAGTGTTCATCAACATGGTGATGGCGCTCGGCGTCGCTGTGTTGCTGATGTATCTGATTCTCGTGATTCAGTTTGGATCGTTCCTCGATCCGCTCGCCATTCTCGTGTCGTTGCCGCTCTCGCTGATTGGCGTCGTCATCGCCCTTCTCGTGACGCGCGACACGCTCAACATCATGAGCCTCATCGGCGTCATGATGTTGATGGGCATCGTTGCCAAGAACGCCATTCTCCTGATCGACTTCGCGAAGTGGTCGCGCGAAGACAACGGAACGCCGCGCCGCGAGGCATTGATCTCGGCAGGCCGCACTCGCTTGCGTCCGATCATGATGACGACGCTCGCGCTCGTCGCGGGAATGGTTCCGGTCGCGCTCGGATATGGTGAAGGCGCCGACTTCCGCGCGCCGCTGGGCCGAGCGGTGATTGGTGGCGTGATCGCTTCGACGGTGTTGACGCTGCTCGTCATTCCAACGGTGTACGAGATCTTCGATGATTGGCGCGTGTGGCTGATGTCGAAGTTCCGTCCCGCGACCGGAGCAGTGACGGCGGCTGTTCCGACGGAGAGCTACGCCGACGACTAAGCGAGAGCACGTCATGCCGACACAATCGAACGCGAATGAGTGGGTGACGCTGGCTGTTGACGATGGAACCGAGGCCCGCGCGTACATCGCGCGCCCGGCGGGATCGGGGCCGCATCCTGGCCTCATCCTCATCATGGAAGCGCTCGGCGTGAATGTGCAGATCCGAGGTGTAGCGGATCGATATGCCGAACAGGGCTACCTGGTGATTGCACCCGACATGTTCCACCGCACGGAATCGGCCTTCGAGTCGACCGTGATGGATTGGAATCAACTCAAGCCGCTCGTGATGGCGTTGACCACAGAAGGCTTTTCGTCCGACTTGAAGGCGGCGTTCGGTTGGCTCACGTCGCAATCCGACGTCGACGACTCGAAGATCGCCGCTCTTGGTTTCTGTCTCGGAGGACGCGCGGCATTTCTGGCGAACAGCGAGCTGCCGCTCGCGGCGTCCGTGTCGTACTACGGAGGCGGAATCGCGCAGAACCTCTTGGATCGCGCGCCGAAGCTTCACGGTCCGCAACTGCTTTTCTGGGGCGGCAAGGACGCGAACATCACGCCCGAGCACACGCGCGCGATCACCGACGCGCTGCGCGCCGCGGGAAAGACATACGTCAACGTGGAGTTCTCGGACGCGAACCACGGCTTCTTCAACGAGATGGTCGCGGATCGATATCACCCGTCCGCGGCGCGCGAGTCCTGGGCGATCGCGGTGCGATTCCTCGAGGATGCGTTGGGAACGCGGGAAGCGGGAAGAGGGAAGAGGGAAGCAGGGAACGTGAGACCGAATTAGGGCGCGCGCGGCTTCCCAGTACCCGTAGACTAAGAGTCATCCCGAGCCCAAGGCGAGGGATCTGCACGTCGAACTGCGGGAAGTGCCGATCCCTCGCTGCGCTCGGGATGACAAAGGTGGAGCGAAAGAAAATGTTAGCGTTTGTGCATGATATGGAAGCCAGCGCGGTCGCATCGGATGAGGTTGGTTCGCCGCCGCGCGTGGAGAGTGTGCCGGACGATGGCGAATTGCTCGACGCATATTCGCGGGCAATCACCGGCGCCGTCGATCGCGTTTCGCCGGCGGTGGTGCATCTCGAGATTCTCGGACAGCCCGGCGCGCGGCGTGGCGGAGGCGAGGTTCAAGGGTCGGGCTCTGGGTTCTTCGTCACCCCCGACGGATTTCTGCTGACGAACAGCCATGTCGTTGCGGGCGCGAATGCCGTTCGCGCAACGATGAGCGATGGCGCGGCGCATACGGCGCACATCGTCGGCTCCGATCCGGATACGGATCTCGCCGTGCTGAAGGTCGATCACGCGGTGCCAGGGTTTGCGGTGCTCGGCGATTCGTCGGCGTTGCGACCTGGGCAGTTGGTCGTGGCAATCGGAAATCCGCTGGGCTTCGAGGCCACAGTGACCGCCGGTGTGGTGAGTGCGCTCGGACGATCGATGCGATCGCAGAACGGTCGCCTGATCGACGGCGTCATTCAGACCGACGCCGCGCTCAATCCGGGCAACTCGGGCGGTCCGCTCGTCACGTCGCGTGGTGACGTCATTGGCGTGAACACGGCCGTCATCGCGGGCGCGCAGGGAATCTGTTTCGCGATTCCCTCGCGAACCGCCGAGTTCGTTGCGTCGAGACTGATGCGTGATGGTCGGGTGCGCCGCGCGTACCTTGGCGTGGCGGGCCAAACGATTCGGTTCACGCGGCGACAGGCGGATCGCTATCATCTTTCAGCGCCTGGCGCGGTACTGCTCACGAGCGTCGAGCGCGGAAGTCCGGCGGAAGTTGCCGGTCTCGCACCGCGCGATCTGCTCGTGAGCGTCGGCAGCACGCCGGTTACGAGCGTCGACGATTTGCATCGCGTATTGGCCGAGGAGGCGATCGGAGTGCCGATCGAGCTGGTGTTCTTCCGTAGCGGCATGCGTCAGTCCCGGAGAGTCACGCCGCTCGAACGCCGTTGACGACAGGAGCAGGACGATGACGTACACTCGACCGACCGACGACGAGCTTCGTGCCATCTTGTCGCGCGCGCGAACGATTGCGATGGTGGGCGCGTCATCGAATCGCGAGCGCCCGTCCTTCGAGGTCATGAAGATTCTGCTCGGTGCGGGCTTCCGCGTGATTCCCGTCACGCCGAGGGAGACAAAGATTCTCGGCCGCACGGCGTATCCGTCGCTTGCCGACATCCCTGAACGAGTGGACATCGTGGATGTCTTTCGCCGTGCCGAGGATACCCCGCAGATCGCCGATGAAGCAGCTCGCATTGGAGCGACGACGCTATGGCTGCAGCTCGGCATCTCCAACGAGGAAACCGCGGCACGCGCGAAAGCCGCGGGCATGGCCGTGGTGATGGACACGTGCATCGGGCAGACGACGCTCCGGCTCGGAATCAGGGTGAACGGTGCGGACGAAGTAACGGAGGCGTCACAGGAGAGTTTTCCGGCAAGTGATCCGCCGGCGTGGACGCCGTTGCATGCGGGTGGGCCTGAGCATCCGCCGAAGGAGCCCCGATGAAGGGACGGTAGGTCTTTCCCTCCGACTCGCTGCACTCGCATCAGGGCAGGCGCTTCGCTCAGGATGACAACCAGGGCGGTTTCATTTATTCTCATAACGGACCGCCCACCCCGGACCTGTCCATCACCGGGAGTTACATGCGTCTCAAGGATAAAGTTGCGCTCATCACCGGCGCGTCAAGCGGGATCGGCGCCGGCGTCGCCGCTCGATTTGCCGCCGAGGGCGCGCGCGTCGCGGTGAACTACCGGCCAGGAAGCCCGAAGGATTGCGACGCCGCGCAGAATGCGGTCGCGGGCTTTCAGACCAAGTCGATCGCCGTCGAGGCGGATGTCTCGAAGCGCGATCACGTCGAGGCGATGGTGAGTCGCGTCGTGAGCGAGCTCGGCCGCATCGATATCTGCATCAACAACGCGGGTATCGAGATCAAGCGCGACTTCCTCGACACCACCGACGAGGAGTGGCATCGTGTGCTTGGCGTGAACACGTACGGATCGTTCGTGACGACGCAGGCAGCGGCGCGCGCGATGGTGAAGCAAGGCGCCGGCGGACGGTTGATCTTCATGTCGTCGGTTCACGAGGACATTCCGTTTCCCGGCTTCACGTCATACTGCGCGAGCAAAGGCGCGATCCGGATGATGATGCGGAATCTTGCGATGGAGCTCGCACCGCACGCGATCACCGTGAACAACATCGCACCTGGAGCGATCGCGACGCCGATCAATCAATCGGTACTCGACGATCCGGTCGCCTACAAAAACGCGGTCAGCGAGATTCCGCTCGGCCGATTCGGTACGCCGGATGATGTAGCCGCCGTGGCGGTGTTTCTCGCGAGCGACGAAGCCGCGT
>Ga0070681_10000838_pt1 | contig 25763 bp, 20 predicted proteins | sample KBSC83BmetaG_FD_65650 | JGI IMG/M metagenome (GOLD analysis project Ga0070681, IMG submission 65650) | Corn rhizosphere microbial communities from Kellogg Biological Station, Michigan, USA - KBS C8-3B metaG | ecosystem: Host-associated > Plants > Roots > Rhizosphere | place: USA: Michigan...
GCACGGGAAACCGCTCGAGGAAGTATCGACCGAGCCGCGTCAGATCTCGCGGATGTTCCGCTTTGATCAACAGGTGCCACCGCCAGCGGTTCTTGATCCGCTCCACCGGACACGGTGCCGGTCCCACGACCGACAATCCTGGCATCGGACGTTTCCGCAGCAGCGCATGCAACCACGTGGTCGCGGTGGTCGCGAGCTTCGCCGTCGCTCCTTCAGTCGTGCCGCTGAAGACGATGTTTGCCAGGCGGACATTCGGTGGATACGGCGGTGCGACGCGTCCAGCAAGCTCCTTCTCCACGAACTTGCGATAGTCGTGCGTGACCGCACACTGCACGGCATGGTGCGCCGGCACGCGTGTCTGAATGAGCACGCGGCCGCCCTTCGGTCCCCTGCCCGCGCGACCAGCCACCTGGCTCAGGAGCTGGAAGCACCGCTCCGACGCGCGGAAATCCGGCAAGTTGATGCCGACGTCCGCGTCGACGACGCCGACGAGCGTCACATTTGGAAAGTCTAAACCCTTCGCGATCATCTGCGTGCCGAGCAGGATGTCAACTTCGCCGCTGCCGACGCGATCGAGAATCTCGGCGTGCGCCCACTTGCCGCTCGTCGTGTCGACGTCCATGCGCGCGATGCGCGCCGACGTGAACCGGTCCGCGAGCAGCCGTTCGACCTGCTGCGTGCCCATCCCGCGCTGCCGCAGCATCAGCCCTCGGCACCGTGGACACTGCGTGCGCTGCGCCTCCGTGTGCTGGCAGTAGTGACACACCAACCTCTCCGGCGAGCGATGGTACGTGAGACTGATCGAGCAGTTCGGACACGTGGCCACGTCGCCGCACTGCGCGCACTGAATGAACGCCGCGTAGCCGCGCCGATTGAGGAGCAGAATGATCTGTTCGTTCTTTGCGAGCCGGTCGCTGATCGCGGACTCGAGCTCATCGCTGACGACCATGCGCAGCCAATCGCCCGCGTCGCGACCGCCGGTCCCCGCGTCCCGCTTCCCCCTTCCCGGTTCACGCCGATCAATCACCTCCACCGCCGGCAGCGCCGCAGCGCCGACGCGCTCGGGCAGTCCAAGCAGCGCGTACTTCCCGCTCGTCGCATTCACCCAGCTCTCGAGACTCGGCGTCGCGCTGCCGAGCACGACGACCGCACCTTCGTTCGCCGCACGCATGATCGCGACTTCGCGCGCGTGATAGCGCGGCGTCTCGCCTTGCTTGTAGCTCCCCTCGTGCTCTTCGTCGACGACGATCGCCCCGAGATTCGCGAGCGGCGCGAACACCGCCGAGCGCGCGCCGACCGCAATCCGCTTGCGCCCTTCCTTGAGCGCGAGCCATTCGTCGTATCGCTCGCCGTCGCCGAGCGCGCTGTGCAGCACCGCGATCTTGTCGCCGAAGGCGGCGCGGAACCGATCGACCGTCTGCGGCGTGAGCGCGATCTCTGGAACGAGAACGATCGCCGTCTGATTCCGCTCGAGAACGACGCGACGCAACAGCTCGATGTAGACGAGCGTCTTGCCGCTGCCGGTGATGCCATGCAGCAAGAAGACGTCACCGGCACCTCCAGCCGACAGCGCATCGATCGCGGCCCGCTGCGCCGGAGAAGGCGAATGCGACGTGGCCCGCGGCGCCGCGCGCCACGCGAACGGATCGCGCGCGACCACCTCGTCCTCGAGGGTAATCAGCCCGCGCTTCGTGAGCGACTGCAGCACCGACGCCGAAACCTTGAGCTGTTCCGTCAGATGATCGATCGGCGCCCGTCCGCCGAGAGACTCGAGCAGCTCGTAGACGGCGCGCTGCTTCGGCGCGCGCGCGAAGGTCTCGTCGCGCTGCACGAGCGATTCGAGCGCGACCCCGAGCGAGGCGACACGCCGAGTTTTTCGCGACGGCTCGGGTGCCGTGTGCGAGCCGAGCGCCGCGGGCAGCACGGTTCGAATCGCGAGTCCGAGTGGAACGACGTAGTAGTCGGAGATCCAGCGACACAGTCGGAGGAGCTCGTCGCTCAGGACTGGCTCGGTGTCCGGAAGCGCGAAGACGGGCTTTGGCGTCACTCCGTTCGGCGCGCCCGCGACTTCGACGATGACACCGATTTCTCGTCGATTCCGAAAGGGCACGACCGCACGCATCCCGACGCGCGCTCGACTCGCGTCGGCGTCGTCCACTTCATACGTGAAGTTGCGAAAGAGCGGCAGCGGGAGAGCGACGGTGACGAACACGTTCGAAACCTAGACGCGGTTGAGGGGGAACGACGGGAACGACGGCGCTCCCTCGCGCGGGCTTCGGCGGCCCCGTGCCCTCCGACGCGCCCAGTCAGCATTGCCGATACTGCCGGCAATGCTGCCTCGGCTCGCGTCTCCGCGCACAGGGCCGCCTCAGCCTCTCGAGTGGCGTCGACCGTCGCGTGAAATTTTGAGCGCGCGCTGAACTGCGAACGGCGGCCGGGCACGCGGTTCGTGGACGGAAAGGGGCGCCGCACTGCCCGAGCACGAGCCGAGGCAAAATTGCCGGCGGTATCGGCAATTTTGCCTGGGCGTGCGGAGGGCAGTGCGGCGCCCCTTTCCGACGTCGTTGCCGCGGTCAGTCCGCGGGAACAGCCGAACCTTGAATCACCGTCGGCAAGCGGACCAAGAAGCTCGTCCCCACCCCGAACGTGCTCTCGACGGTCACGTGTCCGCCGAGCTGCTGCGTGAGACGTCGCGTGATGCTCAAGCCCAAGCCGGTGCCGCCGTACGATCGCGTGCGGGATTGATCGAGCTGCCGGAAGTCTTCCCAGATCGCCTCGATCTCCTCCGGCTTGATGCCGACGCCCGTGTCTTGCACCTCGAGCACGACCGCGTCGCCGTCGGCGCGCACCGACACGCGGATCGTTCCCCTGTTCGTGAACTTCACCGCGTTCGACAGGAGATTGAGCAGGATCTGCTTGACCTTCGTCTTGTCGCTCTCGATCATTGCGGCGTCCGGAGCGACATCGGTGGTGAACGCGAGCTCCTTCGCGGCGACCATCGGCTCCATCTGCTTCGCGACTTCGTCGATCAGCTCTGGCAGCGACACCGGCTCGACGTACACCGGCATCTTGCCCGCTTCGATCTTCGCGAGGTCGAGGATGTCGTTGATCAACGACAACAAATGCGCGGCGGCCGCGCGGCTGCGCGTGACGAAATCCGCTTGGCTGTCCTGCAGCGGACCGGCGATCCCGTCGAGAAGCAGCGCCGAGTAACCGATGACGGCATTGAGCGGCGTGCGCAGCTCGTGCGACATGCTCGCGAGGAAATCGGACTTGAGCTTGTTCGCCTTCGCCAGCTCCTCCGATTGCCAGAGCAGCCGCTCGTTCTGCTGCGCGAGGTCCCGCGTCGCCTCGACGATGCGGCCTTCGAGCTCGCTGTTGAGCCGCTTGAGCGCCTCGTACAGCCGCTCGTTCTCCGCCTGCTGCGTTCGGTCGTGGATGACGGACACGATCGCGATCGGCTCGCCCCGGTCGTTGCGGATCTTGCCCGATACCACTTCGACGGGCAGCTCCGCGCCCGATTTCGGACGGGTGAGCGACATACGCTCGCGACGCGTCCGCTGGTTGTTCAGCGCGAAATCGGAGACGAACGACGTGAACTTCATGTCGTTCTGCCGAACCGCTTGTCGCGCTCGATGCGTCTGCGATCCGGCGGGACCTTGAAAGAGCAGCTCGGCCTCGTCGTTCATCAGGATGATGTTCGCGAGGCTGTCCGTGACGAGAATCGGGTCCGCGACGTTCTCGAGGATCAAATTCAGGCGGTCGCGTTCGTCGGTCGCCTCGATCTCCGCCTGCCGCACACGCTGAATCTGTCGCTCGAGCTCGTGCGATGCGCGCCGCAGATCGGTGACGTCGCGCAGCACCGACAGCACCGAATCGTCCGGACCGACGCGCTCGCCGAGCGGATGCGTCAGCACCTCGAACAGAAGATCGTGTCCCTCGTCCGGGTCGACGAGATTGAGCTCGCGCGCGCCGCTCGAGGGCACGCCAGCGATCGTCGCTCGCGACAGGAAAGAGCTGAACAGCAGATTGTTGAGCTCAACGGCGCGACGGCGGCCGGGCGAATCCTCCTCTGTGCTGAACAGCAGGTGCTCGGCTCGCTTGTTCTGCACGACGATGTCGTTCGACGCATCGGTGATCACGACCGGATCAGGCAGTGAATCGACCATGCGTTGAAAGCGTCCGCGTTCCTGGCTCACGCGCTCGTAGCCGCGCTCGGCGTCCATGTGCGCGGCGATGCGAAAGATCACCGGGCCGGCGAACATCATCAACGCAGCGATGCTCTGGAGGAGAGGCTCAGGCACGACCGTATCGACGACGACGACGCCGCCGGGCGCGCTGCTGATGCGACGGTCCTCGAGCGGAACGAGTCGCGCGCCGAACGGCGCGACGACTTGAGCGGCGTAGGTATCTGGCCAGATGGCCGGAGCGCCGCGGTAGTGCGGACGCGGCATCGGCAGCGCCGTCCACTTCTGGAAGCCCGCACCAGTGCCCCGCGGCGGTGCTTCGCCGAGAACCGGTGACAGCGCGAGCGCCGCCACCATCCACGGATGCGACCGTTCGGCAATGATGATTTCGGTTGGCGAGGGATCGTCGAAGCCCAGCGCACCGGCGAGCAACAGGTGCTCGTCCGTCGTGTCGAAGCGGAGCAACAGCGCTCGACGTCCACCCGTCGAGGCCAGCACATCAGTAAGCAAGAATGTCGCGGCCGCGGCGAGATCGGGAGCTTCGGCCAGCGACGACAACAGCGCAAGTCGTCCGCGCTCGGCGGACGAGGTCAGTCCGCCTTCTCCAGTTTCAGCTTGATGTTGACGAAGTTGTATGGAGGCCACGGCCCTGAGTACTTGAACGACAAAACATCTTCGTACTTGCGGCTCGTCTCTTTTACCCGTTCGTCGAACGCTTGCTCCTGTGCACGATCGACGAGGAAGGCGGCGTTAAGTATCATCCGGTCGCCGATCGGCTTGTTGGATCGACTGGCGACGGCGACCACTTTCAACGACTCGTGGACGTCGGCAACATAGCGCGAGCTCATCTCCTCGAGAGCCGAGTCCACCAAACGGCCGAGCTGCATCCGCGCGAAATACGTCGACGTCGTCGTATGCCGACTGATCTCGTCCTTGAGCCGACGGATCTCATCGTTCTCGCGCTCGAGATTCGCGATGACCTTCTCGCGATCCCAGTTCACCTTCAAGCCAAACTCGATCTTGTCCTGCATCTTGTCCAGCACGTCGCTGAACGCTTGGTACGTCGAACGCAAGAGCTCGGTGACGTCGTCTTCGGACCTGAAGACGGTGCCGAAGGACATCGGAATCACCGTGAATTCCTTCATCACGGTCTCGTTGACGAACTCATGCGCGAGGACGTTGTCGCGCGTGGGATCGTAGATGACGATCGGCGTGTCGCTTACAACGGCCGCGAGGTCCTGAAAGGCAACCGTAAAGACCCGCTGTCCGCCACCGATGCCAATTGAGCCAAAATCTCGCTGGCGGTCGCTGCGGACGATACAGTAGACGTATTTTCCGCCATCGACTCCGGACGGCGGGGTGAGTTCCGGCGCTTCGGCCATTCTTTGAATAGTTCCGCTCGTTTGCTCAGGCTAGCCCATCGGTTTACAACAGTGCAATGAAGAACCGCACCGCGCCAGACTGGTCGGTGGGAACAACGCTCATCTGAATGTGATCGGGACCTCGCCCAACCTGCTCATGATCCGTTCCATACTCAGCGCTGGACTCTGTTTCGGTATCATCGCTCCGGCATCGAATGTCATCGCGCAAGCGCCGACACCGGAGACACTTCGCTCGAATGTCAGATCCTACGTCGCGGCGCATGACGCGGACATGACACGGGAGCTCGCCGAGTTCCTGGCCATCCCGAACCTCGCGAGCGACACGGCGAATATCCGGCGAAACGCCAACCATCTCATTCAGATGATGGCGTCGCGGGGAATCTCCGCCCGAACGCTCGAGTCGCCGAGTGGAGGTCCGCCGGCCGTCTATGGCGAGCTTGGGTCGCCGAGTGCGACGCGGACGATCGTGTTCTACGCCCACTATGACGGCCAGCCCGTCGACACTTCGCGCTGGACGAACCCTCCCTGGCACCCTGTCTTGCTCGACAAGACCCTAGAATCCGGCGGCCATGTCATTCCAATTCCGACAACCGCGGGTGCGATGCAGGGGGAATGGCGGCTCTATGCCCGTTCGGCCAGCGACGACAAGGCGCCGATCGTCGCGATGCTCGCCGCCATCGACGCGCTTCGCGCTTCCAAAGTGGCGCCCAGCGTCAACCTCAAATTCTTCTTCGAGGGCGAAGAGGAGGCCGGGTCGGGGCACCTGCGCGCGCTGCTCGAGAAGAACGCTGACCTGCTCAAGGCCGACGCCTGGCTGTTTGGCGATGGCCCGGTTCACCAATCACGACGGCAGCAGATCGTCTTTGGCGCGCGCGGGGTAACGGGCGCGAATATCACCGTCTATGGCCCGACGCGCGGGTTGCACAGCGGGCATTACGGCAACTGGGCGCCGAACCCGGTGACCATGATCGCGAACCTCGTCGCGAGCATGCGGAACGACGACGGTCGCATCCTGATCAAGCACTACTACGACGATGTGGCGCCGATCGGCGCGGCGGAAAAGCGCGCCATCGCCCAGATCCCGTCGATCGACTCGGCCCTGCGCGCCGAGCTTTCGCTTGGAGCCAGCGAAGCGAAGAATGCGTCGCTCATGGAGCGCATCACGCTGCCCGCACTCAATCTGCGCGGCATCCGCGGCGGCAATGTGAACGAGCTGAGCTCGAACACGATTCCGACGGAGGCGACGGCGTCGATCGACTTCCGTCTCGTGCCGAAGCAGACGCCGGAGCACGTTCGCCAGCTGGTCGAGGCGCATCTGCGCGCGCAGGGCTATTTCGTCGTCGACCACACGCCGACGAGTGCCGAACGTATGGCGCACGCGCGCGTTGCGAAGGTGGTGTGGGAGGCCGGCTACGCGGCGTCACGCGTGCCGATGGATGCTCCACTGTCGCGCGCGACGCTCCGCGCCGTGCAAGATGCGTTGGGCCAGCCGATCGTCGCGCTTCCAATGCTCGGTGGAAGTCTGCCGCTCAGCACGTTCGAGTCCACGCTGCATGCGCCGCTGATCGTGCTTCCGATCGTGAACCACGACAACAACCAGCACTCGAACAATGAGAATCTCCGTATGCAGAATTTGCTCGATGGAGTGCTGGTCTATGCAGGTGTGCTGGCCAACTTGGGAGCTTATTGGCGAACTGTGATGTGACCGCGGCTCTATCACGGACTGACGCGGTCACAGACTGACAGTCACGGAAACCACGAGAGAAACCGTCCAATCTTTTCTTTTGGAGAACCGCTCGGGATGCCACCAGTGGACGTACCGATTTAGTTGTCAAAAAAGGAAAGGCCCCGGTGCTCGGGGCTTTGATGGTTTCGGCAGTGCCGTGCCGATCAGTCTGTGACCGTGCCTATCCGTGATCGACCCAGCCGTTCACCGCACCCAAACGCCGAAACCAGGCAGATCCGGAATAGCGATCCGACCGCCATCGATCGTCGCGCCAACGAAAGGATCGTCCGCCAACAACGCGGCGCCGTCGAAATCGGCATAGTCGAGCAGCGGCGCGAAATGCGCCGCGGCGGTGATGCCCAGGCTCGTCTCGATCATGCAGCCGGCCATCACGAGCATGCCGTGTGAGCGTGCGGTCGCGATGAGGCGGAGCGCTTCGCGCAAACCGCCGCACTTCGACAGCTTGAGATTGATCCCATCGACCGCGCCGACGAGCTTCGGAATATCCGTCGAGACGACGCACGATTCGTCGGCGATCACCGGCAACGCCGAGCGTTCACGCACGAAACGCAATCCTTCGATGTCATGAGCCGCGACGGGCTGCTCGACGTATTCGACGCCGCACTCGACAAGCACATCGACCATCTCGAGCGCGTACTTCGGCGACCACGCGGCATTCGCGTCGACGCGAAGACTCTTCTCCGGCGCCGCGTCGCGCACCGTTCGAATGATCTGCGCGTCGTGGTCCGTCCCGAGCTTTACCTTGAGGACGGGATACGGCGCGGCCTGTTCCACACGCTGGCGCAACTCAGCTTCGCTCGCCGCGATGGCGATGGTGAAGCTCGAGAGTGGCGCCTTGGCGGGATCGAGTCCCCAGAGCTTGTACACGGGGATGCCGAGTCGCTTGCCGGCGAGATCGTGGAGCGCGGCGCTGATGGCCGATTTCACCGAGCCGTTGAAGCGCAAGGCACGGTTCATCTCGGTCTCGATGTCCTCGAGCGCCCAGCTGTTGGCGGCTTCGACGATTGGAGTCAGACGGGCCAGCGCACCGAGCGCGGTATCAACCGTCTCGCCGTAGAAGCGGTTCGGTGCCGCTTCGCCCCAACCTTCCACACCATCGCCGTCGGTGATGCGAACGCGGATCAGACGGTGCTCCGTCGCGCCGCCGCGTGCGATGACGAACGGATGCGTGGTGTGAACGATCGAGATGTCGTGCTGCAGTTTCATTGCGGCGATAGACTGGCGAGCCGGGCGGCAAGCGACGTGCGCGTCGCGGTTGCGTCGTTGGTCGAGCGAAGATAACCAATCAGCGCGTCGGCCAACTCGAAGCCGCGGTTGAACCGCTCGCTGGGGGCCTTCGAGAGACATCGCATCACGATGTCGGACAGCGCTTGCGGCACGCGCGACGCGACTTCGACCGGCGGGACCGCCGCCTCGTGCACCTGCTTGTAGCTCACGGAGAACGAATCGGCGCCGTCGAATGGCGGAAAGCCGACGAGCGCCTCGTAGAGCAGAATGCCGACTGCATAGATGTCGCTTCGTCCGTCGACGAGCTTGCCCATCGCCTGCTCGGGCGACATGTAGTGCGGCGTTCCCATCGCACGTCCGCTTGCCGTCAAACGGCCGTGGAAGCGCGCCGTCGCGATGCCGAAGTCGGTGAGCACCGCGTTGCCGTCTTCGTCGAACAGCACGTTGTCCGGCTTCACATCTCGATGTACGACGCCGTGCCGGTGCGCGTAGTCGAGCGCGCATGCGACCTGGACGGCGACGGCGGTCGCCTTCGGCGCGTCGACGAAGCGGTGCTTCTGGATCCTGTCGGCGAGCGATCCGCCTTCGAGATACGGCATGACCGTGAACACGACGTCCTGCGTGGCGCCGTAGTCGTGGATCGCGCAGATGTGCGGATGTGCGAGCTTCGCGGCCGCCTCCGCCTCGCGCCGAAAACGCTCGGCGACTTCGGCATCGCGGGCAAGATGCGGGTGAAGGACCTTGATCACGACACGACGCGAGAGCTGCGCCTGCTCGGCGATGTAGACGTCGGCCATGCCGCCGCCGCCCAACCGGCTGATCACGCGATAGCGCGTGCCGGTGGCGCGGCGCAGACGCGTGATCTCCTCGTCCGGGCGGTCGAACGGCGCCCGGTCGAGCTCGGGCAACGGCTCGCTACAGCGCTGGCACGTCGGCGACGACGCGCGGTTCCACGTCCCACACTCGGGGCAGAACATGCGTCAGCCGCCGAATTGCATGCGCACGAAATCGTACGGCGCCCACGGTCCGGTGACGTCGAAATGCAGGAGATGATGCGCGTCCCGCTGCTCGTCCACGGCGTGGTTGAAGTCCTTCCACAGGTCGTGATCGACGAGAAACGCCGCGCTCAGGGCCAGTCCAGTGACGGCTTCCATGCGCAGCGGGACCGACGCGACCGCCTTTCGGCGGAGCGCGCGGAGCGACTCGGTCGCGGCGGCGGCGAGATCGGATCCGGCCTCGAGATCACCAGGCTTTCCGTCCGCGCGCTCAATGTGTACGCGGGCGGCCACTCGGTCCTCCACGAACTCCAGGGCATCGGTCAGAGACACGTAATGCAGCTCCATCCATCGCTTGAGGACGTCCGGCGCGCGAAAAACGACGCCGACCGGCGCGGGCAGGACCGACCCCCGCCGAAACACTGCGTCTACCACGGCCTGGTGCGCGACGATGGACTCCGGCGTCGTCTCGTCGATCCCGAAAGCCTTCTGCTCAGAGACGACCGCGCAGAGATCCCGAAACGGAACGAACATTGGGACGATGCCAGAGACGGGGTACTCGGAGGTCGAGGTGCCGTTCTGCGCTTCGGCGATGGCGACCGCGTGGAGGCGAATCGGCATCAGAAAAACCGGCGACCGGGGAGCCGGCGACCGGCGACGGTCGACGCCTCACCGAGCAGAATCTTGCCATTTGAACACAGTCTCGTATACACTTGACTCCGCCCATCGGTTTGGAGCATAGACCCAGGAAGTTTTTCGGCTGAGCGTTCGTAGTACGACGATCGTCTCTTAGCGAAGACTCACGTGACCTTCGGTCGCCTCGGCTGGCTCGCACTCATCGCACTGTCGGGCGTACCCCATCCAGCGGGCGCGCCGGGTCCCACCGTCGTCGTCGACGTCCACGTCGTAGACGCGCACAATGTAGCCGTCTCAGGCGCGGACGTCTCGATCGTTCGGGGGCTCAACGACATCGAGGCCCACGGCAATACCGACGACGCCGGGCGCCGCCGGCTGGTTGTGCAGCGGTCGGCCGACCCCGTCCAGGTGGTCGTTCGCAAGATCGGCTTCAGCCGCACCGACCAGTTCATCGTCCCGTCGCACGATACGGTGGCCGCGCGGATCATCATGCACCAAGCCCCGCAAGCGCTTCCCACCGTCACGGTTCAAGCGGAGGAAGATCTCAAGCGAAAGCGTTTTCACATCGACGCCGACGACATCGCGAACAGCAACCGCCCCATCATCGACGCGCTCGACGTGGTGACCAAGCTCCGGCCGGATATGATCTATCCACCACAAGGTGCCGGCGGTCTCGATCCCTGTGGGCTGTTCGACGTCTGGGTCAACGGACAGCGGATCGTCTTTCCTCCGATCGACGCCGGCTTGGCCGCAAAGGCCGGTCAGCAGCGCCGCGCCGCGCGCGCGACCCCACATTTGGGCGCCAGCGGGCTCGCGCGGGTGCCGCTCACCGTGCAATCCGTCCTGAGCACGATCCACCCGGAGCACATCGAGGAGATGAATTACGCGGGCTGCAACGACTTCTCGGTCGACAAGAACCACGCGCGCAACGCGGTGTTCGTCACCCTCAAGCCGGGCGTCGCGTTCGAGCCAGGCACAGGATCGTTCGTCCTCGATGACGTGTCGTACGCGAACGCGCTGCTCGCCGATTCGTCAAACGTTGGCGGCGATTCGTCCCCGACACTGTCGGTTTCCCACGCGATATCGTACCGATCGCGCTTGATGGGTGTGTATGACTCCGAATCCGGCGATCCGCTCGCCGGCGTCGACGTGGTGGACGTCACGAGCGGCACGTTCGCGACTACGACGTCGACCGGAACTGTCGCGTTGGCATTCCTGCCCGAGGGAACGTCGACGATCAAGCTCCGCAAGCCGGGCTATGCCGATTTGGTGATGTCGGTGACGATCTCGCCGCGGGATACGACTCCTCTGACTGTGGTCGTCTCGAGGCCGTGAACTGATCACCACGGATCGGCACGGACACAGACAGATGGGCACGGAACTGCGAAAGACCTTCCGCCTCGTCCGCGCGATCCGCGATTCGTCTTCATTGAACCCAGCCTGGCGGAACACTTCATCCCGCACACGTACAGCCCACCGAGATTGAAATCGCGGAAATGGCGGATTTCGCGGAAATGCGCGGAGAACAACAGAATTCTGTTTTTCTAAAATCGGTTCTCTGGTTTGATGCGCAGTTTTGTGGCGATCCGCCAGTGACGGTGCCTTTCCCTGCTAGCCGGATGTTCGCTGGCGCTCGGCCGATTGTTCTCCGCGCAATTCCGATTCGTCCGCGCGATCCGCGATTCCCATTTCATCGAACCCAGCCCTGGTGGAACACTTCGTCGCGCACACGTACAGCCCACCGAGATTGAAATCGCGGAAATGGCGGATTTGGCGGACATGCGCGGAAACGACAGAAACTGCGTGTTTTTAATTCTGTGTTTTGAAGTGGCGCAGTGCCGTGCCGATCCGTCAGTGGCCGTGCCTTTCCGTGATAGCCTGATGTTCTATTCGAGAGCGAGCATGTGCTGAACACACACAGCGCCGAGGCGCTGCGGAGCATAACCGCCCTCGAGTGAGCTGACGATCCGGCCACCGCACCACACATTCGCGCGGTCCACCAGGAAGCGCGTCAGTCCGACGAAATCCTCGATCTCGAGTGTGAATCCGCCGAGTGGGTCGCCGGCAAGCGAGTCGAAGCCGGCGGAGATGAGCACCACATCGGGCGTGAAGCCGGTCGTCGCCGCATCAATCGCCCGGCGCAGCGCATCGACATAAGCGGAGCGCGCGAGACCCGCTCGCATCGGCACGTTCCAGACGCTCCCGTGCGGACCGCGATCTTCCGCCGGACCAGTGCCGGGATACCACGGCCACTGGTGCATCGAGACGAAATGAATGTCGGCTTCATCCTCGACGAGCGCTTGCGTCCCGTTGCCGTGGTGAACGTCCCAATCGACGATCAGCACACGGTCGATGCCGTGCCGCCTGCGCGCGTAGTGCGCTCCGAGCGCCACATTTCCGAAGAGGCAAAAGCCCATCGCCGCGTTGCGGAGCGCGTGATGGCCAGGCGGCCTGACTGCACAGAAGCTGCGCGTCGGCCCATCGCCAAATGCGAAGTCCAAACCGTCGAGCATCGCGCCCGCCGACGCCGTCGCCGCATCCCACGAACCGTCGCTCACGACCGTGTCGGCATCCAGCCGCCCACCACCCGCCGCGACGACGGCGCGCACCTGCTCGACATACCGTCGGCCGTGGACCGTCGAGAGCTCGTCGACGGTCGCGTGTCGGGATTCGACGTGCTGGATTCTTCCGAAAAACTCCGGCTCTTCCCGCAATGCCTGCGGAATTGCCCGCAACCGGCCGACGTGCTCGGGATGTCCCCATCCCGTATCGTGCCGTCCACAATCGGAGTTCGAGATATACGCGATCGTCACCGCAGGCCCCGCAGCCGCCGCGAGGCCCATTCGGTCAATAGCAGTATCATGATGAGAACCATGTAAATCCGACGATCGACCGGCGGCCGCGCATCAGCACCGGTCGGTATCGGACGCGCCGGTCCGATGCGAGCAACCATCGCCGCAAGCGGGGCTGAGCTCGCTTCAACCTCGCTTCGCCGACCACTCGGCGCGTACGCAACGCTGCTCACGAGGCGCGACCACCACGCGGCATGCGCGGCGTCGGAACCAGGACCGCCAGCCATGCGCCATCGCCAGCTGTCGTCGTAGCCGATCTGCATCACTCGCCCTGCTCCAACGCGCCGCGCCGCGATCGTGACACCTGCGCCGCGACGCTCGAGAGCGATCGCGTCGGGTTTGAGCGACGCCACCGGATAGAATCCGGTAGACCCGAGCGAGATCGTGTCGCGCGGTAATACGGCCGGCCGAAAACGTGCGCCGAGCGCGCCCGGCGCCAACGATGCCGCGGTCGATGCGAGACTCGACGATCCCGCGAGAATGAGTCCACCGCCCGACTGCACGTATCGCTCGATCGTAGCGCCCAGACCCTGCAACGATGTATCGACAGCGATGACCGCCGCAACGCGCGCCGTGTCGAGCGCCGGCGGCGTGCTCTGGCCAACGAAGACGTTCGGCGCGACGGAGAATCGTGCGATCACTGGCCAGCCGCGCCCTTCGAGCGCAGCGACGATGAATCGTCCCTCCCAGCCGGCTTGACCGACGACGACGATCGAACGAATGCGGGCCGAATCCGGCGGCGAGATGCCGGCGACTTCACCGCCGGCGGTCGCTGCGAGGCGTCCGACGACCTCGGGCACGATCATGCTTCCGCCAAGGTTCGCGATGCGAAGACTGTCGATGACGCTCGCGTCATCGCGCACCACAACCTTCGCGTTTGTCGGCGCAGCGATTTCGATGCGAGCTCCGCCGCGCGGATCCGCGACCGCGTCCGCCGAGATCGCGAGGGCCGCCGGATTTCCGGTCCACGTCACCGAGTGACCGCTGTGCTGGAGCGCCGCGAGCCAATCGACCGCCCAAGCACTCGGCGTCGCGTCGAGATTCACGTGCAGCGCGTCTCCCAACGGACGGCGCGTCCATCTCGCAAGGCGCGATTCGAGCGCCGCGCCAGCTACGGCTTCAGCGCGACGTCCGGTCGACGGAATGAGGCTCGCGCCGAGCAGCCAGCCGAGCAGCGCGAAGACGCCGACGCGGCACGCGAACTCGAGTTGGCTACGCGGAGAGCGCATACACCACGACGTTCACGGCGAACCGCGTGTTGTCGATCGACATGAATCGCTTCGAGTCGGGGTGGTAGTTCCACTCCGAGCTGTAGTCCTTGCTGCTGTACAGCACGGCGATACGTCCGCCGCGCATTACCGCCAGCAGATGCTTGTGCACCAGATTGTCGCCCCAGCCATTCAGCTCGTGGCTCGTCGTGGGCGGACCGTCGAATTTGAAGAACGCGGAATAGAGTTGATGATCGTTCGGCAGCTCGATGAGCGGACCGACGGTGCGTGTGATCTCTTGGGTCGCGGTTTTGTGAAACGTTCCGTCGATATCGTGGTTGTGATCATCGACGAACAGCATGCCTCCGCGTTCGACGAACAGGCGCACGTTCCGCCGCTCGGCGTCGCTGAACCGCACGGGCAAATGACCCGTGAGATACAACAGCGGATACCGGAGCATGCGGTCGTCGCTGAGCGGCACGATGACGCCCGTGGGCGCAACCGCGATCTCCGTGTAGCGCGCGATCGTATCGATGATATTCGCGGGCAGGAGCGGCGCGCTGTCCCAGTCTCCGGACTCGTACTGCGCGGTCGCGAAAACGAACTCGGCGCTCACGGGGCGTTTCCCCATCGGCCGAGTGAGTCTTGCACGATCGCGGGCCCAGCGAGCGCGCGGCGTGCGCGCGCCAGTGCTGATGTCGCCGCATCGCTCTTTCCCGCTCGCAGTGCCGCCACTGCATCGCTCAGTGCCGCGGCGAACGTCGGTGCATCGGTGAGTGCGTCGATACGAAGGAGGAGCAGCGAGTCGACGACCGCGCGTGGATCGCGACTGGAAAGCTCGACGATCTTCGCGAAACGCGCGGCGCGAGCAGTCGCCGCCGAATCGGAGACGGTGAGCGACCGGCGCGCGCTCGACGAGCCTTTGTCCTTTCCTTTGAGTCGCGCCTTGTCGATGTCGATGACGACGGGAAGTGGCGCACCGCGAAGGTAGAGGCGTTCTGCCTGTCTCGCTTTTTGAATGGCGGCCAGCGCCGCGCGCATGTGCGGAAGCGCGCGATCCGGCTCTCCCTGCTCCAGATTCACCGCGGCGTCCCACATCGCGTTGTACGCCTCGAGCAGCGGCTTGTTCACAGCGACGACCGGCGCCTCTCCGCCCTGAAAGTCGACGGGATCCGTCGATTGGTTCGTCGCCGAATCCGCGCGCGCCAACAGCTCGGTCATCGATTTCGCGAGCTGCGGATTCTCCTCATCGTTCGTCTCCTCGGCACTCGGGTTTCCACCGAGTCTCGTGAAGACAATATCACCGACGGTGCGACGCAGCTTCTTCTGGTCCGCGGCGATCGAATGCGACTCACGAACCACCGTGTCACGCGCGAGGCGCGGTCGTTTTTGCTGCAACGCCTCGGCAAGCATGATCAGCATGCGCTGGCTGATCATTCCCTTCTCCGCATCGGACGGCGCCGCAGCTTCCACCGCGATTGAATCGTATTCACCGGCGCGCGCGATGCGAATCGCGCGCGTTTCGGACGTTCCGACACCCGGACCCGAAATGTCGTTGGCGTCGCGAGCAACCGCCCGAAGGTGCAGGATGTCGCCGGGTTTGAGCGCGAGAGAATCGAGACGGATCGATGCCGAAAGCGTCGCTGTCTTGGCATCGAGACGTTTCGCGCCAATGGTTCCGGATCGGAATGTGAACGTCTCGCCTTCGCCCGAGCTGACGATGTACTCGAATGCGCCGATCGCGAGGCCGATGTCGTCACTCGCGTCGGCGGTGAGGGCGATTCGACCGACCGGCGCCCGAAACACGCTGTCGTGCGGTGGAGTGACGAGCGTGACGACCGGCGCATTGTCCGCAATCGGCTCGACGGCAATGATCCGCGCGTCGGTGCCGTCGGACAATCGCACGGCCATCGGGCGGCTCCCGACCGTGAACGGCACCGACCATCGGTCGTCGCGCGTTCCAGGTTGGAGCGTGTCGCCGCTGGCCACCATCAAGATGCCGTCGCCGCTGCCGCGACCGCGCAACGTCACTCGGCTGCCCGCGAGCGCTCGCACATCGGCTGGTTCATCGATCGTGGTCGACGCCTGTCCAGTGTACGCCGGCGGCGCAACCTCGGCCACGAGCGGAGACAGCCGATTTCCGCGTCCCGCGCGCGATGTTCCGGCACGATCGAGCGAGTCGCCGGCGCGCGGCGATCGAACGCGAGCCACAGCGCCGCTCGGCAATATGAGAATGATGATGGTTGCCGCGACGAGCGCGGACAGCGGCGCGCGCAACGATGCAACTGCGCGACGCTGCGCTGTGCTGATCCACCGATCGGTCGACGCCCCTGCAACAAAGCGCTCGTCGCCGGCTTCAACCGCGGTTACGAGTGCGTATTCGAGCGACGGGAACCGCTCTTCGAGCCACAGCGCAACTCGCTCGGCCGAGAGGACAGATCGATCGCGCCACGCCAGAGCCGCGATCGTTGCGATGCCCGCTGCGACGGCAAGGCCAAGAATGCGAGCTCGAATCTCGAGCGAAAGAGGAACGACGACGTCGACCAGCGCGACACCCACGACTACCGTAATTGCGGCGACAGCGCCCCACGCGAGCGCGCGCAGAACGATGCCGGTCGCAAGCGCGAACCGTGCCGCACGAAGTCGCGCAAATGCGTTCACGCGGCTTGCCCTCGCGCGGCTGCACGCCGAAGGGCGAGCTCGCCGGTCAGGAGCAGTGCGGCAAACACGAGCAGCCACGTCGACCAGCGTGACGACTCGGCCGTTCGATCGATCAGTGCCGTCGCGGGTGCAAGCACGCCCGCACCGGCAAGCATCGCGTGGAGCGAAGCGTCGAGCGGCGCAAAATCCGCCACGCCACCGCACGGCGCAAAGAACGGAAGCGCGAACTCACGGAATGACGCGCGGAGCGTCACATCGCTCGCCGCGTCGAACAGGATGCCAATGTCGCGAATGCATCCGTCACCAATCCGGTGCTCGACCGCCGCCGGCTCGCCGTCCGCCCAGCGCGCGATCGCATGGCCATTCATCACCCACAGGCGGGGGAATCGCGCGACGAGCGTCGCGCCACCAGTGGTAACGGCGCCAATGGCGTCGATCGTTTCCCGCTTCGGCCACACTGCGCTGGTATCGGACGCCGGCCAGTGGAGCAAAACGTGTCCAGCACCGCGCGCCCACACCGAATCGCTTGCGACAACGCCGCCGCGGATGAGTCGCACGGATCCGCCGTTCGTCGACGCTTTCATCAGTGACAAACCGGCGACGACCGCATCGTTGCGGTTGGCGCCGAAGTCAGCGCGAAGCGGCGTGGTGTCGCTCGACGCGCTACGTACGGGCACGATCCGAATGCGACCGGGCCAACTCGCACGAATGCGTGCGGTGGCGTCATCGATTTCCTCGCGGACGAGTGGCGACACGAGCACGAGCTCGACGGAATCCACCTTCGCCGATTCGACTACTCCGGTGCGAACCGCCGCGGCGATCGCCGTGGACAACGATCCACGTGCGGACGACAGGTGCATGGTATCGAGCGGAGCCAGACTGGCGTCCCGCTCGGCCGAGCTGTCGAAGACCACGAGCTTGTCCGCGGCGCCTGCAAGCCGGCGCACGCTGTCGCGTGCTTCATCGAGATTGGCGACCGCGCGCGACCGATCGACGACGAACACGCGTCGCGCACGTCCGGTGCGCGCGAACATGGGGCCGGCGACGGCGATGCCGATCAGCGCAAGCGCCGCGGCGCGGAGCAACAGGAGCAGAACGTCGCTCAGTGCGAGTGAGCGAGTTCGCGCCTGGATCGGACGGCGTGGAATGAAGCGCGCCGTCGGAAATGGCTCTGCTACGGGACGGCTTCGCGCGATGAAATGGATCGCGATCGCGACGACGATCGCCGCCCCGGCAAGCCCGAGCGCCGATGGAATCAGCCAGCTCATCGAAGCTCTCCCACCTGCTCGACGATTCGACGCACGGCATGCGCGGCCGGTTCCCCGGTGACCACCTCGAGATAGGTCGCGCCCGACGCACGCCACGCTCGCGCCATCTCCGCCCGCCAGTCAGCGAACGCACGATCATAGCCGGCTCGCGTCTGCTCGGCGAGCAGACGTTGCACGACGGGCGCTTCGGGATCGGCCGCGAGAATTGCACGGCGCGGCGGTTCGATCTCCTCGCGCGCCACGACGTGTACCAGATGTACCTCACCGTTCGCGACGCCATGCACTCGCGCCGCTCGCAGCAGCGCATCCGCGTCGCCGAGCAGGTCGGTGATGATCGCGACGCGCGGCGTACGCACGCCTGATACGATCGCGGCGAGCGGTGCGTCGCCGCCGGGTTCAACATCGCCGACGACGCGTGCGATCTCCGTCACCACACCGCGTCTCGTGCGCGGCGGCAGCATGCGAATACGCTGCGACGTCTCGTGCACCACGACACCGACCGGATCGCCGTCGCTGTGGACGACCGCGGCGAGGCCGATCGCGATCTCTTGCGCGAGTCGCCACTTGTCGCGCGTCGCCACGGGAAAGAGCATCGACTGCGAGGCGTCGAGCACGATCGTCGTCGGCAACTGCGCACGATCCGTTGCGAGCCGGATGTACGCGCGATCGCTGCGCGCGAGAAGGCGCCAATCGAGTCGCCGAGGATCGTCGCCCTGCCGATACAGCCGATACTCTGTGAACTCGGCTGAGGTGCCACGCTGGGTCGAGCGGTGCGAACCAGGCGCCGCGTTGGCAACGGCATGGCGCGCTTGCCAGTGCACGCCGCGCACGGCATCGAGCAGCGCGCCGTACGACGTGTCCGCCATCGTCAGACGCGAATGTCGCTGCGCGGCGGGTCGATTCGCTCGAGGAGATCGTCGATGATCCGCTCGACGCCCACACCCTCCGCTTCGGCGGCAAAATTGGGCAGCACGCGATGGCGCAGCACCGGCAGCGCGACGCGCTTGATGTCGTTCGGCGATGCGGCCATTCGACCAGCGAGGAGCGCGTTGGCCTTCGCGCCGAGGACGAGCGACTGGCCGGCGCGCGGGCCGGCGCCCCAGCGGACGTATCGCTTCACGAGCTCCGGCGCGCGTGCATCGTCGGGACGCGTCGCGCGCACGAGCGTTGCCGCGTAGCGCAGCACACCGTCGGCCGCCGCAACTTCGCGCGTGAGCCCTTGCAGCGCGATCAGCTCACCGGCGCCAAGCACCGGCGACAGATCATCGCGGCGTGCTCCGGTGGTATTCCGGAGAATCTCGATCTCCTCGTCCTCGCGCGGGTAGCCGACGCGAATGTCGAAGAGAAAGCGATCGAGCTGCGCCTCGGGCAGTGGGTACGTGCCTTCCTGTTCTATGGGATTCTGAGTGGCAAGCACAAAAAACGGCTCGGGAAGACGCATCGTCTCGCCGCTCGCGGTCACACTATGCTCCTGCATTGCTTCGAGCAGCGCGGCCTGTGTCCGCGGCGGCGCGCGATTGATCTCGTCCGCGAGGACGATGTTCGCGAAGATCGGCCCGTGCACGAAGCGAAACGAGCGCGCTCCGGTCGCCGAGTCTTCCTCGAGGATCTCCGTGCCGGTGATGTCGCTGGGAACCAGGTCGGGCGTGAACTGGATGCGATGAAAGCCCAGGTGCACGGCCTCGGCGAGCGAGCGCACCATGAGTGTTTTCGCAAGCCCCGGAACGCCGACGAGCAGCGCATGCCCGCCGGCGATGAGCGACATGAGAATTTCGTCGAGCACGCGCTCCTGCCCGACGATTCTCCGTTGCACCTCCGCGCGAAGGCGCGCGGCCGCGCCGACGAGCGCGTCGTGTCCTTGCGGAGGTGCGGCGATTGTCATGACGCGCGAAGTCCGCGCTAGCGGACGGGCCGACGCCGGCGGAACGTCAGCAGAAGAATGGATCCGTCGATGACGCCCGCGTCCGTCAGCGACGCGCCTTCCTCGAGGATCTCCCACCCGCGAAGCTTGACGACGAAGTCGGCGTGGAATTCGCCCGTCGCTTCGGGATACATCGCCTCGAGCGCCGCCAGCTTGACCGCCAGCACCGGCTGCGTGGGCGCGACCTGAATGCGCACGACGTCCCACACTTCGGGCATCTCGACGCGGATGGTGATCGCTTGCTCACCCGCCGGCGCGAGTTGAATCGTTGCTCGGCGCGAGCGGAAGTTCGTGACGAACGGTGCGCTCATGGAACGCCGGCCGGCTCGAGCGTGACGAAGAATCGGGCAATCTGCATGTCGAACAGATAGCTCGATCCGGTGACGCGAGTGCCGCGACCGTTCGGATCGGCGCTCACGCCGATGACGATCTCCTCGCCGCCCTGGCCGCGGAACGACGCGAAGCCCGGGCCTTCCTTGTCGAGGAAGGTGGAATAGAGCGACGGCCGGGTGGCGAAAAAGGTCTTGGCTCGCGTCAACACTTCATCGGCGCCGAGGCCAGTCGTGGTTTCCAACAGCGTGCGTTGAGACGTGGGCATGTATCCGCTCATGATGACGTAAAAGGCACATCCAACTTGAACGTCGAGCCCGCCTCCGACGACGACGCGAGCTTGACGTCCCCCTGCACTGACTGGGCGAGGCGCCGCGCGAGCGACAGTCCTAACCCCGACCCGCCGAATTCGCGCGACAGACTTCCATCCGCCTGCCGGAATTCGTCGAACACCACTCCCTGCGCGTGCTCGGGAATACCAACTCCCGTGTCCTCGATCGAATAGACGACATGCTCCGCCGTCACATCGACCGACACCCGCACCTTCCCTTCGCGCGTGAACTTGAACGCGTTCTCGATCAACGCCTTGAGCGCTTTCGCGATCGTGCGCCGATCGGTCTTCATCAACGGCAATATGTGCGGCTCGTCGATCTCGAGCGCCACCGTTTCCCGTTTTCCCTTCGCTGCCGCGAGCGCATCGCGCAGCGGATCGCGAGGGTCGACGTCGGAAATGATCGATTCGACTTCGCCGCGCTTGAGCGCGGTGAGCTCGAGGAGATCGTTGATCAGCGCCAACAGCTGCTCGCTCGAGTCTTTTACCTGCTCCAGCGTCTTCGACTGCTCGTCGGTCACTGGGCCGGCGAGCCCGTCCTGCATGATTCCAATGTAGCCAATGACCGTCGTGAGTGGAGTACGCAGCTCGTGCGAGATGTTCGAGAGAAACTCGTCCTTCACCCGCTTTGCCTGGACCACCTCGGCGTATTGCTGCTCGAGACGGCTGTTCGCGGTGCTCAGCGCCGCGTTGCTCTTTCGCAGATCCTCGATCAGCCGCGCCTTCTCCGCCGTCGCGGCCATCTGGTCGGCGACCATGCGCATGAGATGGCGCGAGGCCGCACTCACCGACTTGGGCGACGCGAAGTAGAACGTGACGGTACCGTGCACCGCGGCCGTCGTCTGCAGCGGCAGCGCGGCGAAGGCACGAAAGCCCAGTTCGGTAGCGACCTCCTGCCAATCCTCGAGCGTCGGATCGGCGAACAGATCGAGCACCTCGATGGTGCGCCGCTCGCTGGCGGCTTCGCCACTGGGCCCGAAGCCGAGTCGCACACGCATCTGCCCGAGAAAGGGCGCGTAGCGCTGCGGCCAATTGTGGACGGCCGCGAGTCGCATCAGCTCCGACCCTTCGTCGATCAGATAAACGCAGGCAAAGCTGGCGCCGACGAGCGGAGCGACTCGATCGAGCGCCAACTGATAGACATCCTCGGGGCGCTCGGCAGTGAGGAACGCGTGCGCGATTTCGCGCACGGCCATGAGCTCGCGCAAGCCAAAATCCGCTGCGTCCGTCGGCGTGCGCAGGCGATCGGGAATGCTCGTTACGGATGTCATGTGGCGGAGAAGTTACGAGTGCCTGGCGGGCTCGGCCAGACGCTACGCGGTTCCGTACATCTCCTTAGCGCTTTTTGGGCGCCGTCAACGTCCGTACTTCCAGCCGGTGAATCAGGACGGTCGGGGGCGTGTCCAACACCGCGGCCACCGCTTCCGCCACGTCCTCGGGACTGATCATCCAGCTCGGGTCCGATCGCGACGAGAAGCTCGTCGCAACGGAGCCCGGGTTGACGACGGAGACCTTCACGCCGTTGTCGCGCACCTCGAGCATCAGGCATTCGGTGAACGCCATGACCGCATGCTTCGTGGCGGCGTAGCAGCTGCCGCCGACGAACGCGCTGCGTCCGGCGATCGAGCCGATCACCACCACGTGTCCGGACTTCCGTGCGATCATGCGCGGAAGCAGGGCGCGCGTGACGTCGAACAGCGCATTGAAATTGAGGTCGACCATCTGCGACCACTCGTCGCGGCTCAGCTCGAGAAACGGCTTGAGGTATCCGACGCCGGCATTGTTCACGAGCACCTGAGCGTCGACGTTCGCGAGCGCCGCGGCAACCGCGTCGGGGTCCGTGAGATCGAGAACGATCGGGTGGCAGTCCCCGCCTTGCCGCGCGATCTCGGCGACGAGCGAGTCCAACTCGTCTTGCGATCGTGCGATGGCGACGACTTCGTAGTCGGCCGACAACCGCAGTGCCGTCGCTCGGCCAATCCCGCGCGATGCACCCGTCACTACAGCTACAGGCTTTGGCATAGCTGGGAATTTAGGTGGGCCGGAGAAGGGTGGGCGGGGCGGGAGAAGGGGACTGCGTGCGGAGTCTCTCGCTCCCTCCTCCGTACTCCGTCCTCTTCTCTCGCTCCCTCCTCCGCACCCAGTCCTCTTCTCCCGCTCCTGAATTGACAGGCGCCGCCGACCGATTGAGCTTCGTCCTTCCCTCCCCCCGGTTCGGAGCTCGCCATGCTGCTTCCCTTCGCACTCGCTCTCGCTCTTCAGCAACAACCTGCACAGCAGGCGGCGTCTCCGGTTTCGAAGATCGTTGTAACGCCGGCGGCGCTTCGGGTTGTCGCCGGAGATACGCTTCGACTGCGCGCGCAAGCCGTCGACGCGCAGGGGCAGCCTGTTCAAGGCGCGCGGATCATGTTCCAAGGCGGCGCGTTCGAGGGAACGGTCGACAGCACCGGCCTCGTAATGGCGGGCGCGGTGGGCACGCTGCAGGTTGCCGTCGCGGCGATCGTCCCGGGCAGCAAGCCATTGGTGCAACGGCTCCAGGTGCAAATGGTGCCTGGTCCCGCGGCGCGTATCGACATCGCGACGCGCGTCGAGAAGCTGATCGCGGGCCAGCAAGTGCGACTCGACGCGAGTGTCTACTCTCGCGCGGGCGATCGGCGCAATGATCGCATCGAGTGGTCGTCCTCGACCGCTTCCGTCGCGCGAGTGGCATCGGGCGTCCTCTCGGCCGTCGCACCGGGCAAAGCGACGATCACCGCCCGCGACGGCGGGGCGACGAAGAGCTTTCCAGTCGAGGTGATCGCCGCCGATGTTGGAGCGGTCAAAGTCACACCGGCTTCCACACAGGCGCGCACCGGCGATGTCATTCGCTTCAAGGCGCTCGTCAAAGATCGCGCGGGAAAAGAGATCGCCGGTGTCGCTCCGGCGTGGGTGTTCGCACCGGGGCGAGGTGAGATCGGCACCGACGGCGCGTTCGTCGCCTACGAGCCGGGCACGTATCAGGTGACCGCGACCTACGGCATCCGCAGCGCCGACGCGTTCATCACGGTTGCGCCGCGCGACGTGCAACGCGAAGTGAAGGTCGTCGGCCGAGTGCCGCGGTCGACGTTCTTCACGACGGAAGTATGGCTGCACCCGAACGGCAAAGTTGCCTACCTCGGCACAGGCTTGGGTGGCGATCGCGTGTACACGATCGACATCTCGACCAAGGAAAAGCCGACGATCGTCGACTCGATGATGGTGAACGCCCGCACGATCAACGACGTGATGACGACGCCCGACGGCAATACGCTCGTCCTCACGCGCGAAGGCGCGGACAATCGCAAGAACGGCATCGTCATCTTCGACTCGCACGATGCGCTGCATCCGAAACAGCTGTCGGAGTTCACCGACGGTGTTACGTCCGGCGTCCACTCGGCCTTCATTCACCAGCAGCCGAAGTTCGGCACGCACGTCTATCTCACGAATGACGGCACCGGCGCGCTCGACATCGTCGACATCACGGATCCGGCGCATCCGAAGCAAGTGTCTGAATTCCGCCCGAAGCAGACGCCTGCCGGCGTGATGCTGCACGACATCGACGTGCAGAATGGGATGGTGTATGCGTCGTGGTGGAATGATGGTCTCGTCGTCCTCGACGTCGGCAATGGCATCAAGGGCGGACGTCCCGACAAGCCGGTGCTCGTCACGCAGTTCAAGTACAACCTCGACTCGTTGTACAAAGACGTGGCGCTCGAGGGCGGCCCGGGCTTCATTCGCGGAACGCACACCGCGTGGCGTCACGGGAAATACATCTTCATCGCCGACGAAGTGTTCGGCAACGACGCGGCCGAAGCGCTGTTCAAGGGAGAGATCACGCGCGCGCACGGTCGTCTCCAAGTGCTCGACGTCAGCGACATCGAGCATCCGAAGAGTGTCGCGTGGTACGAGCCGGAGTTCGGCGGCGTCCACAACGTGTGGGTGGCGGGCGACACGCTCTATGTTGGCGCGTACAACGCGGGCTTCCGCGCGTTCGACGTCTCGGGCGAGCTGCGCGGCGATCTTCGCGCGCAGGGTCGCGAGATCGCGAACTTCAACACGGGCTCGCCCGACGGAAAGATTCCGAACGCGGCGATGACGTGGGGCGCCGTCGTTCGCGACGGGATCACCTACGCAAACGATCTCAACAGCGGACTCTGGCTGCTCAAGTTCGAGCCGAAGAAGCCAGTCGTCCCATAGCAACGTCGTGGGTGACGGAATCCGGCGCTTCTCGGTTTGGCGTTCGTCAGCCTTGAAGAGGATTCTGGTATGCGGAGTGTGCTGTTTGGTTTCGGACTTGCTCTGTCCGCCGCGGCGTGCAGCAGTGATCTCACATCGGGCCTCCCGGGGCCCGTCGTCGGTAACGGCGTTGCCATCACCACTCGGCTGGGTGGCCAGGGACCGAGTGGCGATACCGTGACAATCCATGTCGCGAATGGAGGCACGGCCAACGCCTACCTCCCGCAGTGCGGAAACGCACCATTGCTGCTCACGCAGCAGTTCGTGAATGGCCAGTGGATTGGCGGCGTGCAAAATTTCATGTGTATCGCGTCGCTCGAACCAGGACCGGTGATCGTTCCTCCGGCCGGTTCAGTGGACGTTGTACGCATTTTCCAGCCGGGGCGCTATCGGGTGAGCGTCGCTGTTGGGACAGACTTCAATCTGTCGAACGCCACGCCGGCGTTATCGGCGGCCTTCGACACGCCGTAGTACCGGGCAGTGGCGCTTGCGCGCGCGGAGCTGTAGCGTCGAGCTATGGCCCACGCGCAAGAAAGGCACACGAACGTCACGCCCGATCGCCCGCCGCGCATTCGGTGGAGCGTCGTCGTCGCGCTGTTCGCGATCGCCACGGTCCTTCGCTTCCTCTACTTCTATCTCGATGATCTGACGCGCGCGATGCACGGCACCTTCGTGCTTCGCGCGCTCGAGGAAGGCACCGGAAATTTCGCGTCGGCGCTGCTGTTTCCCATCGCCCTCCTGCTCGAGCGACGCTTCCCGGTCGA
>Ga0070681_10000840_pt1 | contig 25747 bp, 23 predicted proteins | sample KBSC83BmetaG_FD_65650 | JGI IMG/M metagenome (GOLD analysis project Ga0070681, IMG submission 65650) | Corn rhizosphere microbial communities from Kellogg Biological Station, Michigan, USA - KBS C8-3B metaG | ecosystem: Host-associated > Plants > Roots > Rhizosphere | place: USA: Michigan...
GGCGGGCGATCGTGTTCAGCGTGCCCGCGAGGCTGGGCACCGTTCCCGCGCCGATGATCAGCTTGGAGAGCCCCGCGTCGAGCGCGCCGGTGGTCGGCCGGCCGGTGCCGCCCTTCAGCCGCAGCGGCACGGCGAGCTGGATGCCCTGCGCGTCGCGCGCCTCGGGCGCCAGCATCATCTCCCAGCTCTCGCTGCGCGGGTGGACATAGCCGCCGCCGACCATCGTCGCACGCGGCGTGTCGACAACGAGGCGCCGCAGGTAGCCGACGCCGCCACTCACGTCGAAGCGGCCGCCGATGCAGTTGAACGGCACGCCGGCGTCGCCGCCGCCCAGCAGGCGCTGGGTCTCGGCCGGCCAGCCGGCAAGCCCATCGCGCGGCCACGTACCCTTGGCGACGGCAAAGTCGACCGAACCGCTGGCGACGTTCAGCGCTGCTTCGGTCGAGCGCCCGCCGCCGCGCAGGCGCAGGTCGATGTCGGCGACTGCATCCTTCAGGCCGAGATCGAGGCCGAGCAGGCCCGACAGGTCCTCGAGCGAGACGTGACTCGCCGTTGCCGTCAGTGTCGCCTGGCCGTTGCGACCGGCCGGATCGTAGACCAGATCGAAGCCCGCGGAGCCGGCGCCGATCGAGGCGGCGGCGCGGAAGGCATAGCGCGTCGCGCTCGACACCAGGGTCACCGAACCGTTGGCGATCTTGCCGGTGAAGCCGGTCATCTCGCCGATGCGCGCCGTCACCTGGACGTTGGAGCGACCGAGCCAGTGGGCCTGGAACGGCGTCGACGGCAGGAACCGCTTGCGCTCGGGCGTCGCCGGATCGCGGGCCGGCGCCGGCGGCGCCCTGAGACCCGCCGCGTCGATCTTCGGGGCGTCGATGTTGACAGCGACATTGGGCACGCCCTGGCGGTCGACGCGGAACAGGGCCTCGCCGGTCAGCTCGCTGTTGCCCACCTTCAGCGACGGCACCTCGACCTTGAAGTTGCCGCGCAGAGTGGCTGCCTTGGCGTTCAGCACATACGGTCCGCCGCTCGGGATCGGCACGTGGATGTAGGGACCATAGGCCGCGACATCCGGCCCCTCGCCGGTGATCAGCAGGCTCGTGCCCTTGATGCCGACCGAGCCCTTGATCGCGATCTTGCCGCCGCCGAAGCCGCCCTGCAGGTCGATGTTGCCCGGCAACCCGCGCATCCAGCCGTCGAACGATCCGGCGGTACCCGTGAGGTCGAACGGGGCGGCCTGCGGGCCGGCGAAATGCGCCTCCATCTGCAGGGTCTGGTTGGGCGCGATGGCCTTCAGCGTACCGCTCGAGACCTCGAGCACGACCGGCGGCCGGCCGCCGCCTTCGGCGACGGTCAGCACCGAATCGCGCACTTCGATGGTGGGGATCCACGGGAAGGCCGGATTGGGCAAGACGCGCAGCGACCTGTTCTCGCTGGCGCGCGGACCGGAGCCGTCAGGCGGCGGCAGCATCTCGAGGTTGGCGTCGCCCGCCTCGTTGTGCTCGACCAGGATGTCGGCGCCTTCCAGCACAATGCGGCTGATTTTCGATTCGCCCAAGAACAGCGAGAACGGATCGAGATACATCGTGATCTTGCGCACCCGCGCGAGTTCCGGACGGGAACCCCAGAGCGCGTTCGACAGCGTCACGCCCTCGGCGACCAGCGACGGCTCGCGGCCGAGGTGGACCTTGAGCGGCACGCGCGCGGTGAGCTGACGTCCGGTGACGCGGCGGACCTGCTCCTCGAGCCGGTTCTGGTAGCGCGAGAGGTCGCGGGTCTTGCTCCAGACGAACACGCCGGCCGCGAGGACGGGCACGACCACCACGGAGGTCCAGAGCACGAGCCGCCAGCGGGTGCGCATTGCCGTCGGTCTCTCCCTACTCGCTCTCGCTGTCGCCCGTGGTCGAGAAGCCAAATGCCTCGACGGTACGGCGGAAGTGAGGCGGCGCCTCGGCCTGGACCTTGAGCTCGCCCTTGCCCGAGGGATGGGGCAGCGTGATGCGGCGCGCGTGCAGATGGAGCTTGCGCGATTCGGCGAGCGAGGTGAGCAGCGCTTCCTCGCCACCATACTTGCGATCGCCGAGAATGGGGCAACCGATCTCCGCGCAATGCACGCGCAGCTGGTGCGTTCGGCCGGTGCGCGGCCACAGGGCGAGCAGCGCCGCGCGGCGGCCGGCGCGGTCCATCTCGCGGAAGTGCGTGAGCGCCTTCTGGCCCTCCTCGTGGTCGACCTGCATGGTCTCGCGGTCGCGAGCGCCCGGCCGCTTGGCGAGCGGCAGGTTGATCGCGCCATCCTTGCGCGGCGGCACGCCGACTACGACCGCCCAGTAGAGCTTCTCGGTCTCGCGGTCGCGGAAGGATTCGGCCAGGCGCCTGGCGGCCTGCCCCGTGCGCGCGATCAGCAGCAGGCCGGACGTGTCCTTGTCGAGGCGATGGACGAGGCGCGGCCGGTCCTCGTAGCCGAAGCGCAGCGCGTCGAGCATGCCGTCGACATGGCGCTCGGTGCCGCTGCCGCCCTGGACGGCGAGGCCCGACGGCTTGTTGAGAGCGATCACCATGTCGTCGCGGAAGATCACCAGCTTCTGGATCTCGGCGGCATCGCGGTCGGACACCGCCGGGCGCTCCTTCACCGGTGCCGCCGTCGGCGCGGGCGGCGCTGTCACGCCGGGCGGCAGGCGCACCGTCTGGCCGGGCTCGACGCGATCTTTTCCCTCGACCCGCTTGCCGTCGACGCGCACCTGTCCGGTGCGCAGCAGCTTCTGCAGCGCACCGTGGCTCAGCCCGGGATAGTGCCGCTGGAACCAGCGGTCGAGCCGAAGGCCCGCCTCGTCCTCGGAGACGGCGCGCATCTGGACCCGCACGATGTCGCTCATGGCGCGCAACCTACGGGACAAGCTAAAAAGCGTCCATGGAATCGGTGTCGCTGGATACGCTCACCTTCGACCATCCGGCAGCGTCCCGCCCGGCGCGGGTCACGGCGAGCCTGCACCTGCCGCAGGCAGGCGACAGGCGGTTTGCCTGCATGGTGATCCTGACCAGCAGCGCCGGTGTGCAGCGCCATCGCGAGCATTATTATGCACAGGCCCTCAACGAGGCGGGCGTGGCGGCGCTGATCGTGGACAGTTTCACCGGCCGAGGCGTGCGCCGCACGGTGGCCGACCAGACCCTGGTGTCCGCCGCCCAGATGGAGGGCGACGCCTTCGCAGCCCTGGCGCACCTCCGTTCCGATCCGCGAATCGACCCGGCCCGGATCGGCGTGATGGGCGTGTCCAAGGGCGCCGGCGCCGCGCTCAATGCCGCCATCGCCGTGCGCCAGCGCTGGCGGCCGGACTTCCCGCACCTGTTCGACTTGCACGTCGCGATCTGCCCCGGTGCCACCGCCCAGCACCGCGATCCTGCGACCCACGACCGGCCGATCTTCTTCATGCTGGCCGGCCGCGACGACTACACGCCGGCGCCCCTGGCCATCGACTATGCCGGGCGCATGCGCCAGGCGGGCAACGGCCGCATCAAGGTCAAGATCTACAGCGGCGCCCACCACGGCTGGGAGTCGCTGGGCCCGGTATTCGACATCAAGGACGCCGAGAACTGGTCGTGCTGCGCCAACTTCATCGAGGACGACGGGCGCCACTTCGTGGTCGCCGCCGGCCGCGCCTTCAGCGAGCCCGACTACCAGGCCTGGGCCCGCCGCCATTGCGTCACCCGCGGGGCCCGCGCCGGCGGCGGCACGGCCGCCCTGAAACGGCGCGCGACCGGGGATTTGCTGGCCTTTCTCGCGACCCACGGCTTCGGCCAGAGCGCCGTTGCAAAACCGCCACAGGACGGCGTCATTCGCGATCCGGTCCCGTCCCGGGCGTGAGGAACCGCGGGCCGGGCGCTACACTTCGCCCGTGATCCGCGTACCCCTGCTTATCGCCTTTTTGACTCTCTGCGTTCCGCTGCTGGCGGCTTCGCCTGGCCGTGCCGAAGAGCCGATGTGGACGGGATCGCGCATCGCCGAGGCGCGCACGCAAACCCTGTTGAAGACGCTGCGCGCCGCGGACGAACACGGTCTCGATCCGGCGTGGTATGGCGTCGACCAGATCGAGCAGGCGCTGAAATCCTCCGCCGACGCTGCGCGCACGGAGCAGATGATCGGCGAGGCCTTCGCGGCCTATGCCAGCGACGTGTCGACTGGCCGCGTCAACGCCAACAGCATCGATCCCGACATCTCCATCGAGCAGCGCAAGGTCAAGCGCGCCGATCTCCTCAAAGAGGCCACCGACGCTCCTGACTTCGGGGCATGGCTCGCCAATCTGCCGCCCAAGGGCGACTATCCGGCCCTGCAGAAAGCACTCGCCATGTGGCGCCTGAAGCGCGCCGCGAGCACCTACACGCCACTGCCCACCGGCGACGCGCTGAAGCCCGGCATGATCGATCCCCGCGTGCCCACCTTGCGCAAGCGACTGGCCGAGCTCGAGCTCGCGGTGCCAGCCCCGGCCGACGCCCCCGAGACCTATGACGATGCGCTGGCCGTCACGGTGAAGGCCTACCAGCAGACCAAGGGCCTCACGGTCGACGGCGTGATCGGCGCCAACACCACGCGCTCGCTCAACACCTCGCTCGACGACCGCATCGAGCAGATCGTGGCCAATCTCGAGCGCCGGCGCTGGCTGCCCGAGGATCTCGGCCATCGCTACATCTTCGTGAACACCGGCGACTACTCGATGGTGTTCGTGAACGATGGCAAGCGGGTCTTCGAGAGCCAGGTGATCGTCGGCACGCCCAAGCATCCGACGCCGGAGATCCAGTCGACGATGTACGGCTTCCAGACCAACCCCTACTGGACGGTGCCGCAGTCGATCTCGGGCGACGAATACCTGCCGCTGCTGCGCCGCGATCCGTACGCCCTCGCCAGCCAGGGCTTCAAGATCTTCGCCAGCTGGAGCGACAACGATTCCGAGATCGACCCGGCGACCGTCGACTGGAATTCGATCAATCCCAAGGCGTTCCCCTATCGCGTGCGGCAGGAGCCCGGTGCCACCAACGCGCTGGGCTACATCTTCTTCCCGTTCCAGAACAAGTACGGGATCTACATGCACGACACGGCGTCGCGCTGGCTGTTCACCGAGGGCAGCCGTAACTTCAGCCACGGCTGCATCCGCCTGCAGAACCCGCTCGACTTCGTCGAGAAGGTCTTCGCCGGCCGCGCCTCGTTCGATCGCGCGCGCGTGCAGCGGGCGATCGACGGTGGCGAACAGGTCCACTACAGCTTTCCCGAATCGGTGAAGCTCTATGTGACCTACCGCACGGTGACCGCGGCGCCCGACGGCACGCCCACCTTCCGCGATGACGTCTACGGCCGCGATCGCAAGGTGGTCGCGGCGATGGGCCGGCCGCGCAGCTGAAACGCCTTCACTCTGCGCGTTTTACGCGGGTGATCATCGCCGCCGGGAGGTTATCTTTCCACAGCACGCTCATCAGGGCCACGCCCAGCAGATGGAACAGCACCGCTCCAATCAGCAGATCGGCCAGGAGCGTGTGCGCGTCGTGAACAGTGTCGTCGCCCCAGAAGGCGTCGAGGCGGCTCATCCAGCCGGTGACACCGAGCAATAGCACCAGGATCCAGAGCAACCAGACCATCCATAGACCGAGCGGATCGTGTCCTCGTGCCCGCGGCGGCCTACCGCGCAGAAGCAGGCGCAGATAGGTCAACGTCGCCGGGACGGACGGCATCAGACTGCCTTGCCCGCGCGCGATCATGACCCAGGAGAGCCGCAGCAGGACAACGGCAGCCGCTGCGTAGCCCACCATGCGATGAGTATAGCCGCCGTCGTCATACACCAGGTCGAAGACGACCAGAATCGCCAGCGCCCAGTGAAGAAGCCGGACGATGGGGTCCCAGACCTTCAAGGTTAGTTCTTGGCTTCGGCCTTCACGACATCGAGCGATTTGGTGTCGAAGTAGATCTCCACCTTCTTGCCGCCCTTGTCCGTGCCGTAGATCTCGTAGCAATTGCCGTCGATCTTGAACTTCTCGATCTTGTAGCCCTGCGCCACGAGCCGGGACTTGGCGTCGGCTTCGCTCATCCATTCGGCCTTCGGATTGGCCTTGCAATCGGCTTTGGCCCACACGGTGGCAGGCGTGGTGAGGGCCAGGCAAAGGCCGCTGGCGAGAACGATACGATTCATTGTCTCAAGATTCCCTATAAGACACCGCGATCGAAGCGAGTCTTGCAGTTAAGAATGAATCTCACCTCATAGTCAATGCAATTGCGGCGCAATCTGCGATTTCAGCGCTTCTTCTCCCTGAGCTTCTTCCAGTATTCGAGGCGCTTCACGATCTCGCGCTCGAAGCCGCGCTCTACGGGCTTGTAGTATTCCTCGCGCGCCATGCCGTCGGGAAAATAGTTCTGGCCGGAGAAGCCGTCGGCGGTGTTGTGGTCGTACTCGTAGCCGCTGCCGTAGCCGATTTCCTTCATCATCTTGGTCGGCGCGTTGAGGATGTGCATCGGCGGCGTCAGCGAGCCGTACTGCTTGGCCGAGCGCTTGGCCGCGCCATAGGCCGTGTAGCCCGCATTCGACTTGGGCGCGGTGCCGAGATAGATCACCGCCTGCGCGATGGCGAGTTCGCCCTCGGGCGAGCCCAGGCGATCATAGGTGTCCCATGCCGCAAGCGTTTGGGTGAGCGCGTTGGGGTCGGCCATGCCGATGTCCTCGACGGCGAAGCGCACGAGGCGGCGGGCGATGTATTTCGGGTCCTCGCCGCCATCGAGCATGCGCGCGAAGTAGTAGAGCGCCGCATCGACGTCGGAGCCGCGCAGTGACTTGTGCAGCGCGCTGATCAGGTTGTAGTGCGCTTCCTGGGCCTTATCGTAGAGCGGCGCGCGCTTCTGCAGCAACGTCGCCAGCCGCTCCGGCAGGATCGGCCCCTTCTCCTTGAGCTCGGCGAGCTGCTCGGCCAGGCCGATCAGGTAGCGGCCATCGCCATCGGCCATGGCGAACAGCGTGGCGCGGCCGTTGCCGTCGACCGGCAGGGGGCGGCCAAGCGCCGCCTCGACCCGGGTCAGCAGCGTCTCGAGCGCGGCATCGTCGAGCCGGCGCAGCACCAGCACCTGGCAGCGCGACAGGAGCGCGGCGTTGAGTTCGAACGACGGGTTCTCGGTCGTGGCGCCGATCAGGGTGACCGTGCCGTCCTCGACATAGGGCAGGAAGCCGTCCTGCTGGGCGCGATTGAATCGATGGATCTCATCGACGAACAGCAGCGTCGCACGGCCGTCGCGGCGGCGCGCGCGGGCGGCCTCGAAGATCTTGCGCAGGTCGGCCACGCCCGAGAACACAGCCGACAGGGGCTCGAAATGGAGGTCGGTGGCCTCGGCCAGAAGCCGCGCGATGGTGGTCTTGCCGCAGCCCGGCGGGCCCCACAGGATCAGCGAGGAGAGCTTCTTCCCCGCCAGCATGCGGCCGAGCGGGCCGTCGGGCCCGAGCAGGTGATCCTGGCCCAGGATGTCGCCGATCGCCTTCGGGCGCAGCCGTTCGGCAAGCGGCGTGGGGGCAAGAGAGGCGAAGAGCTCGGCCATCCTTGGTGGCCCCGTCACCGGAACTGGACGGTGGAGACCATGCCTTCCCGGCCGATGCTCATGCTCGTGACACCGGCGGCGATGCGCTTCTTCAGATCCTCGACGCTCTTCACTTCCTTGCCGTTGATGGCAATCACCATGTCGCCCACGCGCAGGAAGCGCGCGGCGTAAGAGCCCGCCTTGACCTCGACCACGCCGACTCCGGGCTTCCACTCGATCAGGCCCATCTCCTCGGCCACCGCAGGCGACAGATTGACCACCGTGGCACCATTGAGCGGCTGGCGGCCGTCGAGCACCGAGCGGTCGCGCGGCGGATCCTCGGGCGGTGCGGCGAGCGGGAGCTCGAGCGTGAGCTCCTTGCCGGCGCGCAGGACCTTGACCGGCACGGTCTCGCCGACGCTGAGCGTCGCCAACCGGAACCTGAGGCTCGCCTCGTCGTCGATCCGCTGGTCGCGCAGGCCGATGATGACGTCGCCGCGCTTGATGCCGGCGCGCTCGCCCGGGCCGCCGGCGAAGACGTCCTTCACGACAAGCCCGGCCGGCCGCGGCAGGTTGAGGCCATTGGCCAGGTCGGCAGTCACCGGCTGCATGGAGATGCCGAGCCACGGCCGCACGATGCGGCCGCCCGACGTGCCGGTGTCGATCAGGCGCGCCACGATGTTCGACGGCGTGGCAAAGCCGATGCCGACCGAACCGCCGGTCTGCGAGTAGATGGCGGTGTTGATGCCGATCAGCCGGCCGTCGAGGCTGACCAGTGCGCCGCCGGAGTTGCCGGGATTGATGGCGGCGTCGGTCTGCAGGAAGAAGCTCGAGTCGTTGACGCCGCCCGCCGACCGCGCGACGGCCGAGACGATGCCGCTGGTCACCGTCTGCGACAGGCCGAACGGATTGCCGATCGCCAGCACGACGTCGCCGACCTCGATCGAATCGGAATCGCGCAGCTCGAGGAACGGAAACTTATCGCCCGCGCCGTCGATGCGCAGGAGCGCCAGGTCATAGCGGTCGTCCTGGATCACCAGCTTGGCGTCGAACTCGCGGCGATCGGACAACACGACGCGGATCTCGTCGGCGCCACGCACGACGTGCGCGTTGGTGACGATCAATCCATCGGGCTTCACCAGGACGCCCGAACCCAGCGAATTCTGGACGCGGCTGCCGCCGTCCTGCGGCATGCCCGGAAACGGGAACGGCAGGCGGCGCTGCACCCGCATGGTGGTCGCGGTGTAGATGTTGACGACGGCGGGTGAGACCTTCTTGACCAGCGGCGCGTAGGAGAACTGCAGCGCGTCGCGGCTGCTGGGCAGGGGCTGCGCGCCAGCCGGCCCGGCGGGCATCATCGATGCCGCGACGACTGCGATCAACACTGCCCGGAACGCCCGCCACTTCATTTCCACTGCTCCTGCCCCGATCGCGATGTGCGCCTCCTCTTATGGCAAATCGCGGCGTAAATCACGCGCGACGTCGGCCCGTGACTGGTACGATCGGCGATGGCCGCGGGACCTTTTCGCCGAGTTGCCGATGCTGCGCGCTCCCTGCTGCCGCGCGTCCTGTGGAACGCCGTGCGGGCCGCGATCACGGCTATGACCACACCGCTGCGCTTTAGTGCCCGCACCGGCCATTTCCGCAGCAGCCTCGCCGGCCGGGCGGTCGCCGCCGATGGCAGTCCGCTGCCCTGGTACAGCTATCCCGCCATCGACTTCCTGGCAGCGCGCGACTATGCGGAGCGCCGCGTGCTGGAATTCGGCGGCGGCCAGTCGACCCTGTGGTGGCAACGGCGCGCCCGCGCGGTCACGACCTTCGAGAGCGATCCGGCCTGGGAAGCCCGCCTCGCGGCCGGCCGGGCCGCCAATGTCGAGCTGCACCACATGCCGATCGAACTGTCGGACGAGGATTGCCTGGCGGCTATCGCCCGCCTGCTCGAGGACCGCAGGTTCGACGTCATCGTCCTCGACGGACATCTGCGGCGCGAACTGGTGGCGGTGGCGTTCGATCATCTCGCGCCCGGCGGCGCGATCGTGCTCGACGACGCAGAGGGCTACGACGTCCAGGGAGAGATCCGGTGGCGCGGCGATTGCCGGAGGATCGATTTCTTCGGATTCGCGCCCGGCGTGGCACTGCGTCATTGCACGTCGCTGGTCTATGTCGGCGACTGCTTCCTGCTGCGGCCCGACGTCAGGATGCCGACCCACGACGAAGTCGCCTGAGTGCGTCAACCGCAGCGCGAGTAGCCGCAGTTGAGGCAGATGTCGCAGCCTTCCTGGTGATTGAGCGCGGCGGCGCCGCAGTTCGGGCACTGGCCGAGCTTGGGAGGCATGTCCTGGCTGCCGGCCACCGGCTCACGCTGGCCCGCCGCGAGTTTCAGGCGCTTCTGCACGGCCTCCTCGATCAGCGGCGCGTCGGCCGGGGCGAGGAAGCCGATGTCGATCAGGTGGCGTTCGATCACGCCGCCGATCGCGGCCAGCAGCGAGGGCACGTAGCGGCCCTCCATCCACTGTCCGCCGCGCGGATCGAACACCGCCTTCAGCTCTTCGACCACGAACGACACGTCGCCGCCGCGGCGGAACACCGCCGAGATCATGCGGGTGAGCGCCACCGTCCAGGCGTAGTGCTCCATGTTCTTGGAGTTGATGAAGATTTCGAACGGCCGGCACCGGCCGTCCTGCATCACGTCGTTGACGGTGATGTAGATCGCGTGGTCGCTGCCCGGCCATTTGATCTTGTAGGTCTTGCCCGGCAGGTCTTCCGGCCGGTCGAGCGGCTGGGCGATGTAGACGACGCTGTCGCGCACGTCGAGCGGCGCCGGAACCGGGACAGGCACGAGCTTCGCCGCTTCGGCGACAGGCTTCACCTCGAGCACTGCGCCCGTGACGTCATTGGGACGATAGGTCGTGCAACCCTTGCAGCCCTCGGCATAGGCCTGCTCGTAGACATGCTTGAAGTCGTCGAAGGAGATGTCCTTTGGCAGGTTGATGGTCTTGGAGATCGAGCTGTCGACGTAATCCTGGGCCGCGGCCTGCATCGCCAGGTGATCGGCCGGCGTCAGCGTCTGGGCGTCGACGAAGACGTCCTCCGGCGGCGGCTCGTTGCCCTTGAGCGCGCGCCAGCGGCGGAAGGCGTGATCCTCCACGCTCTCCTCCCGGCGCGTGCCGTCGGGCTGCAGCACGTGGCGGGTATGGCTGAAGGCGAACACCGGCTCGATGCCGGACGACACGTTGTCGGCCAGCAGAGAGATCGTGCCGGTGGGGGCGATCGAATTCAGCAGCGCGTTGCGGATGCCGTAGCGCCCGATCGCGGTGCGCACGTCCTCCGGCAGCGCCTTGATCGTCTCGCCGGCGAGATAGCGGCCCTTTTCATAAAGCGGGAAGCTGCCCTTTTCCGCCGCGATGTCGGACGAGGCCATGTACGAAAGCCGCTGCACCGCGCCCAGCCAGTCGCGCGTGAGCTGGACGGCGCGCGGCGAGCCGTAACGCACGCCGCACAGCAGCAGCGCGTCGGCCAGTCCGGTGACGCCGAGCCCGATGCGGCGCTTGGCCTTGGCTTCCTTCTCCTGCTGCGGCAGCGGGAAGCGCGACACGTCGATCACGTTGTCGAGCATGCGCACCGCCACCGGCACCAGCCGCTCCAGCGCGTCCATGTCGAGCGACGCTTGCGACGTGAACGGGTCCTTCACGATCGCGGCGAGGTTGATCGAGCCCAGCAGGCACGCGCCATACGGCGGCAGCGGCTGCTCGCCGCACGGATTGGTCGCCTGGATCGTCTCGCAATACTGGAGGTTGTTCCGACGGTTCACGCGATCGATGAAGATCACGCCCGGCTCGGCGCAATCGTAGGTCGCGCGCATGATGCGCTCCCACAGCTCCTTCGCCTTCACCGTCCTGTAGGTCTTGTCGTCGAACACCAGCGGCCAGTCGGCGTCGTCCTTCACCGCCGTCATGAAAGCGTCGGTCACCAGCACCGAGACGTTGAACATGCGCAGGCGCTTGGAATCGCGCTTGGCATCGACGAAGGCCTCGATGTCGGGATGGTCGCAGCGCAACGTCGCCATCATGGCGCCGCGGCGCGAGCCCGCGCTCATGATGGTGCGGCACATCGCGTCCCACACATCCATGAACGACAGCGGCCCCGAGGCGTCGGCGCCGACGCCCATCACCGGCGCGCCGTTGGGACGCAAGGTCGAGAAATCGTGCCCGATGCCACCGCCCTGCTGCATGGTCAGCGCCGCTTCCTTCACGTTGTCGAAGATCGACGCCATGTCGTCTCCGATCGTGCCCATGACGAAGCAGTTGAAGAGCGTGACGGTGCGACCGGTGCCGGCGCCGGCGATCACCCGGCCGGCCGGCAGGAACTTGAAGCCCGACAGTGCCTCCTCGAAACGGCCGGCCCACAGGTCGCGATCGCGCTCCGGCGCGGCGAGCGCGCGCGCGACCCGCTTCCATGTCGCCTGCACGTCGGTGTCCGAGGCCCCGGAAGCGTCGCGAAAGCGGTATTTCATGTCCCAGATGCGCTGGGAAACAGGCGCCCAATCCATCCCTGAAAGGTAGGCAAAGAGCAGGATATCAACAAGAGTTCTTTTTTCGTTCCTGCCCTAGGGATTCTCAATCAAACGGGCCGTGGCCACCTCGATGCGCGCCCGCAACGTGGCCATGAAGGCGGTGCGGGCGAGCCCCGGGGCGATGGGCTCGAGGACCTCGACGGTGATTCGGCCGGGCCGCTTGACCCATTTGCGCCGGCCCCAGAACAGGCCCGAGTTCAGGGCCACCGGCACCACCGGCACGCCGAGCTGCCGGTAGAGCGCCGCCACGCCCACTTGGTAGGGGTTCTCCATACCCACAGCGACCCGCGTTCCTTCGGGGAAGATCAGGATCGACCGGCCTTCGCCCAGGGTGGCCCTTGCCTGACGCATGAGGCCGCGCAGGGCCTGGGCGCCGTCGCCGCGCGCCACCGCGATGTTGCCGGCGCGCGCCATCGCCCAGCCGACGACCGGAATGAACAGCAGTTCGCGCTTCAGCACGATCGCTGAATCCGGAAATAATTTCGTGAACGCCAGCGTCTCCCACGACGACTGGTGCTTGCAGGCAATGATGACCGGACCCTTAGGCAGGTTCTCCATACCGGTCATCCGGTAACGCAATCCGCACGTCAGCCTCAGCCACCACAGGATGAAGTCGACCCACAGCACTGCCCAGGCGATCACCGCGCGACGCGGCAGGAGCAGAATCGGGGAGCCCAGAATCGCAATGACGACACTGCCGGCGTACCAGCCGACATTGAAGCAGAGCGAGCGCAGCCAGAGGGAAAGGCCAGTCATGCTTGTTGCGCCAGTTTTAGTGGCATAATGTCGGACGGCAAGCACATCTAGTGGGAAACCCCGCGCTCCGTCATGCAAGTCACCTGTCCCAATTGCGGGGCACGCTACGCTGTCGATCCCCTGGCAATCGGTCCGGTGGGCCGCATCGTGCAGTGCGCCCGCTGCGCCCATCGATGGCTGCAGACGGTCGCCGCCGCCAAGACGGCCGCGGCTGCCCGCGACGCCGTCGAAAGCGCGATGAATTCGCCGCTGACCGCGCCCAAGCCGGCGGCGCCGGTATCGACCTTTGCCGGAGACGCGCCTGGCCGCAGCCCTGATCCCGCGCCGGCCGCACCGTCCCTGGGCGCTGCCATCGCGTTCGATGCCGCTCCGGACCTGGTCATCCGCCCACCCCGCCAGCGCACCTCGTTGCCGGTGGTGATCGCGCCGCGGCGCAAGCTCCGCCTGCCCACGGCGGGACAGGTCGTGGCGGCGGCCGCCGTCATGCTGGTGGTCGCCCTGGCCGCCGGCCTCTACTTTTACGGCGACCAGTTGATCGCCCGCATACCGCCCGAGTGGCGCACGGTGCTCAACCTGCACTGAGAGAGGCCGACGTGACGACCGATCGCCCCGCCGTTTCCATCCGCTTCTCCGCCGCCGAGATCGCCGCCCGCGTCGATGTGATGGCAGAGGATCTCGCCGCCAAGCTGCCGCCCGACACGCTGGTCGTCTCGGTCCTGAAGGGCAGCTTCGTGTTCGCCGCCGACCTGATCCGGGCGCTGAGCCGGGCCGGCGCCAACTGGTCGATGGATTTCCTGACACTGTCCAGCTACGGCACCAGCACCGAAACCACCGGATCGGTGCGCATCGTGCGCGACATTGTCGATGACGTGCGCGGCCGCGACGTGCTGCTGGTCGACGACATTCTGGAATCCGGCCTCACGCTCTCGTTCGCCAGGAACCTGATGGCGGAGCGCGGTGCCCGGCGAGTCTGGATCTGCACCCTGCTCGACAAGCCGCAGAAGCGGCGCACCGAGCTGAAGGCCGATTTCACGGGCTTCGAGGCTGGCGACGAATTCCTGGTCGGCTACGGGCTCGACTGGGCCCATCGCTTCCGCGGCCTGCCCTACATCGGCGTCGTCGAAAAGACCGGGTGAGGATCCGCAACCCCCGCCCTAGCCGGTCGTTGACTGGAGGCGAGGAGTGATCTCCCCCACCTCCCCGCAAAGAGCGACTGGGCCCGCCGTCCTGCCTCCGGCAGCGGCGGGCCTTTCTTCGCCGCTGCGTAACCAAACGTACGCGACGCGCGTTGGCCTTGCATGAAACATTCGTCGTTCGGCGTCTTCGCCATCTTCCTGCTGATCGTGGCCGTCGTCGTCGCCGCGATCACGGGCACATCGGCGTGGCGGGCGCCGGTAATTCACACGCACACGGAGACGCCCTCCGTCCCGAAGTGATCCCGATCAGTAGGTCTTGAGCAGGCGGTCGATGTAGTCGAGCTCTTCCTTCGGCCGCGCCTGCTCGCCCGCGCGACGCCGCAACTCGTCGAGGATCTCCCGGCTCTTCTGGCGCTCGAGCTCGAGCGGGACCTTGTCGGTGCCGCTGTCGACCGAGTCGCCGTAGTTGCCGTCCGAGCGGCCGAGCGGGTCGCGGTCCTCGCTCTTCTTGTCCCGGTCCTCGATCTCGGCGGCATCCTGGTTGTTGCCGGGCCCGCGGTTGTTGCGCATCTGCTCGGCCATGTCGCCCATGCCCTGCTGCAGGTTGTCGAGCGCACGGCGCTGGGCGCGGGACGCCTCGCGCGGGTCGCCGCGGCGCAACGCCTCTTCGGCCTCGCGCATCGAGCGCTCGGCGCGGCCCAGCGACTCGGGCATCGGCATGCCGTTCTCGTCGAGCTTCTTCATGAAGTCGCCGAGCTGGTTGCGCAGACCCTGCTGCTGGCCGCGCTGGCCCTCGCCCCACTGGCCGTCCTGCTGTCCCTGGCCGCGCTGGCCCTGCTGGCCGGGTTGTTGGCCCTGCTGGCCGCGCTGGCCCTGTTGTCCCTGCTGGCCGGGCTGCTGGCGGCCCTGGCGCTCGGATTCGCCCAGCAACTGGTTCTCGCGGCGGGCCATGCGGTCGAGCTGGTTCATCATCTCGCGGCCCTGCTGGTTGCCCTGGCCCTGCTGGCCCTGCTGCTGACGCTGCTGCCCGCGCTGGCCGGGCTGGGCCATCATCGGCGTGGCGTTCTCCATCATCTTGCGCAGCTCCTCGAGCGCACGCTTGGCGCCCTCGCGGTCGCCGTTCTTTGCCATCTCGCGAATCTTGTCGAGCATCTTCTGCAGGTCGTCGCCGGTGATGACGTTGTTCGGATCCACCTTCTCCGCCTGCTCCATCATGCGGCGGCGTTCCTCGGGATCCTGCATCTTCTCGGCCATCTCCTTCTGCCAGCGGTCCATTGCGCTGTAGAGCTGCTGGATCAGTTTCTCGATCTCCTCGTCGCCGGCCTGGCGCTGCATGGCGTCGCGCAGTTCCTGGCGCGCCTGCTCGAGCTGGCGCTGTGCGTCGTTCACCGAACCGTTCTCCAGGCGCATGGCGAGGTCCCACAGGAGCTTCTGGGCCTCGGTGATGTGGTCCTTGTCGCCGCTCTCGGCCAGGCGCCAGCCACCCATGCGCAGGCCGAGCTGGACGACCGGATCGTTGCGGTAGCTCTTGGGATCGTTGCCGATCAAGGTCATGCCGTCGACGACGTCGGAGCGCAGCGCCCTGGGATCGCGGGTGAGCTGCTTGCGCAGCAGGATCAGCGCGCGCGCCGTCGGGTCGTTGAACACGCGCTCGGGCAGCAGGAAAGTCTGCACCGAACTGCGGCCCTTCTGGCCGAGCGCATCGCTGGCGAACAGCATCATCGTGACCTTGAGGCCCGCCCACGGCGAGCTGGTGAGGTCGCGCACGAAATTGTCGGACACCTTCTTCGAGCCGCCCGGCACCGGCAGGTCGATGCGCATGACCTCGGGCTCGTCGTCGCCGGTCAGCATGTCGGAGCCGAGCACCGAGCCGTGCAGGCGGATCTGCAGCTGCACGCCAGTCACGCCGAAATCGTCGCCGGCCATGTACTCGACCTTGGTCGACCACTTGTCGACGCCGACGGCGCGCGAGAACTCGATGGTCGGCGGCAGGTCGGGGATGACGTGCAGCTTCCATCGTGCCTGGCGGTCGCCGCGCGCTTCGAGCGCAATCTCGCTGCCCGAGGTGATCGTCTGCTCGATCTGGTACTTGCCCTTGCCGACGGTATTGAACTCGACGCTCTTGCCGTCGACCGACAGCTTGGGCGGATGGCGGCCGCGCACATCGTCGACGAAACCCGCGATCTTCGAACCAACCGGCACGCGCAGGAGCTTGTCGTGCTCGGCCATGTCGAGATAGATCGGCGGCTTGCCGGTATAGGCCGGCGGCGCGATCCACAGGTTGGCGACGACCGGCGGCGGCGGCGGAAAGGCCGGTATGAACGCCGCGGCCATGCGGTCCGAGCGCCAGCCGCCCGCAATCACCAGGGCGACGACCAGCGCCAGCAGCGGCACCACGCGCAGCGCCCATGTATCGAGGAGCGCCAGGCCGGGTCGCGGCGGCTTGTTGGCGAGGTCCGACAGGCGCTTGGACTCACGGCGGCGGTGAGCCTGCCACAGTGCGGCGGCCATCGGGTCGCTCTCGCCGGCGGCGAGTTGGTCCTGCACGGCGACCAGCGGACGATGGGCGACGCCCGAGTCGCGCTCGAGCCGGCGGATCGCCGAGTCGCGCGCGGGCCAGCGGAAGCCGCGCAGCAGCAGCCAGCCAAGTGCTGCAAGGCCGACGGCGAGGGCCGCAAGGATGCCGGTGTGAATCCACGGATCGAGGCCGCCGAAGAGATCGAGGTGCGCGGCGGCCACGAATAGCGCCACGACCGATACCAGCGGCATCAGGCGGGGCCACAGTCCTTCCCACGCGAGCGCCGCACGCGCCAAACCGATCTTGCGCTCCACGCCGAAGCTCTCGATCGTCCTGGTCTCCGTCGCGTCCATCGCGTCCTTTCGGGTTCTAGGTCCTGGGGCGCTCCATCCACGGCGGGTACCGTTCGGCGGAGAGCATGTCTTCGATCGACGGCCTGGGTCGCGTGACCGCAAATTGCGTGCCATCGACCATGACTTCCGGCGCCAGCGGACGGGTGTTGTAGCTCGACGCCATCACCGCCCCGTAGGCACCCACTGAGCGTACCATGACGAGATCGCCGGCAGAAAGCCGCGGCAAATCACGGTTTTGTGCCAGATAATCCCCCGATTCGCAGATCGGCCCGACAATGTCGCAACGGATCGTGGCCGCATCGGGGCGCGGTTGGCGCACCGGCACGATATCGTGCCAGGCATCGTAGAGCGTCGGCCGGATCAGGTCGTTCATCGCGGCATCGACGATGACGAAGGTCTTGGAGGCGCCCGGCTTGACCAGGATCACCTCGCCCACCAGCACACCCGCCTCGCCGACCAGGCGGCGGCCGGGCTCGAAGGTGAGCTCGCAATCCAGCCCCTTGGTCGCTTTCTTCACCACCGCGAGGAAATCGGCGATCGAAGGCGGCTTCTCCTTCTTGTAGACGATGCCGAGCCCGCCGCCGATGTCGAAGCGGTCGATGCTGTGGCCGTCGGCGCGCAGCTGGGCGATGAACTTCGCGACCTTCGCGATCGACTTGGCGTAGGGCGCGAGCGTCGTGAGCTGCGAGCCGATGTGCATGGCGATGCCGACCACGCGCAGGTGTGGCAGCTTGCCGGCCTCGGCGAAGGCGTCGCGCGCGAGGTTGAGGTCGATGCCGAACTTGTTGCCCTTCTTGCCGGTCGTGATCTTGGCGTGGGTCCTGGCGTCGACGTCCGGATTGACGCGGATCGTGATGTCGGCGCGCTTGCCGAGCTGGCCCGCGACGGCATTGAGCGTCTCGAGTTCGGCCACGCTCTCGACGTTGATCTGGCCGACGCCGGCCTGCAGGGCCGCCATCAGTTCGGTGGCCTTCTTGCCGACGCCCGAATAGATGATGCGGCGGGGTGGCACGCCGGCCGCCAGCGCGCGCTTCATCTCGCCTTCGGAGACGATGTCGGCGCCGGCACCCATGTCGGCGAACAGTTTGATGACCGCGAGACTGCTGTTGGCCTTCATGGCGTAGCAGACCGAGGCGTTCATGCCCTTCATGCCACGATTGAATTCCTGCAGCGCCGCGCGCAGTGCGCCCGCCGAGTAGCAATAGAACGGCGTGCCGACCTGGGCGGCGATGGTCTTGAGCGCCACGCCCTCGGCGTGCATCTCGCCCTTCTTGTAGGCGAAGAAACTCACAGGAACCTCTTGCGCGCGTCCTTGACCGCGCGCGCGACGTTGGCCGGCGCTGTGCCGCCGAAGCTCTTGCGCGCCGCGACCGAGGCCTCGACCGTCAGCACCTTGAAGACGCTGCGGTCGATCGCCGGCTCGACGTCCTGCATTTCCTTCAGCGACAGCTTGTCGAGATCGACGCCCTTGTCCGACGCGATGCCGACCAGCCGGCCGGTGACGTGATGGGCCTGGCGGAACGGCAGGCCGGCCTTGCGCACCAGCCAGTCGGCCAGATCGGTCGCAACGGAATAGTCGGCCGAGGCGACGGCGCGCATGCGCTGCGGGTTGGCCTTGAGGTCGCGCACCATGCCGGTCATCGCCGCGATGCCGAGCTCGAGTGAGTCGGCGGCGTCGAACAGCGGCTCCTTGTCTTCCTGCATGTCCTTGCCGTAGGTCAGCGGCAGGCCCTTCAGGATCGTGCACAGCGCCACGAACGCGCCCATGATGCGGCCGACCTTGGCGCGCGTCAGTTCGGCGGCGTCGGGGTTGCGCTTCTGCGGCATGATCGAACTGCCGGTGGTGAAGGCATCCGACAGCGCGATGAAGCGGAACGGCGCCGAGCACCAGATCACGATTTCCTCGGACAGGCGTGACAGATGCACCGCCGTGGTCGAGGCCGCGGCGATGAACTCGATCACATAATCGCGGTCGGACACGGCATCGAGCGAGTTGGCCATCGGCGCGTCGAAGCCCAGGGCCTTGGCCGTGCGGTGCCGGTCGATCGGATGCGGCGTGCCGGCCAGCGCCGCGGCGCCCAGCGGCGACTCGTTGAGACGCACACGGCAGTCGGCGAAGCGGCTGCGGTCGCGGCCGAACATCTCGACATAGGCCAGCAGGTGATGGCCGAAGGTAATCGGCTGCGCCGTCTGCAGGTGGGTGAAGCCCGGCATGATGGTGGCCGAGTACTGGTCGGCCCGGTCGATCAGCGCTGCCTGCAGGTCGCGCAACATGGCCTCGACCTTGTCGATCGTGTCGCGCACCCACAGCCGCACATCGAGCGCGATCTGGTCGTTGCGCGAGCGCCCGGTGTGCAGCCGGCCGCCGGCCGGGCCGATCAGGTCGGTGAGCCGCGCCTCGACGTTGAAATGGATGTCCTCGAGCCTGGTCGAGAACTTGAAGCGGCCGGCCTCGATTTCGCCCTGCACTTGCTTCAGCCCGCGCCGGATCGCCGCGCCATCCTTGGCCGTCAGGATTCCCCGGGCGACCAGCATTTCGGCATGCGCGAGCGAGCCCGCGATGTCCTGTGCATACAGGCGCTTGTCGAAACCGATCGAAGCATTGATCCGCTCCATGATCTCGGAGGGGCCGAGCTTGTATCGGCCGCCCCACATCGAATTGGAGCGGCTCTTCTTCGCTCGCGCAGTCGTGTTCTTTCGTGCCATGAATAAACGCCAATGATCCTTTAGGAACGTGGGCTTATGACACATCCCGCACGATATTTCCTCTCCCGTCGCAGCCTCTTTGCGGGGGCCCTTTCCGTTCTCGCCGCCCCTGCCTTGGCTAATGTCGGCCCCGACCTTCTTAAGGGCACCCTGGCGAAGTTCGAGCTCGCCGCCGCCCCCAAGCCTTTGCCCGCGATCGGCTTCACCGATGCCGACGACAAGCCGCTGTCGCTGGCCGATTACAAGGGCAAGGCGGTGCTGCTGAACTTCTGGGCGACGTGGTGCGCGCCCTGCGTGAAGGAGATGCCGAGCCTCGACCGGCTGCAGGCGGCCATGGGTCAAGAGGTGGGCAAGGACAAGTTCATCGTCGTGCCGCTGTCGCTCGACGGCCCGTCGAAGCCCAAGGTCCAGCCCTTCTACAAGGACAGGGGTCTCGCCAACCTCGGCATCTATTTCGACAAGGGTCGCAAGGTCCAGCAGGCGCTCGACGTGTCGGTGCTGCCGACGTCGATCCTGATCGACGGCCAGGGCCGTGAGATCGGCCGCATGATCGGTGAAGCCGACTGGGACAAGCCGGAAGTGATCGCACTGATGAAGGCGGCAATGGGCTGAGGAGACGGCGATGCGTGACTATCTGGCGTGGCGACTGGCGTTCGGCGTGGCAACCCCCTCGACCAACACGGTGGTGCAGCCCGAATACGACGACATGCGCCCGCCGGGCGTCACCAACCATCTCGCGCGCATGTCGATCGACGATATCCCGGTCCGCAGCAACGAGGACTTCGAGGAGCTGCTGCGCTTGATCGACCTGTCGCTCGAGGACGCCGTCGCGCGCGCCATGGACGCCAAGCCCAACGCCTTCATCCTCGGCATCTCCGCGCTGTCCGTCTGGGGCGGCACGCCGCAATGGGGCGAGGATCTGAAGAAACGCATCCGCGCCGTGGCCAAGAGCGACATTCCCGTCGCCATCGCCTGCGACGCCGTCGTCGAGGCGCTGAAGCGCCATGGCGTGAAGAAGAAGATTGCCGTGATGGAGCCCTACTACCCCACGATCGAGCCGCGCCTGAAGGGCGTGCTGGGGCCGCACGGCTACGAGATCGTCCGCTTCAACCACATGCGCGGCAAGAATCCGACCTCCTATTCGGTGCTGACCGCGCGCGACATGATCCAGGCCATCAAGTCGATCGATGGCGACGACATCGAGGCGATCGTCCAGTTCGGCGCCAACCTGCCGATGGCCAAGATCGCCGACGAGGCCGAGCGCTGGCTCGACAAGCCGGTGATCAGCGTCAACGTCGCCACCTACTGGCATGCCTGCCGCATGAACGGGATCGACGACAAGCTCTACGGATTCACCCAGCTGTTCTCGCGCTTCTGATGACCCGCCGCAGATGACCAGACAGTTCCTCGACGGCGACGGCAGGCGGGCGCGCCTCGGCATCGTCGTGCCCAGCGTCAACACGGTGATGGAGCCGTGGGCCCAGCGCACGGTGCCCGACGGCGTGGGCATCTTCGCCGCGCGCATGTTCATCCCGCCGGTGACCACGCCCGACGCCTTCATCGAGATGGACCGCAACGAGGGCAAGACGGCGATCCGCCAGCTCTCCAGCGTCCTGCCCGACGTCATCGCCTATGGCTGCACGGCTTCGTCGATCGTCCAGGGGCTCGATTACGACGCGCACCTGCGCGCCGAGATCGCGGCCAACTACAAGGTGCCCTCGACCACCGCCGCGCACGCCATCGTGACGGCAGTAACGACCCTGGGCGCGCGCACCGTCTCGATCGTCTCGCCGTATACAAGGGACGTCGACGAGGCCGAGCACCGCTATTTCGAGAGCGCGGGACTGAAAGTGGTGGGCGGCGCCTGCCTCGGCATCTCCGATGGCTTCAAGCTCGCCGAACCCGATCCCGACACGCTGTTCGATCTGGGCAAACGGGGCTGCGATCCGCGGGCCGAGGCGCTCGTCATGACATGCCTCAACACGCGCTCGCACACCGTCATCGACCGGCTGGAGCAGGCGCTCGGCAAGCCGGTGATTACGTCGACCCAGGCAACGCTGTGGCATGCGCTGCGGCTTGCCGGTATCGCCGACAAGGTCACGGGCTTCGGCCGGCTGCTCGACACTCATTGAAGAGGACGCCATGACCACGCCCCGCGATGCGCTGCGCTCGATCCTCCCGGTGGCGGGCTGGTCGCGCGACGTCTCCTCCGAGGCCACGTTCACCGGGACTGGCGATCCCATGATGCGCACGCCGCTCCAGGTCGGCGTCGCGGGCGCCGCGACCATCGCGGCGGCCGGCCTCGCGGCGGCCCATCTCGGCGAGGTGCGCGGCGGCTCGAAGCAGAGCGTCACGGTCGACCTGCGCCATGCCGGGGCGGCGATGCGCAGCGGCCACTACATGAAGCTCGGCGACGGCGCGCTGTCGCCGGCCCGCAACGGCATCATGGGCTTCTATCCGGCGAAGGACGGGCGCTGGAGCTACCTCCATTGCAACTTCCCCAACCATCGCGCCGTGGCGCTGAAGGTACTGGGCGTGCCCGAGGATCGTGCCGCCGTGGCCAGGGCCGTCACCCAATGGACGGCCGCGGACCTCGAGGAGGCGATCATCGCCAACAAGGGCGCGGGCGGCATGGTGCGCACGGCCGCGGAATGGGCGCGCCATCCGCAAGGCATCGCGGTCGCCGGCCTGCCGCTGATGGAGATCGTGAAGATCGGCGACAGCGCGCCCGAACCGCTGCCGGCCGGCGACCGGCCGCTGTCGGGCATACGTGTCGTCGACATCACGCGCGTGCTGGCGGGACCGACCTGCGCGCGCACGCTGGCCGAGCACGGCGCCGACGTCATGAAGATCAGTGCCGCGCACCTGCCCAACCTCGGCTACCAGGAATGGGACACCGGCCACGGCAAGCTGAACGCCCAGCTCGACATGCGCGATCCCGCCCAGCTCGAGACCCTGCGCGGCCTGATCCGCGATGCCGACGTCTTCTCCCAGGGCTATCGGCCGGGCAGCCTGGGCGCGCGCGGCCTGTCGCCCGAGGAACTCGCGAAGCTTCGGCCCGGCCTGGTTTGCGTCTCGCTGTCGGCATTCGGCCACACTGGCCCATGGGCGGAACGGCGCGGCTTCGATACCGTCGTGCAGACGGTGAGCGGCATGACCCTGCGCCAGGGCGAGGTCTTTCCGGCCAAGGAGCCCGGTCCGCAGTTCTATCCGTTGTCGGCGATCGACTACTGCACCGGCTACCTGATGGCCTTCGGCGCCATGGCGGCGCTGGCCCGCCGCGCGCAGGAAGGCGGCAGCTGGCTCGTGCGCATCTCGCTGGCCCAGGTCGGCAAGTGGCTCGTCGATCTCGGCGAGGTCTCGTCCTCGTCGCTGAAGGACGTGCCGGCGGACTTCACGCCCGACGAGATCGAGCGCTGGTCGACGACCAGCCAGACGCCGTCGGGACCGTTGCGCCATCTGGCACCGGTGGCGCAGCTCTCACGCACGCCGGGATTCTGGGCCCGCCCCTCGGTGCCGCTCGGCCATCACCGGCCGGCGTGGCCGCCACGCGCCGCCGCGAACGCGGCGGCGGACGACTGACGAACGGTTCGCACGGCTAGCTGCGCCAGAAGAAGCCCGTGTGTCCCTCGGGCTTGCGGGCGCGGCGCGGCGGCAGGAACTCCGACGTGGTCGCCAGCCACGCAATCGCGCAGGTTGCAAAGAAGAAGCCCAGGATCGGATCGCCGCGATAGACGAACACGGCGGCGACCACACCGAAGACGAGACCACCAGCAAGCTGAACCATTTAACTCTCCACGATCGGTCTCCCTGATAGGGCCTACCGGTGTCGCGGCGATGTTGCGGCGCAGCAAAGCTGTTTCGTTGGTTTCGTGACCGTGGCCGTTACGCCCTATTGCTGGCGCGGCAGCGGCATTTGTCGAACTGGTGCAGTTCGACCATGTTGCCGCAGGGATCGTTCATGAAGACCTGCGTGGAGTCCGGGCTGGTGAGACCCTCGATCACCCAATACTTCACGCCCATGCGCTCGAGTTCCTTGCGCGTGGCCACGATGTCGCGCACGGCAAAGGCGATGTGCGGGCGCGTCGGATCCTCACCCGGGCCCTTGGCGACCGGCGACGGCTGCTCCCCGCCGATCAGGTGGATCTGCCCGACCTCGCCCACATTGATCCAGGCGCCGGGAATGCCCGGGATGGTCGGCCGCTTGGTGTCGTGCGGCAGGCCCAGCACGTCGTTGTAGAAGCCCTTGGTTGCTTCCAGCTTCTCGGCGCCGGTGTCGATGCGCACGCCGGTGTGATGGATCTCCATAATCTCGATGGCCATGGCATCCTCCTGCCTCAGGGAAACGTCACATCACCGTAGGGATAGAATTTCTTCAGGTCGACATTCTTGTACGGCAGCCCGTCGAGCCGGACCGTACCGAGGAACGGCTCGACCGGTTCGACCAGCAAAATCGTCCTGGCGAAGCCCGAGTCGTCGAAGCCGCGGCGGAAGTGGACGCGGCTCTTGATGGCGATGGCCTTGAACGTCGAGACATCGTCGATCAAGGCGTTCAGCGGCAGCGGCTCCTGTATCTGGACGAGATAGCGACTGAGGATCAGCACGTTGCCCTTGCCGAACGCGACCACGATCCAGAATTGCCCGTAGCCCTCGACGGCCTTCAGCACCGTGCCCGTGACGCGCACCGGTTGGCCCGCCGACTCGTCGGCCAGACCGCCGACATCGTAGTCGAAGGCATCGCCCGCCTTCACGCCCTTGGCCTCCAGCGCCGCACTCAGCTTGCCGTCGGCGATGGTGGCGAACAGCACACCCTCGAGCCCCTGCGCGATCGCCTCCTTCAGGATCCATGTCGCATAGCCCGAGCGGTCGCTGTGGTCGGCCAACACGACGGGTGTCTCGCCCTTGGCGATCGCCTGCTTGGCCAGCCGAACACCTTCGGGGATCAGGTGGACCTTGGCCGTGTCGAGCAGCGCCTCGCGGCGGCGCCACGCCCACGCCGCCATGTCGTCGGCGACAGCCCGCGCCAGATCGGGCTTGCCGTTGGTCGTCACCTGGAAGGTGAGGCCGACGTCGGGCACGTCGGCGAAAGGGAAACCGAAGAAGACGTTGACGTAGACGTCGGGCTCGCGCGCTTCCCAGACCAGCGCGCGCTGGACCATGTCCATCCATGGCGAGGCGCCGGTCCACTGCAGCACCGTCGGCGAGATGATCGGCACCTTCTGCGTCACCGTCGTCGGCGCGTAGTCGCCGCGGATCGCGCGCACCAGCATGCGCGCCGCGCGCTCGCCCTGCAGGTGGCTGTCGTAATGCGGGAAGTATTTCACGCAGAAGGCCATGTCGGCCTGCGCGAGGAACTCCTCGTCCTCGTTGCCGTGCGGATCGAAGGTGCCGACGATGAAGGCCTGGCGGCCCACCGCCTCGCGCACCCTGCGCGCGATGTCGGCCTCGGGCTTCGGGATCCCGCGCACGCCCATGGCGCCGTGCAGGCTGAGATAGACGCCATCCCATTTCCCGCCGGCCTTGAGCCCGGCGATCATCCGGCCGAGGAAGGTCTCGTAGGCGTCCTGGGTGATCCAGCCCGAGCCGGTGCCGGTCTTGGGCCACAGCGGCGATTCGATGCCGACCAGCTCGACGCCGTCGTACTCGCGCGCGACCTTCACGAAGCCGCCCATGTAGCCCTTGGGATCGTGGGCGAGCAGCGTCTCGCCGGCAGCGGGCGATCCCTTGTAGGTGAAGTCGTCGAGGGTCGTGTCGTTCGACAGGAACGTCACCGTCTCATGGGCGAAAAACAGGACGGCGATGCGGATCGGATGGGTCATGTCGCTTTTCTCTTGCGCGGGAGGGGCCTCGCGCCAAGTCTCGCACGACATCCGGGAGGAGGAAACAAATGCCCAGTCGCATCCCCAATCGCGTGATCGATGCCGACGGTCATATCTGCGAGCCGACCGCGGTGTGGAACGAGTACGTCGAGAAGCGCCACCGCGCCGACACCATCCGCGTCGAGCGCGATGCCGACGGGCGCGACTGGATCTCGATCAACGGCAGGATCCGGCGCAACCTCCGTCCCGCCGCGGCCTGCGTGCCCTGGGGCATGGACGATCCGGACAAGGTGCCGACCTGGGACGACATCCTGCCGGGGTCCTACGACGGCGGCGCGCGCGCCACGGTGCT
>Ga0070681_10000841_pt1 | contig 25746 bp, 21 predicted proteins | sample KBSC83BmetaG_FD_65650 | JGI IMG/M metagenome (GOLD analysis project Ga0070681, IMG submission 65650) | Corn rhizosphere microbial communities from Kellogg Biological Station, Michigan, USA - KBS C8-3B metaG | ecosystem: Host-associated > Plants > Roots > Rhizosphere | place: USA: Michigan...
TACGCGCGCTCGAGGGAGATTCAGTCCGCCAACGCCGAGAAGGCGCTCATGCAGGCCAAGCAGTCGATGACGGCGGGGAACCTGGCGCTCGCGCAGAGCGACCTCCAGAAGGTCTTCTCGCGCTATGAATCGACGCCCGCGGGCGTTGAAGCCGCCATGCTCCTTGCCGAGATCGACTTCGATGCCGGCAAGTACCAGGACGGCCTGACGAAGCTCCAGAAGGTCGCCGGCAGCGGCGCGGCGTCGGCCAGCCAGTCGACGATCGAGAGCCTCGAGGGCGACGGCTACGCGCAGATGGGCAAGATGGGCGAGGCCGCCAAGCAGTACCAGCAAGCCGCCGACGACACGCCGTTCGAGATCGAGAAGGCGTTCCAAAAGGCGAAGGCTGCGCGTGCGTATCAGTCGGCCGGCGACGCCGCGAAAGCGCGCGCGATCTGGACCGATCTGGCGAACGATCCCAAGGGTCAGACGATGGCCGCTGAAGCCAGGATCCGGCTCGGCGAGCTGGACGCGCAGGCGGCGAAGAAGTAGGCTGACCGCCAAATTGGCGTCATGGGGTTCGGTACCATCATCAGACCCATCATCCTGTGACCTCCAGAGCTCGCAGGACCCAGGGATGCTAATTACAGCTTCGAGCCAGCATTAGGCGAGGAGACTGTCGCCTCGATTTCCAGTAGGTACGTATAATATGTATTATGTCAACTACAGATATGGAAACTCTGTGGAGAACTCGGTTCTCCACAATTCCCCATTTTCGTGGTTTTCGGCGTAAGTTGCTGACTGGGCTACGCTTAGATCAGATCTCTGAAAGTTTTCCTTCAAAGACCACGCGTCCTTCCCCAATCAGCGTCGGATGCCATGCTGATCCGTCTCGCCGGAGCCTGACTCGAAGGACGCGACCTGATCTGGTTTCGAGCTCCACCGGCTCGGTCGGGCTGGTCGCCTGCCCCCACAGCGTCAAAAGGATCGCCGTCGCCACGGCACCGCTGCCGCACGCCAAGGTCTCTGCCTCGACGCCGCGCTCATACGTCCGCAGCCTGCGCCTCGGTCCGCGGGCATCGACGAAGTTGGCGTTCGCGCCTTTCGGGAGGCTCGGGTCATGCCGCAATGGCCGGCCGCGACCCACCACGTCCACGGTCGAAACGTCGTCGCACTCGATGACCAAATGCGGCACCCCGACCGTCGCGTAGCCCATCTGGCGCTCGCCATGGCTCAGAGCTAGGCCGGCCGCCGTTCGGACCTCTGAGACCGGCTGTAGATCGATCTCTGGGCCCCATTCTCCCATTCTCGCCGACACTAGGCCGGAGTCGGTTTCGATGACCAGGCCGGCCGGTGAACCGATGCCCAGCTCCGTTGCCAAACGAGTCGTACACAGCGTCGCATTGCCGCAGAACTCCGCGCGGGAGCCGTCGGCGTTGAGATAGGTCAGCCGCAGCGCTGCCGCCGCAGACGGCTCGAGAAACACGATTCCGTCGGCCCCGACCCCGGTCCCGCGCGCGCAGACGCGCTGGATCTCGCTCGGCTCAGCCAAGCGCCCGGGCGCCTCGCGCCGGGCATCCACGACCACGAAGTCGTTGCCGGAGCCGCTCATCTTGTAGAACGGTCGGCCGTCGGGAATCATGAGGAGGTCTCAGGATGGTAGGTCCGAGGATACAGGCTGATCATCCTCAGACGAACCACTCTCAGACCAATCATCCCGAGGCCAATCCTGAGACCAATCATCCTGAGACCTCGAATCAGTAGCGCTTCGTGAGACCCCACCATCTCAATCGCCAGACCATCCAGATGGCTTCGATCATGATGGCGCGCGACATCTTGCTCTGGCCTTCCGTCCGATCCACGAAAACAATTGGGATCTCAACTATTCGGAAGCCGCGGCGCCACGCGCGATAGCTCATCTCGATCTGAAACGCGTAGCCGTTCGAGCGAACTTTATTCAAATCAATGGATTGAAGAACTTCTCGGCGAAAGCACTTGAAGCCTCCCGTCGCGTCCCAGACCGGAAGGCCGGTCACCGCCCGCGCGTAGACGTTGGCGAAATAGCTCAGGATCAGCCTCGAGATCGGCCAGTTGACGACCGTCACTTTGCCTGAGCGATACCGCGAGCCAAGCACCAGGTCATGGTTCTGGATCGCGCGCAGGAAATCCGGCAGGTGTCCAGGGTCGTGCGAGAAGTCGGCGTCCATCTCGAACAGGACGTCGTAGTTCCGCTCCAGGCCCCAGCGGAACCCGGCGAGATATGCCGTCCCCAGCCCCATCTTCTTGGGTCGCCGAAGAATGTGGACACGCGGATCCGTCGACATGATGTCCTCGACGATGGCCGCGGTTCCGTCTGGCGAACCGTCGTCGACGACGAGGACCTCGAGCCGCGGGTCGCGGCTCAAGACCGTCTCGATCAATCGCGCGATGTTCTCGCGCTCATTGTAGGTGGGGACGATGACCAGCGCACGCTCGAGCGCCGCGGCAGCTCCAGTGGATGGATCTGTCGCGGCGTGAGGCATGGAGCCTTGGTCACCTGACGATGTCGACAACCCCACCGATGTTGGTGAGTGCGGCAAATGCTCCGCTGGGATTGAAGTATGCTCGACCCGCCGGCGCGGTATTGCTCGTGGTGAGCGACGCGAACGGCAGGAAGCCATTCGTGACGTCGCCCTGCAGAACGGTGACCGTGCCGCCGGTATGCGTCAACCAAATCTGGCGCGAATCGGGCGATACCGCGACGGTCGTCGGCGACGGCGGCGTGCTGATGAATCGAACGACGGTCTGCGTGCTGATGTTGTACACGCGCACGACACCCACCGTTGGATCGAGGAAGTAGAACAATCCGTCCTGTCCGATGGTCCAGTCGGGAATGTTCTGCGACACGATCACGCTCTTCACCTGCTGATTCGTGCGCGTGTCGATCCCGAGCAAGACGCCGACCTGCGCCAGCGCGTAGACCGTCGTGTCGCCTGGTGCCATCACGATCTTGTTGAAACCGCCGCCGAGCAGCGGCCTGGCGACGATGGCGTGCGTCGATCCGTCGATGATGTTCAGCGTTCCGTCAGTCTGCATGACGTAGACGCGCCGTCCGTCAGACGTCATCGTGGCGGACGTCACCACGTCGTTGATCGTGAGCGAATCGATCACCGTGGCGGTGCCAGGATCAATGAACCAAACGCGGCTCACCGCCCCGGAGCTCACCGCCACCGCGGGACCAGCCGCATGCGTCGGAGCCACGACGAACTGCGCGCTCGAGGGCAGCGACACCACTGTCGTCTGGGTCGTGGCGGTCGCGTCGTACATGAACACCTTCAACAGCCCGGGCACGGCCACGAACATCGCGTTGTTCGAGAAGGCGATGTCCGTCGTGGGAATGCTGTTGAAGTTGAATGTCTGCGTGATCCCTGCGGCGGCGGGATGCCCGATGACCGTGATGGCGACGGAGGCCGTCGCCGCGCCCACCGTGGCCGTGATGTTCGTGGTACCGGCTCCGGCGGCGGTCACGAGACCGGCGGAGTTCACGCTCGCGATCGCGGCGTTGCCGCTCGTATAGGCCACAACGGCGTTCGGGATGACATTGCCGCTCGCGTCCATGACCTTCGCGGACAGCTGCACGGTTTGCCCGATGAATTGATCGCTGATGGTGTTCGGCGTCAGGGCTATCGTCGCTGCCGCGCCAACCGTGGCCGTGGCGTTGAACGTGGCGCTCAAGCCGCCCGACGCGGTAGCGACCAACGTATTCGCGCCGATCGAGGTGCCGAGCTTCCAACTGCCGGCGGTCGCGATGCCGTCGGCGCCGGTGGTCGCGGTGGCGCCGGTGACGAGGCCTCCGCCCGCGGTGACGGCGAATGTCACCGTCATTCCGGAAACGGGGTTCCCGAAGCTATCGACCGCCTTTACGGACGGTGCGATGGCGACGTTTGTGCCAATGGTCGCACTTTGGTTGTCGCCGGCGGTTTTCGTCAGCGTGGTCGCTGCACCGACGGTTGCAAGCGCCGTGAAGCTGACCGGCGCAAGCGTTCCGGCCGTGGCCGTGGCCTTCTGCACGCCGACTGTGCTGCCCAGCGTCCAGGTGGTCTGTGCCTTCCCCGTCGCATCCGTGCGTACGGACGTCGATCCGAGCGTCCCGTTGCCGGAGATCACGGCGAACGTTACGAGCGTCGTATCGAGCAGATCGCCGTTCTTGTTCTTGACGATGACGGCGAGCGGCAGAGACCCGGCTTGGCCGACGGCGCCGCGAATCGTGTCCGTCGACACGGGGGTGATGGACGCCGGAATCACGTCCTTGGCTGGAGCGGCGGAGTCGGTGCCGCCACAGGCCCCCAACACGCCGAGTGACACGGCGAGCATCCAGGCTTTCACACGATGATGACAAACAAGAGGCATGGGAGAACGGCTCCTGCGGGAAGAGGTCTTTCGTCGCGTAACCGGCGGCGTCACGCGGATGTCACAGCGGAGGGTCGCCGTCGAGTCTCGGCGATTCCTCCAACGATCCAGACGATGAGGGCCACCGCCAGCGCCACCAGCGTGACGACTTTGCCCTTTCGGAACGCGGCATCCTCGAACCGCAGGACGACGGTGCGAGCTCCGGCGGGAAGCGGGACGCCGATGAGATTGAAATTCATGCGGGCGACCGGAACCGACTTGCCGTCGACGGTCGCCTGCCACCCAGGATAGTAATTCTCGGACACGACGAGCGCCGACCCTGCGGCCGCGGGTGGCGCGATCGAGATGTCGTAGGACTGATCCGTGACGGCCGTGACGGTCGCCCGGGCCGGCGACGGCTCGGGAAGAGTTTGCAACGTCTGCGTTTGAACGCCTTTGGCCGACGAGTCCACGATCGCTACGCGCTTTGGATCGAACCGGGAGTCGAGAATGGTGCCGAGTGCTTGATCTTCCGACGCCTTGACCATGGCAGTCGCAACCCATGCGGGCGTCATGTCACCCTTCAGGCGATACGCGTAGACCATCGATCCCGCGGCGTCCCGAACCGGGCCGGCGAGCAACGTCGGCGGCGACGGCCACTTCGCCTGCGTTGTCAGTTCTTTGATGGTGGAGTCGGGCATTCCCGTGTACAGATAGCGAACGTTCTCGTGGCGCCAGAACTCCGGCGAGAACACGGCCTTGCTCTCGCGATACTCGGGTGAGCCCAACAGTCGGTCGTACATATCGAGCTCATTGCCATGATAGACACCAACCAGCCGAAGTCCGTGCGACATGAGCGCGTCGCCGACAAAGCTGGGGTCTCTCACGATATCGGGACTGAACCGCTCTTCCGTCCACACACGCCCCGGCTCTCCCGACTTTTTGATGTCTGCCTTGATCGCGTCGATCGCGGGATCAGTGGCGTAGAGTGTGCTCGCGCGCGGTGAGAACACCCAGTACATGCGCTCGATCGACCAGAGGTCGATCACGAGGACGGCAACGAGTCCGATGAGTGCTGTTCGTGCTCCCAGCCGATCCGTGAGCAGCGCCCAAATGAATCCAGCCCCGGCGATTACGAACAACAGCGAACGCCAGACGCCGAGGATGGCGGCGCCGGAGTTGGCACTCGCGCGCTGCGTGAACACGTCGATGTACTCAGCCGGCAGGGTGCCTTGCATCGTTCCAATCACGGCGGTCGAAAGCGCTGCATAGCCGCCGACGCTCATGAGCACCGCGAACACCGCGCCCGAAATCGCCCAGACGATCGGGTATTTCGGACTCAAGCCGTATTCATCAGCCCAGAGATCCGATGACACGTGCCGCGCCAGCACTCGTTCCATGCCGATCGCCGCGAGCACCGATACCGAAAACGCCGTCACGTAGATCATCGTGCTCGGCGCGCGGAAATACTTCGCGCCGAAGAGCGGAATCGCGAGAATCAGCTTGAAGAACGGCGTGTATCCGCCGAGGGCCCAGAGCAGCGATATCGCGCCGGTGATGATCCAGAATCGGCGGAACGTCTTTTGTCGCGTCTGCCCGAACGCCGCGCCGGCGAGGATCAGGACTACGACGCCGAAATAGTCGCTGTGAAAGTGGATCGCATTCCGGCCCCAGTAGTTGCTCAGAATGCCCGAGAACTGTGGCCAGTACGAGTTGAGCAATTCCTCAATCGGGAACGAATAACTGGTCGCAGTCGCGTAGTCGTGGCCGGCCGATCGCGGCGACCACGGCTTGTACTCGAACAGCGCGGGCCAGTACTGCACCGCTCCAATCAGCATGCCCAAGACGACCGCGCCGGCGGCAAATACAAGTCGCTTGATCGCAACAGACCGTTCGAGCTTGCCGAAACCGGGATGATCCGCGAACGCGACGTACAGCGCGAAGAATCCGCTCACGAGCAGCAGGTACTGCAGCAGCTGCGGATGCGGCGAGAGCACAGCAAGGCCGATGGTGATGGCGAGCGCTCCCCACGCCCAGATGCGTCCGTCCCGCACACCGCGCGTGATCAGCAACAGCGCCAACGGCAGCATCGTGCTCACGAACAGTTTGCCGTCGTGCCCCGGTCCGGCGTAGCCCGCGATGGATCCGCCGAGCATGTACGCGAGCCCGCCGACGAGCGCGCCCCAGAATCCAAAATTCCAAGCGCGGAGGAACAGGTACGTGAACAGCCCGCACAGGAACAGGTGGATCGGGAATTCCCACGTCATCGCAAGATCCGTCGGCAGGATCATGCGCAGCAGGAACGTGGGATAGAAAATGTCGCCGTGCATCGCGGCGATGTACGGCAGCCCACCCTCGATGAATGGATTCCACTGTGGGAATCCCTGCCCGCTTCTCAGATGCTGTGCGGCGTACTCGCGGAACGCATACCCGGCCTTGTACTGATCGCTGACTGGATTGAGCAGGAACTTGCCGGCGAGCGCGGGATACGCGAGCAGCAGCGTCGAGACGGCGTAGACGAGCGACGCCCAAAGCGTAGGGTGGCTCGGGCCCGGGCCGACTGTGGGCGCGGTCGCTTCAGGTTTTCGTGCCATCTCGAGCAGTCATTGCGTGAGTTTGACGCCGCGTCCCGAACGCCAGAAAGAGGAGCGCGGGAAGGATCTCCAAAACAGTCAGCCAGAGTCGCGACGTCGCAGCGACGACTGCTGCCTGTCCGAAGGTCGCTAGCTGCAGCGAGTGCAACATGCCCGTGAGCGCCATCTCTCGCGCGATGAGGCCGCCGGGAAATGCGAGTGCAAGATAACCGAGGACATACGAGGACGCGTATACGGCGATGTAGTCGACCAGCGAGCCATACGTGCGCTCGATCACACCCGCGGTGAACGCCTGAAATGCTGCTCCGTACAGCACCCACGCGACCAGGTTCCCGACGATCGCGACATAAATGGCGCGATGTGGCAAGGTGCCCAGCGACAGATCACGACCGACGCGCCTCCGCATGAACGACTCGAGCGCAGGCAAAACGACGGGCAATGTGAAGAGTCCGAGCAGAACCAGTATCGCGATCACGATCCCGATGACCGCGTGTCCGTTCGACGCGCGGTCGACTGCTTTCCAGCCCGTGAAAAGCGCGATCACGAACCCGGTCGCGATGTTCACCAGCGTGCTGATGATCGACGAACCGGTTGCCGCGGCGACTGATACCTGACGTCGTCGGGACATCTCGGCCATCACGCCAATGGACCAGATTTTCCCTGGAATGTACCGGCCGAGATTCGAGATGAAGTAAATCCGCGCGGCCTCGAAGAAACCGAGCTGGTCACCCCAGGCGCGAAGAATTCTTCGCCACGTCTCGATCAGGACGGCGTACGCCGCGAGCACGATCAGGCAGGAGAGGACGATGAACGACCATCGCGGATGCACCTCGATGGGTGTTCCGCGAAACTTCTTCCACTGGTCGAGCAGGCGTCCGCCGACGAACCAGAGAATGATCGCGGTGACCGCGATCTGCGCAGCAAACCACGCGTTATTTCGGCGAGCTGGCGATGGCGGCGCGGTAGACGTCGGCGTAGCGTCGGGCAACCGACTCGGGGGCAAAGGTGGCGAGCGCGTGGAGACGCCCGGCGGCGCCGAGTGAGGCGCCGCGATCGTCACGCTCGAGCAACGAGACCACAGCGGCGGCGAGAGCGGCGGCATCCACCGTCTTCACGAGCATTCCGGTGCGGTCGTGCTGCACGATGTCGGGCAGACCCCCGGAATCAAATGCAATGACCGGCGTCTCGCACAACTGCGCTTCGACCGCGACCAGTCCCAACCCCTCGTCGACGGATGGAACGACGAGCGCCGCGGCGTTGCGGTAAAATCCGGGGAGCCGTGGCTGCGCGACCGCGCCATGCCACGTCACTCGATCGGCGACCCCGAGGGCGCCCGCCAACTCCTGCAGTGCGCCGCGATCTTCGCCGTCGCCGACGACATCCAACCGCATGGAATCGTCGGGCAAGCGCGCGAGCGCGTGCAGCAGCAGCTCGACGCCCTTCTGCTTGTTGAGACGGCCCACGAACAGCAGCCGGTGCTCGTCGCGCGATCCGCCCGGCGAGAAGAGATCCGCGGCGACGGGCATCGGCGCAACCATCGGCATCGGTGCCGACACCACCTCACGCGCCTCTTCGGCCAGCCATCGTGAAACCGCAGTCACGGCGGCCGAATGGTTCATCACGTGCCGGAACGCCGGGCGCGAAAACGCGACTGATCGCGCGAGGCGAACGTCGGTGCCGTGAAGCGTCGTGACGAGCGGCTTGTTGGCCAGGCGACTGAGCCACGTTCCAACCAGCCCGTTCGGAAACCACCAATGGGCGTGCACGACGTCGGGAAGCCATGCGCGCCGCGCTTTCACCGCCGAGCGAAATTCGGCGCCAAGGAATCCGAGGAGCGTGAACTTCGCGCCCCAGGACGCTTGGACCTGGCTGGCCATGTTGCCGGCGTACGCGAGCGTCTCGAAGCGCCGCGGCGCGTAGCGGAAGCGCTCGATCGGAATGCCGTCGAGGTGATCGTGCTCGATCAAGCCCGGGGCGGCAGGCGCGACGACGCTCGTCTCGATGCCTTCGCCCCGTAGCGCCGTCGCGAGCTTGAGGATGAACGAGCCGGGCGCGTCACCGGCCTGACGCGGAAAGGAGTGCGTCAGAAAGAGAACTTTCATTCGCGATCTTTGATACGCTCAGCGGCGAGCTCGTCGAGTTGTCGTCGCAGCTCGCGGAGCTGCGCCCGCTGGCCGGCGATCTGCTCGCCGAGCAGTCCGGTCGCGAAAAGAATGCTGCCGAGGATCAGACAGGTTTCGATCAGCTGCCAGATGGCTCGTACCCCGGCGCTCGTCAGCAGCAGTACGACGCCGGCGACGACGCTCAGCGCGACGATTCCAACGCCGAGCATGCCGAACAACAGCAACGGCTTCTGTCCGAAACGAAGCTCGAACCACACCGCGAGCATGTCGAGCACCCCGATCGGGATGCGATGCCACGTGGCGAACTTCGACTTCCCGGCATTGCGCGGATACAGCGGCACCGGGATCTCGGTCACGTGGAAGCCCTGCGCGGCCGCCATCACCACCATGTAGCGATGCCAGTCTGGCCGCGTGGGCAGCGACTCCATCACCTCGCGGCGATATGCTTTCACGGAGTTGAGGTCCTTCACCGGGACGTCGAACAGCGCTCGGCTGAGCGAATTGTAGATCCCGGAGACGAACTTCTTTTCGTACTTCCCTTCTTTGAATCCCGTCACCATGTCGGATTCGCCGGCGAGAATCGGTGCGACGAGGCGCGGAATGTCCTCCGGCTTGAACTGCAGGTCGGCCGGATAGAACACGAGCACGTCGCCGCGCGCGGTGAGAAAGCCCGTGCGCAACGCGTCCGCGATTCCGCGGCGAGAGCGATGGCGGGCCGTCCGCAAAAACGGATATTGCTCGGTCAAGCGCTGAAGGACCGACCACGTTGCGTCAACGCTGCCGTCGTCGATGACCACGACTTCGTATGAGAACGACTCCCCGGCGAACGCCCGCGCGGCGAGGTCCATGAACAGCGGCAGATTCTCCGCTTCGTCCTTCGCGGGTACGAGCACCGACACGTCGACGCGCGTTTGCGGCGACGGGCGGCGGACGTCGACTGCTGCGAAAGAAGGCGCCACGGCACTTGCTCCGGGCGAGGGGGTCATACTCGCTTGCGCATTCGCGCGGACAGCACGCCGAGCTGATCGCGGTATTTCGCGACCGTGCGGCGAGCGATCTGGACACCGCTCTCCTTCAGAATGTTGACGATGGCCTGATCCGTGAGCGGGTGCTTGGGATTCTCTTCCGCCACGAGCTTCTCGATCTGGGCCTTGATGCCGCGCGCCGAGACGTCTTCGCCGGCCGTCGTCGACAGGCCGGACGAGAAGAAGAACTTCAGCGGAAGCACGCCGCGCGGCGTCTGCACGAACTTCTCGTTCGTCACGCGGCTCACCGTGGACTCGTGCATGTTGATGACTTCCGCGACCTCGCGCAGCGTGAGCGGCTTGAGATACTGCACGCCCTTCTCGAAGAAGTCGCGCTGCCGGTCGACGATGTAGTTCATCACCTTGAGCATCGTCTGACGGCGCTGCTCGATCGCCTGAATCATCCAGTTCGCGGAGTTCAACTTGCTCGAGATGAACTCCTTCGACTCGCCCTCGAACTTCTTCTTGTCGCGCGCGATCTCCTGGTACGCGCGGCTCAGCTTGAGGCGCGGGAGGTTCGCATCGTTCAGGAAGACGTGGTACTTGCCGTCGATCTTCTCGACGATCAGGTCCGGGATGATGTAGTTGTCGCTTGCGTCCGAGTAGACGAGCCCCGGCTTGGGGTCGAGCTTCTTGATCTCGTCGGCCGCCTTCTGCACGTCGGCCGGGCTGATGCCGAATCGCTTGGAGATCTCACTCCAGCGGTGGTTGATCAGCTCCTCGAAGCAGTCGCGCACGAGCCGAAACGGCACCGATTGCTCCAGGCCCGCTTCTCGCAACTGCAGCATGAGACATTCGCGGAGATCGCGTGCGCCGACGCCCGGCGGATCCAGATTCTGGATGACGGCGAGCATTTCCTCGACTTCGGCGAGCGCGTAGAGCGGCAGGTCCTCGATGTCGCGTTCAGCGGCTTCGGCGGCTCGCTCCACCTCTTCGTTCACGCCATGCAGGATCTGCTCGAGCGGACACGTGAGATATCCGTCTTCGGCGATGTTCCCCACGAATTCGTCGGCGAGGAACTGCTGGCGTGGCGTGAGATCCAGCAGCGTGATCTGATCGACCAAATGGTCAGAGAGATTGCGGCTGTCGACGGTGACCGGCTCGTAGTACTCGCGCTCTTCGTGCTCTTCGCGGCGACCGCCGGCGTCGAAGCCGTCGAGGAGGATCTCTTCCCAGTCAATCTCGTCGTTGGCCGCCTTCTCTTCCGGCGGCGTCTCGGCTTCGGTTTCAGTGGTCGCCTCTTCCTCTGCCTCCTCTTCGTCTTCCTCCACCTCGACCATGTCGAGGAACGGATTGTTGAGGAGCTCCTGCTTGAGGTGCTGCTGAAGGTCCAGGAGCGGCATGTAAAGCAGGTCCATCGCCTGATACAGGCGCGGATTGATCTTCAGCTCCTGCTTTAGCTGCGTGCTCTGGGACAGTCCAGCTTTCATGATGCGACGGGTTCCTGTTGACCGACTTGATCCGCTTCCGCGAAGCGGGAGCGCAGACGCGCAGTGAGCGTTGGGCCGAGATAGATATCGGCCACGGTGTCATCGAAGACGAGCTCGCGCACCGTTCCGGATACCTTCACCTGCCCATCAAACATGATATAAGCACGGTCCACGATATCCAGCGTCTGTTCCACGTTGTGATCGCTGATCAATACGCCGATCCCACGGTGGCGGAGGTCGCTGACGATCTGTTGAATATCGTGGACCGCGATCGGGTCCACGCCGGCGAACGGCTCATCCAACATCATGAACTTTGGCTGAGTCACCAAGGCGCGCGTGATCTCGAGACGGCGGCGCTCGCCGCCAGACAGCGCGAACGCCTTGCTGTGCCTAAGGTGCTTGATGCTCAGCTCGTCCAGCAGCGTTTCCAACCGCGCGCGTCGCTCGCTCGCCGAGAGTTTCAGCGTCTCGAGGATTGCACGGATGTTGTCTTCGACCGACAGCTTTCTGAAAATCGACGGTTCCTGGGAAAGGTAGCCGATTCCCCGCCGGGCTCGCTTGTACATCGGCATCTTCGTGATGTCCGCGCCATCCAGCAGGATGCTGCCGGCGAGTGGGTCGATGAGACCGACGATCATGTAGAACGTCGTCGTCTTCCCCGCGCCGTTCGGGCCCAACAGTCCGACAATCTCTCCCTGTTGCAATCGGAGGGCCACGTCGTTGACGACCCGGCGCCGGCGATAGGTCTTCACAAGTCCCTTCGCCTCGAGCACGCTTCCACCGGCGAGCGGCGCCGGTACTACCCGAGTTGGGCGGTCCGGGCTTTCCGCGCGCACAGCAACCGCATGATGCTCACCGGTTTCGCGAAGCGCGGACGCGACGCGCTCGCGCGTCGCGGCAATGTCGCTCCACACGCGTTCCGTGAACTTGATCGTCGCCCACGGAGAAGCGCTCCCGGCCTGCGGTGCGGCGATCACCTGATCACCCGCCAGGCGCGGAAGAACCGACGCGATGAGGTACTGACGGACCTCATCAAGGCTGAGGCGACCCGCTTCGCGGTCGGCGTCGCGTCCACTCGAACGCAGGCTCGCGAGATGGTCGTCGCGGTAGATGATCGCGGCGCGATCGAGGTCTGCGACACCGCTGGCGTCCGACGCGCTGATGAGGGCGTGAAGGGCCAGCGCCGTCGACCGGTCGCCGCGAGCGAGCCGCTCGACGAGGGATAACGTTCGCGAGCTATCGACGGGTAGGGTCACGGCTATCGAGGAGAGAGGTGTCAGGCTTTGGCGGCTTCACCGGCGTTTTCGGCGGGGTAGCGGGCGTGGTCGTCTTGGGCGCGGCCTTACCCGGTGCGGTCTGCGCTCCGGCCTTCGGCGCAGCAGCCCGTAGCGCCTTGCCGCCGTTGCACGCGAGCGCGGTAGTATCCGACCTCGGCTCCACGAACACGCCGACGACGGAGTCGACGGCGGTGACGGTCGCGACCTGCTGCTTGTTGAAGTCGATCGTGATCAGTCGCGCGCTGACCTGGTTGATCGCCGGACACCGCTGGGCCGTGTCGCTCGCGGCCATGTGGTACCACGACGACGCGTGACCGAGCGCAAGCATTTGTCGAATCGGCGGCGTTTTCGACGTGTCTTTCGTCGCGAGCGTATCGAAGTGCGCGGTGATGGTGTCCCCGCGCAACCAGTCGGTCGTGTCGGGTTTCTCGACGCGAAAGCGTGTCGTGTCTGGTCTTCCCTGCGCGTACGCTTTGGCGAGCGCTCGAATGAGCCGAACTTTCTGGTCCGGCATCGACACGTCGAGCGAATCCGCGTCGACGTTCTGAGTTGGCGACTGCGCATGCGCGCGCGTGACCTTTCCCCACGCGTATGCGCGTTGAAGCAGATCGTTCTTCACGCGCAGATCGATCGTGTCCGAGGTGATGCGCATCGAGTCGCTTGTCGCGACCGCGTTCGCGCGCGCAATGACGCGCTGCAGCTTCTTGTTCGACGAGAAGAGATCGACCAGATCGCCCTTGAGCGTGAATGGCCGATCGGTCTGTCCGGAGAGCAGCGGCTCGCGCATGAGCCGCATCGTCTCTTTGCCCTGATCCATGAACACGGAGTCCGCCGTCGCCGTGATTCCGCCAGGCTTCGCATTCGGCTTGGGCGCTCCGGTGTTCGGCCGAGTGATGATGACGTGACCGCTCCCGTACACGAGGCTGTCGCCGTCCATGTGAATCAGCTCGGCGACGACCGTGGTCGGCGGGACCGGCTTTCCCGACGAGTCCTTCTCGACGATCGTGACCGTAGGGCGTCCGCGCGCAAACATCTCCTCTCGCGGATGCGTTGGCGTCACACGCTTGTACTCGGCGATGGGACCGACGAGTGTCGATCCGCTGGGCAGCATCTTGGCGTTGACGTTGCCGACGGCGACGACGCGCTCGTCGGCCGTGTAATGGTTCAGGAAGTCGGCGGTGACGTGAAAGCGTGGCTCGTCATAGATCGCGTGACCGATCACGTGCTCGCCGTCCGGCCGCTGCTCGGCGCTATCGCCTTTCACGACGATCTGCCGACTCGGACACCGGATCACGACGTTGCCGCCGAAAAACGACACCTGGCCTCCGCCGGGCAACGTGTCGACCGTCAGCCGTTCACTCTCGAAGTTGCACTTGGTCGCCTCCGCTTTCCGGGCCGGCGCGGGCTGTTGTGCCGCCGCCGCTGCTGGAGCGGCACACACGCCGGCAAGGACGACCGAGCGTGCAACCCGGGATATCATCGCGCCGTCGCAGGCAGCAGGACGGTCCCGTCGCCCTTGCAGTTCGCAAGGCACGAGAACGTCGTGAAGGCCTGATTCGAGAGAAATCCCTTTCCGGTCTGTGTATCGCCGTTCGCGCGCGCGAGGGCGTACGTCGTGTCGCTCGAGACCTTATGCGTGAGCTGATTGAACGTGACGTGCGGCGACTTGAGTGTTCTGCCATCGGTGAGCTTCACGACGACATCGCCCCAGCCTTCGAGAATCTGCGTGCGCTGATTGTAGACGCCCCGGTTGGCGTCCATCGTGCCCTCGGGCGCACCCGTTTCCGTCTTGAAATTGACGTGCGCGCGACGCAGGTCGAAGCGGGTTTGCTCATCCAGCACGTACGCTGTGTCGGCGTTGAGCTCGCCGCGTTCGATGCCCTTGGTCGTCATGAGGAACGTCACGCCAATCAACATCTGGTCCGCACTGTCGGCCGCGGACCCGCCGCTGATCACGGGTGGCGTGCTGGATTCGCGGCAGGCGGTCAGAGCGATGAGCGCAATGAGTCCGGCGACGACGGAAGTGCAGATCCCTCGCGAAGCCTGCCCTCGAGGAGCGAAGCGACGAAGGGCTCGGGATGACAGCGAAGGTTTCATAGCACGCGCGCGCGCAAAAGGTCGTGCAGATGGACGACGCCGACGAGCTCGTTGGCGTCGTTCACGACGGGCATCACCATGAGGCCGTGTTGTTCCAGGCGGTAGGCGACCGCGCTCGCGAGCTCGCCAGAATGTGCAATCTTTGGTATTCGAGTCATAACGGATTGGACGGGAATCGGCAGGATGTCGTGCTCCCGTTCAACAAGACGGCTGAGATCGCCCGCCGTCAGCACGCCGAGGACGTGACGACCGGAGTCGACGATGACGGCGATGCCGCGGCGCTTCGCGATCATCACGATCGCGTCACGCATCGTGGCGCCTCCGTCGAGCATCGGCAGCTGGTCGTGCAGCATGATCTCTTCCACCCGGGTCACGAGCTTCCGCCCAAGGGCGCCGCCCGGATGGATCCGGGCGAAGTCCTCGCGCTGAAATCCCTTCTCCTGCAGTAGCGCCACCGCCAGGGCATCTCCGATCGCGAGCGCCGCCGTCGTGCTCGTGGTCGGCGCCAGGTCGTGCGGGCACGCCTCTTCGCGAACGCCCGCATCAAGGGCTACGTCGCAGTTCTTGGCCAGCGCCGAGCCCATTTCCCCCGTGATGGCAATGGTTCGTACACCAAAACCCTTCAAATGCGCCAACAAGCTCAGGAGCTCGTCCGATTCGCCGCTTTTGGAGATCAGAATGGCGACGTCGTCACGGCCGACGATCCCCAGATCGCCATGGACGCTGTCCACGGGGTGCAGGAACGTTGCGGGCGTACCCGTGGACGTCATCGTCGCGGCGATCTTGCGTCCAATGAGCCCGGATTTCCCGACGCCAGCGACGATGACGCGCCCGCCGGACGATGCCACAAGTGTTACAGCGTCGGCAAACTCTCGCCCCAAACGTTGCTCGAGCGCGGCAACGGCCTGGTGCTCGAGGCGCAGGACACGGCGCCCGCGCTCGACAATCTCGTCGCGGTTCACGCCGGCACCTCGCCCACCGGGCGCGAGCGCGCATCGACATAGCGGGTCCAGGCGGTCTCCCATTCGCCGCGCGCCTTGAGCAGATCCTCGACGAACTCGCGTACCGCGCCGCGGCCGCCATGTGAACGCAGCTGATGCTTGCAGATGGCGCGCACTTCGGGCACCGCGTTGCCGACGGCCACAGGCAAGCCAACGAGGCGCAGCAGCGAAACGTCCGGAAAATCGTCGCCGACGAAGGCGGCCTGCTCGGGCGTGAGGCCGTGGCGTTTGAGAATTCTCATGAACCCGGCCAGCTTGTGGCCGTCGGGATCCTGCGCGACGTCCTCGACGCCGAGCTCCTGTGCGCGGAGCCGCACGCTTTCGGAAACGCGGCCCGTGATGATCGCCACGGGGATGTGCACCAGCTTGAGCATCGCGATTCCAAGGCCGTCCTGAATCTCGTATCGCTTGAACTCGAGACGTTTTCCGTCGACGTCGCCGAGATAGATGCCGCCGTCGGTCATCACGCCGTCGACGTCGAGCGCCACGAGCCGAATGGATTGTGCGAGCGCGGAGTCGATCACCGGCGTACCCGGTCCCAGATGTCGATGGTGCGTTCGACGAGCGCGTCGAGATCGTGCAGTGGAATCATGTTCGGCCCATCGCTCGGCGCATTGTCGGGATCGGGGTGCGTCTCCATGAACAATCCGTCGGCGCCGGCGGCGCACGCCGCGAGTGCGAGCGGCGGGATGAACTCGCGCGCCCCTCCGCTCGCTCCACCGGTGCCTTGCCCTGGCCGCTGCACGCTGTGCGTCGCGTCGAAGATCACCGGCGCGTCACACGCAACGCGCATGCGCTGAAAGCCGCGCATGTCGACGACCAGATCGCCGTAGCCGAAGAAGGATCCTCGCTCCGTGACGGCGACGTTGTCGCCGCGCGGTGTACCCGACGGTCGCGAGGCGCGCACTTTGTCGACGGCACCGCGCATCCCCTCGGGATGCATCCACTGGCCCTTTTTCACGTTCACGGCTTTGCCCGTCGCACCGGCCGCCTCCAGTAGATCCGTTTGGCGACAAAGAAAGGCCGGGATTTGCAGTACGTCGACGACCCTCGCGACGGGCGCGCACTGATCGGGAAGGTGCACGTCCGTCAGCAGCGGCAGTCCAGTGGCTTTGCGCACGCGCTCGAGCTTCGCGAGTCCTTCATCGAGACCGGGCCCGCGGTGCGCTCCCGCGTTCGATCGATTCGCTTTGTCGAAGCTTGCCTTGAAGATGATGCCGCCCGGAACGCGCTCCGCGAGCCGCGCCAAGTGCTCGGCGACGCGCAGGTTCAGCGCGTCGTCTTCGAGCACGCAAGGTCCGGCGATCAGGAAGAGCGCATCTCTGCGGAAACTGGACGCCATCAGTCCGCGGCTTCGACCAGCGACGCCGACCCTCGCGACGCCGCTCGTTCGTGCTTGGCTTTCGCCGCCGCGGCGATGAAGCCCGCAAACAGCGGGTGCGGCCGCGTGGGACGTGATTGGAGCTCAGGATGGAACTGACACCCGATGAACCACGGATGATTCGTCAGCTCGACGATCTCCACCAGCGAGCCGTCGGGCGACAGTCCGCTCAACTTCATCCCGTTCTGCACGAACAGGTCGCGGTACTTGTTAGAGACCTCATATCGGTGCCGATGACGCTCGCTCACCTCGGCCTGGCCATAGACTTCGATGGCGAGCGATCCGCGCGCGAGCCGGCACGGATACGCGCCGAGGCGCATGGTGCCCCCCATGTCGGTCACGTGCTGCTGCGATTCCATCAGTGAGATGACCGGATTGTCGCATTCCGGCGCGAACTCCGACGAGTGGCTGTCATCCAGCCCGCAGACGTTGCGCGCGAATTCGATGATCGCCGTCTGCATGCCGAGACAGATGCCGAAGAACGGCAAATCCGTTTCGCGCGCCTGGCGGATTGCTTCGACCATGCCTTCCACGCCGCGCACGCCGAAGCCGCCGGGAACGAGCAGCCCGTCCATGGTGCGAAGGATCTGCGATGCGTGCTCCGCATCCAGAAAGCGATCGCTCGACACCCAGTTGATGTCCACGCCGACGTCATTCGCAACGCCGCCGTGGATGAGCGCTTCCTGCACGCTCTTGTAGCTGTCCGCGTAGTCCGTGTACTTGCCGACAACGGCGATGCGAACGCGCTCGTGCGGCTCGAGCACGCGCTGGACGAGACCGCGCCATCCATCGAGCGACGGCGCCGGACGTTCGAGCCCGAAGCGCTTCACGACGTGCTCGTCGAAGCCCTGCTCGTGGAAGCGAAGAGGAATCTCGTAAATCGTGCGAACATCGGGACTCTCGATGACCGCGCCGAAGTCGACGTTGCAGAAGAGCGCGATCTTTCGCTTGATATCGTCCGAGATCGGACGGTCGGTGCGAACGATGAGCACGTCCGGCTGAATACCGATCTGCATCAGCTCGCGTACGGAGTGTTGCGTCGGCTTCGTCTTGAGCTCACCCGCCGCCGCGATGAAGGGCAACAGCGTGAGATGTACGAACAGCGCGTTGTCGCGGCCGATGTCGTGACGGAATTGACGAATGGCTTCGAGGAACGGCAGCGATTCGATGTCGCCGACCGTGCCGCCGACTTCCACGATCACGACGTCCGTCTCCGGCGAGACGCGGCGAATGGCCGCCTTGATCTCGTCCGTGATGTGAGGGATTACCTGCACCGTGGCGCCGAGAAATTCACCGCGGCGCTCTTTGGTGATCACGTTGAGATAGATGCGACCGGTCGTGACGTTGTTCGATTGGGAGAGCGCGCGATCTATGAATCTCTCATAGTGCCCGAGGTCCAGGTCCGTCTCGGCGCCGTCGTCCGTGACGAACACTTCGCCATGCTGGAACGGCGACATCGTTCCTGGATCGACGTTCAGGTATGGATCGAACTTCAGCATCGTGACGCGCAAGCCGCGCTCGACGAGGAGGCGACCCAGCGATGCGGCCGCGATCCCCTTGCCGAGCGACGAGACCACGCCGCCGGTGACGAAGATGTACTTGGTCGTATGAGGCCGTGTCGCGAGTTGCATTGCAGTCATCCTGTGGTGAGAACCGTCCATTCGCGATTTGCGCGTTCGAGATCTTGCTCTGTATCAATGCCCGGTCGCACCGCTTCATCGATCAGCGACACGCCCATCGCCATCCCCGCCGCCAGCGGCCGCAATTGCTCGAGCCGCTCGATCTGCTCGAGCGGGCTCTCCGGCAGCTCGACCCACTGCATCAGTGCCGACCACTCGTACGCGTACAGCCCGATGTGCTGCCACACACGCGTCCGCAATAACTCGCCGTCAACCGACTCGCGCAGATGCGGTATCGCGCCACGCGAAAAGTACATGGCCCGTCCGTCCTCGGCAGCGACGACCTTGACCACGTTCGGATCGTGCAGAATGCCGAGCGGCGCCATGACGGCGGCGGTGCCGAGCGCGAACTTTCCATCGATCACCATTCGCGCGGCGCCCTGGATCGCCCGCGCCGAGACGAACGGTTCGTCGCCTTGAACGTTCACGATGACGTCGAAGCCCGCGAGCTCAGGCCGACGTGCGACTTCGGCCACGCGATGCGTGCCGGATGGATGCTGCGCGCTCGTCATCACCGCTTCGCCACCGTGCGCCGCGATGACGCCGGCGACCTCGTCGCTGTCGGTGGCAACAACCACCCGATCGGCCACGCCGATCTCCGCCACACGTTGATACACGCGAACGACCAGCGGGAGGCCGGCGAGCAGGCGGAGTGGTTTGCGGGGGAGACGTGTTGCGCCCAGGCGCGCTGGGATGACGGCAAGCGTCCTCATACGGGGCGCTCGGTCGAAGAAGGGTACGTGAGCGCGCGCACGGCCGCAAAAATCACGTTCTGAAATGTAACCGACTGTCTGGCGGAGCGGGAGCAGAGGGCTGGGTGCGGAGGAGGGAGCGCGTCGACAGTGCTGGGTGCGGAGCAGTGCCGTGACGGTTTCCGCTGTCCCCTCGCCCTATCCCCACGCGTTTCCCTTCTCCCGCCCCCTCCTCCGCACGCAGCACGCTACTCCCACTCCCTCCTCCGCACACGGCCCCCTGCTCCATTCACCTCGGCAGAGATAGTCCGACCCCAAAGAATCCGTGGCGATTCGACGGGTCGATGAGAAACTCGGCGTAGACCACGCTCGCCGAGGCGCGAGCGCCGACCGCCTGCGCGAGGCTCGGCCAACGGGCAGTGTCCGCGCCGGCCAATATCGTGCGCAATGTGAGGACTGGTGGCCCGATGAGCGGAAGCTGAACGCGGTCGATCGGGATGTTGTACCGGCCGTCGAGGTAGATCAATTCATCGCCGCCGCGAGACAGCATGTTGATCGTTGGAATGCTCCCATTTCCGCCGACGTACGCCCATCGTTGGCGCGGCGTGTTCGTAATGGCACCGGTGAGGACGATCACCTGGCCAGGTCCGACGACGATCACACGGTTGTCGGGCCCGCTCGACGCCGTCGCAACGAAGTGACCGTCGAAGCGAAGCGATTGGGTGCCGAACGTCGGAAACGTGATCGTTCCATCGAACGTGAGCTGACCGAACGATCGCGATCCTCCACTGAATCGCGGACTGAATCCGCCGACCTCCAGATCGGCGTTCATCCGCGTGACGATGCCATCCAATTCCTGCGAGAACTGAGCGCCAAGCAAACCCGAGACGATCGTGCCGCTGTCGATTGGCGGATTCGGACGGAGCATGTCCTGCGTGTCGTGCCGCCCCTCGAAGCTCCAGGGTCCGCCGGTCGCGAAGCTGTCCGGTCGTACGCTCTCGGCCTTCTCCCACCGGGCAGCGATGTAGGGCGTGAGCCTCGATGCGCTCCACTCCCACAAGTGGGAGACGGAGAGCTGAGCGCGCGTCGCGCGATAGTAGTTTCGCGCGTCGTCGCCTGCCGCGAGCGTCGCGAGGCTGTTCAGGAGATCGGACCAGATCCACGCGTCGTTCGTAAACGTAGATCGCCCGGCCGTGAGGCCGAGTGTCGTCCGCCGGTCACGCGAATACTGAGCGCCGAGCGCGGGATCGACCACGCCAAGCTGCGAGCGATACGTCACCCTGGGTTCCACGCGGAGACTCGTCCCGGGAACGGCGATCAGCGGCGCGAATGGAATCCCGACGCCGTCGGTTCTCGAGTAGTCGATCGCACGAATGCCGAAGAATCCGGGGAACGTGAGGGCCGATTGCGGCCGATCGACGAGCGAGACGTAGCGAAGCTCGTATCCTCCGGGAACTGGAGCAACCTCGTAGGCGAAGTCACGATACGACCGAACGCCTTTGGCGACGTTCGCCATCGCCGACAGATACACGCCGCCACCAATCGAGATGGCCTGGCCCGTTACCGTCGCGTGCGGGTGAATGTGCAGATCGCCGCCAATGACGATCACGTCGCCATTGACACGTCCGTTGACCACGGCGTTTCGCGCGAGCACGACGACGGTCGATTGATACGTGCTGTCGCGCCGCAGCACGGCCTCGGCGGCGCCGGGCGGAATGACGGTGTGCGATCCGGCGAGGGCGCGCTCGAGAACGCGCGGGCCCTCGCCCGGTCCGAGGTCGACGATGCGAAGTTGAGGACCCTGTGCGTGCGCCAGCCCGCCCCAGAGCAGCAGGGCGGCTAGCGCTCGCGCTCGGATCACCGCGCGAGCTCCAGGAAGTTCTTGAGGAGGGCCTTGCCGTGGGCCGTCATCACAGATTCCGGATGAAACTGCACGCCGTAAACCGGATGCTCACGGTGCTTTACGGCGTGCACTTCGAGTGGATCATCCTGCGCGACGGCCACGATCTCCAGGGATTCTGGCATGGTGCGACGTTCGACGATCAGCGAGTGATACCGCATGACTTCCATGGGCGACGGCAGGCCGGCGAACACGCCGGAGCCGTCGTGGCAAATCTGCGACGTCTTCCCATGCATGACCCGGTCCGCAAGGACGACGTCGCCGCCGTATGCCTCGCCGATCGCTTGATGTCCGAGACAAACGCCGAGCATGGGGATCGTGCTGCCCCAACGGCGGATCACATCGACCGTGATGCCAGCCTCCTTCGGCGTGCATGGTCCCGGCGAGAGCACGATCGCCGTGGGACGAAGCTCCCCAACCTCGTCGACGCTAATGGCGTCGTTGCGGCGCACGACAACGTCGGCGCCGAGCTCCCCCAGGTACTGGACGAGGTTGTAGGTGAACGAGTCGTAGTTGTCGATGACGAGTATGGTTGTCATTCTCGCGAGCGCAGCGAGCAGAGAATCTGCTGTGAATTACGCGTGGGTTGCTTGGAGCCTTGTCACTCCACGACCGGGAAGGTAGATCCTCGCCGCCGCGGAGCGGCGGAGGATGACTACCCCCTCGGATGATACTGCCGATGGACCTGTCGGAGGTACTCCCGATCGACGTGGGTGTAGATCTGCGTCGTCGAAATATCGGCGTGGCCAAGCATCTCCTGCACGGCGCGGAGGTCGGCGCCCCCCTCGAGTAAATGAGTCGCAAACGAGTGCCGAAGCGTGTGCGGAGACACATGCTTCTCGATGTCGGCCCGTTCGACGTACCGCCGAAGGATCTTCCATGCGCCCATGCGCGTCAGGGGCTCGCCGCGAGCGTTGAGGAACAGCACACCCTTCCCGGCTCCCTTCTCCAGGCGTGGGCGCAATTCCCGCGTGTAGGTCGCGAGCGCGCCGATCGCCGAGCGGCCGATCGGAACGAGACGTTCTTTGCTGCCCTTGCCAAAGACGCGAACCAGCTTGTCCTCGAGCATTACGTCGCGCACGCTGATCGTGATCCACTCCGAGACGCGAAGCCCGGCGCCGTACGCGAGCTCCAGCATCGCTCGGTCGCGAAAGGCCAATGGATCGTCGAGCGTGGGTGCCGCAAGCAGTCGTGAGATCTCTTCGACGCTCAGCACCTCGGGGAGCGTACGCCACTTTTTCGGCGTCTCGAGGCGTTCGCTCGGATCGCGCGTTGCGGCGCCTTCTGCGAGCAGGAATCGGAAGTAGGTCCGGATCGCCGAGATGTTCCGCCGAATCGACGACGGTGACAGCCCAAGATCCTTGAGGTGGAAAACGAACGCGCGCAGCAGCTTGCTCGAGATATCGGCAGGAGCGGGCGCCGTGTGCGCTCGGGCGTACTCGACGAGCCGCTCGATGTCGCGCCGATAGGCTTCGATCGTGCGCGGCGACGCGCCCTGCTCGAGCGTGAGAAAATCGTCGAAGCGCTCGAGATGAAATCGAAGCAGCGCGCTTTCGTCCAGGACCATCCTGGAAGTTTAAGACAAGTGCAGATCCCTCGCTGCACCCCCGGATGACAGCTCAGCGCTGTCCGGGCGTGACGATTGGCAAAACAATTCCCGACGGGCTCGACGCCGAGCGATGGATCTTGATCGTCGCAGCTTTGTAGTCCGATTCCTTTGCGTCGAAAATGCTCGGCAGAAATGTCTGCGGGTTCCGGTCGATGAGCGGGAACCAGCTGCTCTGCACTTGCACCATGATTCGGTGCCCCTTCTTGAAGCGATACGCCTGCGTGTGGAGGCTGAAATTGACCGGCGTCACCTTTCCTGGAACGAGCGGCTTGGGGTGATCGCCGCTCTCGAGGTACCGAGCGCGAAATACGTCGTTCGCGACCATCAGCTCGTAGCCGCCCATCTTTGCGTCGGCGGGAACGTCTTCGGGATACACGTCGATCAGCTTCACGACGAAATCGCCGTCCGTGCCGGTCGTACTGGCGAACAGCGTTGCCTCGATCTCGCCGGCGATCGTCACGTCTTCGGTGAGTGCGTCGGTTCGCCACACGAGAACATCCGGGCGATCCGTCACGAAACGCTGATCCTCTACGAGCCAAGTGCGCCACCCTGATCCGCGAGGATCGTAGTTCGCCTCGATCGGTCGGTGGCGATACGGCACGGGATGCGCGGGATCGGAGACGTATGCGTCGAAGGCCGACGTCGCCGACGGCCGCGTGAACGACAGCGACCCGTGGTCGCCGAAATAGAGCGTTTGCGATGTAACGCCGGTCTTCGGCGGCCATGCCTCGAAGGTTTTCCAGACGTTCGATCCGGCCTCGAAGAGGCGGGCTTCGGACGGCGTGCCGCTGCCCTTGTCCTTCAGGTAAAAGTCGAAGAACGGCACCTGGATGCTATCGCGGAAGTACTTCGCCGTCGCGCTCCCAAAGTCGATGCTGCCGAGCTTTCGTCCGTCCGCGGCTATCCACTGGCCATGCGACCACGGGCCAACCACGAGGAAATTCTTATTGCCGTTGTCGAACTTCTCGAGCGTTTCGTAGATCGCAATCGGCCCAACGCCATCCTCCATGTCCCACCAGCCGCCGACGTTGAGCGTAGGGACCGTCACCTTGTCGAAGGACGTGACGAACGTCTTCTGCTTCCAGTACTCGTGCGTCGGGTGATCCACGACTTCGTTCCAGCTCGGAAGGCGCCCATGCGCGTACTTGGCGTTGATGTTCGACAAGGGTCCGAGCTTGAGATACCACTCGTACATGTCATAGGTATCGAACGGAAAGTGCGAGAGGCCATCCTTCGTGGTCTCCATCATCGCCGCGTACTCGAAATCCATCGCGAGGCGGAGTGCGCCGTTGTGGAACGTATCGTCATTGAGCCACAGGTCGGCCGGCGGCGCCTGCGGCGAAATGGCGCGGAGCGCCGGGTGCGGATCGATGAGCGCCATCGCCGCGAGCTCGCCGTCGTACGACACGCCCCACATCCCGACGCGGCCGTTGTTGTCCGGCACATGTTTCACGAGCCAATCGATCGTGTCGTAGGCGTCGGTGGTCTCGTCGATCGCCCTCGGGTTCAGGCGCTGCTGTCTGGTCAGCGGCGGACGATCCATCACGAAGGCTCCCTCGGACCGGGAGCGTCCGCGCAGATCCTCAAAGACGAAGATGTAGTCGTCCTTCGCGCCCCAATCGGAGATCCCCGGCCGATAGCGTTCGATGCCGTACGGCGTTCGGCAAAACATGATCGGCAGCGGGCCGGGCACAGCCTTCGGCGTGTAAACCAGCGCATGCAGATGAACGCCGTCGCGCATGGCGATCATCGTGTCGACACGCGTGTAGTTCGCGCTATCGGGAAATTGAGCGCCGGCGGCCGCGGCGGCGGTGAGGAGCAGAAGAGCGGAGCGCACTGCGACCTCCGGAGGTGGAGTCGAGGTCTTCGGGTACAAGACCTACGGAATTACTCCGCGCCTCCGGACACGATGGTCGCGACGGCGATGCATGCGATGCCCTCGCCTCGCCCGATCCAACCCATGCCTTCGTTCGTCTTTCCCTTGACGCTCACGTCTTCCGGCCGAATGCCGAGCGCCTGCGAGAGCCGCGCGCGCATGAGCTCCCGATGCGAGGAGACGCGCGGCCGTTCGGCGACGATCGCGACATCCACTTGTTGCACGCGCCAGCCCATGGCCGCGATCCGAGCAACGGCAACGCGAAGCATCTCGATCGAATCCTTCCCTTTGTTCGCCGGATCGCGATCGGAAAACATCTCGCCAATGTCGCCTGCTGCCGCCGCGCCGAGGATCGCATCGGTGATCGCATGCGCGGCTGCGTCACCGTCCGAATGGCCTTCGAGGTGAACGTCGCTCGGAATGGGAACGCCGCCCAGGATCAGTGGCCCGGGCGGCGCGAAGCGGTGGGAGTCGTAGCCGACACCTACTCGGGAAGGGGGAAGCGGGAAGTGGGAAGCGGGGGGATGAGGTATGGGGGATGAGGGGGATGTCACGCCGCGACACCACCCGGAGCGGAGAGAGTGGTGTTCCCACTTCCCTCTACCCCCGTCCCCCCTCTTGCCTCTTCCCCCTTCCCGCTTCCCAAAATCGTATAGTCCTGCCTTCTCCTTGCCACCTTAAATCCGGCATCGACGATGAGACGCTCGATCTCGCC
>Ga0070681_10000844_pt1 | contig 25725 bp, 20 predicted proteins | sample KBSC83BmetaG_FD_65650 | JGI IMG/M metagenome (GOLD analysis project Ga0070681, IMG submission 65650) | Corn rhizosphere microbial communities from Kellogg Biological Station, Michigan, USA - KBS C8-3B metaG | ecosystem: Host-associated > Plants > Roots > Rhizosphere | place: USA: Michigan...
AGCAACGGGACTGCGTAAGCGGCGAGCAGATAAGAGATCACGAGCGCTGAGGCCATCGTGATCGAGAGGAACTTGAAAAATGCGCCGGTAAGACCGGAGAGAAACGCGAGCGGCACGAAGATGATCAGCGTCGCGAGGCTCGAGCCCAAAAGCGGTTGGAGGAACTCGCGGGCCGCGCCAAGAACCGTCGTCGAGGCGTACTCCGCACCGGGAGCGCCTGCGCGACGCGCGATATGCTCGATCATGACGATGACATCGTCGATCAGCAGACCGATGGCTGCCGCGATGCCTCCCAGGGTCATGATGTTGAAAGTCATGCCGAGGACCGAAAGGAGGAGGATCGTGATGAAGACAGAAAGAGGCACGACGACGATCGCAATTACGGTTGCGCGCCAATTGCGCAAGAAGGCGAGTATCACCAGCGCTGCGAAGACGAGACCGATGGCAATCGCCTCACCGAGCGCACCGATCGACGACCGGACCAACTCTGTTTGATCATACCACTTGACGAGGTGAATCGAGGCCGGCTGGCTTTTCATAAAAGCGGCGAGCTTTTCTTGCACCTGCGCCGCGAGCGCCAAAGAATCCGCACTATCCTGCTGAAACACGTCGAAGGTTACCGCGGGACGGCCATTGTCGTTGACGAGAAGCCATTGCGGCGCGGAGCCCATCGTCACCTTGGCAATGTCACCCAACCGGACGAGGGCGCCCTTGGGCGTGCGAATAGTTGCATTCCGAACGGATGCAATCGAGGTAAAGGCGTTATTGCCAATTGCGAGGTAGAGAAGATCATTGTCTTCGAGCCGACCCAACGCCGTCACGACGTTGGTATCGGCAAGCGCTTTCGAGACATCGGCCAGCGTCAGGTTCACGGCTGCAAGCTGGTGAGGGTCTATGGCCACCTGAATCTCTGGCGTCTGGCCGCCGAGGACTCCGACACGCCGTATGCCCTCGATGCTGGCCAACAAAGGCGTGATTTGATATTCCGCGAGCCTTCGCAAATCCGCCGAGGAAATCTGATCCGAGATGAGCGCGTAGGAGACGAAGGGAAAAATGGCGCTCGGGCTCATCTGAAGAACGTCGTAGCTGGTCCCCTGCGGAAGGTCAGGCAGTTTTTGTGCAAAGGCAGCATCCATTGCGAGGAGCGCCTGATTCATGTCGGCTTTCCAAGGGAAATCGACGAAGATTTCCGCGGCACCGCGCGAGGTCGTGGACGTAACATCGACAGCCCCCGGAACGGCGCGAGCGGCCTCCTCGAGCGGTTCCGTGACGTCGATTAGCATCTGTTTCGCTGGCATGCTGCCAGCTGAGATTTCGATGCGGATACGCGGAAAGCTCGTTACCGGGAATAGACCGATCGGGAGTGTTATCCCCGCATAGACTCCCGCGATCGCGAAGGCGAAGACGACAAATAGAACCGCGCGGCGGTGGTGTGCCAGCCAGCCGACGTAGCTCATGGCTTACGAGGGCCGGCCGCTTCGCTCGTGCGGATTTTCATACCGTCCTTGAGCTGATAATTCCCAGCGAGGACCAGAGGTGCCGCCGCGTCGAGCGGGCCGTCGACTACGTCCAGATCCCCCGCCGCCTCGAGAATCCTGACCGGCACTTGCTTTGCCGTCATATTCTGCGCCTGGACGACGTATGGATGCCCTTGATCATCGACCAGGACCGCCTCGTGTGGCACGACGTAGCCGGAAACTTGTCTGGTCGTGATCGTCGCAACGGCTGCCTGTCCCGGCAGGAATTTGCCGGCGGGCAAAGCGATCTCGATCGGAATCGTACCGCTTGCCGGATCGACCATGCCACCACGCAGCAAGACCTTCCCGGAAACGCCATCAATCCGATCGAGAGCGGTTATGGTTGCCGGATCATTCACCGCAACTGACGCTGCCTCGGCCGGAATCGCGCCGGCCTTGAGCACAAGCTCCGCCGGGCTCGCCAGTGATAGGAGTGGGGCACCTTCCGACACGATGGTGCCCGGACTGGTCGCGATCGCCGTCACCACCGCCCGGAAGGGCGCCTTCAGGATATTCGCACCCCCGGCACCTTGCGCCTGAAGCGCCGCGAACGCCACTTTCGCGTCGGTTTGGGATTTCTCGGCGTCGGCAAGCTGCTGTGCCGTGGCGAGATGTTGCTGCACCATGCTGCGCGTGCGCACGACCATGTCCGAAGCGACGCGCAGCGCGGATTCCGCCTGCGAATAGGCGGCTTGGGTTGCGGGGCTCGGCAACAGCCGGAGAAGCGGCGCGTTATCGTCGACGTCTTGGCCCTGTCGCACGTAGATCTGGTCAACGATGGCCGCGGCCGGCGCCACGACGGTACGCAAAGCTGAAGCGCTCGGCTCGACGGTGCCATAGACCGCAACGGTTTGCGGCAGGCTGCCTTTCTTGAGCTGTGTCAGTTGGACTTGGACGCTCGGCGTCTCCTGGGCAGCGGCAAGGCCCATGGACAACAGCGCCGCGGAAAGTGCCACAATGAACAAACCTTGCCGCATCAGAACGCCTCCGCGCTGTCGGGCGGCACGATCCGCGTACGTGGCAGGCCGATGCCGAGCTCGACCGTCAGCGTGATCTCGACTTCTCCAAGGCTGCGCTCCAGCGCAATGACCTCGAGTTGCCGCTGCAAGGCCGTTGTTTCGTAATCGGTCCAAGCGCGCTGGTCGAGATTGGCTTGCGCGTAAGCACCTCGAGCCGATCGTGCTGACGCTTGGGCGCCCGCCGCCGCTTCCCGAGCCGCCGACAACGCCGCCCTTAGTTGCTCGCCCTGCGCCACGAGGCCTCTGATGCCGGCAATGGCGCTGTCCAGCCGTGCCTGGTACTGCTCATGAAGCAAGAGTCGTGTCGCTTTGCTCGTCGCGATCTTTCCCTGATTGCGATTGAAGACTGGCAGGTCGAAGGTGACAGTCGGCCCAGCCGAGCGCACGCCCGTCGTGTCGGAGCTCCAGGAGCCGCCCAAGGTCAAGGCGGGAAACTGTCCCAGAATGGCGCCGCGCACGTCTTCGTCGGCTGAGCGATAGCCAAGCTGCAATGCGATAAGGTCCGGACGCTGCTCCGGAAGACCGGTAACGAGATGGTCGATGTCCGAAGGCATCGGCGGCAATTGCGGCACCTCAATGGCGAAGCGCACATCAGATACGAGGCCCAGCAAACCATCGAGCTCCTGCCAGGACTTCAGCTCGTCGAGTTCCTGGGTCGCAAGCGATTGCTCGGCCGCCGCCTTTGCCGCGGCCAAAGGCGACAGTGCCGCAAGATTGAGATTGCCGGCCGCGGTTGCGCGTTTGACCTTGTCAAACGCGGACGAAACGACTTCAAGCTCTTGTCGTTGCGCGTCGATGGCCTGACCGCCCCAATAGAGATCGAGCGCAAGAAGCCGCGCCTTCTGTGCGACTTGCCATTCCTGCCACAGCTGTTCGGCATTCACTTCTGCGACATGGGCCTCGGCCGAATTGACGCGCGAATGATACGTGACGAGTGACGCGATATCCTGCGACAAGGATGCCGCATAGGATGGTGTCGTACCAGGGCCGCCAAGCAGCACCCCATAGGCGAGGTTTGCCGTGGGGTTCGGCAATAGGCTTGCTTGGACGAGCTGCGCTTGCGCGACGCTCATCTGCCCCCACTCGGCTCGCAGCTCAGGATCATTCAGGACGGCGAGAAGCCCGATCGACGCCAAATCCAAGGGGTGGTCGATGTCAATGACCCGGTTCTCTGGTGCGGGAAGCTTATGCTGTAACTGGGCAATGCCGGATGCGAGGTTTGCTTGTTGAGGCAGTGGCAGGGAGCGGTAGCCCGCGCAGCTCGACAAGGCTGCGCACAGCATTCCCGTGGCCAAAACAAGTTCGAAGCGAGCGGCCATCCCTGTCAATGTCCAGCGCTCAACCAGTGACGCGGCCCGCTTAAATGCGGGCCGGTTGGCATGCCGAGGTCGCAATTGCGACCAATATTCGGTAGACTGGTTGTGTGTACAACTTATGTCAAGCGGTGCATGACCGATGACCTTTGAGGAAAGGATCGCCAGCCGCTATCCGGAATTGAGGCCCGCAGAACAGCGGGTGGTCCGTTTTTTTCGGGACCGCCGAGAGGAGGTGCTCATCGCTTCCGCCGCGACGATGGCGGCGAAGGCGAAGACGAGCGATGCTACCGTAATTCGAACCGCCCGAGCATTGGGCTACTCGGGACTCGACGGTCTGAGGCGCGCGCTCGCCGAAGAAATGCGCCAATCTCTCTCTCCGGCGGAGCGGATGAGCCGCACGCTGGACGAGGTTGGCGGGGGACGAGCCGCCGCATTCCACACGACGATTGGTACGCATCTCGAGTGCCTGCAGGCCCTCTCGCGCAGCATCGTCCCAGAGCAGTTCGAAAGAGTGGCAAAAGCGCTCGGCAGCGCGAAGCGGGTCGTAGCCTTTGGAATTGGCCCGTCCAGCGCGATGGCGAATTACCTTGTTATGCAACTCGTGCGTTTCGGCATCGACGCTATCAGCCTTAGCAATACAGGCTTATTGTTTGCCGACGATCTTGCCAAGCTTCGCGCAAACGACGTCGTGGTCCTCTTTGCCTATAGCAGAGTCTATGTGGAAGTTGAGGCCTTGCTCGATGCAGCGCAAGCTGTCCGATTACGGACGATCCTGGTCACCGATACGCTTGAGAGCGCCCTGAAGCGGCGCGTCGACATGATCGTTTCGGTTCCACGCGGATACTCCGACATGGTCAGCTTCCACACCACCACACTCGGGTTCATCGAAGCGTTGCTCGTCGGTATTGCCGCCATGCGGCCCGAACCGACGCTCGCAAGTCTCGAGCGATTGAACCTGGCGCGGAGCAAGCTGGCAGGTAAAAAGAATGGGGCGGTCGGGTTGGTGAACAGGACTCGAAAAGACCGCTAGGCTAAGCGGAGCGCGCAGATCGTCCGCGATGCGCACCACGCGCGCGGTCTTGATCGTCTCGCAAAGGACCTCGCCGGCACCGGTCGGATAAACATGGGGTTCTCGATCAGGAGAGATGCGCGTGCCGTGAATCTCGAAGGGCCGACGCGCAAGATGCGTCGCGACGCCGGCAGCGGCACAGCCGATCGCGCCGGACGAGGGTGTCAGTACCAATACCAACCAACCGCTCTCGTCGGGCAGATCGGCGCGCGTCGCCTCGATGCAAGCTCGAACCGATGCTTCCCCGAACGGGAGAAAAATAATACTGCACAATGGCGAACAAGGGTCTATTTTGGCCCAGCAATACCGTCGCGATAATCGTCATAATCAACGGCGGTAAAATAGTATCGGGATGGCGTCGATGCATCGTCGGGGAGGCGACCAGACCCGCCGGGAGGCCAGGAAGCCGCGCAAGCTCACCCAAAACGGCGCTGCTTCCCACTTTCGGCTTGGTGCGACACTGTGGATTGTCAGCCTGATCGTCCTCACCGGCTGTCATGATACCCAGAGCCTCGCGCCGCTCACCCATGTCTCGCCGCCGACCGAGCCGCAGCGGATCGCGCCCGGCGCAGCCGCATCGGCGCCCGAAGTCGCCAACAAGCCGCCTGCGGTTCCGACGCCCAGACCGCAGGTGTTCTCCGGCCGGGGCTCGCTCGTTAACCCGTCGCCTGCGCCTGCTCCGAGCGGTGGCGTTCAGGCTCAGGGCGGCGATATCACGCTCAACTTTGTCGATACCGATGTCCACGAAGTCTTGCCGCGCGTGCTGGGCGATGTGCTCCATCTCAATTTCACCATCGATCCCAAGGTGCAGGCGACGGTCACGATCCAGACCAGCCGCCCCTTGCGGCGCGAGGACGTGCTGCCGGCACTCGAAGAGGCTCTGCGTGCCAGCGGCTTGACCCTGGTCGAGACCGCGAGCGGTGTTTATCGCCTTGTTTCGAGCGAAGAAGCGCCGCGAAGCGGCTCGCTGCCCGTCATTGTGGGCGAGAGGAGGCCGGCGAGCGTCGGCACCCAGGCTTACAATGTGCAGATCCTCCCCCTCAAATATGTTCCGGCGGCAGAGCTGCAGCACACGCTCGAGCCGTTCTTGCCGAAGGGCGCGGTCATGCAGATCGATCCCACGCGCAATCTCCTCATCCTTTCGGGCAGCGGCATCGATCTCTCCACCGTTACGGACATGGTGCGCGCGTTCGATGTCGACTGGATCGCGGGCATGTCGTTCGGGATCGTTCCCCTCCAGACCGCTTCGCCGAAATCGATCGTCGACCAGCTCACGCAAATTTTCGGTCCCAAGGGCAGCGTACCGTTACCCGGGATGCTCAGCTTCGCGCCGCTCGAGCGCATGAATGCCGTGCTTGTCGTTTCGCCGCAGCGAGCCTATGTCGATCAGGCGCGGCAATGGATCGCGCGTCTCGATAGCGGTGAGAACGAGAATCAACCGCGGATCTACGAGTATCACGTCCAGAACAGCCGCGCGGCCGACCTCGCGAAGGTCCTGACGCGGCTGTTCTCGAGTGGTGAGGTCAGCACCGTGCAGCCGCAAACCGCGCCCGGAACCACCGAGACCGCGGTCACCTATCCGAATGCCGCGCCCGGTTCGATGCTCGGCACGTCGTCGCTGACGGCAGGAACCGGCGGTGCGGCGCAAACGCCGGGGATTTCGGCGCCTGGACCGCTCTCACCCGGCACGGGCGGCCTACCGGGTGGCGGCGGCCTTGGAGCACGCAACGAACCATTCGGTGTCCCTGCCGCAAGGCCCAGCGAAGCAGCAGGCGCGCCGGAAGCCGGCGCCCCGGGCGCTCCCCCCTCCGCCGGTGGCCTCGAGCTTCCACCCGTCCATATCGTGGCGGATGAAAAGAACAACACGCTGGTGATCTACGCCACGCCGCGAACCTATCGCATGGTCGAGCAAGCGCTCGAGAAGATCGACATCGTGCCGCTCCAGGTGCTGATCGAGGCGACGATCGCCGAAGTGACGCTTGGCAACGATCTGCAATATGGGCTGCAATATTTCTTCCATGCCCACGAAAACCAGTTCATGTTCGGCAGCACGACGACCCCTATCAGGGCCGGAACGGCGATCGCAGGGGTGTTTCCTGGTTTCAACTACATCCTCGGCAGCACGAACGCGAATGTCGTGCTCAATCTGCTGTCGTCGATCACGAATGTACACGTGGTATCGGCGCCCGAGCTTCTTGTCCTCGACCACCAGACGGCGTCGCTGCTTGTCGGCAATCAGATTCCGATCCCGACGGGGCAGATTCAGAGCACCGTCACCGCCGGCGCACCGCTGATTAGCACCATCCAGTACGTCGATACTGGCGTCATTCTGAAGGTCTCGCCGCGCGTCAATTCCAACGGCCTCATCACGCTCGACATCTCGCAGGAAGTCAGTGCTGTCGCCAACGCGAACCAGACCGCGGCTACCAATTCGCTGGGACCAACGATCACGCAACGCCGCATCCAAAGTACGATCACGGTGCAGGATGGCGAGACGGTCGCATTGGGGGGCCTCATCCAGGATTCCAACAGCGTGACCAAGGCCGGGCTGCCCGGGCTCTCGGACTTGCCCATCGTCGGACCGATCTTCCGCTCGACGGACCGCTCGGTGCAGCGCACGGAACTCCTTGTTCTGCTGTCACCGCGGGTACTGCACGATTCGAACGACGCGCGTGCCGCGACCGATGAGTTGCGTAGCCGTTTGCGCGACTTGCAAAGCGTTCGGGATAAAGAAATACCCTGAGCTCCGTCTCCGAGTCTCGGCTGGCGATGCACGAGGCTTGCAAAGGCTATCGAACGCACCGCGCATATCGCTCCAGCACGGGGTAGCTGCCGCCATCCTGCATCAGCCCGAGAAGGCGCTCAGGCATCGGCAATGGCTTCAGCGGCGCGCCCGGTGCGCACGTTGCGAACGCACCGGACCTTGAGATCGAGGTTTTCCAGCGCTCCGATGCGCTGCGATGTAGTCCTGAGCGCGTTGACGGAACGTCGTGGCCCTGTCCGCCTCAAGCTTTGCTTGCCAGGGGTCTTTGCACCAAATCATAAAATGCAAAATGCTTTCCACATTTCGGAAATCATGCTAATCCAGCCTCGGGAGCCTGGAGCCCGTTCTGTCTGAAAGCGGGTCAGGGGAGGAGCGGCCGTGCTGACACCCGAGGACAATTCGCTGCTGACGGCTGTCGGGCCGGGAACGCCGATGGGCAATCTGATGCGCCAATTCTGGCTGCCGGCGCTGCTCGAGAGCGAAATTCCCGGTCCCGATTGCGATCCCATCCGCTTGCGCCTCCTCGGCGAAGACCTCATCGCGTTCCGCGACACCGCGGGCCGGGTCGGCGTCATCGAGCCGCATTGCGCGCATCGCTGCGCCAATTTGTTCTTCGGGCGCAATGAAGAGGGCGGCCTGCGCTGCATCTTTCATGGCTGGAAATATGATGCCGACGGGAATTGCCTCGACATGCCGTCCGAGCCCGATGGCGGCGCGGCGATCCGGCATCAAGTGAAGCTCAAGGCCTATCCGAGCACGATCCGCGGCGGGATCGTCTGGATGTATATGGGGCCGTCCTCCGTCCCGGCGGAGCCGCCGGAATTCGAGTTCGTCTCGCTCCCGGCGCGGCAGCGGACGGCGATCAAGCGCTTTCTCGAATGCAATTGGGCGCAAGCCGTCGAAGGCGGGCTCGATTCGGCGCATATCTCCTATCTGCACAGCCGGACGGAACGGCAGGCGCGCAGCGACAGCCGCCGGGATGTCGCCCTCAACACCTGGAATGCCGACCGCCACCCCGTCTTCGAGATCAAGCCGACGCGTTACGGCATGCTGGTCGGGGCGCGGCGCAGCGCCGGCGAGAACCGGTATTACTGGCGCATCACGCAGTTCCTGCTTCCGTTCTACACCATGGTTCCACCGCGCACCGAGAGCGACAGCTCGGTCGGCGCGTTCTATTGGGGGCACGCTTTCGTGCCGATCGACGATCATCATTGCTGGGCCTGGTCGCTGAGCGCCAATCCATGGCGCGAATACAGCGACGAGGAGCTGGAATGGAACGGCAGCCGCAGCGGGTTCTGGGGCCCGCTCGACGAGAATTTCCACGCGCTGCGCAACAAATCGAACGACTATCTCATCGATCGCCAACACCAAAGAACGGTGAGCTATTCGGGAATCGAAGGCTTCGGCGATCAGGATGCGTGCGTTCAGGAAAGCATGGGCCCGATCGTCAATCGCAGCCGCGAGTTCCTCGGCAATTCCGATCGCGCCATCGTCGCCTTCCGCCGCCAGCTTCTCGCGCTCGTGCAAAGCGGCGCCGCGCTCGAATTGCCCAAGCACGGCAGCTGGTACAGCGTGCGCTCGGCCTCGGTGATCTTGGACAGCGCGCAGCCTTTCGACACCGGCGCCGCCGCCTTGCTCGACGCGGCCGCGCGCGAGCCGGCCAAATAGACTACGCACCTCTCACGAACCCTTCAGCACAGGACGATTGGGGAGCTTCATGATTACTGCGGAAGAGAACGAGCTGCTGACGCGCACCGGCAAAGAGACGCCGATGGGCCAATATTTTCGCCGCTTTTGGCTTCCGGCGCTGCTCTCCGAGGAAGTTCCCGCGCCCGATTGTCCGCCCGTCGAGGTCACCATCATGGGCGAGCATCTGATCGCCTTTCGCGACACCAACGGCGAGGTCGGCTTGATCCAGCCCTATTGCCCGCATCGGCAAGCGCCGCTGTTCTACGGCCGCAACGAGCAGAGCGGGCTGCGCTGCATCTATCACGGCTGGAAATTCAACGTGCGTGGCCAATGCGTCGACATCCCGTCGGAAGCGAATGGCGAGAAGCTGAAGGGCGAGGTGCGGATCACCGCCTATCCCTGCAAGGAATACGCCGGCATCGTCTGGGCTTATCTCGGGCCCAAGGATCTGCCGGTCGAATTCCCGGTGTTCGAATTCAATTCCCTGCCGAAAAACCAAATCTACATCCGCAAGAGCCTGCTCGAATCCAACTACCTGCAGAATCTCGAAGGCCAGTTCGATTCGACCCATATCGGCTTCCTGCACAGCTTCCTCGCGCGCAACGGCTCGGCGCCCGCCGTCGGCGGCATCTCGCTCGGGAACTCGGAGGCGGCGCAGACCGTCCTCGACGTGATTCCCAACATGGAAGTTCGGGAAACCGGTTATGGCTTCATGCTCGCGGCCAAGCGTCCCGCCGCGCAGGGCCGGGTTTATTGCCGCGTCACGCAATGGCTGCTGCCGGTCCACACCATGATCGCCAATCCGCCGGGCGAGACGCTGCTCTGGGATGCGTGGGTGCCGATGGATGACGAGCACACCTGGGTCTACCGCATCTCCTACAATCCCTGGCGCGCGATCAACGAGAAGGAGATCTTCGAGTTCAACAATGCCGGCTTGATGCCGATGAGCGTTCAGAACATCCCCGGCACCTATCTGCCGCTGCGGAACAAGCGGAATCACTACCAGGTCGACCGCAATCTGCAGCGCAGCTACTCCTATTCCGGGATCAAGGGCAACAATGCCCAGGACGCGGCCATCATGGAGAATCAGGGGCCGACGCCGATCTATGACCGCACCAAGGAATTTCTCGGCACCAGCGATATCGGCATCGTGATGGCGCGGCGCCGGCTGTTGAAGGTCGCGCGCGATCTGCAGGAAGGCGTCGAGCCCGAGCCGGCCTTCGACGGCGATATGTATAACGTTCGGCCGATTGCCGTGTTCTTCGACAACACCAACGGCAAGGCGTTCTACGAGCAGGAGGAAGTGAAGAAATACATTCATCTGTGACAGCAGAGACGGCGCGGTCGATGGCCATGATGGGGCGGGTGCTGTGCGGGAGCCGTCGGATTCTCGATCCGAGGCTTCTCTCGCTGCTCGCCTTCCTGCTGCTGTGGGCGGTTGGGGCGAGGCTGAGCGGCCCCGAAATCCTTCCGGGCCCGCTCGTCGTCGGCGCGCGCGTCGTCGAGATTTTGCGCGGCCATGGCGGGCTGGAAGAATCCGCTTATTTCGATTTCGGCGTCACCCTCGCGCGAATCCTCGCCTCGAGCGCCCTCATCATGATCTTGGGCGGCGCCTTCGGCATTGCCATGGGGCTATCGCAGCGCGCCGAAGAGATTTTCGAGGATCTTCTGGTCTACTGGATGGCATTGCCGGTGCTCCTGGTCGTTCTTCTCTGCACCTTCTGGTTCGGCTTCAACGAATTCGCGACCACCTTGGCGACCGTCGTCGTGCTGGTTCCGATCGCGGCGACGAATGTCTGGGCGGCAACCAAGACGCTCAATCCCGATTTGTCAGCGATGGCCAAGACCTTCAAGGTCGCACGCGCCGACACGATCCGCCATATCCTGCTGCCGCAGCTCTATCCGGTTCTGTTCGCCACCTTCCGCAGCATTTTCGGCTTGTCCTGGAAGGTGGTCGCGATCGTCGAGGCGTTCTTCTTGCAGGTCGGCGTCGGCGCCGCGCTCTCCTATTGGTTCGAGCGCGCCCGTCTCGATTTGGTGCTCGCTTGGGTCGGCCTGTTCATCGTTTTCATTCTAGTGATCGAGCATGGAATTATCGGCCCGCTCGAAGCCCGGCTGTTCGGCTGGCGGCCGCAATGGCGCGGATAACAGGGCCGAAGCGGAAAAACGTCTAGATCAGGGAGGAACGGAAATGCTTCGTCGAAATCTATGGGTCGCTGCGCTGGTGTCTCTGGCCGCTCTTGGCTGCACCGCCGTGCGCGCGGCCGATCTCACGCCGATCGAGGTCCATATCACGCGCGACAGCCCGACATTCCTGATGAGTCAGGCGGCCGCCGATGCCGGCATCTACAAAAAGCACGGCATCGATCTCCATGTGAAGGAAGTCGGTTTCGCCGCGCTTCTCGCCGAGCTGGGCTCCCACGCCGTCGATATCTCGATCACCTATCCCGGGATTCCGGCCGTCAGCCTGATGAACAAAGGCCGCGACATCGTCGCGCTTCACGGCGTCTTCGGCCTTCAGAACAGCTTCATCGTCAAAAAGGATTCGCCCTACAAGACCATCGCCGATCTCAAAGGCAAGAAAGTCGGCGTATTCTCGCTCGGCTCCTCGGCTTTTGCCGTCTACCGAACGATCTCGCGCGAGCGCTACGGCATCAATCTCAAGACCGACCTTCAATCCGTCGAGGCGCCGCCGCCGGTGCTGCGCGGCCTCATCGACAAAGGCGAGATCGAGGCGATGATGACCCTGAGCGGCCAGGAAGCGGCGGCCCTCGGCACCGGCAAATACCGCATCCTCTTCGACGCGCAGGCGGACTGGATCAAGCAGAACGGCGAGCCGCTGATCTGGAGCTCGCTGCTGGTCGCCTATCGCGACTGGATCGAGAAGGACCCGGCGCGGGCCAAGAACTTCGTCGCGGCGGTCGACGAGGCGATCAAATGGTGCATCGCCAATGCCGACATGCTCGTCGACAAATATCCGCAGCAGCTCGATGCCCAGACGCCCGAAGCCGCGGCGGTGATGAAGGACTGGCTGAAGCATGACAGCATCCTGCTTGCGGACTGGGACCAAAAGGTCATCGATTCGAATTGGAAATTCCTCGAGCTGGCGCAGAAGGAAGGGGTGATCGACGCCGTCCCGGCCAAGGACAAGCACGCCGTGGACCTTCTGCATCACTGAGGGATTTGCTCTCGCGGGAGAGACGAGGCTCATCGCTGCGAAATGGAAGGTTTGATGGCTGACGAGCGTCCCGTCGTCGAAATTGCGAATCTGACGAAAGTCTTTCCGGCCGGGCCGCTGGGCCGGGAGGTCGTCGCCTGCCGCGATCTTCACCTTGTCGTCCGCAAGGGCGAATTCTTGAGCCTTGTCGGTCCCTCGGGCTGCGGCAAATCCACGGTGCTGAACATCATCGCCGAGATCGACAGGGCGACGAGCGGGAAGGTGACGATCGGCGGCGAGAGCGGCACCAAGCCGCGCATCGGCTATGTCTTTCAGCGCCCGCGCCTTCTCGATTGGATGAGCGTCGAGAACAATCTGAAATTCGTGCTGAAGGCCTCCGGCATTCCGCGGGAGAGGTGGGAGGGGCTCATCGCCCATTACCTCGATCTCGTCGGCTTGGGCGGGCAGCAGCGCAATTTCCCGCTCAATCTTTCGGGCGGCATGCAGCAGCGGGTGGGGATCGCGCGGGCGCTCGTCATCGAGCCGGACCTCTTGCTGATGGACGAGCCCTTCAGCAATCTCGACGAGATCACCGCGCGAAAGTTGCGGATGGATTTGACGCGCATCCAAAGCCAATCGCGCACGACGACGCTGTTCGTCACCCACGATCTGCGCGAGGCCGTGTTCCTGTCGGATACGATTCACATGATGCGCCCGAATCCGGGACGGATTTTCAAGCAGCTAAGGATCGATATCGAGCGGCCGCGCGACTATGAGGACGAGCGCGTCTTCGCGCTCGAGCGCTCGCTGATCCTCGATCTGCTGCGGGCGATCGAAAGCGACCGGCCGAATTCGGAGCTCGAGCAGGCTTCGCTTCGCTCCACGCTGCAGGCGAGCAAGGCATGAGCGCGCGGGCTGCGATCGACGAGGCCGGCGCGCCGCGCGCGGCCGGGGCCTGGGCCGCGGTTTTGCGCCGCTGCATCGCCCCCGCGGCCGTGCTGGCGGGCTGGTCGGTCGTATCGCTGTTCTATCCGCCCGATCTCGTCCCGAGCCCCATCCAGCTGGCGCGGATCGTGTGGCAGATCGTCTCCGACGGCGCATCCTGGGCGATCATCGGAACGACGCTCGCCCGCATTCTCTTCGGTCTCGCTTTTTCGATGCTGCTCGGCGTGCCGCTCGGGCTTTTCATGGGCGCGGGGCGCTATAGCGAATCGCTGCTGAAGGGCTGGATCGTCGTTCTCCTCGGGATGCCCGCGGTGGCTTGGGCGTTTCTCGGCGTGCTGTGGTTCGGTGTCGGCGATGCGGCGCCCGTCTTCACCATCGTGCTGGTGGTCCTGCCGGTCGTGACGATGAATATCTGGCAGGGGGTGAAGTCGACCAACAAAGACCTGCATCAGATGGCGAAGGCGTTCAGGGCCTCGAACGGGCTGATCTTCCTGAACATCCTCGTCCCGCATCTCATGCCTTATCTTTACAGCGCGCTGAAGATCGGATTTGCGCTCGGCTGGAAGATCGCCTTGATCGGCGAGGTGTTCGGCGTGACGATCGGCGTCGGGCGGGAATTCATGTATTGGTTTCAGAATTTCCGCCTCGACATGATGCTGGGTTGGGCGCTCACCTTCATGACATTGATGGCGGCGGTGGAAATCGCGGCGTTTCGGCGTCTCGACAAGGCGGTCTATGGCTGGCGCAAGCAAGTCGCCACCCGCAGCCTGGTCGGCTGAGGGATCGATCGATGGACAAACTCCCGCGGTCGCCCGCCGCGCCGGAAGCGGTGCCGAGAAAGCCCGAGCCCCAACGCGGCGAGCGACCGCGGAGCACGAAGAAAGCGCCGCGCGCCCAGCAAGGGGTGCAGAGCGTCGAGATCGGCTTGCGCGTGGCCTTTGCCTTGGCGGAAGCCGCCGCGCCCGGGCCCGCGACGCTCGGCGAGATCGCCCGGCATGCCGGCCTCTCGGCGAGCAAGACCCATCGCTACCTCGTGAGCCTCTGCCGAACGGGCCTTGCCGAGCAGGTGGCCTCGAATGGGCGCTATGCGCTCGGCCATGCGCTGATCCCCCTCGGCCTCGCTGCTCTCAACCAGCTCGACGAGTACCGCTATGCCGACGAGGCGCTCGACGCGCTCGTCAGCACCACCGGTGTCACCGCGATGGTCATGACCTGGGGAAGCCATGGCTCGACGCTCGTGCGCCGCCGCGAGCCGCCGGGCGCCGTCGTTCTCAGCACCAAGATCGGCTCGGTGGTGTCGACCGTTTTCTCGTCCAGCGGGCGCTTGTTCGCCGCCTTGCTTCCGGGCGAGGTGGCGGCACCCTTCATCGATGCAGAGTTCGCCGCCGGCACGCCGACCGATGGAACCAAGCCTATCACCCGCAAAGCCTTCCGCGATTTGCTCGAGCGCGTGCGCGAAACCAAAATCTCGTGGATCGAGGGCGATCTCGTGCGCGGGATCGACGGGTTGAGCGCGCCGGTCTTCGACCATGAGGGTCATATCGTCCTGGCGCTCACGATCATGGCGATGCATGGCGCGCGCGATCTCTCGCCGGAAGGGCAAGCGGCGCAGCTCTTGAAGCGCGTCGCCGACGATCTTTCGCGCCGCATCGGTTTCCGCGGCGGGACCGCCGGGACGCAGCGAAGGACGCCAAGGCCGGGGCCCGATCCGTGACATGCACCGCCGGATCGTTGCCACGATTGATAGCAGAGGCTGCTTTCATAATCGTTCGGTTATGCCGCTAGTCCAAGGAAGAATTTCTGCTCGGCCTTCGTCGCGTGTAGCCTTCGAGCAGACCAAGCGAAGCAAAATCTCAAGCAACGATTTTCAAGGGTGGGAGGCGGACGTGAAGCATCGGTTTCCGATCATCGACGGCGATGGCCATATCTTCGAGAACAACGACAGCATGATCGGCTTCTACGAAGGGCCACGCGCGAACAAGAAGACCAAATCGGCGCCGATTTTCCCCTCGATCGACGGCTGGCCGCGCCGCGCCAACAATCAATTCAACGACGACAATCCCAACCGGCCGGACCATACGGACGCGGCCGTCTGGGGCGCCGCGCTGGACAAGTTCGGCTTCACGGCGAGCGTTCTCTTTCCAAGCGCGGGCCTCGGCATCGGCCTGATGCGCGACCGCGATTTCTGCACGGCGACGGCGATCGCCTACAACAATTGGATGGAAGCGACCTATAGCTCGCGCGATCCGCGGCTGTTCTGCGCCGGGCTGGTGCCGCTGATGGATCCGGCCGCCGCCGTCGCCGAGGTCAAGCGCTGCGCCACCCAGCGCAAGGGCTTCGCCTGCATGCTGCTGCCGACGGTGACCTCATCGACCCTCGCCTATGGCGAGGAATTCTACTGGCCGATTTTCGAAGAGGCCGAGCGCCAGAACATGCCGATCGCGCTGCATGGCGGATCGAGCGCCGGATTTGGCTTGGATCACTTCACCGCCTTCTACATGGTGCATGCGCTCTCGCAGCCCGTGCCGATCTTCAAGCAGCTGACGAGCATTCTCCTCAGCGGCGTGTTCGACGCGTTCCCGCGGCTGCGCGTGGTGTTCCTCGAAGCCGGCTGCTCCTGGGTTCCCTTCATGATGGACCGGCTCGATGGCGAGTACGGAAAAATTTACAGCAAGGCGCTGCGCAGCAAGGTGAAGCGCCACCCCAGCGAATATATCCGCGATACCGGGAATTTCTGGGTCTCGCTCGAGCTCGAGGAGCAGGAGCGCAGCCTCAAATATACGCTCGACGCGATCGGGCCCGACCGGATCATCTATGCGTCCGACTACCCGCATGAGACGCCCGACAATTCCATCGCGGGCTCGATCCCCGAATTCATCGACAATCCGGCCTATTCGGACGAGGTGAAGGCGAAGATTTTGGGGCAGAACGCGATGAAGCTCTACAACATCACCGACCATGGCATCGATCGGTCGGCGGCCTCGGCATGATCCCGATCTCGCGAATCGCGAAAACCCATAAACGCAGCGAGCGCGGAATGGTGTTGCGAACCCTGATCGCGCCGGCGATGGCCTGCTGTATCGCGATCCTCGCTGCGGCCGTTGCCGCGCCGGCGCGCGCCGAGGAGCCGGTGCGCATCCGGCAGGCCTATGCGATCCCGGTCATCCATTGGGCTTCCATTCTCTCCGCGAAGCCCGGGCTCGCCCGGCATTTCGGCCATTCCTATGTGATGGAACCGATCCGCTTCAAGGGCTCGCCTCAGGCGCTGACGGCGCTGGCGGCCGACGAGATCGAGGTCGGTCTTCTCGCCTATTCGACGCTCGCCTTCGCCATCGACCATGCCGGCATGAAGGACCTGCGTATCATCGCCGGCGAGTTCGAGGACGGATTTCAGGACTATTATTCGGCTCAGTTCTTCGTCCTGAAAAACGGGCCGATCCAGACGGTCGATGATCTCAAAGGCAAGGTGATCGCAACCAACGGTGCCGGAAGCGCCATCGATATCGCGATCCGCGCGATGCTGAGACTGCACAACCTCGACCCCAAGAAGGACGTGGCCTTCGTCGAGGCGGCCATTCCGAACATGTTCCCGATGCTGACCAGCCGCAAGGTCGATCTGATCTATGGCGCCCGGACGCTTGCCGCCGATCCCGCAGCCCAACAATCCGCGCGCGTCCTCTTTACGCAAAAGGATGCGATGGGAACGGTGCAGATGAATGTATGGGCCCTCCGCCAAGGCTTCATCGATAAGCATCGCGCGGCGCTGGTCGACTATATGGAAGACGCGCTGCGCGCCGAGCGCTGGTTTCTCGATCCCGCCAACCGCCAAGAGGTTGTCGCGATCGCAGCCAAGATCGGCAAGGCGCCCGCCGCCTATTTCGATTCCTGGCTCTACACGAAGAAGGATCAATATCACAATCCCGACATGCAGGTGGACGTCGATGCGCTGCAGAGAAGCCTGACGCTGATGACGGACCTTGGCTATGTCAAAGCCAGCATCGATGTGCGAAACTATCTCGACAAAAGCATCGTCGGCGAGGCTGCGGCGCGGCTGCGATAAGCGGTCGGCCAATCGGTCAATCGAGCGGGCGCGGGAGAATTGTTGCGAATGGATCGACGCTGCGCCGCGCGAAGCGTCTTGAGCGAGGGAGGGTGACATGGATGCCAGTCAAAAACCGCTGCAGGAGCTGCTCGATGGGCTGCTGCACAAGCAGCTCTACATCGCCATTACCGATCCCCTGACCTCGCCGGAGATCGTCGCCTCGGGCAAGCTGCGCGATCACATCCTGTTCCAGATCGAGCTCGAGCGGAAGAATGTCTTGTTCGGCGCCGGCCCGCTCCAGGACGAAGGCAAGGACAAGCCGACGCGCGGCATGTTCGTCCTTCGCGCCTCGTCCTTCGAAGAGGCGCGGGCGATCCTCGACCAGGAGGTCTTTCACAAATCGGGTTTGCGCAAATTCAAGCTCTATCGTTGGAACCTCAACGAGGGCTCGATCAATCTGACGGTCAATTTCTCCGATCAGAGCGTGAAGATCGTCTGACCGCGCTGCTGCCCGAGAGAGTCTAAGGGCAGCAGTCCCGCTCTCACCAATCCTCGCCCGAATGCCGCGCGGCCTCTTCGGGCGACAGGATCGTGTTCCAGGCATTCGTCTCGATGATGGCTTTCGCGGCGGCGCCACGGACGACGTTGATCGGGTCCTCGCCGCGCTTGAGGCGATCGAGCTGCTCGCGCAGCATTTTCCGCAGCGCGACGATGCCCATATCCGACATGCCGAGCGTCTCCAAGGCGTGAACAGCGATCGGCCGCTGGCTTTCCTGCGCTTCGAGATCGTCGGGCCGGCGCTGGCGCTCCTCATAGGGCCGGTCGATGGTCGCCGGCCTGATATCGAGCACCGTGTCGGTTCGCGGCCGCCAATCCTTCTTCGGCGCGCCGTTTTCCAACGGCCAGGCGATGATGCTGAACGCGGTGATGTGCTCGTTGTCGACCGGCACGCACCACGAGATTTCCGAGCAGCGATCCTTGCGCTTGCCCTCGGTTCCAGGCTCGTGCAGGTTCGGGACAAGGAAAATATTCGGCAGCACGCATTCGGCATGACGCAGGAACCGGTTCCCGTTCGGAAGATCGCGCAGGATATTGTAGCGCATGCCAAGCGGCGTCCGCTCGAACGCGATATGCGGCGCGCCCTGCATCATCGCGCCCTTGAACTGATCGCCGCTATTCGATTGGTGAAGCACGAGAAGATGCCACGGATCGACGACATTCTCGTAATGCTGCAGCCAGTTGCAGTCTTTCACATAGCCGATCGAGTAGTCGCCCCAGATTTTCTTCCCGACCAGCACGACGTCCTGCGTCGGCGGCTTGAACACATCATAGAGCGGGAATTCCGGCTGCTTGTCGGGCGGCCCCATATAGATGAAGACGAGCCCGCCGAACTCCAACACCGGATAGGCGGGATGCTCGACGGCCATCCGCTCGCAAAACCCCGCGGCTTCGCACGGCATGTCGATGACCCGGCCCTCCGTGTCGTAGAGCCAGCCGTGATAGCAGCAGCGGAGGCCGTCGGCCTCGATCCGGCCGAATTCGAGAGAGCTGCCGCGGTGGGCGCAATGGAGATCGAGACAGCCCACCTTGCCGCCGCCCGAGCGGAAGACCACCAAATCCTCGCCGAGGATGCGCACGCGCTGCGGCAGGTCTTTCAACGCGTCCGCGACGGCGACCGGCTGCCAATAGCGGCGTAGCAGCTCGCCCATCGGCGATCCCGCCTCGACATGCGTCAACTCGATGGTCTCGCCCGGTGTCGTGCGGCCATAAGCGGATTTCATCGCTACCTCCTCGCTCTGCCAGCCGAGGCTAGCCGAGATCGCCGCGGCCGCAAAATCCGCACTGCGACTATCGCCATAACCAAACGGTTAATCGCGCGGCGAATACGGGTCCGCGGCGGAGCGCGACGAGTAACCCCGGCTCAGCTCGCCTTGGCGGAGTTGACGATGAACGCCTCGCCGCGACGGAGAAAGTCGCCGACAAGGTTGGTGAACCGCTCCGGCTGATCGATCTCGAGGGCATGCGCCGCGTCATAAAGATAGACGAGGTGTGCGCGCGGAATCCGCTCTTTGAGGAGCCGTGCGCTCGCCACCGGAATGACGCCGTCCTTCGTGCCCTGGAGAATGAGCGTCAGCGCCTCGATCTCGCCGAGCCGCCCCAACAGCGCGGTATCGGTCGCGTGCTCGCCATGATAGTGGCTCAGCATCGCGCGATTTTGCGCGAGGATGGCCGGTGCGCGCGTCTCGGGCGGCAAATTCTCGGGATGCGCGAACATCGCGCGGCGGAGCTGCTCCGGATCGGTCGGCAGGCCGCCGGCGCCTTCCGTCCGGAATCCTGCCGGCGCGGCGAGGACGAGCTGCTCGATCTTCGTCGGATGCCGCACTGCCAGCCAAGTCGCGAGCCAGCCGCCGAAGGAATGGCCGATCACATCGCAAGGCTTCTTGACCACGCTGTCGATGAACTCCGCCGCCAGATCGGCAAGCCCCTCCATGCTGTGGAGCCCGGCAATGCGCTCGGTCCCATCGAATCCCGGCATCACCGGGATGAGAAGACGATAGGATTCGGCGAGGCGCTCCAGCGCCGGCGACAGCCGCACGCCGCCGGCGCTGTGAAGATAGAGCAGGGGCTCGCCCGTGCCCGCTTCGTGGAATTGCAGGGCGCCGCGCTTCAGCGCTGCTTCGGATTTGACGAATGCCATCGGCCTGTCCCCGTTCACAGATTGCGCACGTGAGGAGCGACGCCTTCGCCCCAGAGCTTCATCGAACGCAGCACCGCCTCGTCCGGAATATTGCCGATCTTCATGTTGATGTTCATCACGCCGTGACCCAGCTCCTTCTTCATGCGCGTGAGTTGGTCGACCACCTGGTCGGGCGTGCCGCAGAGAACGATGCCCTTCTCGATGCGCTCCTCGATCGAGGTCTCCTTGAGGACCGCGCGGCGTGCGGCCGTGCGTTTGAGCGCCGCATCGGTGTCGCGGTAGTAACGGGTCTTCTGCACGACGAGGCGCTGCGCGGTGCGGGGCCCACCGGCCAGCACGTCGTAGAAATATTTGAGCCCGTCGCCGAGCAGGGCTTTGGCCTCTTTCTCGGTGTCGGCGACGAAAGTATGCGCGCCGATGAGAATATCCTCCGGCCCCGCCTCCCAGCCATTCGCGCGCGCCGTCTCCTTGTAGACCCGGATCGATTCCCGTGCGGAATCGTAGTCGGGCAGCATGACCACGCCCATGATCGCGCGGCGCTCGGCGGCAAAACGCGCCGATTCGGGATTGGAGGCCGACATCAGCACGCGCGGATAGGGCTTCTGGTGCGGCCGCGGCCAGATCGAGACGGCGCGGTATTGATAGTATTTGCCTTCCCAGCCGAAGGGCTCGGGCTCGGTCCAGGCCTTGACGATTAGCTCGTAAGCTTCGGCGAGCCGCTCCCAGGATTCATCGGGCGACATGTTGTAGGCGACATATTCGTGCGGAATGCCGCGCATGAAGCCGGCAACGAGGCGCCCGCCCGAGAGGACGTCGAGCATCGCGTATTCCTCGGCGACCCGGATCGGGTTGAGCAGCGGAACGAGATTGCCGCACATCGCGACGCGCACGTTCTTCGTGCGGTTGATGAGGACCGAGCCGATGAGATTGCAGTTCGACATCAGTCCATAGGGGCTGAAATGGTGCTCGTTGCAGCCGACCCAATCGAAGCCGCATTCCTCGGCATAGATCATCGTGTTTATATAGGTCTTGTAGAGCTCCGTTCCCTGCTCGGGAACGAAGTTGCGGTTCGAGACCGGCCATTCCTGGTTCGGCTCGTTCGCCTGGCACCAGGGCATCAAATGAAAATAGTTGAATTTCATTCCATCCTCCGTGAGACGCCTAGTGCAAGCCCATGAGCCGGCTATAGACCGGGACGAGCTTCGGCAGGGTTTCGACCATATAATCGTGCGGCACGAGCACGACCTTCTTCTTCTCGGCGAGCTTTGCCAGATCCGTATCGGGCGTCGTGACGCGCGCGATCCCATCGACATCCCACAGCGTGCGCTGGCCCTGGGGTGAGCTCGCCCAATAGCCGAAGAGCTTGCCGGTCGCCGGATGCTTGGCGTCCTTCATCAGCCAGGCGGCCCAGGGCGTGAGCACGACCGGATCGATCGGTGCGTTTGCAACCGGCGCGCCGCGCCGCCGCGCCATGGTCGAATCGACCCCGAGCCCGATTGCGAACTCGCCCGACATCACGCGATTTTGGACATCGGGATAGGTCGGCAGGATGCGCGCCTGCTGCGGACCCATCAGCTGCTTGACGAGGTTCTGCGCGGCGGCGTCGCCGATCGCATAGGCCATGAAGATGAAGACATTGGGCGCGCGCGGCATCGCGATGCGCCCTTTGAGCTTCGGATTGTCGACGATCGAGGGATAGCTCTTGGGCGCCTGATCGGGCTTCAAGAGCTGCGTGTTGTAGATGACGCCGGCGAGGGTCCCGTCATGAAGGCGCAGCCCCTTGGTCCCTTCGCGGAACGCCGGATCGAGTCCGAAAGCGCTCACCCAATCGAAGGGCGCGATGAGATCGGCTTTTTCGAGCGTGCCGGCGATGGCCGAGGCGGTCCAAAAAATGTCGAGCCCGCTTTCGGCGCCCATCTTGGCGCCTTGCACCAGCTCGGCGGCTTTTTGCGGATGGAGGCTGCCGGTCATGTTGAGGGTGATCGGCACGCCATAGAACGCGCTGATGCTCTTGTTGAACGCGGCGATCTGCGCCGGATCGAGCGAGATGCCGAAAATATTCGCCGTCAGCCCCTCGGCCTTGGCCTGCGGCAACAGCGCCGCCACCGCCGGCGGCAAATCGGCCGCGCGCGCCCCGCCTCCCGCCACAGCGAGGACCAGCAAGGCCGCCGCAATCGCCCGCGCCCGTGACATGCATTCCTCCCTGAAACGCCCCATCGTTCCTCCTTATGCCTCTTCCTTATGCTTCTTCGCCGCGTGGCGGCGCGGAGGTGATGCCGCGCTCGCTGAAGCCGCCCAGCCATCGCGCGGCGAGGACCAGCGCCAGCAGCAGGACGATCATATAAAGACCCACCGCCGAGGCAGGCCCGACATTTCCGTTGGTCTGGAGATTGAAAATGAGGGTCGAGACGAGCGAGGCATGACCGGTATCGATCATCAGCGGCAAGGTCAATTCGCGCGCCGACAGCATTCCCGCCATGATCGCCGCATAAAACAGCGCCGGCGTCACCATCGGCAGGAAGATGCGGCGGAAAGCCTTGCCGCGCGAGACGCCCGAGGCATAAGCCGCTTCATCGAGCTCGGGATTGATCTGGAACGCGGCGGCGTTCACCGTCCGCGTGCCGAAGGCGAGGAGGCGCGTCGCCATGGCGATGGCGATCAGCCAGATCGATCCGTAGAGCGGAATCCAGCGATGCAGCGCGATGCCCATCATCTGAAACGCGACCGCCGCGACCATGCTCGGCACGGCCGGCGAGAGAAAGATCAGCGCATCGAGCCACTGGCCGAAGCGCGAGCGGCTGCGCGTCGCCACCCACGACACGGACGCACCCCAGAGGAGGGTCAAGAGGACGCTGATCGCCATGACCAAGAGCGTGTTGACGAGCGGTTTGCCCATATAGGTGAAGGCGAAGACGAAGCCGTTGAGCGTCAAATGCGCGAGAGCGGCCGTGGAAGGCGGCTCGAGGAAGGGGACGAGCGCCGTCCAAAGCAGAGTCGCGATCGGCAGGCCGAGCGCAATCAAAAGCCAGGTGCCGACGAAGCCATGCGCCGCCCAGCGCCATTTGCCGAGCTCCAGCAGGTCGACCTGACGCGCCTTGCCGCCAAGCACGGCAAAGCGCCGCGCGCGCTTCAGATAGTGGACGTAGCACGCGATCGCTGTGCCGGAGAGCGCGAACATCGCCATGCCGGCGGCGCCGGCAAAGCCGTAATCCGGCAAACCGACGACGGGATGCGTCGCATCGTAGATCCAGAGGCTCAACACTTCGACATGTCCCGGCATGCCGATGAGGCCGACGAAGTCGAAGACCTCGATTGCCACGACGAAAAAAAACAGCATCGCCGCGAGAAGCGCGGGGGCGAGGAGGGGGATCACGATGCCGCGCAGCGTGCGCCAGCGGGTCACGCCGCTCACCCAGGCCGCCTCTTCGAGCGTGCCGTCCATGGTGAAGAACGCCGGCAGGATCAGGAACACGCAGGCGGGCACCAGCACCACGCCTTGAAGAAAGCAGATCCAGCCGAGGCCATAGATATTGGCGAGCGGCGTCGCATCGATGCCGGTGCGTCCCAGCAGGGCGTTCACCATGCCGTTGTTGGGATTGAGGAGCCAGACATAGGCCATGGCGGTGATGAAGCCGGGTATGGCGAGCTTCGCCGTCAGGAGCGCGACGATCATGCCCTTGCCGCGCATATCGGTGCGGGCGACGAGCCAGGCGATCGGCAGCGAGAAGAACAGCATCACCACGACGGTGCCGCCGCCCTGGATCAGGGTGCGGCACAGCATCGGCGGGAAATCGGGGTCGCCGAGGAGCCGCGCGAAATTGTGGAGGGTGACCCGGCCGATTTCCGATTCGACGCTGAGGCTGGCGAGAATATTGCCGAGCAGCGATACGAGCACGCTGGCGAGCGCGATGAGCGCCAAGCCGTAGATCAGGGAAAGACCGGAAAGCCTCAAGCGCATTCGGGCTTCCGCTCGCCCGGCGCCGGCACGATGCAGCGCCGTACCGGCACGTGGAGACGCTCGAATCCGCGAAGTTCCGGCACAGTTCCTCCCCCGGGCCTTAGCTTCGGTTATTTGCCGGCGATTTGGCAATGCCGGAATTCAGTTGCCGGCCGGAAGCGGAACGCAGCGCCTCAGCCCGCCGCAGTCTCGACAATGTGCACGCAGCCAGTGAAGAGAGCCGGCAGCTTGACCCGGTCGGGCAACAGCGCGTCGAGATCGCTGGCCTCGTGGCGAAGATGCAAGGCCCGCGCGACGAGGTCGATGTCGATCCCCGGTGGCGCCGCCTTCGCCAAAAACGCGACGGCCGTATCGTTCGACGCCATCCTGCCTGTCATCCAGCTATAGAAGAAGCGCGCCGGATAGAGCAGCGTGCGCAGATAGGGCTTCTGATCGGCTGGGCCAAGACTCGTCACGGCGGCGAAGCGCTTCACCTGCTCGCCAAAACTCTCGAGCGGCTGTCCGCGAAGATAGGCGCGCACCGCGTCGAGGCTCGGCCGATCGGGCCGGATACGCTCGCGCTCGATGAGCGGGACGCCGTGATCGAGATAGTCGATGCGGTCGAGCGGCGGCAAACGCCCGATGGAAAAGCCGCGGTCGCTCCAGAAAATCGAGAGCTTTGCGCCAAGCGGCGCCGAGCGCTGGAGCGCCGCCGCGCGCGCTCTCTCCAATTGCTCGCGGGAAAGGCCCGTTTCGCTGACGATCGCGATGTCGATATCGCTGTAGCGGCGGCTGAAGCCGCCATGGGCAAGGCTGCCGATCCGGTAGACGCCGATGAGCGACGATCCAAGCTGCGCCTGCCAGAGCGCTGCCAGCTCCGTCGTGAACGCCTCCGCCTCGGCGCGGGACGAATCGTCGAGATTGTCGCTCATGGGGGTGCTTCGAATCCTGTCACGGTCCGCTGCGAGCGCCACCATTCGGCGATTTCGCCGGCGGTCGCGAACCACACGCCCTTTCTCGCCTTCACGCTGCCGAGGGCATCTTCCAGATGGCTGATGCGAAAGGGATGCCCGATCAGCCAGGGATGAAGGTTGAGAACCAGCACGCGGCCGGAATGTTCGCCGTCCTCCAGCAGGCGGTCAACGCTCTCGGTGAGACATTGGCACCAGCGCGCCATCGGAATCTTGCGGTGGAAATGGGAGAACACGTCATCGAGATCGATCGCCATCGGCAGCGACACGATCTCTCCCGCGGCGCTCGTCATCCAATAAGGCTGCTCGTCATTCGGCCAGTCGAGGACATAGCGCAGGCCGACCTCGGCGAGGAGCTCGACCGTGCGTGGCGATTCGCCATATTCCGGGCCATGCCAGCCGGCGGGACGAACGCCGCAATGCGTCTCGATCGTTGCCAGCGTCGAACGAATATAATCGCGCTCCTCATCGGCGCTCATGCGCGAGGAGATGACGCGCGTGACGCTCTGGCCATGCGCGGCGATTTCCCAGGGGCGCGATCGGATCTGCTCGATCAGCGCCCGGCAGGCGGTCGCGGTTTGCGCATCGACCGCGACCGTCG
>Ga0070681_10000847_pt1 | contig 25693 bp, 23 predicted proteins | sample KBSC83BmetaG_FD_65650 | JGI IMG/M metagenome (GOLD analysis project Ga0070681, IMG submission 65650) | Corn rhizosphere microbial communities from Kellogg Biological Station, Michigan, USA - KBS C8-3B metaG | ecosystem: Host-associated > Plants > Roots > Rhizosphere | place: USA: Michigan...
GGCTTCGCGCCGAGCGTCCCGCGCTACCCGGGATCCAGATTCTCCAGATCTCCAACACCGCGATCACGCCGGCCGATCAGGTGCGCGGGCTGCAGCACGGCGCCGACGTCTACCTCACTGAGCCGGTTGAGCCGACCGTCCTGGTCGCCACGGTCCAAGCACTTTTGCGCGTGCGGCGAGCCGAAACCGCGCTGGCGCGCGCACTCGCTGGCGAACGGGAGGCGCGACAGTCGGCCGAACAGGCCAGCCGACTGAAAGACGAGTTCATCGCCACGCTCTCACACGAGTTGAGAACGCCGCTGAATGCGCTGATGGGGTGGATCTGGCAGCTGCGCCACACGTCGCTCGGCAGTGAGGCGCGGGAACGCGCGCTCGACAGCCTCGAACGCAACACCCGGATGCAGGCGCAGCTCATCAACGATCTCATCGACGTCTCGCGAGCGTCGAAGGGCAAGCTCCAACTCGAGATGCGGCTCGTCGATCTGCAAACGGTGGTGACGGCCGCCAATGAGTTCGTGCGCGAGGCGGTCGAGCGGAAGGAGCTCGAACTTCGTGAACAATTGACGCCGGTCTCGGTTGCGGGCGATCTCGCGCGCCTCCAGCAGATCGTGACAAATCTGCTGACCAACGCCGTTCAATTCACGCCGCGCAAAGGGCGAATCACCGTCTCGCTCTCCGCGCGAGGCGACGAAGCCGTGCTCACCGTGGAAGACACTGGCGCTGGCATCGAGCCGGCATTTCTCCCCTACGTGTTCGATCAGTTCCGGCAGGGCGAGGGCGGCCTCGCGCGAACCCATGGCGGCCTTGGGCTCGGACTCACGGTGGTCAAGCAACTCGTCGATCTGCACGGCGGCACGGTCACGGTGGACAGTCGTGGAACCGGGCAGGGCGCCACCTTTACCGTGTGTCTGCCGCTCGAACGCGCGCTCGCCGAGGATCGAGCAGCGGGGGATCCGTTGCTGCTTCAGGATGTCCACGTCCGCGTGGTGGCCGCAGACGGGGTGGAGACGAGCATGCTCCGAAGCATTCTCGAGGCGTCAGGGGCGACCGTGTCCGTCGCGAACGGCGCGCACACGCTGGAAGCAGTTCCGGTCTCGCATCCCGACGTCACGTTGACCGATACGGGCGCGGACAGCTGGACGCTGAACTTTCCACAATCGCACGGGAGCTCGCAGTCGCTCGCCAAATCAACCAGCCCGAGCGACATCGTCCGCCGCATCGCCCGCATGCTGAAACCGAGCAACGCTCGCTAGCTGGCGCCAGGTCGCCTTCCTCAGATCGGTACCGAACATCGTTCACCACCACGTCCACAAAGGACACAATCGGTTCATTTTCAAACCGTTGTGTCCTTCGTGTCCGTGGTGATCGCTCCAACGACGATTAACGCAGAGGCCGCAGCAATCGCGGAGAATCCTTTAGACCTGCGGTTTCAGCGAGTTCTGCGGTTGGTGTCGTGGCACTCGGCAGTCCTGACAATCGCACCAGGCCAGCCGAGTTCAAGAATCAGTGGTGCGCCGGCTGCTGCTGGCTTTTCATGAACTCTGCCATGCGCTGATCCACTTCCTGTCTCGTGAGGTCTTCCTTGTGCGTCGCAATCGTCCACTGATATCCGGCGGGATCGATTACCGTACCGGCTCGATCGCCCCAGAACTGGTCCGACATCTTGCCCATGGGACCCTGCTGGGTTTTCGCACCCGCCGCAACAGCGCGGTTGAACAGCGCATCGCAGTCCTCGACATAGAGCCAGAGCGAAGCCGGCGATCCGCCGAGCGCGTGCGGGCCTTTCGCGCCCATCATCGCGTCATTGACCATGACGCGTGAATTCCCGATTTTCAGATCCGCGTGCATGACTTTTCCGTCAGGCCCGACCGCGCGTGAAATTTCCTCGGCGCCAAATGCCTTCTTGTACCAATCGATCGCTTGTGCCGCGTTATCGAGCGTCAGTTGCGGCGTGATGGTGTGAAATCCTTCCGGAATTGCGCTTTTTGCTTTTGACATGCCGACCTCCGTCAATTTCGAGAAGACTGGCATTCTGCGACGCATGTGCGCATCATGCAAGCTGATCGGGCGTGTGTAACACGCGTGCTACTGGAGTGCGACAACCATGAACGAAGCTGCCCGCTCATCATTTGCTGCCTGGTCTGACTTCTACGTCATCGTCGGATCCTCCGCTGCGGCACTCACGGGCCTGCAGTTCGTCGTCATTGCGCTGGTGAACGATCTGCGAGCGCCCGCCAGCGAACAGGGTGTCGCCACGTTCAGCACGCCGACCATCGTGCACTTCTCGATGGCGCTTCTCACGTCAGCCATCGTCGTCATGCCGTGGCCCGAGCCGTGGCATGCTGGCGGGGCGGCAGGGATCTGTGGCGTGGGGAGCTTCCTCTACGAGCTGATCGTACTCAGACGCGCACGAACGCAGACCCAGTACGAACCCGTGCTCGAGGATTGGATCTGGTATTTCTCGCTTCCGATGGTCGCGTACACGCTACTGACGGTATCCGCGATTCTTGTGATCGGTCGTCACGCGTGGGCGCCATTTGGAATTGCTGGCGCGGTCCTTCTCATGGTGTTCGTCGGCATTCACAATTCCTGGGATACCGTCACGTATATTGCGCTGCAGAACACACCAGATGCTCAGAGGGCTACCGGCAAGCAGACTGAACAGGAACGCCACTCACGTGAGCCTCGGCCGTCAGCGCGACATGAGAAATAATCGCTGTGTAAAAACGACGGCTCAGTTTGCGGACACTGCACTCCTGCTGCAAAGGCGGTGATAAGCTTCGCCGCACAGCCATTGCCACTTCGAGGAGACCTCTAATGACGAACCTTGAACAAGTAGGAAAACGTTGGACCGAACTGTTTGACAAGAAGGATCTACCTGGTCTCATGACGCTCTACGCTGAAAACTGCGTCAACGCTCAACCGCATTTGCCGCAGCCAATCAAGGGGAAGAAGGCCACTGAAGAAGATCTGAACAGCTTCTTCAAGGCGTTTCCTGACGGCAGGTTCGTTCCGACTCACATGTTCGCGTCGGGTGACACGCTGGCAATGGAGTGGACCTATACGGGTACGCAGACCGGGGCGCTGGCGGGACCCGGCGGGACAATTCCACCGAGCGGCCGACACGTGACGATCAAGGGAGCAGAGTTCATCACGGTCAACGCCCAGGGACTGATCGTCGACGAGCGGGGATATTTCGATCTGGTGAGCTTTTTGACGCAACTCGGGGTAATGCCAGCGCCGCAACAGGCGTAGTTCAGACGTAGTGTCCGGCTTCAGCCGGACCTTCAAGCCATTGAATGATAGAGTGTCCGGTCCGTGAAAGGAGGACCTGCCATGAAAGCCCCACGCGCCGCCTTCCCCGTCATCGCGCTCATGAGCGTCGTCGTCCCACTGGTGACGCCGGCCGCTGCACAACAACCCGCGCAGGCGCCCGCTCCTCCGCCGATCACCATGAAGCAGATCAAGCCCGATGTCTGGGCTGCGTTGGGCGGCGCTGGTGGGAACGTGACCATCATCGTGGGCAAGACGAGCGTGATCGTCGTCGATGCCAAGCAGACCGAGCCTGGCGCGAAAGATCTGCTGGCTGAAGTCGCCAAAATTACGCCGAAACCGGTCAAGACGGCCATCATCACGCACAGCGACGGCGATCACGTGAACGGGCTGGTGGCGTTCCCGGCCGATACCAAGATCATCGCTCACGAGAACAACAAGAAGGAGCAGGAAACCGCGCTTGCTGCCGGCGGCCGCGGCGCTCCGCCCGCCGACAAACTCCCCAATCAGGTGGTGACCAAAACGAAAGAGGCGGTCACGATCGACGGCGTCAAACTGGAGCTCTACCACTTCGCGCCGGCCCATACGAGCGGTGATTTGATTGTGTTTCTGCCCAATCAAAAGGTGTGCTCGACGGGCGATATCGTCGTGATGAACCGGGCCGACGATAACCCGAACGTACACTTCGAGAAAAACGGGTCGACGGAGGGGTGGCTCGAAAGCGTCAAAGGCATGATCGCACTCAATGCCGACACATATGTCACCGGCCACGGCGATCTCGCGACGAAGGCCGATCTTCAGCGCAAACTCACCGCCACGACCGAGCGTCGAAACAAGATTGCTGCGATGATCAAGGAGGGCAAGTCGCTCGACGAGATCAAGGCGGCATTGCCGGATGCTCCGGCCCCGGGTGCGCCACCACCAGCCCGCGGTGCGGCTCCAGCGGCTGCGGGTGGAGGCGGCGGGCGCGGCGGTCCGGCGCCGCTGACGTTCGTCGAAACCGCTTACCAGGAACTGACCAAAGGCGGTCGAAAATAGACGGAAAGGCTACACGACATGAGCTTCTGCGACCACTGTCAGGGTCAACGGTTCGATCGGGCGCGCGTATTGCGCGCGCTGCGAGAGGCGCGCAAGCAATTGCGTCAGGCAGAGACCGATTGCGCTGCGGATGTCGCCCTCGGATCTGTCATCGACAAAGTGCGCAAGATGGAAATTCCGCACATCGAGTGGATCGACGAGACGACAGATTCGGAAGTTGTGCACTGACAATCAGACGTAGGGTCCGGCTTTAGCCGGACCGCCTCAGGAGATCAGGATGACGTTTCGCACGGTAGTCCGCGGGACCGTTGCCGTACTTGCAGCCGCAATCCTGGCGTCGCATCCGCACGCCCAGCAGGTGCAGCGGTTCATCTATGCGGCGCTGCCGGGGGTCGGCGGCGGCAACAACATGAACTACGGTGGCGCCGGCATCCTGGTCTTCGACATCGACCACGGTCACAAGTTCGTGAAGCGCATCCCGCTCCAAGGTGTGGTTCCGGACGGTGCGCGGCAGGAGGCGATCAAAGGCATTGCCGCCAACGCCGAAACGGCGCGGTTGTACGTCTCGACCAGCCGGCGTGTGGCCGCGTACGACCTTCTGACCGACAAACTGGTGTGGGAGCAAAGCTACGAGTCACGCGGCACCGACCGCATCGCGCTCTCGCCTGACGGCAAGACACTTTACGCGCCTGAGCTCGGCGCGCCGAAGTGGATGGTCGCCAACGCCATCACTGGCGCGCCGATCACGACCATCGACAAGCCCGGAAATCCACACAACACGCAGTTCTCTGACGATGGCCGGTTCGTGTACTTCGAAGCCGAAGGCAACACTCGAACGATGTCCGTGGTGGATGCGAGCACGCGGACAATCGTCAAGGAAATCGGCCCGTTCGGAAACATGGTGCGCCCGTTCACGTTCAACGGACGGCAGACGCTGCTCTTCGCCAACATCAACGACTTCCTCGGGTTCGAGGTCGCCGACCTCAAAACGGGGCAGATTCTCCACCACGTCGAGGTTCCCGGCGTCACAGCCGGGCGCTCGCCGACTCACGGCATCCCCAGCCATGGGATCGCGATGACGCAGGACGAATCCGAGATCTGGATCGCCGACAACGCGAACAATTACGTGCGGATTTTCGACGCGACCGTCATGCCGCCGGTGATGAAGACGAGCGTCAAAGTGCGGGATGAACCGGGCTGGATCACATTCGGGATCGACGGTACGCTTGCGTATCCATCAACCGGCGACGTCGTCGACGTCAAGTCCAAGCAGATCGTCGCAACGCTTCAGGACGAACACGGCGCCAATGCCGAAAGCGAAAAGCTGCTCGAGATCGATTTCGCCGGCGCGAAACCCGTCCGCGCCGGCGATCAATTCGGCAAAGGCAAGAGACGCTGAATGGCGTCAGCGTTCGCGCTGACCGTTAGGTTATTTCCCACCGTTCGGGGTCGAAGACGGCTGCACGTCATGCCCGCAAGTGTCTGAGACCACGGACACCGTCGCATTGTCGATCTTCGCCAGGTCGCCCTTGTCAATCTTCTGCATGTCGCGCGCCTGATCGTTGCCGGTCGTCGCCGACGGCAAATCAGCTCGCTTGGCGATCACGCCGGTTACACGCACCTGCTTGCCAACCATCGACTCCATGTCGACGTTGTCCCTGGGGCTGACACGATAGGCATTTTGCGCTTCGCGGAGTTGCTCACGATCGACCGCCGCGCCGTTACCGCTCGTACCGATGCCATTCTGCGACGGCTCGTTCATGGCGGTGACGATATACGTCGTTGTGAGCCCGCCTTCCTTCTGAAGGCAACCCGTGACCGTGATCGGCGAGTTGACCCCCTGCTGGTCAGCAGACGGCGCCCGCTGCGTCATTGGCGTTTGATTCGAGGGCATGTTGTTCCGGTTGTCGCGATTGTCTCTGTTACAAGCGCAGACGGATGCCAGCGCAACAGCTGTGATAGTTGAGGTAATGATGTGCTTCGTCATGCATGGAAAATACGCAAGGCGCCTGCCGTACACAGCCTCCACTCTCTTCGTACAACTGAGCCGCAGCGGGTACATAATGCACGTCTCAGCGAGAGGATTCTATGCAGCGACTGGTCGAACAACCCTCAGGCGACGGCGAAATCTTCCAGGGGTCGCGGTCGCTCGGAAGCGCGCATTATCACTTGTCGGTGTACCAGCATTTTTCGCGAGCCGAGGATGAATCGGTGCCGGCAAATGTCGAAGTCGAGGGGCACGTCAGACCGCACGACGTGAACGTGGCCGAACTCCACCAGCGGCGATCGGAGCTCACGCTGCGATTGTCGGACGGCCGCGCGCTCGATTTCTGGCTGATTGACAACGCGGGACGCCTGCACTCCACGGGCCGCCAGCTTTATCAACCTTGATTCTTTCCTGCTACTGAGCCGCACCCAGCGAGACCGGCGCGGGAAATCCCATCACCACGTACACGAGCGTCGCAGCGTTCGCGCCGCGAATCCGCGCGGGACGGAACGTCCAGTCGCTCAGAGCTTCGCCCGCATATTCGTCGAAGGGTTCCGCCGATACCAGCAGGTCGATATCGCCGACCGCTCCCGTGCCGTCGACGTGAGCCTCGAGCAGCACGACTCCGCCACGAAGCGCTTCTACCGGAAAGTCGGGCGTCACCATCGTCAGTGGAACGGCAAGGTCGTTTGAAGGCGCCGCCACTTGTTTCGGCGGCTCGCCGAGCGTGGGCCCGGTGAGCGCGGGCGAACGGAACAGGCCGGCGACCAACACCTTTGATTCGACAGGCCGCGCAGCGTCTTGAGCGGGACTGAAACGCCAGGCACGTACGGACTGCGTGAGCATCTCGGTGAATGGCGCGGTCGCCCGAACCGGCTTCACGTCCGTGACGCTGCCATTGGCGCCGACACTGACCTCGAGCAGCACTTCTCCGCCGCCTACAGTCACCGGCGGCAATTGTGGCACAGCGCCGACCTGTAACTGCGCAGGCGTGAACGGCTCTTGTGCCGCCAGCGCGCTGGCGAACACGAACAGAGAAATCGTGACGACCATTGATGCCCGCACGCTTGCCTCCCGAGCGTCTGCTGACGATTTCGATCGACGCTCAGCACGATGGTAAGCCAAATTCATGCGAGGGGACGCAGTGCCGCGCGGCGTTTCAGTCAATTACAAAACTGACACGGCAATTGCGCGAGTGACAATTTTTTGCACGCGCGGCGTAGTGCCGCCCTTCAATTCGGCTGACTACTTTCGCGCGGTTAGCGGACGGTAGGAGGGACGACGCGTCCTGATTGCACGCGTGACCGGATTCGCTGCGGGAGCTGTTGCGCCGAGCGCTCGGGAGATTCTCCGCGCTCCGTCGAGGAGCACCGGCAGATACCGCCGTCTGAGTTCTTCCATTGACACACGAGCGGCGTGCCCTGAGACATTCAGGGCAGCATCGACCTTGTTGCCGTGGTTGAACAGCGGCACGGCGACCGTGCGGATGCCGACTTCCGATTCCTGATCCGCGAACGCCCAGCCGCGCTGCCGCACCAGCGCGAGATGACGCCGGAGGTCCGCCGCGTTCGTAATGGTGCGCTTTGTCAACGCCTCGAATGGTGCATTCGCCAGATACGCCTCGAGATTCTGCGGCGGCAAATGCGCGAGCAACACTTTGCCCATCGATGTCGCGTGGGCCGGAAGACGCGATCCGACGACGAGGTTGATGCTCATGATCCTCTTCGCCTGAACGCGCGCGACGTACACCACCTCGGCGCCATCGAGCACGGCGGCCGAACACGACTCGTGGAGCGTGTCCGTGATTTCCTCCATCACCGGTTGCGCGATGTTCGCCACGTCGATTGTCGACAAGTACGTGAACCCGAGATCGAGAATCCGCGGCGTCAACGAGAAGTCGGCGCCGTTCTGGACGACGTAGCCGAGTTCCTGGAGCGTCAGCAGGTACCGCCGCGCCACCGCGCGCGAAAGGCCTGTGCGCTGCGCCACATCAGTGATGCTGAGCGCTCTCGCATCGGCCCCGAACGCGTGGACGACGGCGAATCCTCGTTCGAGACCCTGGACAAATTCGCGGCTGGACGTAGACTCCGGAACCGCGGACGAATGAGCGGCGCTGAGCGCGAGAGATTTTTTGGCCACGTTTTCTCAATGGTCTTTTGCAAGAGGCGGCGAGATCCGGGTCTGGTCGAAAACTGACCGGCGGTTCGCTAAGCGAACACTATCGTGACATACGATGGCGAACGGATTCAAGAAGCAGCGTACTATTTGGTGTGCGGTTTACAGGTCTGACGGTCCTCGCCGCGAGTGCCTTGGCGGCTGGCGTCTTGATGATGCGGGCGCAGACGCCTCGCGCGGCAGAAGATGCCGTCGGCGGACGTCCGATCCAGGTGACGAGCGACGCCTATGTATCCTCGGACACTTGCCGGGCGTGTCATCCCTCCGAATACGCGAGCTGGCGGGCGTCCTACCACCGGACGATGACACAAGTCGCCACAATTGATGCCGTCCGCGCCGACTTCGATCACGTTCTTGTCAGCGACGTACCGGGAAATCCCATTGAGCTCGAGAAGCGGGGATCCGAGTTCTGGGCGACGCTCAACGATCCTGACGCTCCCGGCAGCACCGGAACGCCATCGAGAGTGCAACGCCAGATCGTGATGACGACGGGATCGCATCAGCAGCAGGCGTACTGGTATCGCACCGGTCACAGCCGCGTGCTCGGTCAACTGCCAGCGATGTACTTGATTGGCGAACAGCGTTGGATTCCTCGGCCGGCGGCGTTCATGCGTCCCCCAGGCGATGGCGTCTTTTCCGAGACGGGACGCTGGAACGGCGTCTGTATCAACTGCCACGCCACGCACGGCAAATGGATGTTCGACGGTGCCGTCCCGTCAAACCTGAGCGATGCGCGGTCTGCCGAGACGACCGTGGCGGAATTCGGAATCGCGTGCGAGGCATGCCACGGCCCCGCGTCCGAACACGTTCGCGCGAACCGCAGCCCGCTCCGCCGGTACGTCCACCACGTCGCCGGCGAGCTTGATGCATCGATTATTCAACCGCAGCACCTTATCCCCGCTCGCACCTCCGAAGTCTGCGGACAGTGCCACGGCGTGTGGAACTACTCCCAGCGAGGCGACGAGCGACGGGTCAATATTGCCGGCTTTCTCTTCCGCCCGGGCGACGACCTCCGAAAAACCAGATTCGTGGTCCAACCTGCCGTTGATCACAGTTCTCCAACTATCACAGAGCTCCTCTCGCGCGATCCGGGCCTCGTCCGCGATTCGTTCTGGTCCGACGGCATGATCCGCGTGTCGGGGCGGGAGTACAACGGACTCATCGACTCACCATGCTTCAAAGACGCCCCCGACGCAAAGAAGATCTCCTGTTCATCGTGCCACACCATGCACAAGACTGGCGACGATCCGCGATCTTTAGAGACGTGGGCCGACACCCACCAGGTGTCGGCGGGAATGAATACGAATAGCGCGTGCCTGCAATGCCACGACAAGGTGCGCAGCAATCTCACGGCGCACACCAGACACGGTGCCACCTCCACTGGAAGCAGCTGCTACAACTGTCACATGCCGTACACCACGTACGGGCTGCTGCGCGCGCTCAGAAGTCATCAAATCAGTTCCCCCACCGTGCGCGCGAGTGTAGAGACTGGGCGGCCGAACGCCTGCAACCTCTGTCATCTCGACAAAACACTGTCGTGGACGTCGGAACACCTGGCCGACTGGTACGGGACGCCAACGGTCCTCCTCAACCACGACGAGGAAACGGTGGCCGCATCGCTTCTATGGCTCTTGAAAGGCGATGCCGGTCAGCGAGCGATTACCGCCTGGAGCATGGGCTGGAAACCCGCCCAGGAAGCCTCGGGCTCCGGCTGGATGCCCCCGTTTCTCATAGGACTGCTCGATGATCCGTACGATGCCGTCCGCTTCGTGGCGTACAAATCGCTTCGCTCACTGCCGGCGACGAAGGCATTCACCTATAACTTCATGGCCCCGCACGATCGCCGTCTGACGGACGTTGGACAAGCGTTAACGATGTGGCAAGAGCATCGCCAGGCCGCCGATCCACAGCTCACGCCGGCGTTGCTCTACGACGAGGCGGGCAATTTGAATGCGGAGTTACTGAACAGGCTGGCCAGCCAACGCGACGACCGTCGAGTCTCTCTGCGAGAATAGGCCGGCGGCGTCGCCAGTCGGCAGTCGGCAGTCGCCAGTCGGCAGTCTACAGTCTACAGTCGACAGTCGACAGTCGACAGTCGGCAGTCGGCGACTGATGACTGACGACTGACGACTGATGACTGATGACTGATGACTGATGCGCGTCAGAACTCGAACGATCCGCTGAACTGCACCGTTCGCGGGTTGGTGAACGCCGTGCCGTACCCGAACGTCGGACCCGACGCGAAGTCCATCGTCCAGAAGGCATTGCTATTGAACGCGTTCAGCAGGTCGACACCCGCGCGGAGCTCCCGCGTATTGAAGTGGAAGACCTTCGCGAGGCGCAGATTCGCCGACGCACGCGTCGGCCCCACGTAGTCGCCGACGTTCGACAACCGCAACGTGACGGTCGTCTGCTGACGCAGCGGAATCGACTGACCGAGTGGATCTGCCGCGCGGAAGATGTACGTCCGCTGGCCACGCACACCCGGTTGAACGTCGAAGAGACCCGAGAACACGATATCTCTCGGGAACGTATAGCTGCCGTTCACCTTATAGACCCAGTTCCACGTGCGATCGATGTTGTAGTAATCGTCGTTCGGGCTGGTGGGAATGCCGACGGCGTACACGTAATTCTTGGTCGTCAGGAACGACGTCTGGGCGCTCCACTTGGCGGACGCGCGCCGGGCAAGCGTGAATTCCAGGTTCTGGAAGTGATTGCTGCGGTTATCCGGGCGGTTGAGCACTTCGTTGCCCACGAACGCCGCGCCGCGATAGGCCGCGTCGTAATCCCAGATCGTTACCATCGGCCCGTCGTCGGCCGTGTTGACGTTGCCGTCCGGCCCTGGATCGCGGCGCTGAATCGGGATGTTGAATGCGCTATATGGCCGCAGCACGTTGACCGTCTGCGTCGCGCCCATCGGCTCACGGTACACGTAGACGATGTGCGCCGCCATGTTGGCCATGATCTCGCGATCAAGGATGCCAGTGAACTCGCGCTCGTGCGCCCGCTTCAGACCCGGATTGAAGATGTTCGTCGACACGCCGTTACCGGTGATGCTGATGAAGTCCGGACCGTTCAGGTTCAGATCGACCTCGCCCGGTTCGTACATGCCGTCCTTGTTCAAGTCGTGGAACCGATAGGTCGTCGTCGTGACGCCGGCGAGGCTGTAAGGCGCCGCGCTCGGGCCCGCTCCCTGATAGTCGGCATACGTCGCCTTGATAACGGTCTTGCCATCACCCGTAATGTCGTAGGCGGCCGCGAGACGAGGCGACCAGTTATTGAACGTGTTGCCCTCGATTCGGGGGAAGCTGCCTGAGCCACCGAACTGTCCCTGTTCCTTCACGAGCGGCGGAATGTACGCGTGGTCGTGGTCGAACCGGATGCCGAGATTGAACGTGAGGCGGTTTCCAAGCTCGAGCTTGTCATTGATGAAGCCGTTGCCATTGGTGCCGCGGTTCGGCTGATTGATCGGGAAGTTGAACGTCTGAATCTCGACTGGCTGATGCGCGACGCCGCCCACCACGTCGTACGTAATCTGGTAATTGCCAGCCGGATGGTTCGGAACGCGGCCGCCGGCGCCGACGAATCGCGTGCCGCCTCCCACCTGGAACTGATGCGAGCCGCCGAGGATCTTGTCGTGCGGCAGGAACGTGAGCATCGCCTGCGTCGTGTCGAGATGGTGCGGGTCGATGTAGACGGCGTAATTCGATGCCGGCCCGATGCTGCCGCCACCGAAGTACTTCGTGTTGCGATCCATCCAGGCCGTCTTGGTATCGTTGCCCGGCGTGTCTTCGGCGTCGAACGTGTAGTGCGACAGGGATCCGTTGACGTTCAGCAGGAGATTGGGCCGCAGCGTCGCCCGGAACTGTCCGATGAAGTGATGCGGATCATAGCGCTCGAGCATGTCCGATTCGTACGGGACGTAGCGGCGGTCGCCCTTGCTGTTCTCGACGCCGCCGTTGTTGATCGAGATGTCCTGCGCATAGAGCGCGATCACCTGATATTTCGGACTGAGCTGGTACGTCAGCTTCCCGGTGTAGTTGTCCTGGTGGTCCGGTGCGATGTACGGCGTGTTATCGGTCACACAGCCGCAGACCGGATCGGCTCTCAGCACTTCGCCTGCGGCGGTGCGCTTGTTCTGGCGCCGGCGATAGCCGCCGTAGAACCACAACCGATCCGCAATTACCTTGCCGCCGAGATCACCTGTGAAGTCGGTGAACCAGATCACGCTGTCGGCGTTGCTCAGGCCCTGGGCGCGCAGTTTGTCGTCCACGTTGTTCGACTGCAGTCCGTGCTTGCCATTGATGTAGGTCTCGCCGACGCGGCCGTGCGTCTGATTGCCGCCCGACTTGGTCACCAGGTTCCAGACCGACCCAGCCTGGTTCACCTCGGGGCTCGTGCCGGCACTTTTGATCTCGACTTCCTGTGCGGTCGCGAAGTCAGGATAGGTGTTGCCAAGCACTTCCACCCCGTCCAGTCGCAGAATCGTCGTCGTGTTGCCGTAGGCGTTCGCGCCGCCTGATGCCCCGAATCCGATGCGGCCGATGTTGGGCGCCGAGGTCGTGCGCATGGCGGAGACCATGCGGGACATGTCGCCATACATACGCGAGCTCGGCAGGTTGTTCACCTGGGCGGGCGACAGCGACGTGCCGGTTGCTGTGGTCGACACGTCAACGATCGGACTCGCGCCGGTCACGGTGATCGTTTCCTGCACGCTGCCAATTTTCAGCGAGACATCGACTTTGGCGGCGAAACCCTGCGAGAGGATCAGTCCCTCGCGCAGCATCGGCTGGAAGCCGGAGAGTTCGTACCGGACTTGATAGGTACCAAGGGGCAGCTGCGTAAAGCGATAGTGCCCTTCAGCATTCGTCACATCAGTGACCTGACCGAGCTGCAGCGCAGGGCTCGAGAGCGTAACAGTGACACCGGGCAACGCGGCCATGCTTTCATCCGTCACGTTGCCTTCAACGCTCGCGGTGTTGGCAAATTGTGCGTGGGCCGGTGCCGCCGTCCCCAGCGAGATCAACAGGGCGATGACGACGAGAGGAACCCAGACGCGAGAGCGGTCGAACCTCGGAACGAACCTCATAGCGAATCCCCCTACTTGTGCGGTTTGCGGCGTGGGCGAGAAGAAATGATCGTCAGTCCTCGGGTGACAGTCGATGGCCGACGCGCCGCCGGCTGCGAATAGTACGGCGTCTGCCGCGCGTTTGCAACGACTTCGAACACATGTTCGCGTTTCGAACGCGATACAATTCGAAACAATTCAACGCGTTGGATGTCCGGCGATCGAATCAACCGGAGGGATGTACCGACGAGAGGTTGGAAGACGCGAGCAGCGCGCCGATCCTCGACGCGCATCTACCTGAAATCAAGTAGAGGACGGTCGCATGGACCGCCCTCTCTTGTGTCGCAAGGCTAGTGCTGCTGCTGATTGGTCGACGCCGGCGGCCGCTTGGTGGCGGCCTGATAGTCCTCGTCGGTCAGGTAAATGAAATCGATGTGGGCGATCGACATTTCATCGACCGTGCGCTCGCCGCCGCCTGCCCAGTTGTTCGGGTCCGGATTGTTCTTGTTCGCCGACGAGTTGTCATGCCAGCTCGTTTGGTGCAACACGGTTCCGGCCGGGAACACGGGCGGATTCTTGTAGGCGTACGTGATCTGCCAGTTGCTGTCGAAGTGCGGCACCGAAGAAATCAACTCCACACGGCCATCCGGGTAAATCGCTTCGAGCTGCATCGCCTTTCCGCGCCAGTGCATGTGCGGCTGGAAGAGCAGCAGCTTGGTGGGTTTGGGCAGCTGGAAGTAGCCGTCGTTACGTACGTTGCTCGCACCGGCCGGGAGGTCGATGTACCCGGACGCCGACAGCAGCTTGTTCATCAGGACGTACTTCGGCGTGTAACCCTTGGGATAGAACTTCATCCCGACCCGGATCCGGTCCTTCACTTCTTCGCCAATCGAGTGATAGTGGACGTTGAAGTGAATGCGTGCGCCGGCCTTGATCAACCGGGCCGTCCCCTCCGCGTACTCGTCCCCGTTGTTGCCGATGGTGTACTCGGCGAGCCGGGTGCCGTTGTTCGGGTTGAAGCCGTCCGGAGCGCGGACCGGCAGCATCTCGTTCAGCAGATCCTTGTCGTCCTGGAACGCGTACACGATGGTGTGGTGAACAGCCTTGCGACCCTTCACCGTCGGCAGGACCTCGATCGACTTGATCCAGCGGTCTTCCTTCAGTCCGGAGTCCACGTAGAAATCGCCGAACCAGTCAGCCCCCTGCGCCGGCTGGGTCCATTCGGGCGCCTCGACGACGAAGTCGGGTTCGCCGATTGACCACTCGTCGAGTTTCGGAAAGACGGGAGCGGCCGGCATGTCGGACATCTCACCTTTCGCCGCCCCGTTATCAACCCACTTCGCAATCGTCTGGACTTCGACGTCTGAGAGCGACGGGTCGTCGAGGATCTCCTTGATCCCGACGGTCGGATCGAGATTCCACGGTGGCATCTCGCGCTTCGTCACGCGGTTCTTGATCGATCGTGCCCACGGCCGCGCATCTTCGTACGAGAGCAGCGACATGGGCGCGACCTGTCCCGGCCGGTGGCACTGGACACAGGAGCGCATCATGATCGGCGCGACGTCCTTCGTAAACGTCGGCGCCTGGGGAACGCCGGCCGCTGACGCGAGTGGCGGGGCGCCCAGAATGAATGAGGCCATTGCGGCGATCGACCAGCCGGTGATGCGTTTCGTCATGAAGTAACCGCCTCCATCGCGACTATCGGTAGATTGTGCCTTCGAACCACCCGACCCAACCGGATTCATTTGTTTCAAGTTGAATCCGGCGAGATTCCTTACTTCTTCTTTATTACGGAGTGACTACCACTTTCATCAAGGTGTTCGCGGCGCTTCGCTCGGCCGCTACGATTCGGATCATGTAGGTGCCCGGCTCGCTGAAGCGCGCTGAAGTGGCGCCGCAATCGGCAGCGGGGGGATTCGTACACGTCACGCGGAACGAACCCAGCGGCTGCTCACGGTTGCGCGCTGCCGGATTAGCGGCTGCCGTTCTCGGCCCGTCGCCAAACGTAATCGTCCCAGGGCCGCGAAACTTGCTCCACCACACGGTGATCGGCGCCGTACCGGCACGCCGCGCGACGATATCGGCGCTGGGATCCACCGCGGGCCGCGGCGCCGCGCCGACCGTGGGGGTCAGTTTCACTGGCTGGTTGACCTTGGCCGTCGCCTCCGCTGGCGCCTTGATTGTCGGCGGCTCCGGGTCACCAACGTCGAGCGAATAGTTCTGATCAATCGACGCGGTGGCGGTTTGCGTGAGGCCGGCGTAGGTCAGCGTCCAGACGTACTTCCCTTTGAAGCCGGCCGGCACGTGAATCCGAAACGCGTTTCGCTGGCGTCCGGGCAGGAAGCTCGTGGGTTGTCCGCGATCGGCGGGCGCCGGATCGACCTGGTTGCCGGAGCCGAGTGGAACTTCGATCGGGTCGGCGTTACGGTTCATGTAGCCGAAGACGAGCTCGTAACTGCCGTCCGGGAGCTTGTTCCACCCGTCGAAGGTCGCGCTGATCGTCTTTTCGAATTGCGCCGACGGACGCGCACCCGCCATGAGCAACGCCATCACCGCCACCACGGCGCTTCGCCTCGCCACCCTGCCGTTCCGCACACGCATCCACCGACTCCCCGAAACCGTTCGGCATCCGAACGGGTGTTCGCTATCGCGCACTGTTTCTAACATGCTGACTAGACAGGGTCAAGCGACACGGGGGCTCACTGCCGCGTGAATTTGCGCAAGATATGTCCGGTCGTCGTCTCGCCGGCATAGACGCTGCCCGCCCGGTCGAGCGCGATGCTTTCCGGTAGTGTGCCGTCGATCGTGCCGCGCACGATTCCGTCCCTGACGCTGCCAAAGTTGATGCCCGGCTTGTCCTGAACGTCAGCGACATAGATCGTGTCGTCGGGCGTGATCAGCAGGCCGCTCGGACGGCCGAACTGCGTCCACTCCTCGAGATACTTGCCGTCCTGGTCGAAGATCTGGATGCGCTTGTTCCCGCGATCGGCGACGAACACACGGCCGCGGCTGTCGAGCGCCACGGCGTGCGGTACGCTGAACTCGCCGGGTCCCGTGCCTTTTTTGCCCCACGTTTTGATGAACTTTCCGTCTTTCGAAAACTTCACGACGCGATTGTTCACGTGACCGTCAGCGACGAAGATATCGCCGTTGGGAGCAAACGCCACGTCGGCCGGACCCGCAAACGTCGACTCGGTTGCACCGGCTACACCTTTCGTACCCAGCGTCAGCACGATCCGCCCGTCGGGCGCGATCTTGAAGATCTGCTCACCGCGTCCGTCCGCAGCGCGGCCATCCGTGATCCACAGAAAGCCTTGGTTGTCGATCCGGACCCCGTGCGGCCAGACGAACATCTTGTCGCCCCACATCTTCAGCACCTTGCCCGAAGGATCCATCTCAATGATGGGTGGATCGGTGCGTCGCACCGCCACGATCGTGTTCTGGGCATTGACGGCGACGCCGGTCACTTCTCCCCATTCCTGCCCGGCGGGGAGCGCGCCCCACTGGTCGACCAGCGTGTAGCCGGATCCTGCGGCACCAGGGTGGGCGGCGGTGAGTGCAAGCGCGCACGCGGCGATTGCCGCGCCGAGGCGAATGACAAGTCGTGGACAAGCTGGCATCTGGCTCCTCATCAAGTTCGATTCGCGAACATCCGTTCGCTGACGAGGCATGTTGATAGCCCCTGATGCGTGTTCACGTCAAGCGGGGATTGTTCCAGCGAACACTCGGCCAGAACGTAGTGATCGTTTGACTTCGGCCGACGCCTGTTCGCCACGAAGGTCACGAAGACTGTGCTTTTTGACGGTATTTGCCGTCGGCAGCAGCGCTATACTCGCCACTTCGGATTGTGACGCCCGCTGCCCCCACGGTCACCGCCGGCCTCGCTTCACCCGCGGCTCGCAAGACGCACCTGCTCGCACGAATCCTGCGCCAGCACTGGAAAGCGCTGCTCGTCGCGTTCCTCGCCGTGCTCGGCGAAACTGCCGCCGATATCCTCGAACCATGGCCAATCACGATGGTCGTGGACAACATCCTGGAAGGGAAGCATTTCTCGGGCGTGCTCGGCAACGCCGCCCGGATGCTGTTCGGCCAGAACACCTCCGCGCTGCTGGCCTTCGCGCTGACGGCGGTGTTGCTGATCGCGATTGTGGGAGGCATCAGCGGTTACGTCGAAAAATATCTCACGACCAGCGTCAGCCAGTGGTTGGCTCATGACCTGCGGCTGCTCCTCTACCAGCGCATCCAGCGGCTGTCGCTCGCCGACCACGGCAAATCGCGAGCCGGTGATCTGATCACGCGCCTCACCAAAGATATCGACGCGGTCCAGGATTTCATCGACACGGCTCTGCTCGGCATCGTCGTCAGCGTGCTGACGCTCGTTGGCATGGTCGGCGTGATGTTGTACATCAACTGGCGCTTCACTCTCGTCGGACTGTCGGTTGCGCCAGTGTTGTTTGTGGTCGTCTATTTCTACTCCCGCAAGATCAAGGACGCCTCACGGGTCGTCAAGAGAAAGGAAAGCGAGCTGCTGTCGGGCATCGCCGAAGTGTTCACGTCGATTCAAGTGGTGCAGGCGTTTGCCCGTGAGGACTACGAGGATCGGCGCTTCGACAGCGAAAGTCGCGACAACGTCCATGCCGGCCTTCAGGCGCGAAGCGTCAAAGCGAAGCTGTCGCCGATGGTCGACATCATCGTCGCGCTGGGCACGTGTCTCGTGCTCGCCTACGGCGTCAAGCTGGTCTCGGGCGGCCAATTGACGACGGGCATGTTGATCTTGTTTTTGATGTACCTGAAGAAGACTTACAAGCCGATCAAAGACCTTTCCAAGATGACCAACACGCTCTCCAAAGCGGCGGTCAGCTATGAGCGCATTCAGGAAGTGCTCGGAACCGAGAGCGCCATTCGCGACCTGCCGGGAGCGCGCGCAGCGCCGTCGTTCAAAGGGGCGGTGGAACTCGACGGCGTGACGTTCGGCTATGACGCCGACGTGCACATCCTGAAAGATGTCAGCCTGCGCATCGAGCCGGGCCAGGTTGCGGCCATCGTCGGACCATCAGGCATGGGCAAGAGCACGATCGCGGGCCTGGTTCCGCGCTTCTTCGATCCGATTGCGGGAGCCGTGAAGATTGACGGACATGACGTCCGGCAGTTCACGTTGAAATCGCTGCGCGATCAAATCAGCTTCGTGCTGCAGGATTCGTTGCTCTTCAGCGGCACCATCTGGGAGAACATCTGCTACGGCCGGCCCAACGCAGAGCCCGAGGAGACGATTCGGGCGGCGCAACTCGCCAACGCGCACGACTTCATCATGAATCTGCCACACGGCTACGGAACCGTGGTTGGCGAGCGTGGCACGACGCTGTCGGGTGGCCAGCGACGCCGGATTGCCATCGCCCGGGCGATCGTGCGCAACACCCCCATTCTGATTCTCGACGAACCAACCACGGGTTTGGACGCGGCCTCGGAGCATGCGGTCGTCGAGGCGCTGGACCATCTCATGAAGGGACGGACGTCGATCGTGATCGCCCATCATCTGGACACCGTGCAACGCGCCGATGTGATTTTCGTGGTGAACGATGCCGCGATTATCGAGCGCGGCACCCACGAATCGCTGCTCGCCATGGGCGGCATCTACCGTGAGTTGTTCGATCTGCAGAGCAATCGCGGGGCGGCGGCGACCGCCGAACCGGCGTTCGAGAGAACGTTGTAATTCAGAGGCTGATTTCTAAATTCTGAATTACACGCTTCCAGTCAACCACGGCGAAGAATCCACTGTCTCACGCTCACCTGGCGGCAGCCCTCTCACCGAAGAGTGTCCGCAACTGATTTCCGGTCATGCCGGTGTTGTACGGCGGCGTATTGGGCTCGAATTCCTTGCCGCGGGCCAGCGGCCCGAGTATCACCGGATCGAAACCAGCATCGCGCACCAGACCGGCCGCAATGTCGAGCGCCTGGCGATCGTCACTCGCGAGCGGAATGCCGACGCGGTCGCCGTCTCGGTGCGCCTCGCGCTCGAGCACTTTGAAATACACGGTGTTGAAGGCTTTCACCCACCGCGCGCCCGGAAACATCGCCGCGGCCCACCCGGCCGATCCGGTGGGATGCTGGGTGGATTCGCGGGCAGCCGCACCGTCCCGTTTCTCGTACGCGTTGCCAGTGTCGAGCACGACCTTTCCCGAAAGCGACGGCGCCACATCTGCCGCCAGCTGCGGAATTGCGGCCAGCGGCACGGTGAGCAACACCACCTCGCCAAATGCTGCTGCGTCAACTGGCGCGCCGGCCGAGGCATTCGGTCCAAGCTTCGAGGTGAGCGGCTCCAGTTCTTCCGGGTGGCGCGACGCGATCAAGACGGTGTGACCCGCGTCCGCCCACAACTTCGCCAGCGTCGATCCAATCATTCCTGCTCCGATGATTCCGATGCGCATCGGTCTGTTCTCCCACGAGGTACTGTGCGCGATGGGCACCCGCATTGCAACTGAAACACGTTGACAATCACGCCCTCACCGCAGGGCTTTCGAAGGAAGGAGCGCACCAAAATGCGACAGCATTTCCCGCTCGCGCTAGGCGTCATCGTCGTCGCATCGTCGCTGAGCCTCGCTGCCCAGACGACGAAGCAGCCCACATCGTCCATGAAGAAGACGGCACAAAGCACGGCCAACGCCGCCGTGAATGCCGATCAGCATTTCGTGATGGAAGCCTATGAAGGTGGCATGGCCGAGGTCGCGCTGGGTCAGCTGGCGACTGAAAAGGCTTCGAACCCGAAAGTGAAGGAGTTCGGTCAGCGAATGGTCACGGATCACGGCAAGGCCAACGACGAGCTCAAGACGCTGGCCGCGTCGAAGAACATTACGCTGCCGACGAAGTTGAGCGCCAAGAATCAGGCGACGAAGGACCGGCTCTCCAAGCTCTCAGGCTCGGCGTTCGATCACGCGTATATCAACGACATGGTGAAGGATCATCAGGCTGACTCGGCCGCCTTCCATAAGGCAGCGAACACAGCTCAGGATCCTGACATCAAGGCGTGGGCTACCAAGACCGGTGCCGTCGTCGACGAGCATTTGAAGATGGCGCAGGACATTCAGAAAGAGCTCGGCACCAAGCCGACTCAGTAGGGATCCGGATCGCAGCGGTGGGACTCGAGGGAGTCCCACCGCGCGTTTCAGCCTTCGTTGAACACCTCACCGTCGTTCGCGGTATCTTCGAATCGTGATCCTCGAACAGTTTTATTTGCGGTGTCTGGCTCACGCGTCGTATCTGATCGGCGACGCCGGCACCAAAACAGCGATTGTCGTTGACCCTCAACGTGACATCGATTTGTACGTCGACAGAGCCGCGGAACTCGGCCTGGAAATCCGTGGGACATTCCTGACGCACTTTCACGCCGACTTCCTGGCCGGCCATCTCGAGTTACGCGATCGAACCGGCGCCACGATTTACCTGGGCGCCAAAGCGCGGGCGGAATATACGTTCGTTCCGATGGCTGACGGCGACATGCTTCCACTGGGCCACGTTCGCTTGCAGATCCTCGAGACACCCGGTCACACGATTGAGTCCATCTCGATCCTTGTCTTCGATCTGGATAGAGATGTTGACCGACCGTACGCCGTCCTGACGGGAGACACCCTGTTCGTCGGCGACGTCGGACGGCCGGATCTAAGGGCATCTTCAGGCTGGGCGCCCACCGTGCTCGCCCGAATGCTGTATCACTCGCTGCATGAACAATTGCTGACCCTTCCCGATGCCACGCTCATCTACCCCGCGCATGGCGCCGGTTCGCTTTGCGGTCGAAGCCTGAGCCCCGAACGGGTGTCGACACTTGGCGATCAGCGGCGCCTGAACTACGCGCTGCGCGCGATGGACGAGGACGCATTCGTGCGCCTCGTCACCGTCGATCAGCCCGACGCACCGGATTATTTCGAGTACGACGCGGTATTGAACACCAGAGAGCATCCCACGCTGGACACCACACTGAAACGTGGGCTGAAGCCGCTGACGCTGGAGGCGGTGCTGGCGCTCCAGAATACCGGCGCGCAGGTGCTCGATACTCGTGAGCCCGCTGACTTCGCGCAGGCCCACATGAGGGACAGCATCAACATCGGGCTTGGCGGTCGCTTCGCCACCTGGGCCGGCACCGTCCTCGATCGCACGCGTCCGATTGTGGTCGTCGCGGAGCCGACACGCGAAGCCGAGGCGGCGATGCGGCTTGGGCGCATCGGGTTCGATGTTGTTGTCGGTTATCTCGAGGGCGGCATTCAGGCGCTCGAACACCGGGACGACCTGATTCAGCAGACGAGGCGCGTGTCGATCGAGGAAGCGGAAGCGTTTCTGTCCGCCTCACCGCCGCCGCTCGTGCTGGATGTCCGAACGCCCGGAGAATGGGAAACGGCGCGGATCGGCTCGAGCATCAATATCCCGTTGAATCACTTGATCGAGCGAGCCGCAGACGTGCCGCGTGATCGAAGCATTCTGATTCTGTGTGCAGGCGGGTACCGCTCATCGATTGCGGCGAGCTTGCTGCGGCAACGCCATTTCACGGATCTGGTTGAGCTCGCCGGCGGCATGACGGCATGGGAGACGGCCAGGATGCCAGTGCGCTCGTCACAGCACAGCTGACATCAGATATCGCGCCGGCCGATGGCGATGTAGCTGACCACCACACCCGCCGCGCCGAGCGCGAGCAGGATGGTGGTATCGGCCGCGCTCAGCGACTGAGTCGTGATGACCACCATCGGCTCGAAATAGTGAAACGGCGAGACCTTGCTGACGGGCGCCGCCGGTTGCCATGCGCGGCCGAGATAGTCGAGCAAGTACGCCGTCAGCGCCAGCACACCGGCGACTGATGCGGCGACGGCCCGGCGCCGCGATGCGGACCCGATGATCAAGGTAATGCCGCCCCAGCACGTGATGACGGTGGCAAGACTGATCGCCAGCCGCGCGAACACCCCGAAAGGAGGACGCTCGGCATCGGCTGGAACGCAGCACGACAGTCCGGTCCAGGTTCCCGCAAGCATCGCAACCAGCATCAGCACGCCGGCGACCGCGAGCACGATGCTCGTCCGAATCACCAGCGCCTCGCGAGGCAACGGGCGTGCGAGCGTCAAGTCGACGAAACGCGTTTCGATCTCGCCCGCTGGCTCGGTGCCAATCGCGATCGTCAGACCGACCAGCGCCGTCATCACGATCGGGTGGAAGTAGCCCAGCGACACCACACCCCCGAAAGACATGAACGCCAGCGCCTCCGGACCGACGGCAGTGCGAATGAAATCGGGGATGAAATCCGCCAACTGGCTGAAGCCGTCACGACGCATCAGATACGCTGCGACCTGAGTGAGCAGGAATTGAAAGCCGGCGAGAAGAATCGCGAGAACGATCAACGCCGCACGGACGCGCCTGAGTGAATGGCCGGCGAGCACAACAGTTCTGCGCATCAGGACGACACCTCGTCCTTGTAGTACGTTTTCAGCACCTCCTCGAGATGCGGTTCGCGAACTTCGATGTCTTCTACGGGCAGGGCACCGAGGGAGGAGAGCAGTGGACCCATGGCCCCGCGGACCCGCAAGGTCCACGCTCTTGCGGTGGTCTCAATCACTTCACAATTTTCAGGAAGGCGATCGCGCGTCGCGAGGGGCCTCAGGTCAACCTCTTCACGGAACAGCACGCGAATCTGACGCGCCGCCATATTACGCACGTCTGACACGCTGGACACCAGAACGAGCTCGCCACGTCGAAGGAGTCCAATGCGATCACAGACCCGCTCGACCTCGGAGAGCACATGCGACGACATGAACACGGTGCGACGGCGGCGCCTGGTATCCGCGAGCAGCTCGTAGAGCGCGTCCTGCATCAGCGGATCGAGTCCTTCGGTCGGTTCATCGAGAATCAGGAGCGGCGGATCGGGCTGGAATGCCTGAACGATGCCGAGCTTGCGTTTCATCCCCGTACTGTAATCACGCACTTTGCGCCGAAGGTCGCGGGACGGCAGCCGCATCCGTTCGAGCAGTTCGCCACGTCTCACGCGATCGACGACCGCATCATTCAGTCGCGCGAGCACATTCAGCGTCGCTTCGCCCGTCATGTCTCCGTAGAAACCCAGTTCGCCAGGCAGATACCCAATCTTTGCCCGAGCGGCCAGGCTATCTTTCCGGCAATCGATGCCGAACACACACGCCCGGCCCGAGGTCGGCCGCACCAGGTCGAGGATGATCCGGATGGAGGTCGTCTTGCCCGCGCCGTTCAGGCCCAGGAATCCGAAAATCTCGCCTGGCTGCACCTCGAGCGAGACGTCGCGGACAGCAGCAATCGATCCGTATGTTTTAGAGATTTGCTCGAGCTGAATCGCCGCCGGGAGCTTCTGGTGTGACGAATCGCGGGACGGGTCGGAAGCGACCCGCCCCATGAGGGACTGGCTAACCCGCTCTTCGGAGAGTGTCGCGTGGCGGCTCGACGAGTTCGGCAAAGAGTTCTCGATACGCGATCATCGCACGACGCATATCTTCCGTCGACGCCTCCCCGCGTTCGTGGCGCAGGGCGATGTCGTGGCCGGTACGGTAGTTTTCAACGACACGCGGATGGTCCACTGAGATGTCGGCCACGCGCTGCTCCCAGTTCGACATGGGATACCCGCGCGTCGCCATCACTTCCCTGATAAGAGCATCGGCGTCGGTCACCGCCCCTTTGGGATCGTCGACGAATCGCGCCTGAATCACTCGCCAGCTGCCGCTGAATCGTCCAGACTCTTCAGCAGAAAGCGGCCGGATCGAAAGCTTTTCGACGCGACGTTCTCGATTCGAGAGCATCGACTCAGCTTTAGCGACATTGCCGCTTTCGCGAATCGCTCGTTCGTACTCGGGACCAAAACGGGCACGCAAATGCTCACGACGCTGCTTCTGCACGTACCACAACGCCAGGAGCACGATAACTATTGCCGCGATAACAATCACACTTAAAGCCTGCGTAGTCATCGGCTTCCTCCTCCGATGAATACTCGCAAGTGAGATGCCGGGGCACAACGGATCGGCTACGTCGCGAGCAATAGCGTCGAGGAGACGGGACTCTCGCGCCTCGGCGATTGTCGGCCTCTGGCCCTCACCATCGCGAAACCGGAAATGACAGCCTCGACATTGTGGTGAAGTGAATTGTGAAGACGCGTTCGGGACTGGCGCGTGCCTGAGCCGAGAATCTGCGGCTCGTGCTATGAGCCGACGGTCGGGCGTTGACTGAACATTCAGCGCGACCGGCTACGTGCGACACAATCTCCTGCGCGACGGGCTGGCCAACAGCAGACTTCAGATTGCGGATTTATCGGCCAATCGGCAATCTGAACTCTGCCATCTGAAGGTCTCATTTTTTCTGGTTCAGCTTGTAGCCGGCTGGTGGGGCGAACATCTCGTCGGAGAGTTGCATGACTTCGACGGTCTGTACACTGCTCGTCATCTCGATATTGCCCATCCGCGCCATCAGGCCCGCCATCGGCCCTTCGCCGGACATCTTGATGTTCATCAGGTATTCATACGGAACGCCGCCCGTCGCCGCCATCTGCCGATACATCTGCACTCGTGCTCTCGCCTGCCCCGGTTGCGCCTTCGCCGCGCGCGGATCCGTGAAGATGAAACCCTTTTCAGCGGCTGCCGAATAGAACTTCTGAAAGTCGGCGGTGCCGGGCGCACCCTTGACGATCCAGGTGGTACCGGTGAGCGTGACGGTCATTTTCATTCCGTTCTTGGCATCGCCCATCGTCGACGGCATCGTGATGTTCATGTCGTAGCCCGTCGCCGCTTTTCCGCCGATCTGTTTGGTCTGTCCGTTGGGTTTGAACGAGGCGGTGCCTTCGCCGCTATCGGCCGCGGCCAGCTGCTTGCCGAAATCAGCCATGTCCCACACGTCGGCTTCCTTCTTCTTCGAGTCGAAGATGTACATCTTCTGGTTCTCGACGTCGAAGATCGTGGTGCGAACCGTGTCGCCGCTGGTTGAGTCGGACCGCAGCTTGAGACCTTTGATGTAGGTCGTGACCGGCATGTTGGCCGACATGCCGACGCCCTTGCCGCCGACCATTTCAGTCAACTTCACGTCAGCGCGCGCCGGAACGGCAAGCGCCAACGCCATGATTCCTGCAAGCATCACATGCTTCATACTTAGGGTTCCTCCCGGAGGGT
>Ga0070681_10000853_pt1 | contig 25621 bp, 31 predicted proteins | sample KBSC83BmetaG_FD_65650 | JGI IMG/M metagenome (GOLD analysis project Ga0070681, IMG submission 65650) | Corn rhizosphere microbial communities from Kellogg Biological Station, Michigan, USA - KBS C8-3B metaG | ecosystem: Host-associated > Plants > Roots > Rhizosphere | place: USA: Michigan...
TGGCCCTGCCGCTTTACTTTAAATCGTGCCAGCCAATAAAAAAGTGGGCTTGCGCCCACTCAACCTATTCGCCAACTGATCCTAGTATACACGACCTGCGAACCGGGCTGCTCCGCTTGCTTCGCGCGCGGTTCTGTGGGTGGGGCGCGGCAACTACACCTTGCACAGAACCGCGACCGGAGGGAGCGGAGCCCTTAGGCCCACTTCTTGCCGATGGCCCCGAGGTCCGCCTTGCCCAGATCTTCGGGCGTCATCGCGGGGTGAAACTCGACGTGAGCGTTGAAGCTCAGAAACCACGGCTCGGCTAGCGCCGGGATCTTGGAGGGGTCCTCGAGATTGACCACGAGGATGCCGCCGCGCTGGCCGCCGAACTCGGCGAAGTACGCCGCCTCGGGCTTCGCTTCGGCCATGATCTTCTGGATTCTTGCGCCCGCTGAACCGTCCTTCACATACGTGTTGAAGGGCTCGACTGGGAATTTTACGTGAATGAGTAGTCGCATAAGGTTCACTATTCTACACGTCCCACAACTCCGAGGCTAGCAGCCCGCGCCACGCCGATTCGCTGCGCGCTAAACGGAAACCAGAGCGCTGGAACAGTGGATGGTGATCCACCAGGCGCCGCGTTTTTAAACCGGTCGCGGCGCGGAAGAACAGGTACAGCAGGTCCACCAGCAAGCCCGGCTTGCGGAACTCCGAAACCAGCCATCGCGCCTGCGGCATTGCCGCGCGAGCGACGCGCGCGACTAGACGGGCCTGATCTTCTTCCTCGAAGCAATCGAGGAAAAAGTGCGTGACGATCAGATCGTATTCCGCGGCGGGCAGAGGCGTGGTGAGCGCGTCGCCGTGATGATAGGCAACTCGAACGCTGCCAGCCCGCTGGCAAGCTAGTTGCAGCATATGCGCGCTCACATCGACATAATCGATCTGTGCGTTGGGGGCCGCGGCCAAGAGAGCAGCTAGCGCGCGCCCGTCGCCGTCCCCTAGTACCAACACGCGGCGCGCACTGGCCACGTCGGTGAGGAAGATTTCGCGGCGGTGTTCCAACGCGCGCCCGAATCCTGCGTATTCCAGCCAGCGATACCAGCGGGCGATGCGATCGCAGTTCACGCGACCAACGGCAGGAACAACAGCGGGCTCAGCAGCGCTACGTCGGCCAACACGCGCACGGCGTCTGCGGATAGCTTGCGGTGAACGCGGTCCAGCAGCAGGAACGCGAAGGCGCTGGCTAATTCCGCGCCGCCTAATAGCGGACGGTGCGCGCATAGCAAGACTACAGCCGCGCAGGCGAGCACAATCGCCGCGGCGCTGGGCGACCAATCCAGCCTTTCTCCTTCCCAGCGTTGGATCGCGATGCAGTTCATCCAGCACAAACCCGAAAACAGCAGGATGGTCGCCACGTCGGCGGGAGTCTTCACCTTGCCCCACGCTTCGAGCGACGCGCCCAGCGCGAACAGAACGCCCACCGCTGCCTCTTTGGGCCAGCGCAGGATTTCTGAATGCACTAGAGCGAAATAGATGCCGACTGCGGCGAGCAAAATTACGCCGCGCAAGAATAGACCGGGCGCTAGGCGCTCCGCCGCGAGCCAGCCGGTAAGCCCCAGTACCGCCACCCACACGGGCAGCAGCACCCTCCACTGGCGCCGATAAAACTCGTGCCGCGGAGAATGGCACTCGCCTTTCCAGGCGTCGAGCGTGCGATCGGCCGCGTAAATCAACCACACCGTTAGCAGCAGCAGGACCGCGGCCAGCGCGTCGACGGGCACCTGGAAGCAACGTGCAAAAAGAATCTGCCACAACACCGCGACCAGCGGAGCGTCCAGGCTCAGTAGATTCGGCCACAACCAGAAGCGTGTCGGTTTCATTCCGGCTGGCAGCGTGCTCTCCACACCTTTATTATGGACCCATGCACATGCGTGTCATGGTTTTGCTGACGACTCTTTTCGCCGAGTTGCTCTCCGCGAAAGAACGGCCCATTCCTATTAAGGTTGTCGTCGTGACCATGTTCGAGCGCGGCGCTGACACCGGCGATCAACCCGGCGAGCTCCAGTATTGGGTGGAGCGCGAAAAACTCGACCGCGTGATTCCGTTCCCGCAGGGCTATCACGATCTGCGCATGAATGGCGACGGCATACTGGCGGTACTCACCGGCGTGGGGACCGCGAAGGCCGCGTCCACGATTATGGCGCTGGGCATGGATCCGCGCTTCGATCTCACGAAAGCCTACTGGCTGGTGGCGGGGATCGCCGGCATCGATCCCATGGACGGCAGCCTGGGCTCGGCGGTGTGGGCCGAGTGGGTGGTGGACGGCGACATCGGTTACGAGATCGACGCGCGCGAAATCCCCAAGGAATGGAAGACCGGATTCGTCCCCTTGCGCAAGTCCGTGCCTTACGAAATGCCGCTGATGGTGCCCAACAACGGCGAAGCCTATCATTTGAATGCATCTCTGGTAGATTGGGCGTTTCGGTTGACGCAGAACGTACCGTTGATGGATTCCGAAGCGATGCAGAAGGAGCGCGTCTTGTATCCGTCACCCAACGCGCAGCGCCCGCCGTTCGTGCTCAAGGGCGACACGCTTTCCTCTAGCACCTTCTGGCACGGCAGGCTGATGAACGAGTGGGCCAACGATTGGGTGAAGTATCATACCGGCGGCCAAGGCAACTACGTCACCACCGGCATGGAAGACACCGGCACTTTGCAGTCGCTGACGTTTCTCGCGAAGGCCAGCCGCGCCGATGTGAACCGCGTGCTGGTGCTGCGCACGGCCAGCGATTACGATTCGCCCACGGGATCGATGACGGCGGCCGAGAGCCTGGCGCGCAATAAGATCGGACAATACACGGGCTATCTGCCGGCGCTCGACGCGGCGTGGCGCGTGGGACGTACGGTGGTTGCGGAGATTGTGAAGAACTGGGCGCAATACCGCACCACGATTCCGGGGAACTCACCGCCCTGACGCGGGCCGCAGTTAGAGATTTATAATGAGCGCAGGAAGTCGATGGATACAGTCACAGTAGAATCGATCCCGATCGTGGTGGGGCGGGAAGAAGACGGTCGCTGGTGGGCCGACATCGAATCCATGCCGGGAGTCATGGCGTATGGCGATACGCGCGAATCCGCGATTGCCGCCGTACGAGCTTTGGCGCTGCGCGTTGCCGCTGATTGCATTGATCACGGGGAGGACGTCCCCGGACCTTTTGCGCAAGTCTTCTCCGTATCGTGAGCCGATGGCGGTCCGTGAAGGCGAGGCAGCTATTAGCTGCGCTGCTTCGAATCGGCTGGACCGTCGCTTGGCAAAAAGGCTCTCATCGGCGGCTGACCCGCGCTGGTTGGCGCAATTACACGCTTGCATTCCATGATGGCGACGAAATAGGTCCGGTCTTCTCGCCCAGATCGCAAAGAAAACCGGGCTGCAGCCTGAAGATCTGTAGTCGTTTCAAGTCAACAGTCAGGAACCTATGCGCAGCCCTCCACAAGCCCCGTCGCTTTTCGGAGCCCGGCACGGAATGCTGTGACGACCTTGCCGTCGGTCTCAAAGACCAGGTCGTATTGTCGAAGTGCCGGATTATCGGGGGTTACGAACAAATATTTGCCTTCCGAATCGTAATGGTGAGGTTCGTCCTCCACGTGTCCATAGAGCCGGTGGATGTCGGCCACGCTTGTGCCGACGCCGGCGCCAGAAACCGTGCGCCACGGTGTTTCGTAAACGTCAACGCGGGCGAGCTTATAGTCCAAAAACATAAAACCGACGCCCCCGGCCCGCAGTTCCAAGTAATAGCATTGGACAGAGTCGTCACCCGCCTGGTCGTTCACCTGAAAAGGACCGGCAAGAACTTTTCGCAATTGCGCCTCCGTCATCCCCATGCGCGCTGGCCCGATTCCGGTGTAAGACAGCCGCATTGCCGGCGTGAGTCGTACCGGTGTTTGTGCCAACGTGAATCTCGCTAGGCTGGGCCACAACAGCATCATTCGGCGCGTCATAGCCTATTTCACGGGGATGGTCACGGAGCCCAACGCCTGCAGACTGGGATCTAACACCATCACCCGCAGCTTCTGAACCTGACTGCTCACCGGCACATCCAGCGGAACCAAAACTCCCTCGCTCGACGCCTGCTCGAGTTGCGCTTTCGTCAAGGTCAAGTCCACGCGCGTGGCGGGCGATGTTACTTTCGGGGAACTTTCGTTATAGAGCGCCACGATCACATCCAGTTCCACTCGATAGCGATCGCCGCTGGGTTGAATCAGAACGTCGGCCGCGTCTGCTCGAATATCGAAATGAACCGAATCGGTTTGCTGCTTACGCGACATCGCGACTCGCAAGTTAATTTCCGCGGCATCGAAGGGGCTGCGGATCTGGTCGTTGAAGCGGGCAGCTTCCAACTGATCTGGACTAGGCCCCGCGGGCTCGACCGTGAACCCTTCGCGGGTGAGAAGGCGAACCCCTTTGCGCTGCGTGTCGAGACGAAGCTTGTTTTCCTTGCCCTCCTTTTCAGAACCGGAAGAGTAAAATGCGATGCGGTAACTGCCGCGTGCGTCGGTTATAGCGTCGGCGAGCGCGCTCGCGGCATTATCGCGCGTATGCCAACGTCCCCCCGTAAGCGCGGAAAATAGTTGCAGCGTTCGGGAGAGATCCGTCCCCACGCCGTTGGTTTGGTCCACCGTATACATGGCGACCTGCGATTGTGCGGCCAACTCGCTCAGCTTCCGCACATCGGGTGCTAAATCGATAATAGCGCTCCCGGCCACACGGAAAGTTAAGGGGATCCCTTGCGTGACCCAAATCAGGGTCTTGCGGCCCGCCATTGCGCCCATTCTTACGCGCAGCATGTTGAGAGCCTCGAAGGTCTTCTGTATGCGTACATTCAGGTCGTCGCGGGCGCGGAATCCTTGATTTTCCTCGATGCCGTGATCGAGCTCGGCGCGGAGTTCGGCGGGCGAGGGATTGGCTACGGGGCTCACTTCCCCGTCGCTGCCCGGCAGCGGATGCACGGGAACCAGTTCTCCCTTGTTGGTCAGAAAATATATGTAAACGTTGCCGACTGTCTCCAAGTGTTGAATGGCGGCGCCCAGTTCGATTCCGGATCTGCCAGACAGGACCAGTCTTTCGTTCCAGCGGTCGAGCAGGATCACGACCGGAGGCGGTGGCGCCGCATGGTTATCGAACTCTCCTGGCGAGTGCGGAGCGATCGCGCGGTTGCTGCCAACGAAGTGGAAGAAAACGATGGGCTGCGCTTTGCCGTCTTCGCGAAGCTGCAGGTCTGATAACTGCAGATCTGTGAGGGGTTCGTCTCTGGAGGTGGTCGCTGCGACGTTGAGCGTGATCAATTTTTGCTGGGATTGCGCAAACACTGGAATTACGCACGCGATGACCGCGCACAGCAAGGTGCTACGCTTCATGTCCTCAACGTACACCCGGCGCCAATTGCCGGCAAGCAAGAGCCGGACCAGAGGTCCGGCGCGGACGTGGGCGTCCGCCCTACGTTTTATTCCACATTTGCAGTACTCGCACTTCACGTTCATAACCGAGCACGCTGACGGACCCGGTTGATAATGCGAGCAGACGGCCGCCCTCCGGTTCCAGGCCGAGCCAGCGGGCGGCTAGCACGCGCAACATGTGTCCGTGGCCGAACAGCGCCACGTCACCGTCCACCGCTGCGGCTCTGGCGATTACACGGTCGGCGCGGGCGCCTACTTGTTCCGCCGTTTCGCCGCCTGGGGGCGTGCCGGTCCAGATAGTCCAGCCGGGGTTCGCAACTTGGATTTCGCTGGTGGTGAGGCCTTCGTAGGCGCCGTAACCCCATTCACGCATGTCCGGCGTAGTGTGGGCGCTGTAGCCGGCTAGGCGGCAGGTTTCTAAGGCGCGGCTCAGGGGACTGGACAACACCATCGCGAACTTTTTCCCGGCCAGCAATCGCCCCACGGCGGCGGCTTTGCGCTCGCCTTCGGCGGTCAGCGCCAGGTCGGTCGAAGAGGTGTGCTTCCCGGACGCGCTCCACTCGGTCTCTCCGTGCCGGACCAACCACAATTCGCCGCGGGTCATGTATTCACTGTATCCGGCTCTAAGATTTTCTTGCCGGAACAACGATAGAGCGAATAGCGTTCCTGTATTTGAGAAGCAATCTCCATGTCGCTGCGCGATTTCACCTCGAAGCAATATATCGCTGTTATTCAGTGGACGGAGGAGGAGAACGGCATCCTCGCTGCCCGTTACCCGATTTCGGCAAATTCATGACCCGGGCCGCTAAATTCAATCCGGAATGCGGTGTGCCTCAGCAGTAGATAACATGGTGTCTTGGGGACATCTGGACGAAATCGAGTGAGGCTCGCGAAAATGCTGGGCCTTTCCGGGGGAGCGCCGAAAGCTGCCTCACGCAGTTCTGCGCGCGCCGTTCACGATCTCACTGCGCTGTGCCACGGATTGTTGTCGGAGCGCGGCGAAGTCTCCGGCGTCCTGCTCGCGACGCAGGCTCAGCAGGCTTATGAATCCCTAGACGCGTCGCTGCGCCACGCTTTTTTTGACCTTCTAGTGAAAGAGTTCTCTCCCGATCCCGATGCGGTGGGGCGCTGCGGCGATGCCTATCGCGCCGATCCCTCCGCGGCCAATCTCGCCGAGTTGCAGCGCGTAGTGGAACCGCCGCGCCAGGAGTTGTTCCGCCGCTTGAACATGGCTCCGGGCAGCACGCGCATGCTGGTCAATATGAGGCGCGACCTGCTCGACGAAACGCGCGCGCATCCGCAGTGGACCGCCATCGCGGCCGATCTGGAACACCTGCTGGCATCCTGGTTCAACCGCGGATTTTTGTCGCTGCAGCGCATCGATTGGACCACACCGGCGAACATCCTCGAAAAGCTGATTCAGTTCGAAGCAGTGCACGCGATTCAGGGCTGGTCCGATCTACAGCGCCGCCTGCAGGCTGACCGGCGCTGCTATGGCTTCTTTCATCCCGCGCTGCCCGGCGAGCCGATCATCTTTATTGAAGTTGCACTGACGCACGGCATGAGCGCGCAGGTGCAGCCGCTGGTCGATCCGCTCTCGCCGATTTCCGATCCCCGCGAGGCGGACACCGCGATTTTTTACTCCATCACGAACTGCCAGGCCGGTCTTCGCGGAGTACCTTTTGGCAGCTTCTTGATCAAACGTGTGGCGGAGGATTTGGCCGCTGAGTTTCCGCGGTTGCGGAAATTTGCCACGCTTTCGCCGATTCCGGGTTTTCGCTCCTGGCTCAAACAGGTGAGCGGCAATCCCAAGGTCGCAGCCATCCTCGCTAAGCTCGATGGAACTACCTGGCGCGACGACAAAGCACTGACAGATGAGCTAGGCGAGGAACTTGAACCGCTGTGCGCGTATTACCTGACACACGCCAAAAACAGCCGTGAACCGCTCGACCCGGTGGCTCGTTTCCACCTGCGCAACGGTGCACGCCTGGAGCGCATGAACTGGCTGGGCGACACCTCGGCGTTGGGAATGGAGCGTTCCGCCGGTTGGATGGTGAACTACGTTTATCGCTTGGACGACGTCGAGCGAAATCATGAGATGTATACCAAGCAATATAAAGTAATCGCCTCGCATCACATTGATTGGCTGGCGAAGCGGTGCGTGCTGGCCGCCGAGCCAGCGGCCTCGCGCTAGAATAACCCTAGGGATACAAGCGCGAGGACCGCGAGCGTTGAGGCTGTTGGTAATCGACGCGAGCGTCGCCACGAAATGGATGGTGTGGGCGGGCGAGCCATGGGAAGCCGAAGCGCTCGATCTGGTGGAGCAGCGAAACACCCTCGGAACCCTTGCTCGAGGGCGCTTTTGTCATCGCCCACCAATACAGACGCTCATTCTTATGACAGTCTTTACGGGGCGTTAGCCGTTACGCGCCGGGCTATCTGCGGCGCATCTTCCAGTCAAATGGATCGGCTCTTTAAGTGTTTGATTAAAAGCATCTTGCTCAAGTATTAGCGATCTAGGGCTGCAAGACTTGACAATAACACACTAAACTTGCATAATGACGTTAGGCTAAGTTTAAGGCCGAGAGTTCTAACGCAAAGTAACGGAAGAGAGACGCGAACATCTATGAGCAAAATCATTGGCATCGACTTGGGCACCACCAACTCCGTGGTTGCCGTTATGGAAGGCGGCCAGCCGGTCGTCATCCCTAATCAGGAAGGTGGGCGGACGACCCCGTCGGTGGTCGGCTTCGCCAAGAGCGGCGAGCGCCTAGTGGGGCAAGTGGCGAAGCGCCAGTCCGTCACCAATCCGGAAAACACGGTCTATTCGATTAAACGCTTCATGGGACGGCGCTTCGACGAAGTGAGCCAGGAAATGAAGCTGGTCCCTTACAAGGTGGTCTCCGGGGACACGGACGACGCGCGCGTAGATATCAGCGGGAAGAAGTTTTCACCGCCGGAGATTTCGGCGATGATCCTGGGCAAGCTGAAGGAAGCGGCCGAGGCTTATCTGGGCGAGAAGGTCACCAAGGCCGTCATCACGGTTCCGGCCTACTTCAATGATGCGCAGCGGCAGGCTACGAAAGACGCCGGCAAGATCGCGGGCCTGGAAGTGATGCGTATCATCAACGAGCCCACCGCGGCTGCGCTGGCTTACGGGCTGGATCGCAAGAAGAACGAGACCATCGCGGTCTACGATTTCGGCGGCGGCACCTTCGACATTTCGATTCTCGAAGTGGGCGACGGCGTGGTGGAGGTCAAGTCCACTAACGGCGACACGCATCTGGGCGGCGACAACATCGACCAGCGCATCATCGACTGGCTGATCCAGGAATTCAAGCGCGATCAGGGCATCGACGTTTCGAAAGACCAGATGGCGCTGCAGCGGCTGAAGGAAGCGGCCGAGAAAGCTAAGATTGAGCTCTCGACGTTGCTCGAGACGGAACTTAACCTGCCGTTCCTGACTGCCGATGCGAGCGGTCCGAAGCACTTGGCGATCAAGTTGACCCGCGCGCGCTTTGAACAGATGGTGGCGGATATTCTGGAGCGGTCAGTGGAGCCTTGCAAAAAGGCGCTGACCGATGCCGGGCTGACGCCGGCGCAGATCGACGAAGTGGTGCTGGTGGGTGGATCGACGCGCATTCCGAAAGTGCAGGAGATGGTGCGCAACCTGTTCGGCAAGGATCCGAATCGCAGCGTGAACCCCGACGAAGTCGTCGCGGTGGGTGCGGCGGTGCAAGGCGGCGTGCTGGGCGGCGAAGTCAAGGACGTACTGCTGCTGGACGTGACGCCTCTGTCACTAGGCATCGAAACGCTGGGTGGCGTCTTCACCAAGCTGATCGATCGCAATACGACCATCCCGACTCGCAAGAGCGAGGTGTTCTCGACGGCGGCCGATTCGCAGACGTCAGTGGAGATCAAGGTGTACCAGGGTGAGCGCGCTCTGGCCAAGGACAACCGCATGCTGGGCGTGTTCCAGTTGATCGGTATCCCGCCGGCTCCGCGCGGTATTCCGCAGGTGGAAGTGACGTTCGATATCGATGCCAACGGCATCCTGAACGTCACGGCCAAGGACAAGGCCACCAACAACGAACAGAAGATCACCATCACTTCTTCCTCCGGCTTGAGCAAAGAGGAAGTGGACAAGATGGCCAAGGATGCCGAGGCTCATGGGGCCGAAGACAGCAAGCGCAAGGACGAGATCGACGCGCGCAATCGGGCTGATTCGATGGTGTATCAAGTCGAGAAGATGCTGAAAGAGCATCGCGACAAGATCAGTGACGAGGACGCCAAGAACGTGGAGTCGGCGCTCGAAGCTACGCGCAAGGCGATGTCAGGTGGGAGCGTAGAGGAGATCAGTAAGGCTACTGACACGCTGACACAGGCGAGCCATAAGTTGGCCGAGGCCATGTATAAGTCCCAGGGCGCAGCTTCGGGTGGAGGCACGCCGGGCGGCGAACCCGGTGGCGGCGATGGCGCGGGCGCATCCGGCGCCGGAGCCGAAAAGCCGAAAGACAATGTGGTCGACGCGGAATTCGTGGACGTTGAAGACAAGAAGTAAATAGATCAAGGCGAGAAGGTCGGGCCTCCCGGGCCCGACACGCCTGGTAACTGCGTATGCCGCAGAACGATTACTATCAAACCCTCGGAATAGAGCGCGGCGCCGATGCGGAAGAAATCCGTAAGGCCTACCGTAAACTCGCGCGCAAACATCACCCGGATTTGAATCCGGGCGACAAATCCGCCGAGGACCGCTTCAAAAAAGTTCAGGAAGCCTACGATATTCTGAGCGAGCCGAAGAAGAAGCAGATGTACGACCAGTACGGCTTTTATTCGGAAAACGGAGTGCCTGGAGGAGGACCTGGTGGGCCGGGCGGTGCCGGGGCGGGACCCAACATGGGTTTCGGCGGATTCGATTTCTCGGACTTTACACGGGCGGCCGGCTCGGGGAGTCCGCGGCAACAACGCTACGCCGAACCTGGTGAATCAACCAACTTTCAGGACATCTTCAGCCAGTGGTTTGGGCGGCAGAACGAGCCGCACACCACTGCTCCCGAAAAAGGCACGGACCTCGAATACGGCCTCAGCATCGATTTCTGGCAGGCGATTCGCGGGACGCAAGTCCGCCTGAAGATCAATCGCCAGGAAGTGTGCGCCACTTGCAACGGTACGGGCTCGCGCTCCGGCGCCAACATGGTTTGCCCCGAATGCAATGGCAGCGGCAATGTGACGCAGATGGCGGGAGCTATGCGCTTCAGCCTCACCTGCCCGCGCTGTGAGGGCTCGGGCCGCTTGACCAACAAGTGCGCAACTTGCCACGGTGACGGACGCATTTCGCACCCCGAAACGGTGGAGGTGCGGATTCCGCCGGGGGCGCAGCAAGGATCGCGGCTGCGGGTGGCTGGCAAAGGTAACGCGGGCACACATGGCGCGGCGGCTGGGGATCTATACATCACGGTGCGCGTCGAAGATCATCCGTTCTTCCGGCGCGACGCAGATGATATCTTGATCACGGTCCCGGTACGCATCGATGAAGCGGGGCTGGGCACTAAGATCGAAGTGCCTACCATCGACGGGCGCGCGCAGCTCAAAATTCCGCAGGGCACCAAGAACGGGCAGAAGTTTCGCATGCGGGAGAAGGGCGTGCAGAATTCGCGCACCGGGACGCGCGGCGATCAGATCGTCGAGATCGTCATCGAAGCGCCGGAGGTGCACGACGAACGCACGAAGGAACTGCTGCGCGAGTACGCTACGCTCAACCCCGCCGATCCGCGCGCGGAGATCTGGAGCAAGGTGTAATGGCAAAAGCAAAGCGAGCGGCGTTCATGATCTCGGCCGTGGCCGAACAATACCAGATCCACCCGCAGACCCTGCGCTTATACGAGCGCGAAGGTCTGCTCAAGCCCTCGCGCAGCGACGGCAACACGCGCCTCTATACCGAAGACGATGTCGAGCGGTTGGAAGTGATTCTGAAGCTGACACGCGACCTGGGCGTGAACCTCGCCGGCGTCGAGATCATACTGAACATGCGCGAGAAGATGGCGGAAATGCAGCGGCAGATCGAGGCATTTGTCTCCAGTCTGAACACTGAGATTACCTCGCAACGCACCCGCCCCACCTCGCAGGAACCCGCCAATTCATTGATTCCGGTGATTCAGATCCGCCGCTCGAAAAAGCCCGGCGCCTGAAGCTACCAAGCCTGGGCGATCGATCACTGCTGGCATGGGCCATAATCTTTGATCAGCTCACGGACCTCGCACACGAACGTCCCGGAACTCTGGCGGACCCTTTTCCCTCTCAATTCCACTCGTTTGCCCGTCTGCAACAGCACTGCAGCGGGATTGATCAGGGCGTAGGTCTTCCCGTTGTCGCCGAGTAAAGTTCCCGCGTTGTCCGCCAACTGCAAACAACCCGTGACTTTACCGCGGTTATGGTTGCGTAATACCAGATACCCGATTCCGGCACCCGCCGCGGCGCCCGCCCCGATCGCAATTCCAGTACTGGAATGGTAGCCGCCCGGGGACGTGCCAGCGGGGTATTGCCCAAAGGCTGCTGCGGTGCTCAGAGAAAGCGCAACTGTAAATCGAACCCATCGTGAATGCATATAAGTTTTCTACCTTCCTGTTGCAGCAGACGGCGGCGCGTAGACGGTAGTTGCGATATCCCCGGGCTTTTACAATGTTTTGACCGTTCCGCAACAGCGTCGTGAATGTGTCAGCCTCAGCCCTTGCACATCATCCATAATGGAGAGATCTTCTAATGCCTGCTTCATTGCGCAGCATGACTGGGTTCGCGCGGGTGCGCCGTCCGTTGGGCGATGGCGAACTGGTGGTCAGCGCCAAGAGCGTGAACCATCGCGGACTCGATCTGGTGATCCAGACTCCCGCGGTGCTCGAGCCGTTCGAGGCCACTATCCGCGCCATGGTGAAGACGAGCGTGCTGCGCGGGCACGTCGAAGTGCGCGTCTCGCTTCCGAAGAGCGCCTTCGCCGAGGCGGCGCTGGCACTTGACCGGGAATTCCTGCATGACTATCTGCGCATCTTCCGCGAGGAAGCGGTGGCGCACGATCTGGAATCGAAGCCGGATCTCAACGCGGCGCTGCGCATTCCCGGTATGTTCGCGGCCACTGAAAGCGCGGGGCCACCAGAGGGCGCGGAAGCCGCGCTCCAGGATGCCTTGGCGCGGGCTCTCGACGAGCTGAATGAATTCCGCGCGCGTGAAGGGAATGCGATTGCGGAGGAATTGCGCGGCCACAATGAGCGTTTGAGTGCCTCGGCCGAACACATGGAAAAACTCCGCGCGGCGGCTTCGGAGTATTTTCAGAAGCGTCTGGCTGAACGTCTGCAGGAAGTGGCCAAAGGCATCCAGATCGATCCGCAGCGGCTGGCGCAGGAAGCGGCGATCCTAGCCGATCGCAGCGACATCGGTGAAGAACTCGCTCGCTTGAAAATTCATTCCGGGCAACTGGCCGTCCTGCTCGACACGGGCGGGGAAGTGGGCAAGAAGCTGGACTTCCTCCTACAGGAAATGAATCGCGAAACCAATACTATTCTTTCGAAGACCAGCGGCGCGGGCGAGCCCGCCATGAAGATCACGGATCTGGCGCTGGCCGCCAAGGCCGCCATCGAAAAGATCCGCGAACAATCCCTGAACCTCGAATGAAGCCCGAATGACGACCGTTTTTATCATCTCAGCGCCCTCTGGATCGGGCAAAAGCACACTGGTTAGCGAGCTCATGCGGCTGGTTCCCAAGCTGCGCTTTTCGGTGTCCTACACCACCCGCTATCCGCGCGGCCAGGAACGCGATGGGGAAGACTACTTTTTCATTTCCCGCGAGGAGTTCGAGAACCGCATCGCCAAGGGCGAGTTCCTGGAGTACGCCGAAGTCTTCGGCAACTACTACGGCACGCATATCAGCGAGCTGGAGCGGGCCGGGGCGGAGGGCTACGACTTGGTGCTCGACATCGACGTGCAGGGTGCGCGACAATTAAAAGAGAGAATTCCGGCCGGAGTATCCATATTTATTTTGGCGCCGAGCCGGCAGATCCTGGAAGAGCGGCTGCGAACGCGCAGTCAGGACTCGGAAGCTGTGATCCTGCGCCGCTTGCACGATGCGGCGGGAGAGATTCGCAATTATTCTCTGTACGATTATGTGCTGGTGAACCGGGAAGTGGCGGCGTCGGTGGAAACGCTAGTGGCCATCGTGAAGGCGACGCGCAGCCGGCGCGACCGGATGGAAAATGAGATCCGTCCGATACTCGAAACGTTTTTGTAAGAAGGAACGAAATATTAAAATGGCTGAAACCAATCTGAAACAGGTGGCGCAGAACGTGATTCCGGACGATCCGGAAGCGAGCGCTTACCGCTTTATCATCGTGGCGGCCAAGCGTGCGCGCCAGTTGCAGGGCGGAGCGCGCAGCATGCTGCCTACTACTTCGAAGAAGCCCACCGTCGCGGCGATGGAAGAAGTGCGGCGCGGACTGGTGCCTTACGAAGACACCGCGATCCAGAAGATGTTGCCTGCGCTCGCCGAAGAATAGCGGGGAATTATGAACGTCGCGCTGGGCGTTGGCGGAGGCATTGCCGCTTACAAAGCGGCGGAGCTGGCGCGTGCGCTGATGGAGCGTGGCTTCACAGTGGACGTGGTCATGACGCGCGCTGCCGAAGAGTTCATCCGGCCGCTGACGTTTGCCGCGCTCACTGGGCGCAAGGTACACACACACTTGTTTTCAGCGGCCAGCGCCGAGGACACGCTGTCGAGCGCCATTGAGCATATCCGCATCGGACAGGAGAATCAGCTTCTGGTGGTAGCTCCGGCTACCGCCGATCTGCTCGCTAAATTCGCTCATGGGTTAGCGGACGATCTGCTGACCACTACGTATCTGGCTTTCACGGGAACCGTGGTGCTGGCGCCCGCGATGAACACGAATATGTGGAACCATGCGGCGACGCAAGTCAACGTCGCGACGCTACGCGCGCGTGGGCATGTCATCGTCGAACCGGATGAGGGACTGCTGGCCTGCGGCATGGTCGGCCCGGGGCGATTGGCTGAACCGGTCGACATCGCTGATACGGTTCTCGCCGTGAGCAAGAAGAGTAATCGGCGGGATCTGGAAGGCGAGACCATTTTGATCACCGCGGGGCCGACGCAGGAGCCTATCGACGGGGTGCGCTATTTGAGCAATCGCTCCAGCGGCAAGATGGGTTACGCGCTGGCGGAGGAGGCCATGGCGCGGGGGGCTCGCGTGGTCCTAGTGTCAGGGCCGGTGAATTTGGCGGCGCCGCGCGAGGTCACGCTCGTGCCGGTGCACACTGCGCTCGAGATGCGTCAGGCGGTGATGGATCATTTGTCCGAAGCCACGATCGTGATCAAGGCTGCGGCGGTCGTCGATTATCACATTCCGAATCCGCCTAAGCAGAAAATGAAGAAGACGGCAGCGCGCTTGGCGCTTGACCTGGAACCCACGCCCGACATCCTGGCCGAAGTCGGAACCAGGAAGGGCGACCGGCTGCTGATCGGCTTCGCTGCCGAGACCGGCAATTTGATCGAAGAAGCGCGGCGCAAATTGCAACAGAAGAATTGCGATATGGTGGTGGGCAATCTGGTTTCGCAGCCGGGGACGGGGTTTGATTCCGACGAAAATGAAGTCGTGCTGGTGACGCGCGCCGGCGAGACCATCCCGGTGGAGCGCGCTTCGAAACGCATCGTCGCGGGGCGCATCTTCGATGAAGCGATGCGCTTGCGTTTGGCCCTGCACGCTGCGCGATGACTGCCGAACAGCTTCGCCAGTACCTCAGCTTCTACCAGGATCTCGGTGTGAAAAACCTTTACCGGCGTTCGCCGGGCGCACAGCCCGCTCCGGCTGAAAAACCTGCGGCTGTGCCCGCGCCCGCGATGATTGAATTGCCTTCGCTTGCGCCGGCCGGCGATACGCTCGCAAAGATTAGCGAGGACATTGGCGATTGCAAGCGCTGCCGGTTGTGTGAGCAGCGGAACAAGATTGTTTTTGGCTCCGGGAACGACCAAGCGCGGTTGGTATTCGTAGGCGAAGGGCCGGGTGCCGATGAAGATGCGCAAGGGTTGCCGTTCGTGGGACGCGCAGGGCAGTTACTCACGCAGATGATCGACGGTACGGCTTCTAAGGAAGGCATTCCGATCAAGCGCAAGGACGTTTATATTTGCAATGTGGTGAAGTGCCGTCCGCCGGAGAACCGCACTCCACAGCCGGATGAAATGGAGATCTGCGGGCAATTCCTATTCCGGCAGTTGATGACGCTGCGTCCGAAAGCGATTTGTGCCTTGGGCTCGACGGCGGCGAAGGCGCTCCTGGCGACCAAGGACGGGGTCATGCGGCTGCGCGGGAACTGGCATAAGTGGCATGACATTCCGGTGATGGTGACTTATCATCCGTCGTATTTGCTGCGCCCGTACAATCAGAATGCCAAGCGTGAGGCTTGGGACGATTTGAAGAAGGTTTTGCATTTTGTCTACGACTAGGCGCGGGATCTTCATTACGTTTGAAGGTCCGGAAGGTAGCGGCAAGTCCACGCAGTTGCGGCTGCTGGGCAAAAAGCTACGAGGCCAGAATCGGCCGGTGCTGGAAACCGCGGAACCGGGCGGAACGCCCATCGGGCTGCAGATTCGCCGGGTGCTGCTGGATGCGAAGAATCAGGAGTTGTGCCCCACGGCGGAACTGCTGTTGATGTTCGCGGCACGGGCACAGAATGTGGATCAGGCCATACTTCCGGCGTTGGCGAGCGGGCAAGTGGTGTTGTGCGACCGCTTCACGGATTCGACGCTGGTGTATCAGGGCGCGGCGCGAGGACTGGGCGCGGAAGTGGTGTATGACGTCGATCGCATCGCGTGCCGCGGGCTGGTGCCAGATCTCACGCTGGTGATCGACATCGACGTCGAGACCGGTTTGGCGCGCGCGCACCGGCGTAATCAGCGCACGCAGGATGTCGAAACGCGGCTCGATGAACAGTCACTTGAATTTCACCGCAAAGTTCGGGCGGCGTATCATCAGCTTGCCGAAGATGAGCCGAAGCGCGTGAAAGTGATCGACGGATCGCGAGAAGAAGACCAAGTGGCGCTAGCGGTGTTAAGTGCAGTCGGGCCGCTGCTAGCCGAATAGCTTCGCGCCCAAGCCGACGGCTGCGGCTCCGATCATCACCCACCAGGTTTCGATGCGCGTGAACGTTAACACCACAAAGCTGACGACGATGATGGCGATAGCGACGGGTCCAGTGGCAGCGTCGCGCGCCAGCGGAATCGAGGCGGCCATCAAGAGGCCGGCGCTGGCGAGGATCACTGCGCGAATGGCGCCGCGAATGCGCGGTAGATTCGCGTATTTGCCGATCCAGTTCATCAACGGAATGATGAGGAACGCGGGAGTGATCAGCGCGATCAATCCAGCGAAGGCTCCCGGAAGGCCGGCGGCGAAGTAACCGACGCTCACCAAATACAGGCCGTTGGGGCCGGGGCCCGTGCGGCCCGCGACGATCGCGGTGTTGAGCTGACGATCCGTCAAGACGTGACGTGTGACTACGAAATCCTGGCGCACGATGGGCAGTGAAGCCATGCCGCTAAAGGAAGTGATCACGGCTTTGAAGAGCAGCAGGTACAGCAGGAAGAGGTTCATGCGGGCTCTTCCCACAGAAGACCTACAACTACGGCGATGCCGATCACGGGCAGGGGACCGAGTCCGAACTTCCACACCGCGGCGAACGCGCCGAGCGTGATCACCAGAGCCCGGAAGGCGTTGGCGCTGCTTTTGAAGTGCGGTTTCACCAGGTACCAGATGCTGGACCACATCATGGCGGCCACGGCGGCGATGGTCCCTCCGACGCCGGCCATCACCCACGTGTTGCTGCGCCAGGTTTCGTAGCCTTGCGTCATGAGGACGGCCAGCACCGCTGACGGCGCGGTCTCCGCTAGAGTTCCGGCGAGGGCGCCGCGCAGGCCCATGATGCGCGCGCCAGCGGCTGCGCAAAAGGCGATCACGTTGGTGCCGGGGGTGATGCGCGCCAGCGAAAACGCGAGCGCATAGTCTTCGGGCGAGAGCCAGCGGTGCTGTTCCACCAACTCGCGCTGCAGGGCGGCGATGGTGGGGAGTCCGCCGCCGAAGGTGGTGTTGCCGATACGGAAGAACACGCCGGTTAGCTGGCGGAGAGTGGGCGCGGGCACGTTATTCCTTGGGCGCGATGCCGAGAGCCTTCATCTTGCGGTAGAGATGGCTGCGCTCCAGCCCTAGCATTTCGGCGGCGCGGGTCACGTTGCCTTTGGCTTCTTCCAGCTTTTTCAGAATGTAGTCGCGCTCTGCGGCTTCGCGCACGTCTTGCAGGCTGCCGAAACGCTCCATGGGGCGGTCGAAGACGGCGCGGCGCGAGCGGTCGAGGGGTATATGGCGCGCATCGATGCCGGTCTGCGGATTCATGATGACGATGCGCTCCATCAGGTTGCGCAACTCGCGCACGTTGCCAGGCCAGGGGTATTCTTCGAGCGCACGAAAGGCATCCTCGGTCAATTGTTTGGGCTTGCGGCCGTAGGCGGTGGTGAATTCGCGCAGAAAATGATCGGCTAGGAGGCGCACGTCCTCGATGCGTTCGCGCAGCGGAGGGACGTGGAAGGGGACCACGTTCAAGCGGTAGAACAGATCCTCGCGAAAATTCCCGCGCTCGATTTCCTCTTCCAGATTCTTGTTGGTGGAAGCCACCACACGGACGTCCACTTGGATCCGTTCGGACGCGCCCACGGGTTCGAAGCGCTGCTCGTCGAGGGCGCGCAGCAGTTTGGCCTGGGTCTTGAGCGACATGTCGCCGACTTCATCCAGAAACAGCGTGCCGCCGTCGGCTTTCTGCAGCTTGCCGATTTTGTCGTCGAGAGCGCCCGCGAGGCTGCCTTTGCGATGGCCGAACAATTCGCTCTCGATGAGCTCTTCTGGGATGGCGGCGCAGTTCACTTCTACGAAAGGTTCGTGAGCGCGCGGGCTGGCGGCGTGAATGGCGTGGGCGATCAATTCTTTGCCGGTCCCGCTCTCGCCGAAAATCAGCACGCGGCCGTTCGTGGCGGCCATCAGTCCCAACTGCTGGCGCAGCGCTTTCATGGGAACGCTGTCGCCGATGATGCGCAGCTTGGCATCGCCGGATTCCTTAAGGCGATTCAGCTCCAGCTCCAGGCGGCGCTGCTGCACGGCGTTGTTGAGCACCACAGTGACCTTCTCGATGGTCAGCGGCTTCTCGAGGAAATCGAACGCCCCGAGCTTGGTGGCTTTCACGGCAGTCTCGATGGTGCCGTGGCCGGAGATGATGACCACTTCCGGGCGGTCCGTGAAAGGGATTTCCTGGATGCGCGCCAGGGTTTCGAGGCCATCCATGCCTTCGAGCCAAACGTCCAGCAGTACTACTTCGTAATTGTTGCGCGCGAGTTCCTCCACGCACTTCTCGCCGCTTTCAACGGCACTGCAGGAATAACCCTCGTCTTCGAGTACGCCGGTCAGCGATTCGCGGATACCGGGTTCATCGTCTACGATCAGGATACGCGTGGTCTTCACGCGCGAGCCTCGGCCTCGGCGGCAACAGTGACCGGGATGTCCACATAGAAGCGCGCACCAGCGGGCCGGTTGTCTTCGACGCGAATGCGCGCGCCGTGTTCCGAAAGAATATGGCTGACGATGGCCAAGCCCAGGCCGGTGCCGCGGCCCTTGGTGGAGAAGTACGGCAGAAAGAGTTTTTCCTTGTCTTCAGGCGAGATGCCGCAGCCGGTGTCGGCGATCAGCAGCTCAATCGAATCCGGCGCGGTGGAAAGCGTGCGTAGCAACAGGTGCTTGACAGGGGCGTCGCGCATGGCCTCGGCGGCGTTGTCGACCAGGTTGACTACCACGCGCTTGAACTGTTCCGGGTCCGCTTGCACGGGCAGCAGGCCAGGGGCGAGTTCGACGCGCAGGTCGATTCCTTCCAGGCGGCCGAGAAAGACCGACAAAGCGTTCCTGACGATCTGGTTGAGATCGCTGGCTACGGGCTGTGCTGCGGGGAAGCGGGAGAATTGCGAGAACTCGTCGGCCAGCGTCTTCACCGATTCCACTTCGCGCGAGATGGTGCGGGCGCATTCACGCAGGATGCGCTGCGAGTCGGGCGTCAGACCGCCGCGATCAAGGATGCGGCCGATGCGCTCGGCGCTGAGAGCGATAGGGGTCAGCGGATTTTTCAATTCGTGGGCGATGCGGCGCGCCACCTCATGCCACGCTGCGGCCTTCTGAGCGCGCAACAACTCGCTGGTGTCTTCGAGCACCACCACGAAGCCCTGGCCGGCGGGGGGCTGCGCGGGGAGCGCGGAAACCGTAATCGCCAGATGCAGGACCTGCGCCGGCGTGTGCACCTCCATCTGGCTGGCGGCGATGCCAGTGCGGCGGGCGCGCTTCATCAGGTACTCGATTTCAGTGGCGTCTTCGCGAGAAAACAAATCGCTCAGGTGCGCGGCACGCTCCACTTGCTCCTGCGGCAGCAGGCCTTGCAGGGCGCGGTTCACGCGCTGGATGCGGCCGTCGGCGCTTACCGAAAGCACGCCGGTGGGGATGCTCTCCAGAATGGTTTCCGTAAAGCGGCGGCGGCTTTCGAGCTCACGGCTGTTGGCTTCGAGCTCCTGCATCATTTCGTTGAAGGCGCGAACCAGCGTGGCCAGTTCGTCGATCGCCTTGGCGCGGACGCGGTGCCCAAGGTTCCCCTTGCGGACCTCGCTGGCGGCCACCAAGAGCGCAGATATGGGCGAGATGATTTGGCGCGAGAGCAGCAGCGCGATCCAGGTGGCCACGAACAATATGAACAGCGCGATGGCCAGGATGAAGAGCAAATACAGAGTACGGATATTTTTCTTCTGCGCGGCGAGCTGGCTGTATTCCGCCATGTAGCGATCGATTTCGCTTTGCGTTCTCTGCATGTCCGCGGCGGAACGCACGGCGAGAGTCAGCGTCCCCGGGTGCAGCGGAGCTGTAGCGGTAAACAAGCCGGTGGTTCCGGGTTGCAGCGGGCAAACCGTTGAGGGGGGTGAGCTGGGGGCGTGGATTTCCAGCGAAGCGATGTTGTTGTCGCGGCACAGAGCCGCAAAATTCGCCGTGCCCGCCTCTACTTCGGGAAGCAGGGCGATCCAATGCGCTAGCGCATCCGCGCGGCCTTGCACCTCTGAAGACAGTGCCTTGTTGCTCTGCACTAGGTCTGTGCGAATGCCCTCCGCGGGGCGGCTGAACCATTTCTCCACGTTGCGGTTGAGAATGACGTAGCTAAACATCGCCAGGAACACCACTGGCAAAAGACTAAGCGCCAGCGCGCCGGCTAGCAGTTTAGTCTTGATGCGCGAACCTTCACGGTTGGCCTGGCGCTCCAGGTACAACTTGACGCCGGTGCGGAACAGCATGAAGCCGAGAGTGACGGTGAGCAGGAAGATCAGCGTCGAGACGGCCCAAAAAACAAAAGTCTGGCTGGCGTCGGCGGGGCCGTAGTCTCCGAAACTGAAGGAGACTTGCCACACCACCAGCGTTAGCAAAATCGCCAGCAGGACGAGGCCGGACCAAAAGAGATACCGCTTGCGCATCGAGTTACTTAGATTATAGGACCCATTGTGCCGCCTGCGCCTTTCCTGGAAACAGAGGCGCCCGCGCCCGCGTCACAAAGAAAAAGGGGTTAGCAAAATTCCATGAATCGCAGTGTCCTGGTCTTCCTGGTAGCGAGCCTCCCGCTGGCGGCGGCCGAGAACAGCATTGAACTCGATCCCGCACGAACCTTGATCACCTTTAAGCTAGGCGATGTTCTTCATACTGTGCATGGGACGTTCAAGCTGAAGCGCGGGGCCGTCAAGTTCGATTCCGCCACCGGCAGCGCGTCCGGAGAGATCGTGGTCGATGTGTTGAGTGGGAACTCCGGCAACGGAGGGCGCGACAAGCGCATGCACAAGGAAATTCTGGAAAGCGCGCGCTACCCCGATGCCGTATTCACACCGGACCATGTCAGCGGAGAATTGGCGCCGCGCGGCGAATCGCAGCTCGACCTCCACGGCAACTTCCAAATTCACGGCGCCGGACACGAATTGACGCTACATTTCCGCGCCGAGGTCAAGAACGGCGAGGTAGCCGGCTCCACCGGTTTCCTGATTCCGTACGTCCAGTGGGGCATGAAGAACCCCAGCAATTTTCTGCTGCGGGTTAGCGATAAGGTAGAGATGAGTATTCAGGCCGCGGGACGCTTGCACTAGAGCTATTCATTAATTTAGTTGCGCGGCGATTTCGGAGGCGAACGCTTCCACCGTCATCCCGTCATATTTTTTGTTGTCCGAGGCCGGCAGGTGCAGGTGAACCTTGCCGTTATCGATCAGGTACCGGCCATAGAAGACGTCGTCGCGATAGCGGGCTAGACCTGGGATCTGCGGGCGGCGGTCCGCATACGTATCCGCGTATAAGAACAGAACATATCGCTCGCCGCGCTGCATCAAAGGATAGTTCATCACGACCTGCAATTCGCCGAAGGTACCACCTAGTTCGGACGTCACTAGCTTGCGGGTGTTTGGTGGACCTTTGATCACACGATTTACTGCGATCCAATAATCGGTTTCGATATTGCCATTCCGTCCGGGCATGCGGCGAGCGGCGACGGTTTCTACGACCCCTTCAACGATTAGGTCGGCGTGTTGGCACAAGTCTCTAAATGAGCGCAGCGGCGCCGGGTCGGCAATCGCATGAATCTGGCCTTTGAGCGGCTCTACCGGCGGCGATCCCACTATCGGCCGGCTCTGCTGCGCCGGAACAGCGCCCGCCGCGATCACGATGGCACAGAGTGAAAAACCGCGCTTCATGGCCTAAGCTTATACAATACGGCCTGCGACTGGTGGCGGGCAGATGGGTCAAAGCAGGCGTTCGCCGATGGTCCGCTCGTACTCGGGGAAATAGCGCTGGATGACAGGCAGGTCGAAGGAGCGCAGAATGCTGCTGTTGCTCTCGCGTTCGAGAAGGAATTCGAACGATCTCTCGATCAAGGTTTCCGCCGGGACTCGGCCGCCGGTCAAGCGCTCCCAGTAGTCGGGCGCCACCGTTACAGTGTACTGGGTGGTCGAGCCACTCTCAACAGTCACCTGGTAGGCGCCGTCGCCGCTCTTCTCCACACGGATGGTCATCCTTCGTTCTCCAGGATAACCATGGCGAGAGCTTGCTCCTTGGTATGCGTAATGGAGAGAGCCACGTGTTTGACGCCAAGCTTGGCAGCGATTTCCGCGGCCCTGCCGTGAAAGTTCAGAGTCGGGCGGCCGGAGGGGAGATTCACTACCTCGAAATCGCGCCATGCGACGCCGTGCCAGCCGGTGCCGAGCGCTTTCATGCCGGCCTCCTTGGCGGCGAAGCGGGCGGCGTAACGCTCGAAGCGGTTGGCTTTGCGGTCGGCGTAGGCGATTTCGCGGGGCGTGTAAATGCGGTCGAGGAAACGCCGGCCGTAGCGCGCGACGGCGGCTTCGATGCGCGGGACTTCGCAGAGGTCAACACCGGAACCCAGGATCACTGTGACAAGGGTAGCAAGGAAGCGGTTTCGGTCTCTAGCATCAACGTCACCGGGCCGTCGTTGACCAGCGCGACATCCATATGAGCCTGGAACAGTCCGGTCTCGACGCGCAGACCGCTGCGGCGCGCTAACGCGACGAACGATTCATAGAGTGCGCGGGCTTGCTCGGCGGGAGCGGCGGCGTCGAAGCCGGGGCGGCGGCCTTTGCGGCAATCGCCGTAGAGGGTGAACTGCGAGACCACTAGCAGCTCGCCCGCGGTGTCGAGCAGGCTGAGGTTCATTTTTCCGGCCGTGTCTGGGAAGATGCGCAGGTTCAGAATTTTGTCGACTAAGAATTCGGCGTTGGCGGTGGTGTCGGGCTTGGCGACGCCGAGCAGGATCAGGAGCCCTGCGCCGATCTCGCCCACCACGGAACCGTCAACGGTTACCCGTGCCTGGCTGACTCGCTGCAAGAGGGCGCGCATAAATTCTAGGATAAACACACGGGGCAAGCTACATCGTTCGCCTTATCGCAACGGCATGGTACTTGGCGCACAATCGTACTCGGGAGTCTCCAAAATGAGTAGCAGTGCGCGGAAGAGAAATCGGCAGGCGGGCGGGTTCTTCAACCTTCAGGAAGAAAAGACTAAGACTCGGGTGTCGGGCTACGGACACGGGGACTTTATTAAGCTGAAGGACGAGTACGGCAACATTTGGCTGGGGTCGGCGGAGTCGATCGCGGACAATTCGATTGTTTACCGCTTCCGCGACGGCAAAGGGAAGACGCTGACCGGGATCTCTAGCGGTCTGGTGGTCACTCTGCGGGATGAAAAAGGGAATACCTGGAGAGGCGCGGTCGACTAACGGCCCCATTCGGTTAGTTGCTGGAGTACCTGCTGCGCGGCTTTTTGGCCGGCGCTTTTCTTCGATAACCCTTGGGCTTGGCTTACCCAATCTTTGCCTACGCGAACTTCTACCGTGAAAGTCTTGGAGTGTTCGGGGCCGTCTTCGGTCACGATCACATAGCGCGGGGGCGGGAGTTTTAGGGCTTGGGCCATTTCCTGTAGGGCGCTCTTGTGGTCTGTCACGGCGCTATCGGCACCGTCCTCGGGGAGATCGAAGGCGCCGATGACGCGCTGCTCTAAGAATTTGCGCGTGATTTCGAGGCCGGCTTCCAGGTACAGGGCGGCGATCAGCGCTTCGACTGCGTCCGAAAGCAGCGCTTTTTTCTCGCGGCCGCCACTCATCTCTTCACCGCGGCCCAGCAGCAAAAAATCACCTAGCTGCAGGCTCTGCGCCACTGCGTACAAATGGGCAGCGCTCACCAGGTGAGCTTTCAACTTCGAAAGACGTCCTTCGGGGAACGAGGGGAAGCGGCGGACCAAGGACTCGCTCACCGCGAAGCCTAGAATCGCATCGCCCAGAAATTCAAGCTGTTCGTTATCCGCCGAGGTCTGGCCTTCCGCCGACTTCTCGTAGATCTTTGACTTATGCGTGAGCGCGCGTTCCAGTAATTCGCGATCGCGAAAGCTGTGACCTAGTGCTTTCTCGAGAATCCCCAGGTCCGCGCTCATGATATGCTGTGCGAGCCCCGGATTACTTGGTGGCTTTCCCTTTGGCGGCGCGCGCCTTCTCGTCCGTCGCGATTTTCTTTAGGTTGTCGGGAACGCCTGGGGTGGCCAGAACCCGGTCCGCCGTGGTGGTAGCCTCATCGTATTTCTTGTCGTTATTATACGCAGCCGCCAGCCGGACCATAGTCGTTACTTCTGGATTGGCCGCATTGTCGATTGCCATCTTGAACTCCGTGATGGACTGGTCCCAGTGCTTGTCGATACTGGCAATCACACCCAGGGTCTCGTGGCCCTGCGCGACCAAATCCTTCTGGATGCCGGTCCATTGTTCATCCGTGAGCTTGGGGTTAGGCTTCACCGCTGCGTTGACGGCGGCGATGGCATCATCCGCTAGCTTCTTGGCGCGCTTTACTTTTTCGTCTTTATCGAGGTCGAATTCCTTGGTGATCTGCGCAAGTTGCCCGGCCACCAGCAGCATCGCCTGGAAGTTCTTAGGGTCCGCTTCGAGAGCCCGATTTCCATAAACGATGGCGTTCGCCGAGTCACCCTTTTGCTGATACGCTTCTCCGGCCATTTCCAAAACGACGGCCTTGAACTCGGTGTCCTTGAACTTGGAAAGGAGATTGTCGACGGCGGCGATCTTTTGATCCGGAGTGGTGGCGCTTAGCACCGCCTGTACGGCTTCGGCTTCCTTGGGCGATTTCACCTTCTGTCCCATCACCAGGCTGCCTGCGACCAGCAGGCCAACCATCATAAACTTCGTCTTCATTCCTTTACTCCTCATTGTTTTTTCGAAGCTTTCATTTTTTGAAGGCTTCAGCGACGCCTTTTTGGGCCGCTTGACGAACGGACTCCGGTGCATCTGGGACCGCGAGGGCCGCCTTATAATTCTCCACCGCCTGATCGCGATCGCCCTGCGAATCAGCCAGACGCGCCAAGTACAGCAAACTCCAGGATTTGGTTTCGGCGTCCGGCTCCAGTTCGAGAACCTTACGGAACAGGCGATCACCCGTCTCGGGGTCCTTCTGCAGCACAGCCACCCGCGCTAAACCATAATACGCTTTTGCGTGCCAGGATTGTTCGGTGGTCTGCTCCAGCAC
>Ga0070681_10000854_pt1 | contig 25602 bp, 23 predicted proteins | sample KBSC83BmetaG_FD_65650 | JGI IMG/M metagenome (GOLD analysis project Ga0070681, IMG submission 65650) | Corn rhizosphere microbial communities from Kellogg Biological Station, Michigan, USA - KBS C8-3B metaG | ecosystem: Host-associated > Plants > Roots > Rhizosphere | place: USA: Michigan...
GTGCGGGCTCAGCGCCACCGCTTTTTCCAGATATTGACGGGTCTTCGAAGCATGGAATCCGGCTACCATCCAATTGTCGGTTTCAGCGCGGCGGCCGTAGGTGCGGCCTAGCCAGAGCGCGTATTCGGCGTTGGTAGGGGCTAGTGCGAAGGCCTGTTCGAAAGCCTCGGTGGCCTGTTTCCACTCGCCGAGCATGAAGTGGTTCTTGCCGATCAAGCTGTGGGTGGCGGCGCTGGGGGCGGGATCGCTGGTCAGCACTTGCAAGGAGGCTTTGTAATCGGTGCGCTGGTATAGTTCTTTGGCATGGTCGAGGAGGTCCTGGGACGCGCTCGCCGTAATGCTCAGCAATAAAAGGGTGAAAAGCTGGTTCAATTTTCCATTGTATCGCCCGGTAACCCCCGTAACACCAACAGCGTCGAAATAAGCAATGATGACCAGGCGAAGCGCCGTCTTGATGGGGTTGGGACTTGGCGGGGCGGCGGCCCTGCGGGCGTGGGCCAGGGATTTCTGGATCGACAAAAAGGCGGCGGATTGGACAGACGACGAGATTCAGCAGATGCTGAACAAGTCGCCGTGGGCGAAGGACGCTTCGATCTTCGATAGCGCGGCGCATAAGGGATTGTCGACTGCGCCGCGGACGGGGGGCGCAAGCCGGCGCAACGGGGGGCGAACTGCCACTTCTGGAAATGCGGCTCCCTTGCCGGGGTATCCGGCGGCATGGAAGGCGATCGTTCGCTGGGAGTCTGCATTGCCGGTGTGGGAGGCAACGAAGGCGGCTAAGAACAAAGACGCGGAAGAGAACTACATCATTGCGGTGATTGGCGACATTCCAGGCGCGGGCGTGCCGTCGGACGACGATGAACCGGCGGAGCGGCAGCAGAAGATGGACGTTCTCAAGGAAAACACGCAACTGGAGCGGAAGGACGATCCGCTGGAGCTGCAGCGCGTGAAGATTGCGCCGAAAACGCCGCTATCGCCGGCGGGGACCCTGTTCTATTTTTCGCGGGTGCTGCCGATTATGCCGGAAGACAAGCAGGTTACTTTCGTCACCAAAGTCGGGCCGCTGGAAGTGAAGTGCAAATTCATGCTGCGGGACATGCTGTATCGCGGCAATCTGGAACTGTGACTCATACAGTGGTTAGTGGTAAGAGTGGTGGCTGGCGGTTAGCGACTCTGTTTCCGCGGTGTCGAAGACGGGTTGCAGCGCGGCGCGCAGGTGCTCGAGGCTCTGTTCCCAGAGTACGCGGCGCTGTTGGGACGTGCGTGCGGCGGAGTCCACAGTTCGTAGGGGTACAATGCGGACCAGCACGTCTTCGCTGACGGTATAGTCGGGAACAATCTGTTTCATTTCTTCGATGAGGGCGCCGAGATCACGGGCGGCGCAGGCCGCTCCCAGGGACGTCAGATGGTGAATCATCCAGGCGCGTGAAACCGGCGTGCCGGCGAAAACCTTGATCTTGGGGTGGTGGGTGAGTTTGACTTCTTCGTCGACGAGATTGAGTTCTTCGTGCAGTTTTTCACCGGGCCGGGTGCCGGTGAATTCGATCGCGATGTCTTCGTCCGGTTTCAACCCGGAGAGGAGAATCAGTTGGCGGGCCAGGTCGACGATAGAGACCGGGGCCCCCATGTCGAGCACAAATATTTCGCTGCCTTGGCCCATGGTGGAGGCTTGCAATACCAGCTCCACCGCTTCTGGAATGGTCATGAAGAAGCGGTGCATATCCGGATGCGTGACGGTGACCGGGCCGCCGGCGGCGATCTGATTCTTGAAGATGGGGATGACGCTGCCGTTGCTTCCGAGAACATTGCCGAAGCGGACCGATACATGGCGCGAGCCGGGGTCCTCGAAGGAGCGGACGATCAATTCGGAGATGCGCTTAGTGACACCCATGACGCTGGTGGGGTGGACGGCTTTGTCGGTGGACACCATGACCAGATCCTCGACGCCATATTCGCGGGCGACGGTGGCGATATTGAAGGTACCGACAACATTGTTTTCGACGGCTTCAAACACGTGGGTCTCCATCATGGGGACGTGCTTATAGGCGGCGGCGTGATAGACGATGTGGGGGCGATGGGTGGCGCAGATTTCACTCAAGCGCTGGCGGTTCTGAGCGCTGCCGATTTCGGCATGGAAGACCAAGTCCGGGTGGCTCTTGCGGATTTCGCACTCGATGTGGAAGAGCGCCGATTCCGCTATATCGAAGGCCACCAGCGCCGCCGGGCGGCAGGCCGCGATTTGACGGCAGAGCTCGGAACCAATGGAGCCGGCGGCGCCGGTGACCAGAGCGACGCGGTTTGCGAGCTTTCGCTCCATTTGGCCACGGTCCATTTGAATGGCACTACGGCCTAATAGGTCTTCGACCGCAACGTCGCGGATTTGCTTTCCTAAACCTTTACTTGAGATGATCTCGGAGATTGCCGGCATGGTGCGGAAGGCCATGCCCGACGCGCGGCACAGTTCCACAATGCGGCGCATCTGCGGTCCACGGGCGGAAGGGACGGCAATCAGCACTTCTTGGATATGGTGCTTGCGGACGATGGCAGCGAGATCGGGGCCGCCGCCTAACACCGGAATCCCGTGGATGATGCCGCCGCGTTTCGCCTGGTCGTCATCGACGAAGGCGCATATGTGATGGCCGAATGAAGAATTCTGACGCGATTCGCGCAATAACATGAGCCCGGCGGTGCCCGCGCCGAAGATCAGGGTGCGGGTTTGCTTACCGTCGATGCCAGGGGTACGGGTTTCCGCTAGTAAGCGGACCACAGTACCCGCACCCGCGGTAAACAGCATCACCAGGAAAAAGTCGAGAACGATGACGGAGCGCGGAAACGAATAGGGACAGGCGACGGCAACAAGGAAGGCGGCTGCCAGAGAACCCATGGTGTTGGACGCGATCAGACGGCGCAGGTCGGGCGTCGAGAAGTAACGCCACAAGCGCAGGTGTAACCCGAAACAGCGACTGATCGGCACCTTGACCAGGGCCCATGCGGGGACGGCCCAGAGGAGTGTCCACTTCATGGCGGTGGGCAGCACAAAATCAAAGCGCAGGAAAAACGCGGTGAGAAGAGCCAGCTCCACTAGCGCGAACTGGATCAATAGGGAGTCGGTCAGCGACCGGAGTTTTTTCATGTTGATTCGAGCGGAACAACTTCCTTATCGGGCTGAGGATCCCCCAGACACAACCAGGACATTTCTTAGGTTTTGCGCCTCAAACTGCCGACCACCGCGCCGATACCTGAGTCAGCTAGCCGCGATGAATCACCAGACTTCCTTACCGAAATTGTTGTTGTGGGGCGCGGGCGCCCACGGGCGGGTGATTCACGATCTGGCGTTGGCTTGCGGGTATCGTGACATTGCCTTCGTCGATGACAGTCCGGCGGCGGAGTCTGTGTGCGGCAGTCCGCTGCTGCGGCCGGACGATGCGCGCGTGCGGAAGTACACGCACTTCATCGTGGCGATGGGCGACAACCGGGTGCGCGCGCGCTGTTTTGAAGCTGGTCTGCGGCGCGGGCTGACGGCGGCGCTGTTGCTTCATCCCTCGGCTGTGGTCTCGTCTTCGGCCGTCATTGGATTCGGGACGATGGTTTTGCCCTTAGCGGCGGTAGGCGGGGGCGTGTCGATTGGGGAGAACTGTATCCTTAATACCGCATGCGTGGTCGAACACGATTCCCAGGTATGCGATCACGTGCATATCTCGCCCGGAGCGATCATCGGCGGGGAAGTGACGATGGAGACGTTTGCGCACGCGGGTATGGGAGCGCGGGTCCTATCGCGCTTGCGGATAGGCAGCGGGTCGGTGTTAGGGGCCGGTGCTGTAGTGACCAAAGATGTCGACGCCGCCTGGGTGGTCGCGGGAATTCCCGCCAAGCCGCTGCGCGAGGTTGTGCGGTCGTGAAGCGCATCCTGCTCTCGGTTCCGCATATGGGCGGCCGGGAGCAAGCCTATATCGAAGAAGCGTTCGCCTCCAATTGGCTGTCGACTGTGGGGCCGCACATTCAGGCTTTCGAGCAGCAATTCGAGGAAAGGTTCGGCGTCGCGGCCGTCGCTCTCTCGAGTGGCACGGCGGCCCTTCACTTGGGGCTGCGGGCGTTGGGCGTGGGGCCGGGCGACAGCGTGTTTTGCTCAGACCTGACATTCGTCGCTAGCGTAAACCCTATCCGCTATCTGGATGCGGTTCCGGTCTTGATCGACAGCGAGCGTTCCAGTTGGAATATGGACCCCGAGTTGCTTGCCATGGCGCTGCGGGACGCGGCTGGGCGCGGACGATTGCCGCGGGCGGTGATTGTAGTCCACCTCTTTGGCCAGTGCGCCGACATGGACCCGATTCGCCAGGTTTGCGCCGAGTATGGCGTGGCGATTCTGGAAGACGCCGCAGAGGCGCTGGGGGCGCTCTATAAAGGACAGCCCGCGGGCACGCTCGGCGACATGGGCGTGTTTTCCTTCAACGGAAATAAGATCATTACCACTAGCGGCGGCGGCATGCTGCTGTCGCGCGATCGGGCGCTCGCTGAAAAGGTACGTTTTTGGGCTAGCCAGGCGCGCGATTTGGGCGTCGCCTACGAGCATTCCGAGATCGGCTACAACTACCGTATCAGCAACGTCCTCGCAGGCATGGGACGGGGCCAGTTCGAGGTGCTCGATCTGCGCGTCGAGCAACGGCGGGCGGTGGCGCACCGTTACCGCGAGGCTTTCGCCGATCTTCCGGGGATTTCGCCGATGCCCGCAGCATCCGACGGTCTTCCTACGCATTGGCTGAGCTGTTTTGTGATCGATGAAGATCACTTTGGCTGCTCCAGAGACGAATTGATGGCGCATCTGGATGAAGCCGCGATCGAATCCAGACCTGTTTGGAAGCCCATGCACATGCAGGCGCTCTATGCTTCCGCCGAGCGCTACGGGGGGCGCGTCGCCGAGGACTTGTTCCGCCACGGCATTTGTCTTCCGAGTTCGAGCAGTCTGACGCACGAGGAGCAGAATCGCGTCACTGGGGAAGTCCGCCGTCTTGCGGGGGCCGTCCGCGAATTCGAGTTTGCCACGCTATGAAGGGTTCTCTGCTTGCGCGGCTCATGACGGGTTCGCTCTGGAACGGGCTGGCGCTGGCGCTCAACCAGGGTGGAACCTTGCTCGGGAGCATCATGATCGCGCGCATGCTCGGTCAAGCTGCCTTCGGTGAATATGCGATCGTGCTGGCAACGCTGATGTCGGTGGCAGTGCTGGCGCAGATCGGGCTGGCTTTTGCAGCCACCAAGTATATTTCCGAATTCCGAACGGCCGACCCGGCGCGGACAGGACGTATCGTGGGTCTGTGCTCGGTTTTAGGCCCAGCGCTGGCCGCAGTGGGCGCGGTGGGAGTGGCAGCGGCGGCGCCCTTCGTGGCGGGACCGATGTTGGGGTCCGTGAAGCTGGCGCTTCCCCTAGCGCTGGGTGGGATCTTCATCTTCTTTTATGCAAGCAATAGTTATCAGGTAGGGGCGCTCACGGGGCTCGAGCGCTATCGTGCGCTGGTGCTCCCGGCGGCAGTTTGCACGCTGCTCACGATCACTTGCATCACCGCAGGGGCGAAGTTGGCGGGAGTCAGCGGAGCGATCGCGGGACTTTCCGCGGCGAGCGCTGTCCGCTGGTATCTCCACCAGTGCGCGCTCCAAGCCGAATGTCTAAAAGCTGGAATCGCGATTTCTTCCGCAGGCATTTGGCGCGAACTGCCGCTGCTCTATAATTTTGCGATTCCAGCGGCGCTGTCGGGCTATCTGATAGTCCCGGGATTGTGGATCACGAATGCCTGGCTGGTGCGGGAACCGCATGGGTATGCCCAGATAGCGCACTATACCGCCGCGCAGACTCTCCGGCTAGTAGTGATGTTCGCGCCCATGCTGATAAACGCCGTGGGATTGGCGATTCTCAACAATACGCGTAGCGGCGATGCGGCGGGATCTTATGCCTCCGTACACCGCTTGAACCGGATCGCCTTGACCGGCAGCACGGCCTTGGCCGCGTTGTTGATGGCTCTCTGCGCGCGCCCGTTGCTGCGCATTTTTGGAAATGATTTCGCCGGCGCTGGGAATACCATTCTGTGGCTGCTGCTGGCTTCGGCCGTGGTCGAGAGTCTGTTCATGGGTTATTTCCAGATCGTGCAATCCGCGGGACGGATGTGGCTGGGTCTAGCGGCCGTTGCGGTTCCCTGGCAGGCGGCCTTCGTCATATCCGCTTACTTTCTGATTCCGCGATACGGGGCTGCGGGTCTGGCGGCGGCGAATCTCGCGGGCCTTTGTGCCGCACTGTTGGCGACGTCGCTCGCGGTAGCGTCGATCGGCACGGCGCCGGAGCAGCGAAACAATTATGGATTGGTGGAGGCAAACGGTATGTCATTCCTGAGCAGTTTCACGGAAGTGTTCCGTCTGGCGCGCTGGGTGCGCACACAATATTATGTCCGCAAGGATCCTGTGGCCTACGCCCGCTCCCTGGGAGTGACTATCGGCGAGGGCAGTCATCTTTACGGAGGCGATACCGGCACCTTCGGCTCCGAACCCTATCTGGTTACCATTGGCAAGAACTGCCACATCGGGCATGAGGTCCGTTTCATCACGCACGACGGGATGGCGATTGTGCTGCGAGCGCACTATCCGGATATCGATCTGGTGGCGCGCATTAAAGTGGGCGACAACGTGGCGATCGGCATGCGGTCGATCATTCTGCCGGATGTGCGGATCGGCAGCAACTGTATTATCGGCTGCGCTTCCGTCGTCAACCGCGACGTTCCCGATAACAGTATCGTGGCGGGGGTTCCGGCACGCGTCATCGGCAGCCTGGAAGACTACGAACGCAAAGTAGTGGGCCGGTCGATCCATACCGGGACTCTGCACGGGCGGGAAAAAGAACAGCGTATCCGCGAGATCTTTGCCGTCGGGCAACCGGGAGGGCGTTAAGCGTTGGCTACTCTTCCCATAACAGGGTTCGACGGCTCCAGGATCGCCCGGCGCGCCACCGTTGAAAACTATCTGCTGGTGCATATTGCCGCCACCACGGTGGTGGTGGTGGCCTCGGCCTCTTTAGCGGCGGGGCTGACTCCTTCGGTCGGCGCGGCAAGCGTCCTGTTTACCTTGTGCATCGCGTGGATCCTCTATTCCTGGGCGCGGCTAGTGGGTTCGATCGTCAGTCCTTATTGGATATTCGTGGTGGTGGCCGCCATGTTCAACGGCGGGTACGCGTTGCTCGAGGTATTCGGATGGAACCCCAACGGTGTGCTGGATTCGCGCTTTTCGGTGGTCACCACTTCGAGCACCATCCTCTACGCCACGCTGTCGATGATGCTTTTGCACTGCGGAGCGCTGTGGCGGAGGATGCGCGAGCGCGAGGGGGTTCGCGAGGCGCCCTCGGAGGACTTGGAGAAAGCGGCGGTCTGGCTGGGATTGCTGCTGGTTCTCATCTCGGCGGGACCTATGTATCTACAACTGCGCGACGACTTCGGGGACGTTTTAACGGTCGGCTACATGGGCTTGTATCAACGCGAAATGAAAACCAGTCTGGACGCCTGGCAGACGCTGCTGGGGCAATTCATGCTGCCGGGGGCTTTTCTTCTGGCGGCAGGGTCCAAGCAATATCGCGGCATACAGCGGCTCTCGCTGATCCTGGCTTTGATCTACGCGCTGTCCTATCTGTTTATGGGATATCGCAGCGCGGCGGGCGCGGCGATTGCGGCTTACGGCTGGATCTGGCACACGCGCATTCGAAAATTACCGCTCTATCCCAGCCTCGCCGCCGGGGTCCTGGTGGTGTTCGTGGTGTTTCCCATGATCCGCCTGCACCGCCTCACTATGGGCGAAGACCGTTTGAGCTGGAATAGTTTCGTCGGCACCCTCGATAACTATGACAATCCTGCCTCGGCCAGTTTGAGTGAAATGGGGGGCACCATGGCCACGCTCGCCTACACCATGGATCTGGTTCCCAACGACCGCGATTTCGAGTACGGCAAGTCTTATGCCTTCGCCGCACTCACGATTCTGCCCAATGTTTTCGGAACGGCGCGGCACCCTTCGGTCGAGCGCGGGACGGCGTCGGACTGGCTGGTACGCACGGTGAGTTACAACACGGCGGCATCAGGGGGAGGCTTGGGGTATTCCTTTATCGCCGAGTCGTATTTGGATTTCGGCTGGATGGGTCCGCCACTGGTCATGATCCTGCTGGGGTTCGGCTTCGCGGCAGCGGAGTGTTTCGCCGCCCGTAGCGCTTCGCCCGCGGCGACGTCGCTCATGGGAGTGGTGTTGTTCTTTGGCTTAATTTACGCTCGCTCGGAATCGACCGATATCGTACGTCCGATCGTCTGGTGCGGATTGATGCCGCTGGCGGTTCTGGCGTTATTCGTGGCGCAGAAAAAGTTGTGGCGGAGGCCGGCGATTGCTCTGCGTTCGCGCCGTCCCGAAGACGCCTTTGCCGAGTCCGATTGACGCGCCATGAAAATTTACCAGCTCGTTCCCGACGCCGTCAAGGATTACATCAGGATCGTGCTGGCGCGGCGGCGCTATCCGGCGTGTAACATCGGTACACCTCATATTTCACCCAGCGTGGTGCTAGGGGACGGCTGCTCGCTATCGCGAGGGGTGGAACTCGGGCCGGATGTGAGGATAGGCGATCGGACTTACATCAACTCGGGAACCATCATCGCTTCCGGGCGCGTGGGGCGCTTCTGCTCCATTGGTTCCAACTGCCAGATCGGCATGGCCGACCACCCGCTGGAATTTCTCTCGACTTCGCCGTTGCTGTATGGTCCCCGCAATGTCTTCGGGGACGGCTCGCATTGGGAGCACTATGGGGAAGCTCCGGAAGTAGGCTCCGATGTGTGGATTGGCGCGCAGGTGTTCATCCGGCAAGGCGTGACGGTGGGTCATGGGGCCGTGCTCGGGGCGGGTGCGGTGGTGGTCAAGGACATCCCGCCATACGCGATCGCGGCCGGCGTGCCCGCCCGCGTGCTGCGCTATCGTTTTTCTCCGGCCACGGTCGAGCGGTTGCTGGATAGCCATTGGTGGGAGATGCCAGTTTCCGCGTTGCAGGCCTTGCGCGCGGACTTTCTCACACCTGTCGAAGCGGCGGCCGTCCATGCGTAAGCCAATTCGCGTTTTACACATCGTGGGAGCAATGAATCAGGGCGGCGTCGAAAGCTGGTTGATGGCGCTGCTGCGTCACGCCGACCGCAGCGAGATCGCGATGGACTTTATGGTGCACACGTCCCGGCCCGCCGCTTACGATTCTGAAATTACCGCGCGGGGCGGTTGCCTGCTTCCCTGCCCTTCGGTGCATCGTCCTGGCTATATCCGTGAATTCAACGAGGCACTTCGTAGCCGTGAACCTTACGATGTCCTGCATAGTCACGTACACTGGTTCAGCGGGGTGACGACCACGCTGGCGCGGCGCCGGGGAATCCGGCTGCGTATCGCCCACAGTCATTCGAATAGCAGTCTCGCGGAAGCTAGCGCCGGTCCGTTACGGGGGGCATACCGCGCAGTGTACCGGAGTGTCATGCGGCGCGGGATGCTGTCCTCGGCTACCCATCTTCTGGCCGCCAGCGGCTCGGCGGCCTGTGCGTTATTCGGAGCGAACTGGCAGGAGGTCCCACGCGCGCGTGTGCTGTATTGCGGCGTGGACTTCGCACCCTTCGCCCCCGTCGATGCCGCGCGCGATCGCGCATCCGCGCGGCGGGAATTTGGCATCGCCAGCGAAGAGATTGTGCTGGGACATGTGGGCAACTTGCATGGTCCCAAGAATCATCGCTTTCTTGCGGCGATCGCGGCGTGCGCCGGGCAACGGCAGTCCGGCGTACGAGTCCTTTGTGCCGGCGGTGGACCTTTGCGGGAAGAGATACAGACCTTTTTCAAAAATGCTGGGGTTCGCGCTATTTTCACGGGACCGCGTAGCGACATCCCGCGGTTGCTGCGGGCCATGGACGTCTTTGTTTTCCCATCGCTGTATGAAGGGTTACCGCTGGCGGTGGTCGAAGCGCAAGCGACGGGTCTGCCCTGTGTGGTCTCGGAGGAAGTCACGCGCGAGGTGGATGTCGTCTCCGGTTTAATTCGCTGGCTGCCCTTGTCGGCCGGCGCGGACACTTGGGCGGACGCGGTGCTGGAGGCTGCCGGCCAACCGGCCCAATCTGTGGGCGGGCTGCGCGCGATGCGCCGCAGTCCCTTCAGCGTCGAGACCTCGTTCGAGCACATGCGCTCTATTTACCACTCCTGACATGCGGCTTTCTCTGATCACGGAACATCGCTTCGAACGAACGCCGGATGGGAGGGTGTGGACCACGACCGCGAATGCCTACTCCTTCTGGGCCCGTTATCTGGCGGTGTTTGACGAGGTCAACGTGACGGCGCGCTTGTGCGAGGTGGCGCAGGCCGGCCATATCGCCATTCGCGCCGATGGACCCGGCGTCGGGTTTTCCGCGGTGCCCTACTATATAGGGCCCTATCAATATGCCAGCCGCTGGCTGGCCATCCGGCGGGCTCTGCGCCAAGCAGTCAGGCAGGATGATGCGGTGCTCATGCGGGTGCCGTCTTTCCTGGCAAATTGTATTGAACCCACTCTGCGCAAGCGGCGTCAACCGTACGGCCTGGAGGTGGTGGGCGATCCTTACGACGGACTCGCTCCGGGCGCCATCCGCCACTGGCTGCGCCCGCTATTGCGCTTCCGTTTACCGCGTCAATTGCGCGGACAGTGCGACCGCGCGGCCGGAGTCGCCTACGTTACCGAACGGGCGCTGCAGCAGCGCTATCCCACGCGCGGCGTCACCACTGGAGTTTCCGACGCTACCATTCCCGCCACCACAATCGGCAACACTCGTCGCGTCTTCACCACCCATTACTCCAGCCTTTCACTGGCTCCCGATCCCTTTCCGGTTCCGCGAAATGTTGCCGCTGGGAAGACGGTGAGCCTGATCTGCGTAGGCAGCCTCGAACAATACTATAAAGGGCACGACGTGCTGCTGCGCGCCGTGGACAAATGTGTGGCGGGAGGTATCGATTTACGACTGACCATTGTGGGAGACGGCCGCATTCGCCCGCGGCTGGAGGCGCTGGCCTTTAGCCTCGGGCTCACGGACCGCTGTCAGTTCTTGGGACAACTGGTCCACGGGCCGGCGATTCTGGCGGCGTTGGACAAAGCGGACCTATTTGTCCTGCCGTCGCGCACCGAAGGACTACCCCGGGCTTTAGTTGAGGCCATGGCGCGAGGCTTGCCTTGCATCTCGACCAAGGTGGGCGGCATTCCGGAGCTTCTGCCTGCGGAGGACCTGGTGGCTCCTGGCAATGTGACGGCACTGGCTGCCAAGATCCGTGAGGTGGCTCGGTCGGCCGCGCGGCGGGAGCAGATGTCACAGAGGAACCTGGGGGTGGCGCGGCGCTACGCGGAGGACGTTCTGCAGCCCCGCCGTGCGCAATTCTACCGCCACATTCAGGCCATGACTTTGAGCAATCACCAAGCAGCGGCAGCAGGAGAACCTTTCTGAATCCTCAAGACAAAGCAGGGGTGGAGCATTGGGACGACAACTGGGCGTGCCCGCCCCGCATGCGGCTGCCGCGGGCCTACTCTTCGAGCATCCGCGACAAGATGAGCTTGCTGCGCGGCGTGGTCCGGCCCGGCATGAAGTTTCTGGAGATTGGTTGCGCCCCGGGGAAGATGCTTTCCTGGGTGGCGGCGGTGCTGGGCGCCGAGGTCTCGGGGCTGGATTACTCAGGGCCGGGCGTCGTGGTGGCACGAAAGCTCTTCCGCGAACTTGGTCTGGAGGCCGACATCCGCAACGAGGATGTTTTCTCGACTACTTTCGCGGAAGGCTCATTCGACGTGGTCTATAGCGCTGGAGTCATCGAACACTTCGAGGATCCGTCGCAGATTGTCCGCATCCACGCGGAACTTCTCAAGCCGGGCGGCGTAGCTCTGATCACGGTGCCGAACCTGCGGGGCTTCTACGGACGCTGGGCGTCCCCGGAGACGCTGGCCATTCACAATCTGGACATCATGACGCCGGAGGCCCTGCGCCAGCTGGCTCCGCGGGATCTGAGCGGATCGGTGGAGTCGTTTCGCCATGGCCGCTTTACTTTGGCGATGGGAGTGATCGACCACCGATGGGGACGGCTGGCGAACGTCTTTAGAATCGGCAGCGACTTACTGGGGCTCGCGCAACCTTTTCACGTGGACGCGCTCTGCCCCACGATTGTTCTGAAATTCGGGCGAACATCCTAATGCGAGTTCTGCATATTTCAAAAACCAGCGAAGGAGGCCGTTGGGCGGCGCTGCAGGTTCGCGAGCTGGTTCGCTCGGGCGTCCAGGTGGAGGTGGCACTGCCTGCGCTCGCAGGTGGTGCGATGGATTTATGGAACTCAACCGGCGCGCGACTGCACGCCGTCGATCTTACGTTTCCAGTGAGCCGGCCGTGGCTGGCGGGCGCGGCAGTGCGACGCGCGCGAAGACTTGTGGATCATATCCAGCCGGATCTGATTCATTCCCATTTCGTTTCGACGACGCTGACGCTGCGGGCTGCTTTGGGACCGAACGCTCGCGTGCCACGTTTGTTTCAGGTGCCAGGTCCACTGCACCTGGAGCATTGGCTCTATCGCACAGGGGAGCTGGCTACGGCGGGCGCCGCCGATTACTGGATCGCGAGCAGCCGCTGCACGCGGAGTCTGTATCTTCGCGCCGGCATCCGGCCCGGGCGCGTGTTCTTAAGCTATTACCCAATGGAGACGCTTCTTGCTGCGGAAGCGGACACCGGGCTGCGGGCGCGTTGGGGAATCCCGCGCGATGCTCTGGTGGTCGGCAATATCAACATGTTCTACAAACCGAAGCGCCACCTAGGCCAGTCGATCGGGCTCAAAGCGCACGAACATGTCCTCGAGGCGATGCGGATAGTCATGGCCGCGCGCGCGAATGTATACGGGGTCTTGGCGGGGGGGCCCTGGGGGAATGCGCAGAAGTATTTCGAGGGGCTGCGCGCGCGGGCGGATGAAATTGCTCCCGGGCGCATCCTGCTTCCGGGACCGATCGCGTACGGAAAGGTTTTAGCGGCATGGCAGGAGTTCGCTTGCGCGGTACATGTCCCACTGTCTGAAAACTGCGGAGGCGTAGTGGAGCCCTTGCTGGCCGGTGTTCCGGTGATTGCCGGGCGGGTGGGCGGTCTCCCCGAGGTGGTGATTGACGGCGTCACAGGGATCACCGTGCCCATTCGCAATCCACGCGCGCTGGCTGCCGCCATTCTCGAAGTACTCGACCGTCGCGCTGCGCATCGGGCCATGGCTCAACGGGGCGGCCAGCTGGTATCGCAAATGTTTTCGCCGCGACGGACGGCGGCCGAAATCAAAAGGATCTATCAACATGTGCTGGGACTTCGCAGCGAGCCGCCGGAGGAGTTCGATTCCACAACAGTTCTGGCGCAAGCCTATGCAGCGGGGGATTAAACGGGTCGGCGATGTGGCGGCCGCAGGGGTCCTGCTGGTGATTCTACTGCCGCTGCTGGTGGCGATCGCAGCCGCAATCTATCTCACCAGGGGAGGCCCGGTGTTGTTCCGGCAAACGCGCTCGGGGCGTCACGGCGTGCCCTTCACTCTGGTCAAGTTTAGAACCATGCGGGATGCCTTCGCTGCCGATGCCGGGAGGCTGACGCCCTTGGGCCGTTGCCTGCGATCGAGTAGTCTCGATGAACTCCCCCAGTTATGGAACGTGCTCACCGGAGAAATGAGTTTGGTGGGTCCGCGCCCGCTGCTCTTAAAATATCTGCCGCTCTACAACCAATTTCAGCGGCGGCGTCTGGAGACGACGCCGGGGATTACCGGCTGGGCGCAGATTCACGGGCGCAACGCGGTCGACTGGGAGCCGCGCTTTCGCCTGGATGTCTGGTATGTCGACCACTGGTCGCTGGGATTGGATTTTCGCATTCTGGGACGCACTCTTCTGAGCGTGTTGGGCCGCCAGGGGATCACGGCCGCCGGGCACACCAGCATGCCGGAGTTCCAGGGGAGCGCGCCGGAAAATCCCTAATGGCTGTAAGGTAATCGCCGCAATTTTTTGCAGTCGACGATTCATAGAATCACCTTACCTTGCCGATTCGCATTAGTAGCCAGAAAGATCTAAGGGAGCTGAAAAAAGATGCGCATCGTTCTACTGTTGGCTTTCATTTCGTTGTTCGCCGCCGCGCAGACCAACGCGAGTCAAACGGTGGGACCGGCCGCGGCGAATTTACCGTTTCAGGAAATTGGAGCCAACGACCTAATCGCCATTTCGGTATACGACGCGCCCGAATTCGCACGCACCATTCGGGTGGGGGCAAACGGCGACATCCTATTGCCAATGATACGACGGAAGATTCGCGCCGAGGGCTTGATGCCCGACGTCCTCGAAGCCAACATCGCCGAGGTGCTAGAAACCGAGCACATTCTGGTTGACCCTCTGGTGACTGTCACCATCGTCGAGTACAACAGCCGGCCGATCACGGTGATCGGCGCGGTGCACAAACCGGTGACGTTCCAGGCCTCGGGGCCTTTGACGTTGATTGATGCGATTACCCGCGCCGAGGGGCTCACGGCCGACGCCGGTTCCGAGATTCTGATCACGCGGACGCGACCGGACGGGAACGGGCTGCCAGTGACCAAGATCGAGAGAATTCCGGTGAAGGGCCTGATCGATCAAGCGGATTTGGAATTGAACCCGCCTTTATATGGAGGCGAGCAGGTGCGTGTCCCCGAAATGGGTAAGGTGTTCGTTCTAGGGAACGTGCACAAGCCGGGAGCCTTTCACGTAGAGGACGCCTCCGGCACCAGCGTGCTGAAGCTGCTCGCGCTCACCGAGGGTCTGAAGCCCTATACCGGACCTCTGGCCTTCATCTACCGCCGGGTGCCTGGTTCGCCGGCGCTGACCGAAGTTCCCATTGAGTTGGGACGCATTATGGACCGCAAGGCGCCCGACTTGCCGCTGGCGGCCAACGATATTCTCTACATTCCCGAGAGCAAGGGCAAGAAGCTGGCGGCGACGGTCTTAGAGCGCCTGTCGGGATTTGGATCCAGCACCGCGACCGGGCTGATCGTATGGCGCTAGGAGCCAAGAACAAAACATGAATAAACCAGTCGTTCGCAGCACCATTCAGAGCAGAAATACCCGCTCGATGGTGTCCGTTCCCGATCCGCCGGCCTTCGACATCGAATCCGAGGCATCGTCAGTTTCGATATCGCATTATGCCTGGCTTCTACGGCAGGAATGGTGGAAGATCGCTCTGTTCGTCGCGGCCATGACGGCAGCGGCGTTCCTGGTCTCAAAGAGGATCACGCCGATTTACGAATCAACAGTTACGGTTGACATTGACCGGCAGACGCCGTCGGGCGTGGTGGGGCAGGACGCCAATCGCGCCATTACTAACGATACCGAGCAGTTTCTGGCCACGCAGATCCGCTTGGTGCAAGCAGACACGGTGGTGCGGCCGGTGGCTGAAAAGTACAATTTGCTGGAACGCGAAGGCCAGCGCGTTGCCGGCAGCGGATCCCCAGAGAGCGATAAGGAGCCGGTCACGCTGTTGAACTTGAAGGTCACTCGTCCCGTAAACACCTTTCTGCTGCAGGTCAGCTATCAGTCGCCTGACCGGCAGTTGGCGGCCGATGTGGCAAACGCAGTGGCGCAATCCTATCTCACGCACAGCTACGACCTGCGCTTCCGTTCCGCGTCCAGTCTCACGATGTTCATGGAGAAGCAGATCGGCGAGCTGCGTGCGTCGATGGAAAACTCCGGCGCCGCGCTCCTCAAGTATGAGCGCGAGCTCAACGTGATCAGTCCCGAAGAGAAGACCAATATTATGGTGGCCCGTCTGATGCAGTTGAACACGGAATTTACCACCGCGCAGGCCGAACGCGTCAAGAAAGAGGCCACCGATCAATCGGTGGGCAGCGGGTCATGGCAGGCCATTGAGGCGTCGCAACCAGGAGAAGTTCTACGCAGCCTCACACAGCGCATTAACGAGGTATCGGAAAAGTTCAGCGAGGTGCGCTCCCACTATGGCACAGCCCACCCTGACTACAAGAAAAATGAGGCGCAGCTTGCCGAGTTGCAGCGCTTGTATAACGAAACCCGGCAAAATATCGTGGAGCGGGCGCACATCGAGTATCTGGTGGCGCTCAGCCGGGAGACCATTCTCAAGAACTCCGTCCAGGAAGCCAAGACCGAGTTCGATACCCTGAACGCGCATTCCTTTGAGTACCAGGCCCTCAAGCGCGGGGCGGATGGAGATAAAACGCTCTACGAAGAGCTGTTGCGCAAGATCCGGGAAGCGAGCATCAACGCTACTTTTCAGAACGATTCCATTCGGATCGCCAATGAGGCGCGTCCGGCGCACAGTGCCGTATTTCCCCGTACCAAAATCAATGTGCTACTGGCATTTTTGTTCTCGACGCTACTGGCGGTGGGTACGGTGCTGGTGAGAGACAGCCTAGACAACACCATTCGCGATCCTGAAAAGGTGGCGCGCGCGCTGAACACGCAAGTGCTCGGCAGCTTGCCCATGGTGAAGAACTGGCAGGAGCGTTTGGGGCTCGCGGACAACCGTAATGGTGCGGCCCTGATATCGCTCGGTGGGGCCATCGGCTCCTCTTCCAATAATTACAACGAAGCCATCCGCACGGTGCGCAATTCCATTCTCCTGAGCGAACACGATCCGCGGATCCGTTCTTTGTTGCTGACTAGTGCGGCGCCGGGCGAGGGAAAGTCGACCATTGCGGCACACTTGGCGATTACGCACGCACTGCAAGGGGCGCGCACTCTATTGATCGATGGCGATCTGCGCCGTCCGCGGCTGCACCGACGCTTTGGAATTCCGGGCGCGGTGGGCCTATCGAGCGTCTTGCGAGATGAGAAGTCCTGGCGTGAGGCTTTGTCCACCGCCGTGGGCATCCCGGATCTGGACGTACTGGCGGCTGGCCCTCCGCTGCGCCGTGCCGCCGATCTCATTGGTCCGCGGCTGGCGCAGATCGTGGAGGAAGCGGTATTGGAATATGACCTGGTGATTGTCGATGGGCCACCCATTCTGGGTTTCGCCGAGCCTCTGCAAATGGCCACCATCGTCGACGGCGTGGTAGTGGTGGCGCATGCGGGGCAAACCAGCCGGAAATCGGTGGCTAGCGTTCTCAATACTCTCGCCTGGCTTAGGGTGCACGTAACCGGACTGGTGTTGAACCAGGTACACCACGAAATGAATGAAAGCTACGGGTATTACAAACGCCACGGGAAATATTACGACGCCACAGTCGACGCTTGATCGCGTTCGCGACGGGGTCTTTATGCGCATTCGCTACGCTGACGATCTGGTTGGAAGTCTCCTATGCGGAAAGATGCTTCGAGGCAGCGATCTTACTCCTGGCGGCGGTTGCCGGGTGGCGTGGCACCGGAGTAGTGGCGGGGGCGTTGACAGTGGTGGCGCTGTGGGGACCGTTTCAATTGATTACGGGAGCGAGCGTCGTCCCTTACGAAACTTCCTATGCCTCGTTGCGCTGGGCCGCGCTCCTGGCAACTTTCTTGCTGGTTTATGGTGCTCTCGATGATCAGAAGTTACGCCTGCAGGCACGGACTTGGTTGGCGGCTTTCGGCGGGCTCTTTACTATTTTTGCCACCGCGCAAGCCTATACTTCGCACGGGTCCTACTTCTGGCTGTTTCCCAGCGACCAGCCGGAAGTGTTCGGTCCGTTCCAAAACCAAAACAACTATGCGGCGTTCATGGAGCTGACGCTGCCCTTGACTCTGTGGGAAGCATTGAAGCCAGGTCGCTACCGGATCTTGTGGCTGACCCTGGCCGCAGTGATGGCGGCGTCCGTGGTTGCTTCCGGGTCGCGTGCGGGATCGGCTTTGATCGCGCTAGAGATTCCCGCCGTGCTGCTGGTGGCTTATCGCTCAAAACACTTCACGCGAGGCCAAGTGGCGGGCGCCGCAGCCCAGATGGCTCTCGTTGCCGCACTGTGTATTTCGGCTACTGGTTGGGAAACGCTCGAACACCGGCTACGCGCGGCGAATCCTTTCTTATATCGCGGTGAAATGTTGCACTCGGCAATTGCCATGGCGAAGGACCGGCCCTGGACGGGATTCGGGCTCGGGACTTTTCCAGCGGTCTATCCGGCATATGCGGATTTCGACAACGGCTACACGGTCAATCATGCGCACAACGATTGGGCGGAATGGGCTGCGGAAGGAGGGTTGCCCTTCGTATTGCTCCTGGCGGCCATCGCGGCCGCGAGCTCCCTTGCGGCGATTCGTTCGGGATGGGGCCTCGGTTTGGTTGCGATTTATGTGCATGGGTTTGTCGATTTCCCCATGCAGCGCACGGGCGTGGTGATTTGGGTGAGCGTGCTGGGAGCTATGCTAGCGGTGCAGCACCGGCACCATCGCGACCGACGAGAACACCACGCTCCCGGCGATGCGGCTGGTGCCCAAGGCTCGCTTATATCCCAGATTCAGTTCGCCGAGTGAAGTGTGGGGAGGAGTTTCGAAACGCAAGATGGAAACTGGCATAGCGATTTCCGATTCTGCCAGGGCAGTTCCAGTGGAGGCATCCAGAATCTTCAAACGCAATCCCGAGCCAGCCGGTATGTCAGCGGACTGAGCTTTGATCGTGAGTTCATAGGTCGTAGACGGGCGCAGCGGTAGCCATTGCAGCAAGAAGCCCGTCTGTTCTTTTTGGTGGCCGTCCAAGCGAATGCCTAGACCCTGGTAAGACTCGACGCGCACACCTGGGCGGGATAACAGACGCCAGTCAAAACCCTGCGATATCGGGGGGGAACGGAAGGTTCCATTGGTGACCACCGAGCCAGCATTCAAATCCAAATCCTCAAACGGCAGCCAGGCCTTCTCAATCAAGGCATTCCAAATCCGCAGCGCTCCAGCGGAGTCGTGCGCCTTTTCGATGAGCAGGTCACAGAAGCGGAGCAGACCCGGGACGTCCTCCTTGACGGCCAGGGACACCCAGCGTGCAGCTGCCGCCTGCGCCGCGGGGTAGCGTTCGGTACGACCGAGATAGCCCACATAGTCGGCCAGCAGGTTGCGGTCGGATGGGATCGCACGGTCGAGGATGGTTTGCGAATCCGCGGTGGCCCGCCAGCAGAGTTGGAATAGGCCGGTGCGATCTCCATAGCTCATGTCGGCGGCGGCGCGAATCCATTTCCAGAATTCGTCCTGGTTGCCGCGGCGAAAGTAAAAATTCGCCAGTGTCCAGCGCGGCTCGAAGGTCCGGTCGAGGCGGACCGCTTCGCGTAACGCTGCCTCGGCTTTCGCGGCATCACCCGCGGCTTCCGCACGGAGCCCGAGTTCGATCCACGCCGGCGACAAATATGGATTTAACTTTAGGGCACGGTCCAGGCGGTTGAGGCGTGCCTGGTAGTCGGCCCGCAAAGGCGCGAGGGCCGCGGCGCGCTCGATGGTACCTGGCCGCCCGCTGCGGAAGAGGTATTCCGCGTACGCGATACGGAGGGAGTAATACGCACCTCCGATGCAGGCGAGCGCGATCACCGTGGAAGAAACCCGGCGCAGGTGCCCTTGCGGCGCACGCCGGTTTTTTTCTTGCACTTTCAACTCAGTCTCTCAGGACCTCAACCGATAAAGCAAACTAGGCGCGCCCCAGACGACTGGCTGCGACCACGGAGGTTAGTGGATGCTTCGATTTCAGAAACTATATAGAGTGATTGCGATTGGCTTCGCGGTCAGTCTTCCGCTTGTGGCGGCTGTCTCGCCGGTGATTGGTTTTATCACCGCGACGGGGCCAGTCCAATTAGACGCTTCACCGGTGGCCCGGCACGGGACGCTGTTTGAGGGATCCACCGTTGAAACATACACGGCCGGATCGCAGGTTGAAATCCCCAAGGAAATGAAAGCCTCATTGGGTGCGGCGTCGCGAGCGAAGATATTCCGCGACCATATGATTCTCGAGAAGGGTGACAGTCAGTGGTCGGGATCTTCGCGTTATTGGGTGCAGGCCAGGGGATTGCGCATTGGGTCCACGAATTCCGCCGCGGTTGCGACCGTTTCTTTGCGCGGTGACAAGCAAGTTTTCGTGATGGCGGCGGGCGGGCCGGTGCGTATCGCCAACGCCCAAGGGCTCGCCATCGCCTGGGTCAAGGAAGGAAGAACATTGCAGCTGGAGCCTCCCACCCCAGGGGCCGCGATCACCACTTCGACACTGACCGGTTGCTTGCAAGAAAACGCGGGGCATTTTTTCCTGCTCGATCAAACCACGGCTGTGAAAGTGGAAGTTCGCGGCCCTGGATTCGGACAAGAGGTGGGGAACCAGGTGACGATCACCGGGGTACGCGATGCGTCCGGGAGGCCGGCGGCCGATGCCAGCCAGTTGATTGACGCGACCGGCGTAACGCGAATTTCCACGCATTGCGTGGTTGCCGCTGGCAATACCGCTCCGGCGGGCACTAGGGCGAAAACGGGCGGCTTCACCAAAACCAAGGCGATCATCGCCGGCGTGGCAGTTGTCGGCGGCGCCGCCATCGTCCTGGGAGTCGTGGCATCGGACTCGAAGTCCAACATCAGTCAGTAAATCACAGGCCTATAAACCAAGGCTGGCGCCCACGTTAGTGCAGCGCCAGCTTCTGCACCCGCAGATTGCCGATCTCGCCGACGTACAGCGTGTTTTCGCTGCGGCAATCGATGGCGTTCACGGTCCCGAATTCTTTCGGCAACTTCCCTGCCCTGCCGAATTTGCCAGTCATGGTTCCGTCCAGGCGCATCTTGAAAATTTCACCGTCGCGGTCAATGTCGTTGGGCGGGTTGGAATTCGAGACGTAAAGGACCGGGTTCGCTCCCTTGGTCATGCAGAGCGCCTGCGCATTGCCGACACTCGTAAAGGCTGTCTTGAAGGTGCCGTCGTTGTCGAAAACTTGCACGCGCTTGTTTCCGCCGTCGGCGGCATAGACATTGCCTTGCGCGTCTACCGCGACGCTCCGCACATTAGCGAACTGGCCCGGCGCGCTTCCCTTCTTGCCCCAGGACTTCACGAACTTGCCGTCCTTATCGAACTTGGCGACGCGGGCGTTGCCCAGGCCGTCGGCGACGAAAATGTTCCCGGCCGCGTCCCAGGCGACGTCAGTGGGACGGTCAAACAGGTCGGTCGGCTGGCCGGCGCCGTCGCCTGCGGCCGGCGGACGCGCTGGGACGGTAACGGATTCCGCTTTGCGGCCGAGCAACATGGTGAGGCGGCCTTGCGGATCGAATTTGATCACCATGTTCGTCATTTGATCCACCACCCATATGTTGTCGTTGGGATCGATGCGGACCTGGGAGGCGAACATGAATCCATAGGAGTTCTTGCCGATCTCGCGGACGAACACGCCATTGCGGTCGAACTGGAAGAGTCGCGAGCCACCGTGCGCGAAGGGGCGCGCGGTGCCGATCGAGATGGTGGGATGTCCGGTCCGCGTATAGACGAAAACATCGCCGCGCGAATTGGTGGCTACGCCGGCCACTTCGCCGAGATAGAGGCCGGCGGGAAGCTGCAAAGCGTTGGGCACCGAATCGAACTTGATCTCGGGGACTTCTTTCTGCGCGTTGGCCGGGACTCCGGCGATCAGGGCCGCGGCCAGCAGAGTTTGCATGATCGATTTCATAGGTTCTCCTAGCGCGCGGCGCCCGTCGTGATCTTGGGCTTCGCTGTTGTCGGCTGCAGAATGATTTTCTGGACTCGCCAGGATTCGATTTCCCCGGCGATGATCTCATTGGGATTGCGGCAATCCATCATGTGAACCACTTGGAATCCAGGCGCCAGCTTTCCGGGGCGGCCGAATTTGCCGAGCACGGTGCCGTCGAGTTCTGCCTTATAGATCTCGCCGGTGATGTCCCAAGTTCCCGGCATGTTGCCGTTCGGGTTCGAGTTCGAAAGGAACGCATATTGGTGGGGGCCGGGCGAAATGCACAGCGTCCAGCCGACGCCCAGGTTCGTAATCTCGCGCATGGGCTTCAGGTTGTTATCGAGCACTTGATAGCGAAAATTGGTGCGGTCAGCGACCCAAACATTGCCCTGCCCGTCCACTTGCAAGCCGTGCGGCAGATTGAATTCTCCTAGGGCGGCGCCAGCCTTTTCGCTGCCGGCCTGCGCCAGGAAGCGTCCGTTCTTGTCGTACTTCACGACGCGGTTGTTGCAGTAGCCATCGGAAACGAAGATGTTGCCCTGCGGGTCCCAAGCGACATCCGTCGGGCGGCAGAAAATATATTTCTGCGCCGGTTGATTCGGGCCAGGGGGAGCTGCTTGCGCACCATTGACGGCTGGCGGCCTGCGGCCGAGCACCATCAGCACCTTTCCATCGGGGCTGAACTTAGTGACCATGTTGGTGCCTTCGTCGACGGTCCAAATGTTGTCGTCCTTATCGACGCGCACGGAGTGGGCGAATTCAAAGCCGTAATAGCCGCTGCCGATTTCCTTGACGAAGTTGCCGGCTTGGTCGAATTCAAACAAGCGCGTATTGGCGCTGCGATGGTAGACGAAGATGTGCCCCGTGGAGTTGGTCGCTACCGCAACCGATTCGCCCAGATACTCGCCAGGCGGCAGCTTCAATAAATTCGGCGACGAGGTGTAGGGAATTTCGGGCACATTTTCGATGGTCGCCTTGCGCTGCGCAAACGCGGGCGTGGCAGCCAGCACCGCCAGAGCCACTGTCAGAATCCGTCTCATAAAGTCTCCTGGAACTCTCCCATCGAGTTTATATTAGGCGAAGCGGCGGCGCTGCATGCGTGGAGGTAGTATCATGTGGACGTGAATGGAGGTAATTATGCATTCAAGACTCGCGTTTTCGATCGGCTTGGGTATTCTCGTCCTTTCACTCTCCGCTCTTCCCGTTTCCGCGCACCATGGTTGGGCGGGAAACTTCACTGAGGAATTCGAACTCACCGGCACGGTGGATACAGGTGTCAGTCTGGCCGGGCCTCACGCGACCATGAAGGTGAAGGCCGATGGCAAGGTGTGGGACATCACGCTGGCTCCGCCCGCTCGAACCGAGAGGGCCGGCTTGAAGGAGGGCATCATTCCGGTGGGCGCTATGGTCACCATTCAGGGACATCGGAATCGCGATGCCAAGCGTTTGGAGATCAAGACCGAGCGCGTGATTTGGAACGGCCGCACCTTCAACGTGTATCCCGATCGCACGTAGAGTTCGGAGAATCGTTTGCACGAATTCATGGCGTGGCTCGAAGGTTCAGCCCTGGGCCACCTGATGCGCGAATCCGGCGTGTGGACTTACGCTTGTGTGAACCTGATCCACATTCTGGGCGTGGCATCGCTGTTCGGCGCTCTGCTGGTGCTGGATCTGCGGCTGCTGGGGCTTTGGCGAAATGTCGCGCTGCGTGCGATTAGCGAGCCGGTTGTCCCCATTGCAGTCACCGGCTTCATCCTTGCGGCGCTGAGCGGTGTTTGCTTGCTGGCCACTAAAGCGACTGAATATATAGGCAATCCGTTCCTCTACATCAAATTTCCGGCGATCGGACTGGGGCTGGTGAATGTGGCCATTCTCAATTCTCAAGCGGCGTGGAAGCAGCATAGGGTGCGCGAGCTCTCACTCTACGAACAGTCGAGATTGGCGTTGGTGGGAGGAATTTCGCTCTTCTGCTGGCTTACCGCGATTACTGCCGGGCGCATGATTGGGTATTGGTAATTCCCTCAAAGTTTTTTCTTGACCGATACGACCGGTCGTGCTATTCTCCCTCCATGGGAAATCCAGTGACTACCCGCGAACGGATTCTCGATCAAGGTCTCGCGCTGATGAGCCAAGCGGGGCTCGAAGGCGTCACCCTTGGGGTGCTGGCCGATCAAGTGGGGATGTCCAAAAGCGGCCTGTTCGCGCACTTTCGCTCGAAAGAAGAAGTGCAGATTCGACTTTTGGAGCACACCGCGGTGGTAGGCGCGGCGTACATTATTGCGCCTTCGATGAAGGAGCCGGAAGGGCTTCCCCGCCTCAAAGCGTTGGTGAAACATTGGTTTGGTTGGGCTCCGCGCGCGGGACTGCCCGGCGGGTGCCCGGTCGCCGCCGGGATGTTTGAATTTGACGATGTGGAAGGTCCGGTACGCGACAAGATCGTGGAAATGGAAGCTGAGTGGCGCGGTTTGCTGACGAAAACCGTGGCGGATGCGAGTTCGCGGGGGCATCTGCGGAGCGATCTGGATGCCGCTCAATTCGTATGGGAATTGTGCGGCATTTATTTGAGTCATCACGCTGCGCAGCGTTTTCTGAAGTCGCCGGATGCGGATCGGCGTGCGCAGACGGCGTTCGCCGCGCTCCTGGAACGAGCCGCGCCGGTTAAGCGCAAGAAAAAATAGATCCAGTCTATTGCAGTGGCGAATGGAGACGTTGCGAAAAACGACTTGGGTGAAGTGTGTCACTTCAATCCAAAGGAGAAGGCAACATGAAGCGAAGAGATTTTGGCAAGCAAATAGCGGCTGCGGGACTTGCTTCCGCGGTGTTAGGAACACGTAAGGGTCTCGCGGACGACAAGCAGATTCAGGTTGGGATGCTGCTGTATCCGCAGCTCACGCTGTTGGACCTCATCGGGCCACAGACGGTGCTGTCGGCGCATGCGAAGATCCACCTGGTCTGGAAAACCCGGGACGTGATTTTAACTGATACGGGCATCGGCATCCAGCCCACTGCCACTTTCAGCGAGTGTCCGAAGGACTTGGATGTACTGTTCGTGCCCGGCGGTCCCGGCATGATTCCGGTGATGAAAGATCCGGAAACACTCGCGTTCCTGGCGGAGCGTGGCGCGCGGGCGAAGTACGTGACGTCGGTGTGCTCGGGATCGGTCATCCTGGGAGCGGCCGGGTTGCTGCGTGGTTACAAAGCCACCTCGCATTGGGCGGCGACCAGCTTGCTGCCTCTCTTCGGTGCGGAAATCGCGGAGGGTCGCGTGGTCACCGATCGCAACCGGATCTCCGGAGGCGGCATCACCGCGGGCATCGATTTCGGCTTGGTCCTGCTGGCCAAACTTCGCGGAGACGACGCGGCGAAGATGACGCAGCTCCTGATGGAATACGATCCGCAGCCGCCCTTCCATGCGGGATCGCCCAAGGGCGCGGGAGAGGCGATGACCCAACAGCTACTGGCGATGGTGGAACCGGTCAACCGGGAGACGCGGCAGATCGCAACACAGATCGCAGCGGCGGGAGGAGGCCGATGAAACGACTCATTGCGTTGGCGCTGCTAGCCGCGGGTGCGATGCTCGCACAGCATTATTCAAGCGGCGGAGAGCTGGCATTACCGGACTACCGCAAGTGGGTTTATCTGGGCTCGGGCGTCGGAATGTCCTACACAGAAACCAGCCGCGAGAATCCCCCCTTCACGAATGTATTCGCCGAGCCGGCGGCCTACGACAAATTCATGAAGACCGGCACTTGGCCGGACAAGACGGTTTTGATCGCGGAGATGCGTAATTCGGCCACGAACCTTTCGATCAATAAGAGCGGGCGCGTGCAGACCGCGAAAGTGCTGGCGGTGGAAGCGGAAGTAAAAGATTCCGGCAAGGGCGGCTGGGGGTTTTATGGGTTTGAAAACGGAGCGCAGGCTGGCAAGCTGTTTCCGAAGTCCGCGGCTTGCTACAGTTGCCACGAAGAA
>Ga0070681_10000857_pt1 | contig 25575 bp, 25 predicted proteins | sample KBSC83BmetaG_FD_65650 | JGI IMG/M metagenome (GOLD analysis project Ga0070681, IMG submission 65650) | Corn rhizosphere microbial communities from Kellogg Biological Station, Michigan, USA - KBS C8-3B metaG | ecosystem: Host-associated > Plants > Roots > Rhizosphere | place: USA: Michigan...
TGTAATCGTAGTCGGAGACGCTCATGCTCGTCTGCGCTTCGACTCGTGTTGCCATGGGTGACCTCCAAGTGAATGCCGAGAGCGCCGGCTTGTCTCCACAGCACGCAACGTCTCCGGACCGAGCTGCACCTCCGCCCACACCACCAGCCCCCTCCCGTTCCGGTTCCCGACTCGTACGAATCGGGCGCGTGCTGCGCAGCGGCATTTTTTTCGTCATCTACTTCTGCTACCTGACTCTCATCATGGGGCTTGGGCAGCGTGTGCTGCTGTGGCCCGCCATCATCCTCGTCCCGAAGCGTCGCCGGGCGATGGTGCGCGCCTGGCTCCGCTTTCACGCCGTTGCCACTCTGCGTATGGCGCGTGCCTTAGCAGGCGTGCGCCTTACGACCAGCGGATCACTGCCCGCCGAGAGTTGCATCGTGGTGATGAATCACCAGTCGGTGCTCGACATCCCCCTCGGCCTTTCTCTCGTACGCGGACCCTATCCACTCATTCCAACCCGCGACCGGTATCGCCGCGGCATTCCCGGGATCTCGCCGCTCAGTCGTCTTGCCCGCTTCCCGTTTCTGTCGCAGAAGCGCGCGCTGTCACGTCTCGAGTTGACCTCACTCACCGACGCGGCCGAACAGGTCGCGCGTGGAGAGCAATCACTGCTCATCTTTCCGGAAGGCCATCGCACCGACGATGGCCGCATTGGACGTTTCATGCGCAACGGCCTACGGATCACGCTCGCGCGGGCTTCCCGACCCATCTATTGTGTAGTGGCCGACGGCATGTCGCACACCCGAACGTTCGCTGATGCCTTCGTGCGCTTTGCCGACACCCACATTTGCGTAGTCGTGCTCGGACCTTTCGATCCTCCTTCCGATGATGCGCAGGTCGACGCCCTCATCGACATGCTGCACCAGCGTATGACGGCGGCGCTCGACGCGATACGCCGGTCGTGAGCCGCGTCGCCGCTTGGTGATGCGTCCTCCTAACGACCTACCCCACATCGTACCGCCGACTGACCCGGTGCTTCGCGCCAAGCTTGCGACGGGACTGGACAGCGCACGCTCCGCGCGCACGGACCAGCTTGCTGCGTTTCTCGCCGACGCCTGTGGCGATACCACGGTCGCGGTGGTGCACTACGGGTCCCACGCCCAACACTCCGAGCCCAGAGCCGAGAGCGCTCACGATTTCTTCGTCATCGTGGATCGCTATCGGGATGCATACCGTTCACTGGCCTCGCGTGGCGTCGCGCGATTCCGTCCGCGAGTGGCCACGGTCCTCAACCGTCTGCTTGCGCCCAACGTCATCCGTGTGAGCGTGCCCGGCGTGACGCCGGCGCTCGAATCGAAATGCGCCGTGTATTCCTGGTCCGATTTTCGCCTCGCTGCATCGACCCGCGCGAGAGATCATTTCGCGTTGGGCCGATTGTTTCAACACGTGCAAGTTGCGTGGACGCGCGACCCAGAGAGCACTGAACGCGTTGTCGACTTACTGATCGGCGCACGCATCGCGACGTTCGCGTGGGGCTCGCCTTACTTACCCCACCAGTTCGATGTGGATGCGTACTGCCGGATCCTGCTCGAGACGTCGTTTGCTGCAGAGATTCGACCAGAAGGGAGTGAGCGCGTCGATATGTTGCTGGCTGCGCAGCGTCAGACATTGCTGCCGGTCTATACTGCGCTCTTGGATCAACTCGTCCAGCAAAGAATACTTGCATGGAATGGTAAAGTCTACACCGTCGTGGCGCCGGTTGGAAAGTGGGCCAAGTTCCGTGCCGCCATGTATTTCCAGCGTAGTGAAATTCGCGCGACGGCCCGCTGGCTCAAGTACATCGCATTGTACGACGACTGGCTCGAGTACATTCTTCAGAAGATCGCCCGCCGCAGCGGGGTCTCGGTCGAGCTGACCGAGCGCGAGCGGCGCTGGCCGCTCATCTTCCTATGGCCTAAGGCGATTCGGTACCTCCGATCTCGACCACAACGACGAAGCTGAAATGACGCCCACGACGTACGCGGCGCTGATACTCGCCGGAATGTTCTTGCTGACCATGCCTGTGTTCGCCGTGGTCTCGCGCAATCGCCCCGTGGATGCAGACGTAGCGCGCCGACCGACGACGTTTTTGTTGGGCACGTGGGTGCGCGACTGGCTCATGTGGCTGATCTCGCCTGCCGAACGTGCGTTCGTGTCATGGGGTGTGTCGCCGGACGTGTTCAATTACTTCGGCGGCCTCATGGGGCTGTTCGCGGGGTTTGCGTACGCGAAGGAATCGCTCGCGTTGGGCGGCTGGCTGGTGCTGGTTGGCGGTGTGGCGGACATCATCGATGGCCGGATCGCGCGCGCGCGGCGAGTGGCGTCGGACTACGGGGAGTTTCTCGATTCGATGCTCGACCGCTTCGCCGAGATGTTTGCGTTCATCGGGTTGGCGGTGTATTTCGAGGCGGTGCCGCTGGCGATGACGGCGACGATCCTTGCGTTAGGCGGGTCGCTGATGGTGAGCTACGCGCGGGCCAAGGGCGAGGGCGTCCGGGTGGACTGTCGCGGCGGCGTGATGCAGCGCGCCGAGCGGCTGGTGCTGTTGGGCGTGGCGTCGATCGTGGACAGTCCGGCGACGCGCGCGCTCCACTGGCACAACGGGGCGATCCTGCTCACGGTGATCGTGCTGATCGGCGCCGGCTCGATCGGGACGGCGGTGTATCGGACGGTGTTCGTGGCGCGCGAGCTGAGGAAGCGAGAACGGGAGACGGGAGAGGGGAAGCACATCGTCTAGTGAAGCTTGTCCTGTTCTGCGCCACGCAAAGCCCGCCCGCCACAGCTCGTCTGAAGTTGTTCAAAAGGATAACGACAAGGATACAAGAGATGGGGTCGGTGCACATACAAGCTCAACGACGCACGCACTTGGCTGACTAAGGCGAAGGTGGGTGCATCTACCACGCGCATGTAATTAATCAGGTGCCTGCGTCGTTGAGGTTGGATATGAACCGACCCCATCTCTTGTATCCTTGTCGTTATCCTTTGAACCTTTACAGATGAGCTTCGCCACCCTTTGCACCTTCGAGAGAGGCGCTCAGCACACCGCCTAACGGCGCGGGCTTCCCTTCGCCAGGTTTCTCAGCACATACGGCAGAATCCCGCCATTCCTATAGTACGTCGCTTCCTCCGGTGTATCGATCCGCGAGCGTACCTGGAACGTCTTCACGTTGCCGTCGGATCCAGTCGCCCGGACCGTGAGCGTAGCCCGCGGCGCGAGCGTATTCGACAGACCCTCGATGTCGTAGGTCTCGAAGCCCGTCAGGCCTAACGATTGGCGGGTGGCGCCGTCCACGAACTCGAGCGGGATCACGCCCATGCCGAGCAGGTTCGAGCGATGGATGCGCTCGAACGACTCCGCGATCACGGCGGATACGCCTAACAACAGCGTGCCCTTGGCCGCCCAGTCGCGCGATGAGCCGGTCCCGTACTCCTTGCCGGCGATGATCAGCAGCGGCGTGCGCTTCTGCTGGTACGACACCGACGCATCGTAGATCGTGACCGCCGTCGCGCCGGGCTCGAGTGCGGTCCATCCGCCTTCGGTCCCCGGTGCGAGCTCGTTGCGCAGCCGGATGTTCGCAAACGTGCCGCGCACCATCACTTCGTGATTGCCGCGCCGCGCGCCGTACGAGTTGAAATCGGACCCTTTCACGCCGTGTGCGATCAGCCACTGGCCGGCCGGACTCTTCACCGGGATCGAACCCGCGGGCGAGATATGGTCGGTCGTGATCGAGTCGCCGAGCATGACCAGCACGCGCCCGCCCCGGATCGGCCTAACGGGCGGCGGCTCCAGCGTCATGCCCTGGAAGAACGGCGGATTCTTCACGTACGTCGAATCGTCGGACCACGCGTAGAGATCGCCGGTCGGCACCGGCAGCGCGCGCCACCGCTCGTCCCCATCGAAGACGTTCGCGTATTCCTTGGTGAACATCTCGCTCTTCACCGACGACAGGATCGTATCCTGCACTTCCTTGGACGACGGCCAGATGTCGCGCAGGAACACGGGCCCGTCCGTGCCGACGCCCAACGGCTCGGTGGCGAGGTCGATGTCCATCCGCCCGGCGAGCGCGTACGCGACGACCAGCGGCGGCGACGCGAGGTAGTTGAACCGCGTGAGCGCGTTGACGCGCCCCTCGAAATTGCGGTTGCCGGAGAGCACGGCCGCAACCACGAGCTTGTTCTGCTCCACGGCGTCGGCGATCTCGGGCGGCAACGGACCGGAGTTGCCGATGCACGTGGTGCAGCCGTACCCCGCGAGGTAGAATCCGAGTTTCTCGAGCGGCGCCATGAGGCCGGACTTCCTATAGTAGTCCGACACCACCTTGGATCCGGGGGCGAGGCTCGTCTTGACCCACGGCTTCACCGTGAGGCCTTTGTCGACGGCCTTCTTGGCCAGCAGGCCGGCGCCGATCATCACCGACGGATTGGACGTGTTGGTGCAGCTGGTGATGGCGGCAATCACGACCGCGCCGTGCGTGATCGTGAACGTCTGGCCGCGCATGCGCACGCTCACGCCGGCGGCCGCGGCGGCCGGCGCCACCCCGACGCCTCCCGAGCCACCGGTGCCTAACGATGACCGACCAGCGGCCCCCTCGCCGAACCGCTCCAGCTCAGCCTCGAGTGCCTCGGCAAACATCGCCTTGGCCCTCGCCAACGGCACCCGATCCTGCGGGCGCTTCGGACCGGCCAACGACGGCTCGACGGTCCCGAGGTCCAGCTCGATCGTGTCGCTGAACACCGGGTCCGGCGACGCGTCGGTCCGGAACATCCCCTGTGCCTTACAGTACGCGTCGACCAGCTTCACCTGCTGATCGCTCCGACCCGTAAAGCGCAGATACTTGAGCGTCTCGTCATCCACCGGGAAGAAGCCGATCGTGGCACCGTACTCGGGCGCCATGTTGCCGATGGTCGCGCGATCGGCGAGCGACAACGACGAGAGACCCGCGCCGTAGAATTCCACGAACTTGCCGACCACCTTTTTCTTGCGGAGCATCTGCGTGACCGCGAGCACGAGGTCGGTCGCCGTGGCACCGGCCGGGAGCCGGCCGTGCAGCTTGAAGCCCACCACCTCGGGCACCAGCATCGAGAGCGGTTGGCCTAACATGGCCGCCTCGGCTTCGATGCCGCCGACGCCCCAGCCCACCACACCCAACCCGTTGATCATCGTCGTATGCGAGTCGGTGCCGACCAGCGAGTCCGGATACGCGTGGCGCACACCGTCCTGCTCGGCGCTGAACACGGATCGGCCGAGGTACTCGAGATTCACCTGGTGGCAGATGCCCGTGCCCGGCGGCACGACGCTGAAGTTGCGGAACGCGCGCTGTCCCCAACGCAGAAAGGCGTACCGCTCGTTGTTCCGCTCGAATTCCCTGGTCGTGTTGATCAGCAGCGCCGCCTCCGTGCCGTACTCGTCCACCTGGACGGAGTGGTCGATCACCAGGTCCGCCGGCTGCAGCGGGTTGATGCGCGTCGGGTCGCCGCCTAACCGGGCGATCGCGTCGCGCATGGCGGCGAGATCGACCACGGCGGGGACGCCGGTGAAGTCCTGCAGCAGCACGCGCGCCGGACGAAACGCGATCTCCTGCTCGCGCGCGGCCTTCACATCCCACGTCGCGAGGGCGGCGATGTCGTCGCGCTTGACGAACGCGCCGTCCTCGTTGCGCAGCAGATTCTCGAGCAGGATGCGGAGCGAAATCGGGAGCCGGTCGATGCGCGCGCCGCCGAGCGAGGCGAGGCCGGGTGCGTCGAGGCGGAAGATGGTGTAGGCGGTGCCGTCGACATTCAACGTCGAGCGGCTGCCAAACGAATCGAGAGATGGCATGTGCACTCGCGATCGGTGCGCACCGCTTGGGCTGCGGGCGCCGTGAAGAACTGAGCCACTGCCGCTGCGCGTGACGGGCGACGGCAGGCTATCTGTAACTTACACGCCCGCCGCGGCGCCGGTCATGCGTCGCCCGAGAACGTGTAGCACCACGCCTCGCCGTCCAACACGACTTCGCCCGTCTGGCGCCGCACGATGATGCGCAGCTGCGTGACCGGCTTCGTCGCGTGCACACTCATTACTTCCGCCTCGGCCGTGATCGTGTCACCGATGTAGACGGGCGCGGTGAACTTCCAGTTCTGGCTGAGAAACACGGTGCCCGGCCCCGGCATGTCCATGGCGACGAGCGCGTGCAACAGTCCGGTGGTCAATCCGCCTTGGACCACCAATTTCCCGAAGCGCGTCCGCGCCGCGAACACGTCGTCGAAGTGGAGCGGATTGTAGTCACCGGTGAGCTCGGCGAAGGCGCGGACTTTGTCGGGTCCGAGAGCGAGGCTGCGGGTGGCGCGTTGGCCGGGCGTGACTGACATGGTCAGGAGGGACCTCTCTACGCGGTGATCACCAACGGCGCGCCGTTTCGAATGACGATCGTGTGTTCGTGGTGCGCCGCGGGCGCGCCGTTCTGGGTGCGCAGGGTCCAGCCATCCCGATCCTCGACCACGCGCGTTGGGCGCGGCGTGATCATCGGTTCGAGCGCGATCACGAGGCCCGGCGTGAGCACGCCGCGCGTGACGGGGTCGCGCCAGTTAGGCACTGACGGGCTTTCGTGGATCCGCCGCCCCACGCCGTGGCCGCTCAGCTCGCGCACCACCGCGAATCCATGGCGCTGCACTTCGCGCTCCACGACACCGCCGAGGTCGGCGAGCGTCGTACCGGCACGCGCGGAGCGCAGCGCGGACGTGAATGCCTGGCGTGCACAGCGCTGCAGTTCGCGCGCGGCGCGCTCCGCCGGCGGCACGAGCACGGTCACCGCCGCATCGGCGATGTAGCCATCGAGCTCGAGCGTCACATCCAACTTGACGACGTCGCCGCCGCGGAGCACGCGCGGGCCGGGAATGCCGTGCACGACTTCGTCGTTCACGCTGATGCAGGTGAATCCCGGGAAATCGTACGCGAGCTGCGGCGCGGAGCGCGCGCCTTCGGCGCGAGCGAACCGCGCGGCGATGCCGTCGAGCGCGCCAGTCGTGATGCCGGGTCGTACCGCGGCGCGCATCTCGCCGAGCGTGCGCGCGACGAGACGACCGGCGCGCTGCAGCCCGGCGAGATCGGAGGCGGATTGAATGGTCATCGTGAGAGCGAAGCGCGCGTCAGCGCGTGCTTACCCGTGCTTGAAGTACTGCACTGCGCGCTCGTGTTTCTCGGCGGCAGCGCGAGACTTGAACGTGCCCAGGTTCCGGCGTCTGCCGGTCTTCGGGTTCTTCTTGCGCGAATAGAGACGGTATTCGCCGGATTTCAGTTTCCGAATCATGGTGTCCTCCCGGATGTCCGTGCTTTGTCATGGTGCCAGAGCACGATGGCGAGCAACACCGCTCCCACCGACACGCCTGCGTCGGCCAGGTTGAACGTCCAGAAATGCCAGGTGCCGAATCGCACGTCGATGAAATCCACGACGCCGCGCGCCGAGTGCAGGCGGTCGATGAGATTGCCCAACGCGCCACCCGACACCAGGCCTAACGCGGCGCCGAGCCAGGCATCGGACGGGGCGGCGTTCCGGTACATACCGAACAGGATCACCAGAGCGATCACCACCACCACCACCAAGCCGATCCGCGCTGCGTCGCCGCCTCCAACAGGTATTCCAAATGCCGTGCCGGGGTTGTACGTGAGCGTCAATTGCACGAGGGTGCCGATGAGCGGATGCGGGATGTGCGCGGGTTCGAGGTACACAACCGCAAGGGACTTGGTCACCCAATCGGCGACCACCACCACGATGGCGAGCGGCCAGAAGGCGAGCGCCTTACGCGGGATACGAGTCGACGGCACGCGGCGGCTCAGGACGGACGGGGCGCGATCGTGCCGATTCCTAACGCAAGGCGCGCGATCACGTGAGGGACATGTAGTGGCAACCGGCCTCCTCGGCGCGGGCGACGCCGAAGATGCCCGATGGAACGAGCGTTGCGCCCGGCACCAGCGAGTGTTCGAGCTCGGCCCGGATGGTGTCCACGCGCTGTTTGGTCTTGTCGGCAACCTGATAGGCGAAGCCACCTAACGCGAGGTTGCACACGAGCACGATGGCGCCGCGTGCAATGAGCGCATCGATCGACGCGTCCGGGTCAATGAGCGCGTACTTGTCGCCATCTTTGACGCCGACGAACGGATTGCGGGTCGCCGAGCGGCCGGTGGTCGGATCCTTGAGCTTGGTCCGGTCTGCGATGAAGTCGTAACGGGCCCAGACGTCGCTCGTGAGGGCCATCGGGATGGCGCGGTGGCGCACGACGATCACGACGTTGACGTCGGCATCCGCGGTGCCGTACACCTCGTGGTAGCCGGCGAGGAAGAGCGACGCCTTGGAGAGCGCGTCGCCGTCCTGGATCTGCGGCGAATCGAACAGTTGGCGGTGCGGCGCTGTGATCTTGTCGACCCACGAGAGATCCCAGCGGTGGTTCGGCACCGCGCTCGTGTCGGCGCGGACGCGTCCGTTGGGCATCGTCGCGGCGACGGCCCGTGCGGGTCGTGCGAGTGCGCCCGCGGCCACGCCGACGACGGCAGTCGCGAGTTGGGCGAGGAACCCGCGGCGCAGTGAGGCGGACGGGTCTGGTGGCGCGGGTCGGTCGGTCACGGCCAGGTCGGGAGTAAAGAAAATCGCACGCGCGACGCGCGCGTGACTGAGAAATAGTACCCGGAACGCGAGCGGGGGAAGAGCGCAGGGGCAACGCGGTGCGTTGCGCCTACTCTCTTCCCCCGGAATGGTGGAACGACGTGCTCTACTTCTTCGACCCGCGCCGCGTCCCCCGGAGTTCGCGGAGGAGTCGATCGACGACACTCGTAGTTGATTCGCGCGAGTGTTTCTTCTCGCGATCGAGGAAGGCGCGTGCCGCCTTGCTCACCCAGATCGTGGTCTGGTCCTCCCGATACTCACGATAGCGATCCCGCGTGGGCATGAATGATCCCCTCGGTGTAAGGGTGAAATGGTTACCAGCCGCTTCGCGGTACGTCGGTGGACGACCGCTTTACGTCTGACACACACATGCTCGAGGTCCGTGGCGCCGTCATATTCAGCGCGCCGTCCCTCCGCGATGAACGGGCAACCCTGTCCGAGCCAGGCTCGCCTCGTCATCGTCCTGCAGCGAGAGTGTTCCGACTCCCGCGTCTGACTCGATCGACAACATCAACGCGCCGCCGCGATAGACCTCTGGATTACGCACCGCGGCCGGCCCATTCGCTCTGCCCAACAACCCATCGGGTAGCATCGTTTGCAGCACGATGGCGGACTCGCCGGTGAGCATCCACCGGTCGCCCGCGCTCGCCACACGCCGGCGGAACGGCGCCAGCAATTCATCGAGCTCGGCCCACGTCGTGCCCGGCACATACGGCGGGCCGAGAAATCCCAGCGTGAATTCGTCGGCGCCGCGGGCCATACACCACTGGAGCAGCCGCCAACTCGACGCCGCCGTGTAATCGTCACGTCGAACACAGAGCATCGATGCGGTCCTGGTTCCGCGTCCCGCGATCCGCCGTGTCCGGCCGTTCGGTGCCGCGAGTGCCTAACAGACCGGCTCGTCGTCGCCGGTGGCCGGTATCGCCGCTCCGCGTCCATCACCACCTGCGACGAGAAGTTCGACCGGTTCGCGCGCCATCATCGTGTCGCGCTGGGCGCAGTATAACATCTTTCTCCGCGATGTCGAGAGGGCAAGTGCAAACGGCGTTCCGATACATCCCTAACGGTGCGAAGACATCGACATCGTTCGCCCAACGGTGCGCGTGTACGCGCTCGTCGTGGGTGTCCCATTCCAGTCGGCTCTGGTGGCGACCACGTGTTCCTCGTCCCAAAACTGCCATCGGGCTCCGAAAAAATCGCATCGGGCCCGTTGGGCACCGCTCGACGGCCTGCCCAACGCAGCATGCGGATGCGGCAACCGCCCTAGCGTCGCGCGATGAGCACGGCGCCGAGCACACCGAATGCGTACATCAGTGCGACGGCCTGCCACGCCTGCGTGATGAGCGGCCATGCCTCGTCCACATAGAGGCGGCGACGCCAGCGGAACGGGACCATCAGGTAGGCAGAGCGCGGAATCCCGGGGCGTCGGAAGCGTTGCAGGCGGAAGTCGAGCTGCCACATCCGCACGGCGTGAAACGCGGCAGCGATGATCGCGATCCAGCCCAACAGATGGATCCACCACATCGCGCGATCCTCGGCGAGACGTCAAGCGGCGAGCGGGTCCGCAAACATTTGCCGCTCCCCGTTAGCCCGTGCGCATCCCATCGCGCGCGTGCGTGTCCCAAACCGCGATCACGCACGTGGGTCGCATCAAGATTTCACGACGGACAGCGCCGTCCGTCAGTGCAGCGCTTTGATCTTGATGTTGCGCAACGCCAGCACGCCAGGGTGATCGCCCTGGATGGCGATGAGCCCCTTCTTGGCCATCCCATAGTTTGCGTAGGGCGCGAACTTGCTCTTCTTCACCTTCGCGGACCACGATGGACTCCACAGCGTGTATGAGAGGAGCTTCTTGCCGTTGAGCCAGTGCTCCACGTGCGCGCCGGTCACGATGATCCGCGTCGTATTCCATTCTCCAGCCGGCTTCACGATGCCCGCCGGTGCGGGATAGAGTCCGTAGTCGGCGCCGGCCGCCGTTAGACGACTCTTACCATCCGGTGCGTTCGCATCATCCAGGAGCTGGAACTCCGGCGCGCTCCAGTAGACGTGGTCGTACTCTTCCGTCCCCCGATAGAAGATGCCGCTGTTGCCGCCGGTTCCGATCTTCCAGTCGACGTCGAGCTCGAAGTCGCCGTACTCGCCGGTGGTGACGATGTCCTCGGTCTCCGTGCTCTTGGTGAGCGTGCCGTTCGCCACCGACCAGCCCGCGGGCATCACCTCTTGCTTGTAGCCGCGCCATCCCGAGGTGGTCTGGCCGTCGAACAGGAGCGTCCAGCCCTGCGCCTTCTCGCGCGGGGTCAGTGTGTTAGGCGCGGACTGCGCGGTCGCGGTCCCGGCTGTGAGCGTGGCGATGGCGAGCACGGTCAAGCCCCGTGCCGTACGGCGGCGCACCATGGACAACCTCGATTGGGCGGTGGAATGGAGTGAGGGGAACATCGGCGGCCGTACCATATCCCGGCCGGTGCGGCGCCCGCAATGCTTACGCGTTGGGCGAGTCCGGCGATGCGTACGACATGAGCACGACGTCCGATCGGAGTTGCCAGCCGAGTGCCGACCAGAACGCGCGCGCGTCGGCGTTCTCGGTCACTACCATGAGATGACACTTCTCGATGCCCTCGCGACGCAGTGCGTCGAGCGCGCGTGTGGCGAGCGCGCGACCGACGCCGCGTCCGCGATGCGCACGCTCGACAGCGAGGTGATACAAATAGCCGCGACGGCCATCGTGACCGCATAGCACGGTGCCGATCACGCGCGAGCCTGCTACGGCAACGAAGCTGGACGCCGCGTGCCGCCGCAAATAGTCGCGGATCGGACCTGGCTGATCCGCTTCGCGCACCACCACGCCATCCGCTGTGCGCCAGAGCGCGAGTGCGTCGGGAATGTCACTCGACTCGAAGCTGCGAATCTCGAGGTCGGCCGGCATGGTGCGCGCGCCGTTCCGCGAGGGTGACTCGGATGTCACGCGACGCGTGCCGGCTCAGCGCGTTTGGCGCTTGAGATAGTATCGGACGCTCCGTCCGTCTTGCAAAATGCCCGCGAGCTCCCAGCCTTCGACGCCGAGCGCGTTCAAATCGGCTTCGGTGATCGGACCCGTGTCATCGAGATTGCGCACGACCTCTCGATAGCTCCACTCCGGCTCAACGAAAACGAGCGGCGGTTGCACGCGTACGCTGGGCATCTGCGGAGTGAACGGCCGCGGTGCGGGCGGGAACTCGTTTCGGAGAGCAGGAGACGACATGATGGACCTCCGCGAGAGCGAACGGGTAGCTTCGAGCCGGCGATGTTCGGTGACGGCCAACGACCTCTCGCATCATTGCACGCAGAGTATGCGACGAGGCAAGCTCTGCTGTAGCGGCGCGCACCTGCTGTAGAGATCTCGCGCTATTGCGCCGCGTCGCTCCGCGGAACGCGCGCTGGCTCCGCGGGTTCGGCGACGCCATCGCCCTGCCGTTGGGCGAGCAGCCTGGTGGTGAAGCGCTGTCCCTCGGAGATGCGCTCCACCTCGAGGGCAATCGCGTCGATGGCTTGTTCGAGGTGTTGCAGGCGGTTGTCATCCAACGCGGGGCGCTCGCGCGGACGACGCTTGACAATCGTCAGCCCGGCGACCACGCAGCCGATCATGACGATGGCAAAGGTGCCGACGATGGCCAGGACCTGCGCGAGCTCGACGACGTCAGGGTCGACCACGGCTTACCCACCGAGCGAGAGAATACGTGGCGATCTCATGCCTCAATATACGAAGGCGCGGGCGCAGAGGTTTCCCGTCGACGCCCGCGCCCGCCCTCGAACCGGTGCGTTAGTCCGAGCGCAGCGCCTGCATGGGATCGGCGCGCGCGGCGCGCTGGGCGGGCATGAAGCTGGCGACCGCGGCGACCCCCAGCAGGACCGCCGCCACGATGCCGAACACCCACGGATCGCGCGGCGACTCGTGGAAGAGCAGCGGTTCGACCCACCGCGCCACGAACAGCGCGAGCCCCAAGCCGAGCGCGACGCCGGCGACCGTGAGCTGCATGGCTTCGCGCACCACCAGCCGCGCCAGGTCGCCCATCCGCGCGCCTAACGCAGCGCGGACGCCGAGCTCGTGGGTCCGTTGGGCGACGTTGTAGGTGATGACGCTGTAGAGTCCAATCGCCGCCAGCACGAGCGCCAGCGTGCCGAACACCACGAACATCGTCGCGCCTAACCGCCAGGACTGCGTCTCGCCGCCCAACACCTGCGTGAACGGCGTGACGACCAGATACGACGCGCCGGGCATCACGGGCTGCAGCATCCGCCGGACGCTTTCCTGGTAGTCGACGGCCGGCCCTCGCGTGCGCACGAACAGACCGCCCATGTCGGGATGGTATTGCGCGATCGGCATGTAGTAGTAGAGGCCCGGATCGTTGTCGAGCTGGCGTTCCTTGATGTTCTCGGCGATGCCGACGACATACGTGCATGGTACCGTGTCGGCACCCACCTTCACGCACTGGCCGATTGCGGACCGCCCCGGCCACAGCGTCTTGGCCATGCCTTCGCTCACCACCATCGCGCGCGGCGCGCCGTCGCGATCAGCCTCGGTGAGCGGGCGCCCGGCGAGGATGCGCGTGCCCATTGTCTTGAAGTACGCGGGGGACACGGCATTCAAGTCGAAGCTGCCTAACTTGTCGACCGAGTCGATGCCGGCGACATACAAGCTCATGTCCCACTCGCTCCAGAAGGGCATGGTCAGCTGTCGCGTGGCGCTCACGACGCCCGGAATGGAGCTCGTGGCATCGAGTAGGCGCCGGCGGAGCGCGATGTTCTGCGCGCTGTCGAGCTTCACGCCGCGCATCGAGAGGTCCACCGCGAGCACGTGCTCGACGTCGAAGCCGAGCGGGAGGTCGCGCACCTGGCGCAAGCTCCTGACGAAGAGCCCCGCACCAACCAGCAGGACAACCGAGAGCGTCCCCTGGAACACGAGCAAGGCGATGCGCAGACGCGACCGTTGATACGTGCCTTCGCGCGCACCGGCCTTGAGATCGGCCGCGAGGTTGGTCCGGCGGGTCTGCACAATGGGCGCGAGACCGGTGAGCAGCCCGGCCACGAGCGCGGCCATGCCGGCGTAGAGCAGCGTGCGCGTGTCGGTTAGGACGGCGGGTTTCGCGCTGCCGGAGAGGAGCTGTGCCCGCAAAAGCGCGCCGCCCCACTGCGCGATCGCGATCCCAATGACGCCGCCGGCCAAGGCCAGCACGACGCTTTCGGTGACGAGCTGCGATGCCAGACGCGCGTCGCTCACGCCGAGTGCGAGGCGCACGGCGATCTCGCGGCGGCGCCGCAGCGCGCGGGCGAGCAGCAGGTTGGCGACGTTGGCGCAGGCGATGAGCCAGACGACGATGGCGACGCCGGTGATCCAGGTGGCGACCTTGGCCGTATTCGATTCGTTAGGCCCGCGCTCGCTGAGGATCGACCCGATCAGGACATGCGGGCGCGTGATCGCAATCGGCTGCATGTGGGGCGAGAGGGCCAGCGCCGCCTGGTAGCTGCGGATGTACGCCTGGGTCATGTCGGCGGTCGCGGCCGCGAGGCTCACGCCCGGCTTGCGCTCGACGATCATCGATGCCCACGTCCAGTGGTACGTGCTCCACCACGCTTCGCCGGGGATCAAGAAGTTGCTGCTCATCTCATGGCCGTATGCGGTAATCGGGATGAAGGCCGCCGGCGGGTCGCTCTCCCACAGTCCCGCGAATCCAGCTGGCGTCACGCCTATGATCGTGTACATGGTCGCGCCGATCTGGATGGGTTTGCCGAGCACGTCGCGCGCGCCACCGAACTTGGTTTGCCACATCGGATACGTGAGCACGGCCACCGGCGTTCCGTTAGGCGCCTTGTCTTCGGCTTCCGTGAAGTAGCGGCCGAGCACCGGCGGCGCATCGAAAAAGCCGAAGAAACTCGCGCTCACGATGCCCACCTGCATCTGCCGTGCGTCCTCCCCCGTACCGATCGGTTGCTTGTCCTCGGTCACCTCGGCGAGTCGGCTGAAGGACGTCGTCCACTTCGTGAAGTCCGTGTAGCGAGCGTATTGCACGCCTTCGTTGAAGTTTTCTTTTCCCCGGTACGTGTTGGCGAGATAGATGTGATGCACCCGGGACGGATCGCGGAGCATCGCCGGCGCACGGAAGAGCAGGCGGTCGACGATCGAGAACATCGCCGCGTTCGCGCCAATGCCCAACGCGAGCGTGATCACCACCGCGGCGGTGAAGCCAGGCGAGTTTCGCAAGCCGCGCAGCGTATAGCGGAGGTCCTGAAGCGCTGCGTTCCAGCGCTCGGGACGCGCGGTGCGCGGGGCAGCCGCACTCGAGGTGCCGGCGGGGGCGGGGACAGAATCGCCTGTCGTCATGTCGGCTTCGATTGTAAGGGGAACGCGAGGACCGCGGATCAATGGTTCGACACGCCGAGAGTCGCAAGGGTGGCCGGTCGACCTACGCGAAACGCTTGGTTAGTCGGCACTCATTTCACTCGCACATGCCGTATCATGACGCGGCCTCACTCTTGCGACGAGTTCGCTAGCCGAGCAAGTTCATCAGTGGGTGCCGTCGCACGAGGGAGGCGTCGCGTGGGTCTCGGGTATGCCGTAACCCGCATACTGGATGCATGCCCCGGTCTCAATCCGGGTGTAGTCGAAAAGCGCCTCGCCTACGGATCCTTTGCGCACTTGAGAGACCGCGTCGTCTATCTCGAGGTGCCGAAGGCCGCGTGCACCGCGATCAAGATGGTGCTCCGCGATCTGTACGCCTCGACGCCGCTCACGATGTACCCCCGAATGAGCCGCCAGACCAAGCGCGGCATGTTCGTGCACGCCCGCGCCAATGCGCCGCTTCCCGCGCTCACTGAGCTCGACGACGCTGCCCAACGAGAACTGCTCGAGGACGACGACGTTCTCCGATTCACGGTCGCGCGCAATCCATATACGCGCTTTGTCTCGGCGTGGCGGGACAAGGTGTATCTGTACGAGCCAACCGTCGAAGACGTCTATCAAGCCCTGCGCGGCTCCGCGCCGGATGTTGGACACAAGCAACCCATTCAATTCGCGGAATTCGTCGCGCACGTCGAGCGCACGATCAGCGCGACGAGCGACCCGCACTGGCGCCGTCAGGTGGACCTCGCCTATCCCGACGCCATTCGGTTTACGCACGTCGGCAAGACGGAGAATCTCCCGGCGACCGTCGGGCTGCTGTATCGACGCGCCGGACGCGAACCGCCGGAGACGATGCCCCGCGCGAACGGAGCGGCGCTGCTGGCAGGCGCGTCGTACACGCCGGCGCTCGCCAAGCGTGTGCACGACGTCTACGCGCACGACTTCATGGCGTTCGACTACGATCCCGCCGCGTGGCCGTGCGACGTCGACGCGGAAACGGCCGTCAGCCTCGAGCGATTCGTGGACGAAATCATGGAGCGCAACGTCATCATCACGCACCTCTACGACGAGCGCGCGCGCCTCGCCCGCGAGTACGACGACGTGTATCGCTTCTCGTTGACGCGCCTCAAGAACAAGTGGCGCCGCTGGTTCGATTCACACCCGCGCACCTGAGCGCGTCGGCCTAACGAATCACGGAGCGCCGGGATCGACGTGCAGCACGGTCATCATCCCCGAACCGAGATGCTCGGCGATGTGACAGTGCAGCATCCACGTACCCGGATTCGACGCGTCGATCAGCACGTCGACCGTCGACCCAACCGGGATCAGCACCGTGTCCTTCCAGACGAGATTCTTCGTGCGCACCCCGTCGCGTGCGACGACGAGCATGCGCTGACCATGTAGATGGATCGGGTGCTGCATCGGATGGAACGACTTGGGATCGTTGTACAACTCGAGCTTCACCACCGATCCCTGCTTCACGTGCCAGTCGATGTCCATGTTCTCTTTGCCCGTCGCGTCGTCGCGCAGGATCCACCGCACCTGCTCGCTCGTCGACAGCCAGTTCATGTCGGGCATGCCATCCACCCATTCGACGGGCGCATAGTACGCCGTGTCGACGTTCATGAACTGCACGGTGGCCACGGGCAGACCGCTGCCGCGCATGGTGAGCGTTAGGCGTTTGTCCGGTGGTTTGTCGACGTACGGGCGATAGCGATCGATGTCGCGCGTGACCGCGGCGTTGTCGCGCAGGGTGCCGAACGGGGCGGCGTAGTCGGGCGTCGCAGCGGCCGAGTCGACCGTCACCGTGCCTAACGTATCGACTTCGGCGTCGAACTCGCCGCGGAAGTGGTTGATCGCCTGCACGGCGTTCACCAGCGCGTACCGGCCCGGATGGTCGAACCGAACTTCCACGATGTAGCGCTCGGCCGGCGCGAGGAGGACGCTCGGCACGCGCTCCTCGTGCTCGAACCGGCTCACGTCCGATGCGAGCACTTTGATGGGCGCGCCGCCGAACGACACGTTGTACGTGCGCGAGCTGGCGGCATTCGTGAGGTAGAATCGCACCACGTCGCCGCGATGCGCGGTGAGGGTGTATCGCGGCTCGCCGTTCACGAGCAACACATTGCCGACGCGCCCCATGAGCGCGAAGTCCGGTCCCGTTTTGCCATACGGAATGAGGGTGTCCGCGTTCACGAGGAGGTCGTCGAACACCAGTACCTGCTCCTGATTGGCCGGCGAGTAGTACGCCGAATCGGGTGAATCGACGATCATGTTGCCGAACAACCCAAGCGCCTGCTCGATGTCCTCGCGCACGTGCGGGTGGTACCAGTACACGCCGGCGTCGGGGAAGTGGACGCGATAGACGAAGCTGTCACCCGGCGCGACCGGCTGTTGGGTGACGCCCGGCACACCGTCGAAGCGGTTGTCGAGCCTAACGCCGTGCCAGTGGATCGAGCTGGGCAGGTCGATGTGGTTGTGGAACCGCACCGTGATCGTCGCGTTCTGCGGGACGCGGAGCAGCGGACCCGGCACCTGGCCGTTGAAGCCGTACATCACATACGGCTGGCCGGCGACCGTGCGGCGCACGAGCGTCGCCGTCAAGTCGAGCGTATCGCCATCCTTGACCCGCACCACCTCACTCGGCCTAACGTTAGGCAGAGTCGAGGGGTCCACGCCGGCGCCGGGCAGGAACGTGCCGCCCGGCGGCGTCAAGCCGACGAGCCCCGGCATCATCACCATGCCCTTCGGCATCGGGATGGGCATCGCCATCGCGCTCGATGACATCCCGGGCATGGGCATCGCCATCGACGTGTCGTGTTTGGGCGATGTGTCCGCCGGGGATGCCGGCATCTTCGGCATCGGCATACCCGGCGGCATTGGGGGCATGGTGGTGTCGTGCTGCTGGGCGCTGCTGGTCGCCGCGACCGCGGCGACCAGCAGCGCCGCCGTCGTCCACATGCTGCGGGTCAATCCGTCACTCCGTGGAAGAACGCGGTGTGCGCCTGGAAGCTCTGGAGAAACGTACTCGGCGAGCTGCCGTGCAACACGGACGGACCGCTGTGTGTCGCGGCTGCAGAGTCCCGCTCGGCGGCGATCACGAGGAGAAACTTGTCCATCGTGACCGCGCCGACCGTCGACTTCCCGTTCGTCACGACGCCGAGCCGCTGCCAATGGGCGAGATCGGAGGAGACCGCCCACGCAACATAGACGCGGTAAGTGCCTAACGAAGACGGAGCGGGGAGGCCGGACGCCGTGACCTGCGCATCGTACCGCGCGTGACCGTCCGCTGTGACGGCGATCCCGAACGGCGACTCGGCGAAGGCAAGGCGCGCGCTCCCTTTGGCGGCCGGCGCACTCCGCGTCGCGTACAGCGGGATGTCGTAGGGCCCGATGTCCGGTCCGGACAGCGTTAGGAGCAACGCCGCAAGCGCCGGCGCGCCCAGACGCCCGATCACTGGTGGCCTTTGCCCGGCGACGTCGCCGGCTTTGGCGCGCCATCCGGCCCGTGATCGTAGTCCTGCACGCTCGAGATATTCGGCATTCCCATCGAGCGTCCGTTCCAACCCGTGAACCCATCCATGCGGAAGAGCCAAAGGCCGGTGCGCATATCGGACAGCGCGATGAGCCCGTCGTAGTTGCGCACGTCGACGCCGAATGCACCCTGCTCGACGCTGATCGTGCTCTCCCAGCCATTGTCGGGCGTGCCGCCAAATCCGTGCATGTGTGTGCACTCGCACGTGTAGTAATGACCGTCGGTCTTTGGTGCCAGCGGATTCTTGAGGTCGAAGATCTGGAGGCCGTCCTCGTACGCCGACACGAACACATAGGGCCAGCGCACCTCGTGATTGTGCGACAGGTCGCGCCAATCGGCGGTCCAGCCGCTGATCGGTGTGTCCAGGTTCTGTGTCTTGCCGGTCTGCCCGTCGGTCAGGTCCCAGATCCTGAGCGGCGTGTACTGATACTCGGTCTCCGTGACCGCGTACTTGCCGTCGGGCGATGGCGTGAACGTGTGCGCGACATCGAGGCCGAGTCCCGTGATCGTGAACAGCTGCTTGGGGGTCTCGGGCTTGCTGACATCCCACACCGAATAGCCGCCTAACCCGGCGCCGTAGAACTTGTCCTGATGCGTGGCCGCGTCGTAGCCCACATAGAAATCGTGGTAGCTCGCCGTGCCGAAGGCCTTGAACGGCGTCGGATTCGGCACCTCTCCCACGAGCCACGTGCTCGAGTCGGCACCGCTCACGACTTTGTCGAGATCATAGATCAGTGCGTGCCCTTCGTTGACCGTCGCGAAATACAGCACGCGTCCATCGGAGTGTTTGTACGCGAACGTGTTGTGGAATCCGCCCGGTGCCTTCGGGTACCGGATACGGGCTACGACTTTCACCTTCGACGAGTCGGGCAAACCGGTGACGTCGAAAATCACCGCGCCCAGGTCGGCGTCCGGCGTACCCTGCATGAACTGCAGCGACTGCGCGTAGTAGTAGCGATTTCCGATCTTGAAATACTTGCCATCCATCGCGCCGATGCCGCGGTGCAGCTCCGGATTCTCGATGGTCCACGAGTAGACCATCTTCGGGTGCGATGGATCCTTCACGTCGTAGATCTGGACGTCGAAGTTCGTGAACCCGCACGCGTACACGAACGGCCTGTTTGGATCCTGCTCCATCTCGACGTCCGCCAACTTCCAGGCGCCTTTGTGCGTGACCATGTGCGCCAACATGTGCACGTTCGGACTGCCGCCACGCTTCGCGTCGAACGGTTTGACCGATGTGCCGGGGTCCTGGGCGGCAGCCGCAGCGGCGAAGGCGACCGCCGCGACGGCGACGAGAGCGAGCGAACCACGCATTGGACTTCTCCTGGAAGGTGGGAACGATGTGGCTTTCGTTAGGCCGCCGGCAGTCTACTCGAGCGCCGGCTCGAATTCTTCGTGCACGCGCGGATGCAGACGCTCGCTCCGATTGAGCAAGCGCGCACACGCGTTCCAGCGGAGGATGGCTTCGTCGTTGCCCGCCGGGCGCAGGCGCTCCGCGCGCTCGTAGTGCGGCATCGCCTCGCGCAACCATCCGTCCGCCACCTCGTGCGCGCGCGGTCCGCCGCGACGCAGGAGCGCGGTCGCGCGACGCTCGCAGATGATGCCGGCGTAGTAGTGCCGCTTGTATTCGTCATCGAGCCGCGGGAGCACATCGCGCGCACGCGCCACCGCTTCCGCCGCGTTGTCGGCGAAGCCATCGGTGATCGCGAGCAGCAAGGTCGTGAGCGCCTGTTGGTTGGCCGGGTCGATCTCGAGCACGTCCTGACAGATGCTGTCGGCCGCGGTCCAATCGTTGAGCAGCCGGTAGCGCTCGGCTTTCTGCAGCGCCGCCCCAATGCCGGCGGCGGTAATCGGCTTGAGCGAATACATGGAAACCTCCCGCGCCTAACTTCGGCGCTTCCGCGAAAAGATCTTCACCAGCTTCCCGATCGGATCGTAGAACTCGTCCACCACGCGCTCCTTGAGCGGGATGATCGCGTTGTCCGTGATGGTGATCCCTTCGGGACACACCTTGGTACAACACTTCGTGATGTTGCAGTACCCAATGCCGTGTGCCTCCTTGAGCTCGGGCACGCGGTCAGCCACATCGAGCGGGTGCATCTCCAACGCCGCAACGTAGACCAGGAACCGCGGGCCGATGAACTCATCCTCCTTCTGGTGCTCGCGCAGCACGTGGCACACGTCCTGACAGAGGAAGCACTCGATGCACTTCCGGAATTCCTGCACGCGGTCCACGTCGCTCTGCTGCATGCGCCATGTGCCATCGGGCGCATCCGGAGGGCGCGGCGTGAAGCGCTGAATGCGCTTCTTCACGCGGAAATTCCACGAGACGTCGGTCACCAGATCCTTGACGCGCGGGAACGTGTGCATGGGCTCGACCGTCACCGGCTTGTCGAGCCGCAGATCGCTGAGACGAGTCATGCACATGAGGCGCGGCTTGCCGTTGATCTCCGCGGAACACGAGCCACATTTGCCCGCCTTACAGTTCCACCGCACGGCGAGATCGTTCGCTTGCTCGGCCTGTATCTGATGGATGGCGTCCAGCACCACCATGCCCGGCGTGACCTCGGTGACATAGTCGCGAAACGCACCGCCGGCCGCGTCGCCGCGCCATACGCGAAACGTGGCCGTTCTCGTCGCGGATCCAGGTGTGGATCCGGCCGCGGCGCCTGGGCTTTCCTTTTCGACTGTCGTAGTTGCCATACTCGAGGTCTCCCGATCAGCCCATCTCGGCGATCACGGCGCGCAGCTCATCGGGCATCGGCGCGATGGGCTCGCGGCTCAACTGCATGGTCCCGTCCTTCGCCTTCCGGATCACGATGTTGAACGTGCTGTAGCTCGCGTCCTTCGACGGATAGTCGTCGCGGAAATGTCCGCCGCGACTTTCGCGCCGCTCGAGCGCCGAGCGTGTGATCGCTTCGGCGATCGTGAGCAAGTTGCCCAGATCGAGCGCGGTGTGCCACCCTGGGTTGTACTCGCGATTGCCCTCGACGCTCACGCGCTGGGCGCGCGCGCGGAGCGCGTCGATCTTGCCTAACGCTTGCCGCATGTCATCGTCGCGCCGGACGATGCCCACCAGGTCCTGCATCGTAATCTGAAGCGCCTGCTGGATCTGATACGGGCCCTCGCCGTTGTTCCGGTCGAAGGGCTCGAGCGCGCGGCGCGCCGCGCCGGCGACCGCGGACTCGTCGACGGTCACGGCGCCGTGCTGGCGCGCGAACGCGGCCGCGTGCTCGCCGGCACGCCTGCCGAACACCAGCAGGTCGGAGAGCGAGTTCCCGCCTAACCGATTGGCGCCGTGCAGGCCCGCCGCGCATTCGCCGGCGGCGAACAAGCCCGGCACGGTGGACATCTCCGTGTCGCCATCGACGCGCACGCCGCCCATCATGTAGTGCGTCGTCGGACCGACCTCCATCGCCTCCTTGGTAATGTCGATGTCCGCCAGCTGCTTGAACTGGTGGTACATGCTCGGCAATTTTTTCTTGATGTGGTCGGCTGCGTTAGGCAAGCGCTCCGTGATCCAGGCGATGTCGAGATACACCCCGCCGTGCGGGCTGCCGCGGCCCTCGCGCACTTCGCGCACGATGCAGCGCGCCACGTGGTCGCGCGTGAGCAGCTCCGGCGGACGCTTGGCGGATTTGTCGCCCTGCGTGTAGCGCCAGCCTTCGTCGGGGTCGGTGGCCGTCTGCGAGCGATAGTTCTCGGGAACGTCGTCGAACATGAAGCGGCGGCCCTCGCTGTTGCGCAGCACGCCGCCCTCACCGCGCACGCCTTCGGTCACGAGAATGCCGCGCACGCTCGGCGGCCACACCATGCCCGTGGGATGGAACTGCACGAACTCCATGTCCTGCAGCGCCGCGCCGGCGTGGTAGGCCAGCGACTGCCCGTCGCCCGTGTATTCCCAGCTGTTGCTCGTGATGCGAAACGCGCGGCCGATGCCGCCCGTCGCCAGCACCACAGCCTTCGCGCGGAACAGCCGAAATCGCCCGCGCTCGCGATCGTAACCAAATGCGCCGGCCACACGGTCACCATCCTTGAGCAGCATTAGGACCGTGCACTCCATGTGCACGTCGATGCCCAGATGGATCGCGTGGTCCTGCAGCGTGCGGATCATCTCGAGTCCAGTGCGATCGCCGACGTGCGCGAGGCGCGGATACTTGTGCCCGCCGAAGTTGCGCTGGAGGATGCGGCCGTCCGGCGTCCGGTCGAACAGCGCTCCCCATGCCTCGAGCTCGCGCACGCGCGCGGGCGCTTCCTTGGCGTGGAGCTCGGCCATGCGCCAGTTGTTGAGGTACTGGCCGCCGCGCATGGTGTCGCTGAAGTGCACTTTCCAGTTGTCGCGGTCGTCCACGTTGCCGAGCGAGGCCGCGATGCCGCCCTCGGCCATCACCGTGTGCGCCTTGCCGAGGAGCGATTTGCAGACCACGCCGACCGTTAGGCCCGGACCCTCGACGGCGGCGATGGCGGCGCGCAGGCCCGCGCCGCCGGCGCCGATCACCAGCACGTCGTGCGCGACGGTTTCGTACTCAGCCATGCGTCGGGTGCCTAACGGGAATCACAGGAGGCGGATGTCGTGCAACACGCCCATCGAGCACAGGCGCACGTAGAGGTCCGTGAGCGCCACGCCGAACAGGCTGAACCACGCCCACCGCATGTGCCAGCGATTGAAGCAGCTCGCGCACGCATACGCCGTGCGGCGCACCGGGCGATTCGCGAGCCGGTCGAGGTATCCGCCCACGATGTGTCGGAGCGAGTGGCAGCCGAACGTGTAGCAGGTCAGCAGTACGACGTTCAGCGTTAGGACGAGCGTTCCGACGCCGATGCCGAAGTGCGTCTGTCCCGTGGCCGGATCCGTGAACCAGAGCGCGTTCCACGCGTCGTGCGCGAGGATGACCAGGAAGATGAATGCGATGTAGAGGAAGTAGCGATGGACGTTCTGCAGGATGAGTGGGAACGAATGCTCTCCAAGGTAGCCGTGTCGCGGCTCGCGCACCGTGCACGACGGCGGATCGGCCCACATCGCCTTGTAGTACGCCCCTCTATAGTAGTAGCACGTGACGCGGAACAGCCCGGGGAAGGGCAGAATAATGAGTGCGGGTGAGAACGGAAGCCAACCCGGCCACCAGCCCGGCTTCGGGCCGAAGATCGCGTGCGGCGAACTGCCGAAGATCTCCGGCGAAAAGAACGGTGAGAGATACGGGCCGAACGTGTAGTGGGCGTTCTGAAATGCGGCCCACGTGGCGTACACGACGAACGACGCCAACACGATGGCCACGACCGTCGGCTGCACCCACCACGCGTCCTGCCGCATGGTGAGCTGGGGTGGGTGATGGACAACCGGGAGCTGCGCGTGGGCCATCGGGTTCCTCCTGGCCTGACTAATCGCGGGTCGAGCCATCGAGCGATCCGGCGGATCACTCGATTCGGACCGGATACTCCTACCCGGTCCGCGGCCTGTCAATAGAGTCCGGACGCACTCGCGCTGGGGAACGCGCGTGAAGTGCAGTTCCCCGTCTCGTCAGGGATCACTTGCGTGATGCTGACATATCTGACATGCCCGCGCCCTGACCGGATCGTAGCTTGTCCATGACCTCTTCGGCGATCGCGATCGATGCGCTCACTCGTTCGACTGCGTCAGACAGCGCGCCGCCTGGTGCGCGCACCCGGGTTCACGCTCTCGGCTACGCTGACGCTGATGCTCGGCATCGGCGGGACGACGGCCGTGTTCACCGTCGTGAACGGTGTGTTGCTGCGTCCGCTGCCGTATGCGCGCGCGGACCGGTTGGTCGACCTCTCGCACACGCTTGCGGTGGCCGGCATTGCGCACGTCGACCAATCGGACGCGACCTATCTCGTCTATCGAAGCGGCAATCGCGTGTTCACGGACGTCGGCGCCTACGAGGCGACCTCGGCCAACGTGCTGCCATCGACCGCAACCGGCGCCGGCAGCGGCGACGCCGAGCGCGTGCCGGCGGCGCTCATGACGGCCGGCGTGTTTCGGGTGCTCGAGACCGGGCCGCGCTCGGGTCGAGCGTTGAGCGACGCGGATGTGCAGCCGGGCGCGGCGCCGGTGGTACTCATCGGCGAATCGCTGTGGAAGCGAAAGCTCGGCGGTGACCCGTCGGTGATCGGCCGGCAGATGATGGTCGACGGTGTGGGGCGCACGATCGTGGGTGTGATGCCGGCGTCGTTCCATTTCCCGGAACCGGCCACCGCGCTCTGGATCCCGTTAGTCATCGATCCTGCGCACACGGCATCGGCGGCGTTCGATTTCCGCGGGATCGCGCGGCTGCGCGACGGCGTGACACGCGATGCGGCGCGGGCGGATCTGCAGCGGCTGCTGCCGACGGTGCCGGTGGTGTATCCCGGCCGGCTCACGGTGGACGCGGTCCGGGTGACGCACATGGAGGCTGTGGTCCGACCGTTGCGCGACGTGGTGGTGGGCGACATTGGCCGCGTCCTGTGGGTCGTGTTAGGCGCCGCCGTGGTGCTGCTGGCCATCGCCTGCGCGAACGTCGCCAACTTGTTTCTCGCGCGCGCCGAGGGCCGGCAGCGGGAGCTGGCGGTGCGGCGGGCGTTAGGCGCGGGCCGCCTGAGCGTGCTGGCCGAGTTTCTCTCCGAGGCGGGACTCATCGCGGCGACCGGTGCCGCGTTGGGCATCGCGTGCGCACTCGCCGCGGTACGCGTGCTGGCCGCCGCGGGTGCGGCCAGCAGCGTTCCCCGGTTAGGTGACGTGCGCGTGGACGTGCTGGTCGTGGCCGTGGCGGTAGCCGCCGCCGCGGCGGCGGCGTGTCTCGTGAGCCTCGTGCCGGTGGCGCGCGCGCGTGCGCTGTCGTTGTCGGCCATTCTCGGGGCGACCAGCTCCGGCGCGACCGGCGGCCGCGCGCGCTCGGGTGCGCGGCGCGGCCTCGTGATCGCACAGGTCGCGCTGGCGCTGGTGCTCCTCGCGGGCGCCGGCCTGCTCGCACGGAGTTTCGCCGCGCTGCGCGCCGTGGATCCCGGTTTCA
>Ga0070681_10000859_pt1 | contig 25540 bp, 22 predicted proteins | sample KBSC83BmetaG_FD_65650 | JGI IMG/M metagenome (GOLD analysis project Ga0070681, IMG submission 65650) | Corn rhizosphere microbial communities from Kellogg Biological Station, Michigan, USA - KBS C8-3B metaG | ecosystem: Host-associated > Plants > Roots > Rhizosphere | place: USA: Michigan...
AAAGAGCTGGTTGCGGGGAGAGGATTTGAACCTCTGACCTTCGGGTTATGAGCCCGACGAGCTGCCAGACTGCTCCACCCCGCGCCCGAAGAGACAAAGATTCTAGCTGGCGCCGCAACATCCTGTCAACGCAATTCGACGCCGCGTTGGAAAATTTTTTCGGTTTTTCCGGGGCTTCCATTCCGCAGCGCTTCACTGCGGGTCGTTCTGACTGCTACAACCGCCGGGTATTCCCGGGGCGCGAATTCTAACCGGATTTTTAGTCCGCGGTGGCGCCGCTCGCGCGAATGACGCGAGCCCATTTCGCCGATTCGGCGCGGATCCAGCGCCGGAACTCGTCCGGCGTGCCGGCGACGACCTCGAAGCCCTGCTTGCCGAGCAGCGCGCGCACCTCAGCCGCGTGCATCCCGCGGACCGTTTCGGTGCTCAGGCGGTCGATGACTCCCTTTGCCGTCGCCGCCGGTGCAAGCAGGCCGATCCAGGCGAGCGATTCGAGCTGCGGATAGCCGAGTTCCGACACGCTCGGCACGTCGGGAGCGAGGCGGCTTCTCGCGCGCGCGGTCACGGCGAGCGCCGTCATCTTGCCGGCGCGCACATGCGGCAGCACACCCGGAACGATGGCGAACATTGCGTGGATATTTCCCGCGAGCATGTCCGTCACCGCGGGCGGAAAGCCGCGATACGGGATGTGCACGGCGAAGAATTTCGCTTCGCTCTTGAGGAGCTCCATCGTCAGGTGCGAGGCGCTTCCGCTGCCGACCGAGCCGTACGAGATGCGGCCGGGATTCTTGCGCGCATAGTCGACGAACGCCTGGAAGTCGCGCACGCCGAGCTGCGGCACGACGACCAGCATCTGCGGCGCCGACGCGACGAGCGAGATGGGCGCAAAGTCTTTCTCCGCGTCGTAGCCGAGATTCGAGTACAGGTACTTGTTGGTCGCGACCGGTCCGTTGATGCCGACGAAGAGCGTGTAGCCGTCCGCGGCGGATTTGGCCACGGCTTCCGCGGCAATGTTGCCGCCCGCGCCTGTGCGGTTCTCGACCACCACCGGCTGGGCGAACGCCTCCTGCAGCTTGCCCGCCAACGCGCGCGCGACGGTATCCGGGGTCGATCCGGCCGGTGTCGGCACGACGAGGCGCACCGGGTGCGACGGGTAAGGCTGGGCCGCCACGCTCGCGCAAAAAAAGAAAAGCAGCAGCCACGCGCGCATCACATCTTCTCCGTCTCTCCGCCGCGCGGCTGCCAGACGAGGAGCCGTCGCTCGACCACGGTCACCATCCAGTCGAGAAGCAGCGCGAAGGCCGTCAGCACGACGATGCCCGCGAACACGGCGTTGATGTCGAACGTGCCTTCCGCCTGCAGGATCAGGTAGCCGACGCCGCGCGACGAGCCGAGATATTCGCCCACCACGGCGCCGACGAAAGCGAGGCCGACAGAGTTGTGCAGGCTGGCGAAGACCCAGCTCATGGCGCTCGGCACGTAGACGTGGCGCAGGAGCTGCCGCTCGCTCGCGCCGAGGATGCGCGCGTTCGCCACCACCGTGAAGCTGACCTCGCGCACGCCCTGATAGACATTGAAGAACACGATGAAGAAGACCAGAGTGACGCCGAGCGCGACTTTGGATGCGACGTCGAGTCCGAACCAGACGGCGAAGATGGGCGCGAGGATGACGCGTGGCATCGAATTCAGCGCCTTGATGTACGGGTCGAGCAGCGCCGAGGCGGTGGACGACAGCGCGAGCCAGAGTCCCATCGCCAGGCCGAAAGCGGTGCCGATGACGAACGCGAGCAGCGTCTCGAGCAACGTCACCCACAGGTGCGCGTAGATGGTGCCGCCCGCAAACCATTCCCAGGTGCGCTCGAACACCTTCACCGGCTCGCCGAAGAAAAATGCCGCCTTGTGCGGGTCGTCGAAATAGATCGGCGGCAGGAGCGTCGGGCTGGTGGCCACGTACCAGAACGCCAGGAAGCCGACGAAGAGCGCGAGCTGCCAGAAGCGCAACGAGAGCTTACTGGAGCTGCTGCGCATAGCTCTTCAGAACTTCGTCGCGCATGGCATGCCAGATGAGCCCGTGCAGCTCGATAAAGCGCGGCGTCAGCCGGATCTCGGCGACGTCGCGCGGCCGCGGCAGATCGATGGCGAACTCGCCGATCGGATGTGACTCGGGGCCCGCGGAGAGGACGAGCACGCGATCGGAAAGCGAGATGGCTTCCTCGAGATCGTGCGTAATGAACACCACCGACTTCCGGTTCGCCTGCCACAGCTCGAGCAGCTGGTTTTCCATCAGCTGGCGCGTCTGGATGTCGAGCGCGGAGAACGGCTCATCCATCAGGATGATCTGCGGATCGAGGATCAGCGTCTGCGCGAGCGAAACGCGCTTGCGCATGCCGCCCGAGAGCTGGTGCGGATAGCGGTCGCCGAAACCGCGCAGCCCGACGCGTTGCAGCCACTCGTCGGCGCGCGAATTCGCTTCGACCGCCGCCACGCCGCGGAACTCCAGCCCGGCAGCGACATTGCCGCGAGCGGTGCGCCAGGGCATGAGCGCCTCGGTCTGGAAAAGGTAGCCGGCGTTGCGATTCAACCCGGCGAGCGGCGCGCCGAAGCTCGTCACGCGCCCGCCGGAAGGTTGCAGCAGGCCGACCGCGACGTTGAGGAGCGTGGACTTGCCGCAGCCGGTCGGCCCGACGACCGAGACGAACTCGCCCGGCTGCACGCGCAGCGTCGTGTCGCGGACGGCGGTGTAGCGGCCGCCGTCCGGCGAGACGAAAGTGACGGTGACTTGCTCGAGCGCCAGCGCCGGAACGGCGGCCGACATGGGATTACTTTTTCTTGTCCAGCTTGGCGTGCGCCTTCTTCACGAACTCGTTCGTGTAGGTCTGGGCGAGGTTGATTTCCTGCGGCTTGACGTTCGGGTTGAAGGAAGCGAGCGCCTTCAGCGTCGTCTTCGCGCCGGCCTCGCTGAAATAGCCGTCCTTCGAATAGGCGGTCCTCACGTTGTTATACGCGAAGAGGTACATCGCCTTGTCGCCGAGCAGGTATTGCTCGGGCACCGTGGCCAGAATCTGCTGCGGCGACGCGTCCTGCATCCATTTCAGCGCGCGCACCGTAGCGAGCGTGAGAGCCTCGACCGTATTCGGATACTTGCGGATGAAGTCGATCGGCGCATAGAGGCTCGCGGCGGGCATCGGACCACCGAAGATCTTCTGCGTGCCTTCCGGCGTGCGCGTCTCGGCGATCACCTTCACCTTGTTCGCCTTCTCCAGCATGGTGACCGCGGGATCGGTCTGCGAGATGACGTCCACCCTGCCCTGGTCGACCGCCGCGACCACCGTCGCCCCCGCGCCGATGCCGATGACGGCGAAATCGGTCGGCTTGAGGCCGCCCTGCGCGGCGAGGTAATTGATGACCATGTTGGTGCTCGAGCCGGGCGCGCTGACGCCGACCTTGAGGCCCTTCAGGTCCTTCGGGGACTTGTACTTGTCGGCGAGCTTGCTGGAAATGGCGACCGTGATCTGGGGCGCCGCGCCCGTCAGGACGAAGGCCTGAAAATTCTGCCGGCGCGACTGCATGTTGATCGTGTGCTCGTAGGCCCCGGCGACCACGTCGGCGCTGCCGCCGACCACCGCCTCCAGGGAGCGGGTGCCGCCCGGAAAATCGCTGATGCGCACGTTCAGCCCGGCGTCCTTGAAATAGCCGAGGCGCTCGGTGATGGTGAGCGGCAGGTAGTAAAGCGCGGTCTTGCCCCCGACGGCGATGTGGACGTCGGGCTTTTCGATCTGCGCGTGTGCCGTGGATGCGAACACGAACGCAGCGGCGAGCAATAGCTTCTTCATCATGCCTCCTCGGGCGCGACTGTACTAGATTTCGCGGCGTTCCAGCAGCGCCTGAGAGATCGTGCCGGCGTCGACGTACTCGAGCTCCCCGCCGAGCGGCACGCCGCGCGCGATGCGGCTCACCTTGATGCCGCGCTCGCGCAGCATCTCGGCGATGTAGTGCGCGGTCGCCTCGCCCTCGTTGGTGAAGTTCGTGGCGAGGATCACTTCGCGCACCTCGCCGTCCGAGGCGCGCGCCTGCAGGCGGTCGAGCCCGATGTCGCGCGGCCCGACGCCGTCGAGCGGCGAGAGCCGCCCCATCAGCACGAAGTACATGCCGGAGTAGGACAGCGTCTGCTCGACCATCGCGAGATCGGCTGGCGTCTCCACCACGCAGAGCAGCGCGCCGTCGCGGCGCGGCGAGAGGCACAGCGCGCAGACTTCGTCCTCGGTGAAGTTGTTGCACTTCTCGCAGCGGCGCACCGTGGCGAGCGCGTGGCTGAGCGACTGCGCAAGCTGATCCGCGCCCGCGCGATCGTTCTGCAGCAGGTGATACGCCATGCGCTGCGCGGAGCGCGGCCCGACGCCGGGCAGCACGCGCAGCGCCTCGATCAGCCGCTCAAGGCCCTTGGCGGAAGGAAGATCGTTGCGATTCAAAACGGCAGCTTGAAGCCGGCCGGCAGCCCGAGGCCGGCCGTCATGCCGCCCATCTTCTCGGCGATGGTCGATTCGACCTTGCGCGCGGCATCGTTGAACGCCGCCGCGACCAGATCTTCCAGCATCTCGCGGTCGTCGCCGACGAGCGAGGGATCGATCGTCACGCGCTTCACCTCGTACTTGCAGGTGACCTGGATCTTGACCAGCCCGGCGCCGGATTGGCCCTCGACCTCGAGCGTGGCGAGCTGCTCCTGCATGCGCTTCATGTTCTCCTGCATCATCTGCGCCTGCTTCATCAGCTGCCCGATATTGCCTTTCATGAGCGCCTCATTTTCCTTCCTGCTTGATAGACGAGTCGACGACCTTCGCGTCGAACAGGTTGACGAGATCCTTCACGAACCCGTCGGATTGGACCGATTGCGCAGCCGCGGCACGGCGCGCCTCGCGCTCGCCCGCCTCGAGCGCCGCGGCGCTCGAGCCGTTCGTTTCGCCGACCGCCACCTTGAGGATCGCCGCGCCGCCGAGGTGCTGCTCGAGCGCCGCCTTCAGCTTGTCGGTATAGATGCGCTCGGCGAGATAGGCCTTGCCTTTGGGCACCACGAGCTCGAACGCATTGCCCTCTTGCTTCGCCAGCTCGGAATTGCGCGCGAGCTCGCGCGCGGCCCCGGTCAAGGCGAGCTGCTGAACGAGCTCCGGCCAGCCGCCGGACGCCTTCGCACCGGACGGCCTGGCCGCGGCGGGCGCCGAAGCGGGACGCGGCGCGCTCTTGACCTCGACGCCGTCGGGCCGGAAGGCGAGCATGCGGAGGAGCGTCATCACGAACCCACCGTGCTCGTCCGGTGCGAGCGGCAGGTCCTCGCGGGCCTGCAGCGCGATCTGGTAATAGAGCTGCACCGATTCCGCGTCGATGCGTCCGGCAAGCTCGGCGAGCTTGCCCCGCTCGGGATCGTCGTGTAACGCATCCGGTACCGTCTGCGCCAGCGCGAGCTTGAGGAGCAGCGCTGCAAGGTCGGCGAGCGCCGCATCGAACGAGAGGCTGCGCGCCTGCATGTCGTCGGCGATCTTCACCGCGTCGGCGGCGTTGCCGGCGGCGACCGCTTCGATGAGCGCGAAGAGGTACGTCTGGTCGATGGCGCCCAGCATGTCGGCGACATTACGCGCGCTCAGCGAGCCGGCGCCATGGGCGATGGCCTGGTCGAGAAGCGAGAGCGCATCGCGCATGCTGCCATTCGCGCCGCGCGCGATGAGGCCAAGCGCCTCCGGCTCGAAGGCGATACCCTCTTTCTTCAGCACGTTGTCCAGGTGCTGGACGATCGCCGGCGCCGGCATCTGCTTCAGGTTGAACTGCAGGCAACGCGACAGCACCGTGACCGGGATCTTCTGCGGATCGGTGGTCGCGAGGATGAACTTGAGGTGCTCCGGCGGCTCCTCCAGCGTCTTCAGCATGGCGTTGAAGGCGGAGGTGGAGAGCATGTGCACCTCGTCGATCACGTACACCTTGTAGCGCGCCTTGGTCGGCGCGTACTGCGCCGTCTCGAGGAGCTGGCGCATCTCGTCGACCTTGGTGTTGGTCGCGGCGTCCACTTCCAGCAGGTCGACGAAGCGGCCGGCGTCGATCTCGACGCACGCCGAGCATTTGCCGCACGGCCGCGGGGTCACGTCCGTTTCGCAGTTCAGGCACTTCGCGAGGATGCGCGCGAGCGTGGTCTTGCCGACGCCGCGCGTGCCGGTGAAGAGATACGCATGATGGAGGCGCTTCTGCTCGAGCGCGTGGCGCAGCGCGCGCACCACGTGCTCCTGGCCGACGAGGCTCTCGAAGTCCCTCGGCCGCCATTTACGCGCAAGTACTTGATAGCTCATGCGTAGAAGAATGAGTGGCGAGCCAAACCCCCGGCACTTGCAGGGACCGGCTGTGGCTGCTTCCTTCCGGACCTGACCAGGTTCACCAGACTGCAATGCGGGGAGGCCCGCCGAGGTGAATTGTAAGTCATCGCAGAGGAGAGTCAGGCGGCCGTCAGTTCGAAGTCAGGCGCTGGAACGACCACCCAAGTAAGGTGGAAGCCGAAGCATCCTCCTCCATCGCGCGTGCGCGATGGTTCACACGCCCGGGGCCGCAAGGCCGGCGGGCGTTTTCTTTTACACTCGCCGCCATGATGTTCAGCGCACGCATGGCGGTATGGTTCTGCGCGGTATTCGGCCTGGTTTGCGCCGGCGCCGCGCTGACCGCCCTCACCGGCGCGCCCAGCCTGCCGGACGCGGCCGAGCGGGAAGCGTCCTACGGGTACGCCGCCTTCTGGGGTTTCCTCGCGCTCGTCGCGGCGGTGTTCGGCGTCCTGTCCTGGATGATGGCGAAAGGCAAGCTCGGCACGCCGCGGTAGATCGGGCTGGCGGAGAGAGTGGGATTCGAACCCACGATACGCTATTAACGTATACACGCTTTCCAAGCGTGCGCCTTAAGCCGCTCGGCCATCTCTCCGCGGGCCGCCATTCTAGCGCCCCCTGAAATGAAAAGGCCCGCGCGCGGCGGGCCCTTCCTTGCGCTACCTATGGCTCATCCGGGCTGGTGCTGGTACGTCCGGATGTCGCGCGTGTGCGTCTCGCGCAGGAAGATCGAGCCGATGACGAGCGACATGACCGCGACGACGATCGGATACCAGAGGCCGTAGTAGATGTCTCCCGTGGCCGCGACGAGCGCTGTCGCCGTAAGTGGCAGCATGCCGCCGAACCAGCCGTTGCCGATGTGATACGGCAGCGACATCGACGTGTAGCGAATCTCCGTCGGGAACAGCTCGACCAGGAACGCGGCTATGGGCCCGTACACCATGGTGACGTAGATCACCATGATGACCAGCAGCAGCTCGGTCATGACCCAGTTGACCTTCGCCTTGTCGGCGCTCGGCGGCGCGCCCGCCTCCTTGAGCGTCGCCGCGAGGACCTTCTGGTCCCAACCCTCGACCTTCTTGTCGCCGATGGTCGTGGTTACCTTGCCCTGCGGTCCGTCGACCGACTTGAACGACAGCCCCTGCTTGGTGAGGAAGTCCTTCACCCGGTCGCAATCGGAGAACTGGCTCCACGGCCCGACGAAGAGATGGAACTTGCAGTCCGACGGGCTCGCCGCGACGCTGATCGGCGTCTTTGCCGAGAACTGCTCGAGCGCCGGGTTCACGAAGTGCGTGAGCCCGTGGAACAGGGGGAAGTAGGTCACCGCGGCGATCAGGCAGCCCGCCATGATGATCTTCAGGCGGCCGATGCGGTCGGAGAGCCAGCCGAAGAAGACGAAGAAAGGCGTGCCGATGAGCAGCGATATCGCGATCAGGACGTACGTGCTTGCGTAGTCGAGCTTGAGGGTGATGGTGAGGAAGAAGAGCGCGTAGAACTGCCCCGTGTACCAGACCACGCCCTGTCCCGCCGTCGCGCCGAGCAGCGCGAGCAGCACGTACTTGTTGTTCGGGTACTTCATGAAGCTGTCGGTGAGCGGCGCCTTCGAGCCCTTGCCCTCGGCCTTCATGCGCTGGAATACCGGCGACTCGTTCAGCTTCAGCCGGATGTAGATCGAGAAGACCAGCAGGATGAGCGAGAGCCAGAAGGGAATCCGCCAGCCCCACTGCGCGAAGTCCTTCGGATCCATGTTGCTGCGGCACAGCCAGATCACCAGCAGCGAGAGGAAGAGCCCCAGCGTAGCCGTGGTCTGGATCCAGCTCGTGTCGTAGCCGCGGCGGTCGTTCGGCGCATGCTCCGCGACATAGGTCGCCGCGCCGCCATACTCGCCGCCGAGGGCGAGGCCCTGCACGAGGCGCAGCGTCACCATGAGGATCGGCGCGAGCCAGCCGATCGACTCGTAGGTCGGCAGCAGGCCGACGAGGAACGTCGACGCGCCCATGAAGATAATGGTGATGAGGAACGTGTACTTGCGGCCGACGAGGTCGCCGATGCGGCCGAAGACGAGCGCGCCGAAGGGCCGCACTAGGAAGCCGGCGGCGTAGGCGGCAAAGGCGGACAGCAGCGCGGCGGTCTGGTTACCCGGCGGAAAGAAGAGCACGGCGAAGAAAGGAGCCAGCACCGCGTACAAGTAGAAGTCGTACCACTCGAACACGGTGCCGAGCGACGAAGCGAAGATGACCTTCTTCTCTTCCCCGCTGAAGTCGCGGTGCTGTGCCGCTGTCGCCATATTCCCCTCCCTTTTTTTATGGCGGCACGATGCTAGTCCTGCGGCGGGGCGGGCTCCATTAGGGAAAACCCGAATGTGAGCTGGACGAGCTCCGCCACCGAGTCCACCCCCATCTTCTCCATGAGCTTCGCCCGGTGGACTTCGACCGTCTTCACGCTGATGGCGAGCTCATCGGCAATCACCTTGTTCGGCTTGCCGGCGATGACGCAGCGCAGCACTTCGCGCTCGCGATCGGTCAGCGCGGCGATACGCCGGGCGACGAGCTCGTGGCGCGCATCTCTTACCCGGTCGTCGGCGTCGCGCTCGAAGGCCTTGCGCACGATGGCGACCGCCTGACGATAGCTGAAAGGTTTCTCGATGAAATCGACGGCGCCCTCCTTCAACGCGGTGACGGCCGTGCGCACATCGCCGTGCGCCGTGACGAACACGATGGGAAGCGCGATCCTGTTCGCCTTCAGGTAGTCCTGGAGGTCGCGGCCGCTCATCCCGGGCAAACGCAGGTCCAGGATCAGGCAGCCCGGCGACCCGGCTCGATACTCGGCGATGAATTCGGCGGCGCTCGCGAACGTGCGCACGCCGATGCCGTTCGATTCCATGAGCCAGCGCCAGAGCGTCCGGATGGACTCGTCGTCCTCGACGACGTAGGCGATGGGATTCATCCGGTGACCTGCGGCAGCGTGAAAGAGAAGCAGCTGCCCTCGCCGGCCGGCGCGCTGACCCAGATGCGCCCGCCGAAGTGCTCGACGATGCGCCGGCTGATGTGCAAGCCAAGCCCGCTGCCCTGCCCGGCCGCAAAGCCGCCGCTCGCCTGGCCGAAGCGGTCGAAGATGGCGTCGCGGTCGCGGGCGTCCACGCCCGGACCGTTGTCGCGCACGTCGACGCGCAGGAATTCGCCGTCCGCGGCAAGCGAGACGTCCACCCGCCCCTGCTGCGGCCGGCAGAACTTCGCCGCGTTGGAGAGCAGGTTCACGACCACCTGAGTGATGCGATCCTTGTCCGCGCGCACGGACGGAAGCCTGTCGACCGGATGCATCCGCACCGTGATGCCGCGCTCCTCGAACACGCTTCCCATGCCGGCGAGCGCATCGGCAACGAGCGAGCGCACATCGACGAGCGAAGGCCGCCAGTCGGCCTTGCCGGCGTCGATGCGGGCGAGGTCGAGCACCTGGTTGATGAGCCGCGTCAGCCGGTCGGTTTCCTTGGTGATGATGGCGAGGAACTTCGCGCGCTGCGCCGGCTCGACGTTTGGATTGTCGTAGAGGATCTGGCTGAACGCGCGGATCGAAGTCAGCGGCGTGCGCAGCTCGTGCGTCACGGTGGCGACGAAGTCGTCCTTCAGACGGTCGAGCTCCTTCAGCCGCTCGTTCGCCGCGCGCAGCTCCGCTGTCGCCGCCTCCAGCTCGCGCGACTTCTGCTCGAGCCGTACGCTATACGCGACGATCTGCGACGCTTCGTCGAGCAGCCCGCGCAATTCCGACAGGGTGAGCGCTTCTTCCTTTGCGACGGACGCCACCATGACGCGCGCCGACGAGGCGCCAATCGCGCCGGCGAGCTGCACCTCGACGTGGTGCACCAGCTCCGCGTCCGCCGCCAGGCTTCCCGGCCACTCGAGGCCCTTGCGCGCCGCGTAGGCGCGGAAGGCTTCTTCCGCGGCGTCGTGGCCGAGGAATCGGGCGAGCAGGCCGTAGAGCTCCGGGGCGGACGCCGTGCCGCGCCAGAGGTGCGCTCCACCGGCGGCGCCCTCGGCGCGGAACACGTCGACGAAGAGCGCCGCCTGACGGTGCTCGTCGACTCCCGGCGAGGCGGCGAGCGACAGGCCGACGTAGGCGCCGATGTTCGCGAGCATGCTCCACATCATGGCGTGCGTGATCGGATCGAGGCCGGCGACGCCGAAGAGCGCGAGCGGCTTCAGTGCTTCCAGGCCGAGCGGCCCGCTTTCCAGAAATCCGCTCGGCAGCCACCCGGAGCGCGCGAAGGCCGGCAGGAGCAGCGTGTACCCCCATACGAGGAAGCCCGCCGCCAGGCCGCAGAGCGCACCCAGGCGCGTACCGCGCTTCCAGAAAATGCCGCCGAGCGCCGCCGGGGCGAACTGGGCAACGGCGGCGAACGAAATCAGCCCGATCGACACCAGTGCGTACGCCTCGCCGGCCAGGCGGAAGTAGAGGTAGCCGAGCAGCACGATCAACACGATCGCGCCGCGGCGAATGGCGAGCAGGACCCGCGCCAGATCGCGCCATTCGTTCAGACGCAGGAAGTGAAGGCGCAGCAGCACCGGCATGACGAGGTCGTTGCAGACCATGGTGGAGAGCGCGATCGTCTCGACGATCACCATGCCGGTGGCGGCCGACAGCCCGCCGAGGAACACGGTGAGCGCGAGCACCTCCTGCTCGCGCGCCATCGGCAGCGTGAGGACGAAGGTATCGGCCTCGACCGTGGCGCCGCGAAAGTGCAGCAGGCCGCCGAACGCGACCGGCAGCACGAAGATGTTGATCGCCAGCATGTAGAGCGGGAAGAGCCAGATCGCCTTGCGCAGATGGTCTTCGTCCTTGTTCTCGATCACCGTCACCTGGAACTGGCGCGGCAGGAAAAGGATGGCGAACATCGACAGCGCCGTCAGCCAGAACCAGCTGGAATAGTCGCCGCCGACGCCGCCGAACGGCGCCAGCATCGGGCGCAAGTCCGGATCGGCGGCGATGCGCGCGAAGATGTCCCCGAAGCCGTCATACAGCCCCCAGGTGACCCACGCGCCGAGCGCGACGAAGGCGACCAGCTTCACCACCGACTCGAACGCGATCGCCGCCACCATGCCTTCGTGGTGCTCGGCGGCGTCGAGGTGGCGCGTGCCGAAGAGGATCGTGAACGCGGCGAGAATCAGGGCGACCCACAGGCCGGTGTCCTTGATGAGGGGCGGCCGGCCGAGCTCGGCCGGCATCACGATGTCCGGATACTGGAGCAGGACGGAGAAGCTGGTGGAAATCGCTTTCAGCTGCAGCGAGATGTACGGCAGGATGCCCACCACGGCGATGACGGTCACCACGCCGCCAAGCAGCGCGCTCTTGCCGTAGCGCGAGGCGATGAAGTCGGCAAGCGAGGTGATGCGGTTCAGCTTGCTGATGCGCAGGATCTTGCGCATCACCACCCACCACAGCGCGATCATCAGCGTCGGGCCGATGTAGATCGGCAGGAAGCCGACGCCATTCTCCGCCGCGCGGCCGACGCTGCCATAGAAGGTCCACGCGGTCGCGTAGACGGCGAGCGAGAGGCTGTAGACGTACGGGCTCGCGATGATGGAGCGGCCGGCGTCGGCGCATGCATCCGCGTAGTAGGCGATGGCGAAAAGCAGGCCCAGGTACGCGAACGACGAGACGACGATGACCCAGGTTTCCATCGCCCCGGGCTAGCCGCCGCGCTCGATGACCAGAGCGAAGAGCCCGATCAGCGCTCCCCACGCGACGAAGAAATACACGTACAGCACCGGAATGCCGAACAGCATCACCGGCACGTTGAACACGGCGAGCAGCGGATAGCCGAACAGCACGAAGCCGAGAAGGCACAGCGCCGCTAGGCGCTGCGCCCGGACGTCGAACTCTCCCATGCCTCCTCCCTTTGCGGCGCGTGCGCGCCGCCCTCTACTACCGCTACTGCGACTGCCGGAGCTGATCCAGGATCTGCGGGTTCTCCAGCGTCGACACGTCCTGCGTGATCTGCTCGCCCTTCGCAATGGCGCGCAGGAGCCGCCGCATGATCTTGCCCGAGCGCGTCTTCGGCAGGTTCTCGCCGAAGCGGATGTCCTTCGGCTTCGCGATCGGGCCGATTTCCTTCGCCACCCAGTTGCGCAGCTCGTCGGCCATCTTCTTCGCCTCGGCGCCGGTCGGGCGCGGCCCCTTCAGCACGACGAAGGCGCAGATCGCCTCGCCGGTGAGATCGTCCGGCCGGCCGACCACCGCCGCTTCCGCGACCAGCTTCGAGTTGGCGACCAGGGCCGACTCGACCTCCATGGTTCCCAGGCGGTGGCCGGATACGTTGAGCACATCGTCGATGCGGCCGACGATGCGGAAGTACCCGTCCTCATCGGTGCTCGCGCCGTCGCCGGCAAGGTAGAGCTTGCGCTTGAAGTCGTCGGGCCAGTAGGTCTTCACGTAGCGATCGGCATCGCCCCAGATCGTGCGCAGCATCGCCGGCCACGGCCGCTTGATGACGAGGATGCCGCCCTTCCCCTTGCCGACCGGCTGGCCGGTCTCGTCGACGATATCGGCAAAGATGCCCGGCAGCGCGAGCGTCGCGGAACCCGGCTTGGTCGGCGTTGCTCCCGGCAGCGGCGTGATCATGTGGCCGCCGGTCTCGGTCTGCCACCACGTGTCGACGATCGGGCACCGCCCGCCGCCCACCGTCTCGTGATACCACATCCACGCCTCGGGATTGATCGGCTCGCCGACGGTGCCGAGGATGCGCAGGCTCGAGAGGTCGTATTTCTTCGGCAGGTCGCCGCCCGCCTTGATAAGCGAGCGGATCGCGGTGGGAGCCGTGTAGAAGACATTCACCTTGTGGTCCTGGATGACCTTCCAGAAGCGTCCCGCGTCCGGATACGTCGGCACGCCCTCGAACACCACTTCCGTGGCGCCGACGGCGAGCGGCCCATAAGTGATGTAGCTGTGGCCGGTCACCCAGCCGACGTCGGCCGTGCACCAGAAGACGTCGCTCGGCTTGTTGTCGAACACCCACTGCATGGTGAGCGCGCACCAGAGGAGATAGCCGCCGGTCGAATGCTGGATGCCCTTCGGCTTGCCGGTCGAGCCGGACGTGTAGAGGATGAAAAGCGGATGCTCCGCATCGACGAACGTCGGCTCGCACGTATCCGCCTGCCCCTTCACCGCGTCTTCCCACCACGTGTCGCGGCCCGCCGCCATCGGCACCGGGCTGCCCGAGCGCTTGTAGACGATGACGTTCTTGATCTTCTCGCAGCCCCCCATGCCGATCGCCTCGTCGACCACGGGCTTGAGCGCGATTTCTTTCCCCCCTCTGAATTGGCCATCGGCGGTGATCACGGCGATGGCGCCCGCGTCGATGATGCGCTCCTGCACGCTTTTCGCGGAGAAGCCGCCGAACACCACCGAGTGCGTGGCCGCGATGCGCGCGCAGGCCTGCATGGCGACGACGGCCTGGATCGACATCGGCATGTAGATGAGGACGCGATCGCCCTTTTTGATGCCCTTGGCCTTCAGCGCATTCGCGAAGCGGCACACCTCGCGGTGCAGGTCGCGATAACTGATCTGGGTAACCTTGCCGTCGTCCGCCTCGAAGATGATCGCGGTCTTGTCACCGATCGTCTTCAGGTGCCGGTCGAGGCAGTTGTACGAGGCGTTCAGCTCGCCGTCGTGGAACCAGCGGAAGAACGGCGCCTTGCTCTCGTCCAGCACTTTCGTGAAGGGCTTGGACCACGCGAGCGTCTCGCGCGCGAGTCGCCCCCAGAAGCCCTCGAAGTCGCGCTCGGCCTCCGCCACCAGCTTGCGGTAGGCGTCCATCCCCGAAATGTTTGCCTGCTTGACGAAGGCAGGCGAAGGGGGAAAGACGCGTTTTTCCTGCAGCACCGTATCAATGGTTGCGGCCATGCTTTCTCCTCGGGTTTCTCGTCCAATAGAAGCACCAAATCAAGGGGCTGTAAAGGCTTCGGCTCGCCGCCCTGTGCTACAGTGGCGGCCCTTTCCGCATCAACCACCGCGCATGACCACCCTCCGCCGCGCCGATCTCGTCAGCAGCGTCGCCGACGCGCTGCAATTCATTTCGTACTACCACCCCGCCGACTACATCCGGGCGCTCGGCCGCGCGTACGAGCGCGAGCAATCGGGCGCCGCGAAGGACGCGATCGCGCAGATCCTGACCAACTCGCGCATGTGCGCCGAAGGCCATCGCCCGATCTGCCAGGACACGGGCATCGTCAACGTCTTCCTGAAGGTCGGCATGGGTGTGCGCTTCGATTTCGAGGACCTGGAGGCCGCCGTGAACGAGGGCGTGCGCAACGCGTACCTGAACCCCGAGAACAAGCTGCGCGCCTCCGTGCTGGACGAGTCGGACTTCGGCCGCAAGAACACGAAAGACAACACGCCCGCGGTGATCAGCGTTCGGCTCGTGGCGGGCGACAAGGTCGAAGTCGACGTCGCCGCCAAGGGCGGCGGCTCGGAAGCGAAGTCCAAGTTCGCGATGCTGAACCCCTCCGACTCGATCGTCGACTGGGTGCTGAAGACCGTGCCGACGATGGGCGCCGGCTGGTGCCCGCCCGGGATGCTCGGCATCGGCATCGGCGGCACGGCCGAGAAGGCGATGGCCATGGCCAAGGAATCGCTGATGGAGCCGATCGACATGGCCGAGCTCAAGGCACGCGGACCGAAGAACAAGGTCGAGGAAATGCGCATCGAGCTCTACGACAAGGTGAACGCGCTCGGCATCGGCGCGCAGGGCCTCGGCGGCCTTTCCACCGTCCTCGACGTGAAGATCCATACCTACCCGGCGCACGCCGCGAACCGCCCGGTGGCGATGATTCCGAACTGTGCCGCCACGCGCCATGCGCATTTCGTGCTCGACGGCTCCGGCCCGGCGGAATTCGAGGCCCCCAGGCTCTCCGACTGGCCGCAGGTCACCTGGACCGCCGACGCGAAATCGCGCCGCGTCAACCTGGACACGCTCACGAAATCCGAAGTGGCGACCTGGAAGCCCGGCGAGCGCCTGCTCCTCAGCGGCAAGATGCTCACCGGGCGCGACGCCGCGCACAAGCGCATCGAGGATTTCCTGAAACAGAAAAAGCCCCTGCCGGTCGACTTCACCAACCGCGTCATCTACTACGTCGGCCCGGTGGACCCGGTGCGCGACGAAGTCGTCGGCCCCGCAGGCCCGACCACGTCCACTCGCATGGACAAATTCACCGAGATGATGCTCGGCCAGACGGGCCTGATCGGCATGATCGGCAAGGCCGAACGCGGGCCCGCGGCGATCGAGGCGATCCGAAAGCACAAGGCGGCCTACCTCATGGCCGTCGGAGGCGCCGCCTACCTTGTAGCGAAGGCGATCCGCAAGTCTCGCGTGCTCGCGTTCGAAGACCTCGGCATGGAAGCCATCTACGAGTTCGAGGTGCAGGACATGCCGGTGACAGTGGCGGTCGATTCCAACGGCAGCTCCGTGCACACCACCGGCCCGGCCGAGTGGTCGAAGAAGATCGTGGAGCTGAAGCTCCCCGTCACGGCGGCTTGAAGACCCATTGGCGCGGCATCTGGGCCGTCTTCTGCGGCGGCCTGGTCGCCGGCGCCTACATGACGAAAGTGCCGCCGGCGCTGCCGCAGATGCGCGGCGCGCTCGGCCTCTCGCTCGTCGAGGCGACGTTCATCGTCACCACCTTCAACGTGCTCGGCATGCTGGTCGGCATGGTCGCCGGCATGTTCGCCGACCGGTTCGGCCGCAAGCGCTTCGCGCTCGCCGGCCTCGCGCTGCTGGCAGCGGGCGGGCTGCTCGGCGCGGCGGTGAACGACTTCACGCCGCTCCTCGTCTCGCGCTTCATCGAGGGCGTCGGCTTCATCTTTTTCGCGGTGCCGGCGCCAGCGCTCATGAGCATGATGAGCGCGGATGCGCGCGACCGCGCCAGGGCGCTCGGGCTATGGAGCGCCTACATGCCGACCGGGGGCACGATCGCGCTCCTCCTCGCGCCTTTGCTGATTTCGCTTTCCTCCTGGCGCCTGCTCTGGATCGCGCTCGCTCTCGCCGCCGTGATCGCGGCCATCGCGTTCGCCCGTGCGGTGCCGCCCACCGGGCGCTCGCAGGTGGGCTCCCTTCGCCTCGTCACCGAGTCGATCGCGCAACCGGGCAACGTGGTCATGGCGCTCCTTTTCGCCTGCTACGTGGCGCAATGGACCTCGGTGATGGTCTGGCTGCCGACCTTCCTGAGCGAGCATGGCGCGTCGACCGCGACCGCTGCCATCGCGACCGCGCTCATGGTCCTTGCCAACGCTCCCGGCAACCTGTCCGGCGGATGGTTCCTTTCGCGCGGCATCCCGCGCGGCCGGCTGGTGATCGGCGCGTCGGTCATCTCCGGCTTATGCGAGCTCGGCATGCTGTCGGACGCCTTGCCGGGCGGCTTGCGCTTCGCGCTGGTGCTCGCGTTCTCGTTCTGCAGCGGCGTCATCCCGTCGTCGATCTTCGCGGGCCTGCCGGTGCATGCGCGCTCGCCGCAGCACATCTCGACCGGCAACGGCATGGTGCTGCAGTTCTCCAACATCGGCCAGTTCTTCGGACCGCTCGCGATCGCGTGGATCGCGTCGCGCTTCGGCGGCTGGGAAGCGACCCTCGCCGCGATGCTCGCCTTCGCCGCCGGCGGCGCCGCCTGCGGGGCCGTGCTGGCATCGATCGAGAATAGAATGAAGCGATGAGCCAGGTCCACATCTGCGAGGTCGGCCCGCGCGACGGGCTGCAGAACGCCCACCAGACGATGCCGACCGGGGCGAAGAAAGCCTGGATCAGCGCCCTCGCCGCCGCCGGGCTGAGAGAGATCGAGGTCGGCTCCTTCGTCCCGCCGAAGCTCATTCCGGCCATGGCCGACACGGCCGAGATCGTCAGGCACGCGACCACCATCCCGGGCCTGAAAGTGGTCGCGCTCGCGCCGAACCTGAAGGGCTTCCAGCGCGCGATCGAAGCCGGCGCGCACAAGGTGACGTTCCCGGTGTCGGCGAGCCGCAAGCACAGCGAATCCAACGTGCGAATGACGCCGGAGCAGATGGTGGAGGAAGTGCGGAAGTGCGCGCAGTATCCGCATCCCGGCGTCGAGATCGAAGGCGCCGTGTCGACCGCCTTCGGCTGCACGATGCAGGGCGCCGTGCCGGAAGAAGACGTGGTGCGCATCGCCGCCGCGCTGGCGGAATTCTGCGATGCGGTCGCATTGGCCGACACCGTCGGCTATGGCAATCCCGCGCAGGTGCGGCGCATCTTCCGCCGGGTGCGGGAAGCGATCGGCCATAAACTGGAAGGCGCCCATTTCCACAACACGCGCGGGCTCGGGCTCGCGAACGCGCTCGCGGCTTATGAAGAAGGCGTGCGCGCCTTCGACAGCTCGCTCGGCGGGCTCGGCGGCTGCCCTTTCGCGCCCGGCGCGAGCGGCAACGTGATCACCGAGGACCTGGTCTTCATGTTCGAGTCGATGGGCGTTTCGACCGGCGTGGACCTGGAAAAGCTGATGGTCGCCCGCAAGATGATGGTCGAGGTGCTGCCCGACGAGCAGACCTACGGGCATTTCGCCCTCGCCGGCCTGCCCAAAGGATTCCGTGCCGCTGCTTGACGGGGTGCGCGTCGTCGAGTTCGCGCACATGGTGATGGGCCCCTCCTGCGGCCTCATGCTCGCCGACCTCGGCGCCGAGGTGATCAAGGTCGAGCCGCTCGAAGGCGACAACACGCGGCGCCTCGAAGCCGCGGGCGCCGGATTCTTTCCGGTCTTCAACCGCAACAAGAAAAGCCTGGCGGTCGACTTGAAGCAGCCCGAGGGCCGCGAGCTGGTGCTGCGGCTCGTCGACCGCAGCGACGCGCTGACGGAAAATTTCCGCCCCGGAGCGCTCGACAAGCTCGGCTTCGGCTACGAGACGCTCGCGCAGCGCAACCCGCGGCTCATCTATTGCTCGCTCAAAGGCTTCCTGAAGGGGCCGTACGAGCACCGCCCGGCGCTCGACGAGGTGACGCAGATGATGGGCGGCCTCGCCTACATGACCGGACTGCCCGAGCGGCCGCTCCGCGCCGGCTCGTCGGTGATCGACATCCTCGGCGGAACGTTCGCCGCGCTCGGCGTCGTCGCCGCCCTGCGCGAGCGCGACCAGACCGGACGCGGCAAGCGCATTACATCGTCATTGTTCGAGACCACCGCGCTCCTGGTCGCGCAGCACATGGCACAGTACGAGATCACCGGCGAGGCGCCGCCGCCGATGTCGGTGAAGCGCCCGGCGTGGGGCGTGTACGACATCTTCGAGACGAAGGATGGGCGGCTGTTCGTCGGCGTGGTGACCGACACGCAATGGCAGGTGTTCTGCCGTGAATTCGGCCTGGCGGACCTGGCGGCCGACCCGCGCCTGAAGTCCAACGGCCTGCGCGTGAAAGAACGCTCATGGCTTCTTCCTCGGCTGGCGGACGTGATGAAGCGTTACGCCAAGGGCGAGCTCGCCGCCAAGCTCGAGCAGATCGGGTTGCCGTTCGCGCCGATCTCGAAGCCCTGGGATCTGCTCGAGGATCCGCATCTGAACGCGCACGGTGGCCTGCTGGAAGTCACCGCGAACGGCAAGACCATCCATGCCCCCGCCCTGCCGCTCGAATTCGACGGCCGGCGCCTCGGCAAGCGCGCCGACCCGCCGAAAGTCGGCGAGCACGGCAGGGAAGTGCTGCGCGACATCGGTTGTTCACCGGCCGACATAGAGCGCCTGCTCGAGCGGCGCATCGTGGTTTTTTCGTGATGGAGGAGGAAACATGCGGGACGTGAAACAGGGGCGTCGCGACGCGCTGCGCGCCATGCTGGCGGTCGGCGGCGCGCTGGCGCTCGGCGGCTGCGGCTCCTTGGGAACGGGCTCGAGCGCGGCGCCGCTCGCCGCCGGCGCCGGCGGCAACGCGCGCCTCGCGGCAGGACGGGTGTCGGTGCGCTGGCTGGGCGGCGGTGTGGTCGAGCTCGCCACGCCGGACTACAAGCAGATCGCCTATGGCGACGCCTGGTTCTGGAGCAATGCCGGGTGGACACGCTTCAACCTACCGAAGGCGGCGGAATACTCGAGCAAGGAGGCATTCGCCCAATACGTGCGCGGCAAGAACCCGGACGCCGTGTTCGTCCTGCTCACGCACGACCATGGCGACCACATCGGGGACTACTTCGACGCCTTGAAAGCGCTCGCCGATGCCGGCGTGCCGGTGATGACGGCCGGCCAGAGCGACCTGATGCGCGCGCCGGCCGGTCTGGTGCCCGACTTCAAGAAGGCGGGCCTCGACAACACCAAGATCGTCGTCAACGGCGGCTCGGGCATCAATTTCGGCGGTACCGGGCGCTTCGGCGCGATGACGGCGCGCCTCGTTCCGGCCGTGCACTCGAACTTCCACATGTACCCCGCCGCCGGCTTCATCCTCGACATCGGCGGGACGCGCGTCTATATCAGCGGCGACACCGACCTGTACGGCGACATGAAGCTGGTCGGCGAGCGCTACCAGCCCAACCTCGCCATCGTGTGCGTGGGCGGCGGGCCGAACACGATGGGCCCGGAGGAAGCGGTCGTGGCGTGCCGGTGGCTCGGCGTATCGCACGCGATTCCGGTGCACTACGCCCACAACGCCAACGTGCTCGGCGTCCAGGCCGGCGAGGAGTTCCGCCAGGCGGCGGCGCGGATGGCGCCGTCGCTTCAGGTGACGGTGATGAAGCCGGGCGACACCCGGCTCATCAGCACCTGACGGTTACTTCATCTTGCACTGGTCGACGTAGGCATCGCCCCGATTGGTCAGCACCGTGCCCAGCGTCTTGTGCGCGATGCGGCCGTCGGGGCCCTTGCCGACGACCTGCAGGTAGTAGTTCTGCACCGGGAACTGGTTCTTCCCGAACTTGAAGTCGCCGCGCACGCTCTTGAAGTCCGCGGCGAGCAGGGCCTTGCGCACCGCATCCTTGTCCTCGATCCTGCCCTTCACCTTGCGGACCGCCGAGTCGATGAGGAGCGCGGTGTCGTAGCCGGACGCCGCGTAGCCGGTCGGCAGGCGCTTGTACTCCTGCTCGAACGCCGGCACGAATTTCCTGTTGGCCGCGTTATCCAGGTCGATCGACCAGTGGCCGACGCTGAAGAGACCGAGCATCGGGTCGCCGACCGCGCGGATGATGTCCTGGTCCGAGCCCCATAGCGGCACGACGAGCTGGATGTCCTTCGACATGCCGGCGGCGACGAACTGCTTGATGAAGTTGATGCCCATGCCGCCCGGCAGGAAGACGTAGAGCGCGTCGGGATTCTTGGCGCGGATCTGCGAAAGCTCGGCGGCGTAGTCGAGCTGGCCGAGCTTGGTGTACATCTCGTCGACGAGCTTGCCCTTGTACATGCGCTTGAAGCCGGTGGCCGCGTCCTGCCCGCCGACATAGTTCGGCGCGAGGAAGATGGCGCTCTTCACGCCTTTCGATGTCATGTACTGCCCCGCCGCCTCGCTGTACGCCTCGCTCGGCCAGGAGGCCGCGAAGAAGAACGGGTTGCACTGCGCGCCGGTGAACTGCGCCGGCCCGGCGTTGGGCGAGATGTAGAACACCTGGTTGGCGATCGCGTCGGGCGCGATGGCGATGACGATGTTGGAGAACACGCCGCCGGTGAGGAAATCGACCTTGTCGAGGCGCAGGTAGCGCTCGGCAAGCTGCTTGGCGTTCTCGGGCTTCAGCTGATCGTCGCCGACCAGCACCTCCGCCGGCAGGCCGCCGAGCTTGCCGCCGTTCATCTTGATCGCGAGGTTGAAGCCGTCGCGAATGTCGGCGCCGATCGAAGCGTTCGGCCCGGAGAGCGTGCTGATGAACCCCACTTTGACTTTGTCTGCTGCACCCGCTGCGCTCGCTGCCAGCACCAGTCCCAGGATGATTGCCCGCACGGTCCCCCCTATCGTTGTTCGCGCTTCACGCGCATGCGTTCGTCGACGATCTTGCCTTTCTCGACCACCACCTTGCCGTCGAGCTCGATGGTGCAGTCGCGCATCGGCACGTCGTAGTGCCCGCGCGTGTTGCGCTTGCCGCCGCCCTGCGTGTTCGGGCCGGTGGAGAAAAGGAAGTTGCCCGGGAACGTGCGCGCGGCGGCGCGATGGCGCTCCGGCGTGTCGCCGTGCAGCGCGATGCCGTACCAGAGCGCCTGGGGATTCATGCCCCAGCCAAGGTGCGACACGGCGTAAGGATCGCGATCGCTTCCAGACGACTTGCCGTCGTCCAGCCAGTCGCGCATCAGCTTCGCGTCCATGCCGCCCTGCACGTCGACGATGTGCCCTTCGCGGACGGTAAGCTTCACCGGGTCCTGCACGTAGCGGCAGTAAGGCAGGATGACGATGTCGCCCGGCTGGAAGACCACCGTGCCGTGCGCGCTGCCTTCGTTCGGGAAAGTGTGGATGTGGCCGCCGCCCCAGTGGTCGAAGTGGCCGCGCTCGTCGGCGTAGCCCCATTGCGTCATCACGGGGTACTCGCCGCACGAATAGGTGAGGTCCGTGCCGGCGTCGCTGGTGACACGGACCTTTTTCGTCCGCTTGTACACGGACTCGGCATATTTGCACGCGTCCTTCAGCCCGGCGGGCGACATGAGCTGCTCGAGGTCGTCCGGCGCGTCGATGATCATCAGCACGCGCGTGCCGCCGTCCATCACTTCCTTCAGCCACCTGGTGAAGAGCGGCACGTGGTAGATCACCACCATGTCGGCCGCCTTCACGGCCTCTAGCGTGCCCTTGCACTTGCCGATGGTCGGCACGCCGACCTTGGTCCACGACGGCAGCGAGTTCACGCAGAGCTCGTAGATGTCGGCGCCGAGGTCGTCGGCGGCCGCGAAGCCGGCCTGGATGAATTCGCGGCGCGTGGCGAGGTCGCTCACCACCGCGACGGTCTCGCCTTTCTTCACCTGGCAGAGCTCGAACTGCCGCCGGTAGAGCTGGGCGAGCTTGGCGGGATTGACCTCCTGGGCGCGAAAGGCGGACTGGATCATTTTTGCATTATGGCGCGCCAGATCGCGTGGGGCGTAGCCGGCATTTCGAGGTCGGTCACGCCGTAGGGCCGCAGCGCGTCGAGGAGCGCGCTCATCACCGCGGCCGGCGCCGCGATGGTGCCCGACTCGCCGCAGCCCTTGGCGCCGAGCGGGTTGTGCGTGCACGGCTGGGTCTCGTCCAGCTCGGACTCGAAGAACGGCAGGTCGCCGGCGCGGGGGATGGCGTAATCCATGAACGACGCGGAAAGGAGCTGGCCCTCGTCGTACGCGGTGCGCTCCCACAGCACCTGGCCAATGCCCTGCGCGAGCCCGCCGTGCAGCTGACCTTCGACGATCATCGGGTTGATCACCGTGCCGATGTCGTCCACCGCCCAGTAGCCGACGATCTTCGCCGTGCCGGTCTCCGCATCGACCTCGACCTCCGCCACGTGCACGCCGTTGGAGAAGGCGAAGTTCGGCGGATCGTAGAAAGCATTTTCATCCAATCCTGGCTCCAGTTCGGGGAGCGGATAGTTGTGCGGCACATAGGCCGCCTTCGCCACCTCATTGAACGTCACCTTGCGGTCCGTACCCGAGACCGCGAATGCGCCCCCGCGCAGCTCGATGTCGGCGGGCGACGCCTCGAGCAGGTGGGCCGCGATGCGCTTGCCTTTCTCGATGATCTTGCGTCCCGCGACGTGCAGCGCCGAGCCGCCGACGGCGATCGAGCGCGACCCGAACGTGCCGGTGCCGATCGGCACCGCAGCCGTGTCCCCCTCGACGATGGAGATGCGCTCCATCGGCACGCCGAGCTGCGTGGAGAGGATCTGCGCATAAGTGGTGGCGTGACCCTGGCCGTGGTTATGCGTGCCCAGGTACGCGGTCAGGCTGCCATCCGGTGTGACGCGTATGTGCGCGGTCTCGTACATCCCGACCTTGGCGCCCATCGCGCCGGCAAGCCGAGACGGCGCAACGCCCGACGATTCGACATAGCACGCTATGCCGATGCCGCGGTTCGGCTTCCTGGGCTTACCGTAACCGGAAATCTCCAGCGCGCGCGCCAACAGCTTCGGGAAATCGCCGCAGTCGTAAGTCGGGCCGACCGGTGTCCTGTACGGCATCGCGCTCTTCGGAATCAGATTGCGCCGACGGATCTCCGCGCGATCGATGCCCAGCTCATGCGCCGCCTTGTCGGCGAGACGCTCGAGGACATAGCAGGCTTCCGGTCGCCCGGCGCCGCGGTAGGCGTCAGTGGGCACCGTGTTGCTGAAGACGCCCGTGACCTCGACGGAAACGTGCGGCGTCTTGTACACGCCCGCGAGGAGCGCGCTATAGATGGGTCCGGGGATGGCAGCGCCGAAGGAGGAGACATACGCGCCCAGGTCGGCGGTCGTGTCGACCTTCAGCGCGAGGAAATGCCCTTCGCCGTCGATGCCGAGCTCCGCGCGCGTCACGTGATCGCGGCCCTGCGTATCGGAGAGGAAGGCTTCCGTGCGTCGCGAGATCCATTTCACCGGCCGGCCCAGCTTGCGCGCGGCCCAGACGAGTAGCGTCTCCTCCGGATAATGCTTGCCCTTGTAGCCGAAGCCGCCGCCCATGTCGTGCGACACGACGCGCAGCGACGCTTCGTCGATGCCGAGCTCCTGGCAGACGTAGCGGCGGATGTGATGCGGCGCCTGCGTGCCGACGTACAGGGTGTCCGCCGTGGCGATCGCGCCGCGGTTCTCGATCGCCGCGCCGCAGAGCCGGTTGTTGACCAGCTCGATGGCAATGCGCTTCGGCGCCTTGGCGAGCGCCGCCTCGGTGGCCGCGCGATCGCCCCTCGTCCACTTGAACGCCGGCTCGTTCTCGATGAGGGCCAGCGGCTCGTATTCCACCTCCACACGCTCGGCCGCGTCCTCGGCGGCCAGCCGGCTGTCGGCAAAGACGGCCGCCACCGGCTCGCCCACGTGGCGCACCGTGCCGCGCGCCAGCGGGTAGCGCGGCGGCTCCTTCATGCCGGCAAGCGCCCAGCCGCATCGCATGGGGTTCACCTGCATGTCTTCGCCGGTGAACATCGTCACGCCGGCTGGCGCGCGGATACTCTGGATGCGCGCATGCGGATGCGGCGAGCGAACGATGGCGCACCAGAGCTCGCCGGGGATCGATTGATCCTCGATGAAGCGGCCCTTGCCTTGCAGGAATTTCGGGTCCTCCACGCGGAGGACCGACTTGCCGATCACTGTCTCAGTTTCCGAACTCTTCGCGAATCAGGTCCAGGTTTTCGAAGATGGCGCGGTCGGTGACGATGAAAAGGTCGCCCTTCCCTTCGTGCCTGGCCCACGTCCAGTGCGGGATGGTAAAGACATCGTGGCGCGACCACGCGAAACTCTTCTCGCCCACGGTGGAGCGGCCTTCGCCCGACGCGACGAGGCAGACGGCATTCCATGTCGTGCGCGCGGCGCGCGTCGCGCCGTCGATGCGCTTCAGATACGGGTCCAGCGTCGGCATGACAGCGCCGCCGTTGCGGCTATAGCGGAAGGTACGGGCGCCATCCTTGCCAACCGGCGACGCATCCAAGGCGCGGCGCGCCTCGTCGCCGGGGAAGCGGTATTCGGCCGAGCCTTCGCTGCCGACTTCCCAGAAGCGCTCGTCCTGGCGCGAGCCCGGCTCGAAGAAGCTCGCGTCGAGGTTGCAGATCGCCGGCATGTTCGCGGCGTCGAACCATACCGTGCGCCCGCGTCCCTGGTTGATGTGGCCGTGCCAGCACATGGGCGGCGTGAGGACGAGGTCGCCCTGCTTCATCTCGCAACGCCGGCCGTTGACGATCGTCACCGCGCCTTCGGCCCGGGTCGAGAAGCGGATCGCCGCGGCGGTATGCCGGTGCGGCACCGCCTTGTCACCCGGCTCGAGTACCGTGAAGGCGCCGATCAGGTTCTGCGTGGTAACGGTTTCGCCGCCGAAGGCCGGATTGGTGAGGATCAGCGCGCGGCGCTCGACATCCTCGATGCCGACTTCTCGCGCGGCGCGTTCCGTGAACGGTTCGATGTCGCGCCAGCGCCAGTGCATGGGCGCGTCCTTCGGCCGGGGCGCGACGGGCGTGATGCGCTGGTAGCGGTCCCAGAGCGGGTGGATGTTCGCCCGCTCCAGGTCCGCGATCAGCCGTGCATCGGCCCTGCTCAAGCCTTGTCGACGGAGATCGGCCCGGCGCCGAAGCAGGCGACCATCAGCAGCCCGCCGACGATCGTCAT
>Ga0070681_10000860_pt1 | contig 25524 bp, 16 predicted proteins | sample KBSC83BmetaG_FD_65650 | JGI IMG/M metagenome (GOLD analysis project Ga0070681, IMG submission 65650) | Corn rhizosphere microbial communities from Kellogg Biological Station, Michigan, USA - KBS C8-3B metaG | ecosystem: Host-associated > Plants > Roots > Rhizosphere | place: USA: Michigan...
GCCGCGCGGCCGGAACGACTCTGCTGTTCGTCAGTCACGATCTGTCGCTCGCGGGGCTCTTCGATCGGTCGCTGGCACTGGCGGAGCTGAATCGAGCCAGCCCCGCGGGCGCCTGAGCCATGCCAACCTTCCGGCTTGCGCTGCAGAGCTTGTGGAATCGTCGCGTGGCCGCGGCCCTCACCATCTGTGCCATCGCCATCAGCGTAGCTCTGGTGTTGAGTGTGCAGCGCCTGCGGACTGGGGCGCGGGAAAGCTTCTCCAACACGATCTCCGGTACCGATCTCATCGTGGGTGCGCGTACAGGGCCCCTGAATCTGCTGCTGTACTCGGTCTTCCACCTCGATGAGGTGACCACCGAGGTCAGCTGGGAGAGTTATCGGAAGATCGCGAAACATCCGGATGTCGCATGGACGATACCCCTGTCACTGGGTGACGCGCATCGCGGCTACCGCGTGCTCGGTACCAGCGAGGCCTATTTCCGTTATTTCCGATTCGGATCTTCCCGGCCGCTGACTTTCAGCACCGGTGCGGTCTTTCACGACTTGTACGACGCGGTTCTGGGAGCGGATGTCGCGAGCAATCTGCACTACCAGCTCGGCAGCGTCATCATCCTGTCGCACGGACTGGGCGAGGTGAGCTTCACGCAGCACAAGGACAAGCCGTTTCGCGCGGTCGGCATTCTGGCCAAGACGGGGACGCCGGTCGACCGCACCGTCCATGTCAGCCTGCAGGCCATTACGGCGATCCACGATGGATGGGAGACGGGTCGGAGGAGCACCGAGGCGCCACCCTCTGCCAGCACCCGTGAACAGGACCTGACGCCGATGCGCATCACAGCCTTTCTCGTCGGCATGCGCTCGCGGGTCATGGCTTTTACGATGCAGCGAGCCATCAATGAGTATGATCGGGAAGCGCTGTTGGCGATCATGCCCGGCGTCGCGCTCGATCAGCTGTGGCAGCTGGTCGGTGTTGCAGATACCGCACTGATGATCGTCGCGGCTTTCGTCGTCATCGCCGGGCTGTTGGGAATGCTGACAGCCATTCTCACCAGCTTGAATGAGCGTCGCCGCGAGATGGCGATTCTCAGATCCGTTGGGGCACGGCCGGCCCACGTGTTCGGACTGCTGATGTTCGAGGCGGGGATCCTGGCCGCAACGGGAGCCGTCGCTGGAATCGCACTCATGTACCTCGGACTGCTCGCTGCTCGACCGCTGCTCGAGCAGCGTTATGGTGTCTTCATCCCCGCGCAGCCGCTGTCGGAAACCGAGGCTCTGATTCTCGGCGTGGTGATCGTGGCTGCGCTGCTCACCGGAAGCTTTCCGGCGTGGCGGGCATATAGAAACAGCGTGAGCGATGGACTGCTGGTGCGAGCATGAGAACTGTCGAGCCTAGGGCACTTGAGACTGGTCAGCTTCGCGGATGATAGCCTCGCCGTCGACAGGCGTCAGCCATTTATGGGCAACCAGATCGGTCACGCTGGCGCGTACTTTCCCTACGTATCCAGCATGATCGCCGTAAAGACGTGCCCACTCGTCGTGCGACATCGGGATCTTATAGCCATGGAACAGGCAGATGAAGGGCCCACTCTTCGCGCCGATCCAACGTGCTGTTGCGACATCGACATAGGGTGAGCGAACGCCTCCCAGGGCGTTGCCGTGATTGTCGAGGACGAACATGCCGTCTGGAGGTAAACCTTCGGCGTTCGCAACGAGCTGCAAGGGCGGTGCATGCGGAGGGGCCACCCCGTGTTTTACCCATTCATCGAGAGCGCGCCAAGCCGCATCGAATACATAGCGCACGGGAAAATCGGTAGGCGTCATTCCGCGCGGCGAGCACACCTGCTCCTCGTTGTCGGTGACCCGACCGTGGGCTCGCACCATGTCCGAGTCATTCGCGAACGACAGCCCCTCCCAGGGGTCTACATGGGCGGCGCCGGCTACTTCCCAACGGCGGAAACGATCCTCGCGGGTGTCGCTGTCAGGTCTGCGCGTAGGAATGTTCGTCCCCATGTCTCCCTGGGTGAAGATCTCGATCACCGGGACACCCGCAGGCGCCGTGATGAGCCCGGGGTCTCCGGCTGGCAGGTCTTTCTGACATTGATTGATCGGTACCTGCCACGGCGGGCTGCCACTGTAGAGATAGCCGTCGTACAGCGGCCTACCGTCGGGACCCAGGACCCGCTGGCTGAAGAGGCTTGCATACAAGCGCGCGTAGCCTGCTGTTTGCGACTGACCCGTCATGTAGAGCCGCTTGGCGGGTTGGCCGAGGACCTGGGCGGCGGATTTCAACAGCATGCCGATCTGGCTGAGCATGTCCCACGCCAACCCGCTCTCATCCGCCGGGGTCGTGGGCCGCGAGAACGCGTTGATCGCGGCGGCGGCGCAACCCGGAGCGGCGCGCGGATTCGGCATGGCTAGAGAGGCGTACCGGATGGGATCGAATGCCTTGAGGGAAGCGATGGTGTTGGGCTTGATGGTAATGCCCACCCAGGCATCGCCGTCGGCAATGAACTGCTCGTAGGACTCCGCCCACATGATCGGGAGGTCGGCATCCTCGGAGGGGTTCATCGGCTCTACAATGACTGTGCCGCTGAAGCGGCGTGCGATTTTGGGTCGTCGCACGAGGATGCGCGTTGTGTAGGGCCCCTGGACCAGCGGATGCGGGCCCTGGTCGGAACGCTCATAAACACTCGCGCGCCCCTGCACCAGGTACTCGGACTCCACGTAGCCGAAATCGTCCAGGCGAAGCGGCTGCTTCTGCTGTGCACTGGAGGAGAAAGCGTGCGATGCCTGCGTTGCGGACAGCGGAGCACTGACCTTCGGAAGGGCTGGACGTTCAGCCTGCCATGCGCTCGCCATGCCAGACACGGCGGCCGCGGCGGCCACCAGGGCGACGTGAGTGAGCGCCCGCGCCTTCACTATTTTTTCGCCTGCGAGGCGACGCAGCTGAAGCTCTGCTCACTCTTCGGGTCAGCGCCGGTGTAGCGAGCGACCTCTGGATACGGGCACAGCGGCCTGGTCAGGCCGGGAAACGCCTTGCCTCTGGCGACGATGCGATCGGGCGCATGACCCTCCTCGACCCAGGATTGAATGGTCGTCAACATGTCGAACTCGTCGGTCGACGGACCCCCTGCACAATGGGTCATTCCCGGGACGAGGTACAGACGTGCCCAGTCCTGGGTACGGCCTCCGGTACTGGCCTGAAGGCGGTCATACCAAGCGGCAGTGTCCAGAGGCGACAGGCCTTGATCGCTCATGCCGTGATAGAGAATCAACTTGCCGTGGGTCGCAAAGCTCTGCAGATACGCCGCGTCGGCATCATTGAGTTTCGATGTCTCGAGCACTCGGGAGGTGTCGCGATCGAAATCGAAACGCATCGGATCGAACCGCGGATCCGGAGGGGTGAGCGTGTAGTAGCGCAACGAGCCGAAGCCGAGGATCGCATCGGCCGAGTTATTGACGGCGGTGGGGGAAGTGCCGAAATGCATGCGCTGGAATGCGGGCTCGGCAATACCGCTGTCGTAGGGGAAAGCGGCATAAAGCGCGTGCCCCTTGGAATCATGCGGACCGCCCATCAGCTGCTTGAGCGCCGTGACCTGCTTCGGCGCCAGACAGCTCGCGCTCTTCTGTCCCTTGCACGTAAGGACGGCAGGATCGAAATGGCAGGCCGGATAGTCGTTGACCATGCCATCCGCGAGACCGTCCTGTGCGTCGCATTGCCTGACCACGGCATCGGCCACCAGCTTCAGATCCGGCGGAGATAACGCCTGGCTCACGATCGGCTGTCCTTGCGCATCCTTCGGTGCAGCGCGCGCGAGGACGATCTCGTTCCACGCCTGATCTACGTTGGTCCAGGCCAAACGCAGCGACGGATCTCCGGAGACGACACCGTCGAACTCGAGCGGCATCCGCTGAGCCACGATCAATGCCTGCCGGCCCCCGTTCGAGCACCCGACGAAGTAAGAATGCCTTGGCGGCTGTCCGTAGAATTTCGCGATCAGCGCCTTCGCCACCAGGGTGGTCTTATCGACAGCGTTGTAGGCGTAATCGATGCGGGCCTGTTGGTCCAGGCCGAAGTGAGCATCGCTCATCGAGGGGCTGCGGTGTCCGCCATCGGTCGCCACAACCGCGAAGCCGCGCGCCAACGCCGGCGGGCGGATGGTGCCCCAGACCGAGCCGTAACTGGGGCGCTGGATGCCATCGAGACCCCCGCCCCCTTCGAAGGCAAACCGGCCGTTCCACTCCAGCGGCAGACGCATTTCGATCCCGATGCCGAACACTTCACCGTGCTCGCCGGTGCGGGGGTTGAGCTTGCCCCTGAACAGGCAGTGCTGGGGAACCTGCGTGCCCGGGGCCGGTGCCGGCGCCTCATCGGGGGGCGCTTCGACCGGGCCCGCCGGGACGAGCTTCACTTCCGTCACGACGAGCCCCGGCAATGAGAACGCTTTGAGGCTGTCGCACTGCGCGGTGGGGGCGATCTGCGCCCGAGCTCCGGAGCCGATAGCCGTCAATGCAGTCGCGATCAAGACGAGACTGGTCAGACGCATGCCGATTCCCCCGATGATGAGCGGCCGTCTACTTTCCGAAGCGATAAGCCACTGTCACGTTCCACAGGCGCGGCGGCGCATAGACGGACTGGTCCGAGCCGAGTGTCGCTGACAGATCGAGATTGTAGACGCGATAGCGCCGATCCGTGAGGTTTCGAACCCCGAAGGTCACGTCCCAATCGCCCTGCAGAGAGGTGTAGCCGAGGCGGGCGTTGGTCACGATGTGAGCGGGCTCGCGATCCACCGGAGCGTTGATCAGCTCGAAGTACTGCGAAGTCTCCCATTTAGCGTCGACGCCGGCGGCAAATCGCCCGACGGGAGTCGTCCACTCGTACCGCACAAGTCCGTTGACGGTCCAGCGGGGCGCCTGCGGCATCTGTGTGTCGATGAGAGCGCAGCCGCAGGGCATGGGGACGTCGTAGGCTCGCGCGTCGAGTCCCGAGACGCCGAGCTCCGTGGTCAAGCCTTTGATCGGAACCCACGCGAGCTCGAGCTCGCCGCCTTTGACCGAAGCATCGATGTTCTTCACGGCCTGCGCCAGGCCGACGAGGAAGAAGCCCTGGTACTTGCGGTAGTCATAGTAGAACAGGGCGGCATCCAGTCGCGCTGCGCCATTGAGGAAACTGAGCTTCGAGCCAACCTCGTAACTGGTGAGCGTCTCCTGATCGAAGCGCAGCACGGAGGCGATATCGCTCGGCGGAGGCGCGAGATCGGTGGAAGTGACCACGTCACCCCCGGTCACCGCCGACCAGCCGCCGCCCTTGGCGCCTCGATTGACGCTCGCATAGAGCATGTTGTCCCGATCGAACTTGTAGTCGAGCTCCGCCTTCGCGGAGAAGTTCACGAACGTGCGTGTGTCGTTGAACTTGAAATCCTCAGGAAAAGGCTCAGGGGCCGCCTGGTATTGGTAGTGGTAGGTCTTGCGGTCTTCGGTGTAGCGCGCACCGAGAATGGCGGTCCAGCCCGGCGCGAAGTCCCACTCCGTCTGTCCGAAGAGCGCGGCCGAGCCCGTGCCCAGCGAGTACAGCGCGCCGGAGGAGAATCCCGGCGCGGTGTAGAAGGGATCGCCGCCGCCGTAGAGCGGGAAGAAATTGCCTGACGGGTCAGTCGAGATGACGTTCTGATCGTCGCTATGGTAATGCAGGAAGTACACGCCGGTGATCCATCGCCACGGACCGTGCTCGCCGCTCAAGTGCACCTCCTGTGAGAACTGATTGAAGTCCTGCCAGACGTCATAGTCGAACACCGGGTTGGGACTGACGTCGCTGTCCTCGCCGTACCGTTTGCGCAGGTGCAGGTAGTCGGTGATCGAGCTCAAGGTCACAGCGCCGAAGTGCCATGTGGCATTCGCACTGGCGCCGTATACGGTTCGATCGAACAAGCCCTTGCGGTCGAGCTGCTGAGTGAAGGGATCCGTGGTGCCGGCGCCGTTGTAGCCGAAGAAGTCGCTCCCACCGGGCTGGAATTCCCCCACACCCAGGGCGTTGGGAGCGGAGGCGCTCCAGGAATAGTTGCCTTCGACTTCGCGGTCGTTCCGCAGCCCGTGCACCTTGAGCAGGATCTCACCGTTGTCGCCGGGCTTGATGAGCAGCTGCAGGCGGCCTTCGTACTGGTTCTGATCGTTGACATCCGGTCCGATCAGATTGTGGATATAGCCGTCATGCTTGTCAGTGGCGAAGGACAGCCGCGCCGCGAGGGTGTCCGACAACGGCACGTTGAGAGCACCTTGGGAATTGACCGTGCCGAAGTTTCCGCCCGTCACCTGGACGTAGCCGTTGGTGTCGAAGGTCGGCCGGTTGGTGATGTAGTGAATGAGACCGCCGGTGGCGTTGCGACCGAACAGCGTGCCCTGCGGGCCGCGCAATATCTCGACTCGCTGCAGGTCGTACAAGGACCCCGACAGTGCACCCATCGACGCGACATAGGCGTCGTCGACGTAGACGGCTACCGGGGCTTCCTGGTGATCCGTGAAGTCGTTCTGCGAGACGCCGCGCAAGTTATAGACGGTGATGGTCGCGCCGTACTGATTGAACTGCAGACCGGGAGTCTGGCCGGCAATGTCGGTGACATCCTCCAATCCCAGATTCTGCAGGTCCTTGGCGCCGAAGGCCGTTATCGAAGTACCCACATCCTGCAGGTTCTGCTCGCGGCGCTGTGCGGTGACAGTGATTTCCTCGAGCGTCGTGCCACCGGTCTCCTGTGCCGGTGCAGGCAGCGCCACTATCGGCGCGAGGCCGAGAGTGACTGACTTGATGAGCGTTCTCAATGAGAATTGCATGGTACTCACCCTTGAGAGGTCAGGAAGACGGAGCGGCGGATCCGGGCAGCCAGCCGCACTCAGGAAGCAGCGATCCGCCGTCGACGATCAGCGTCTGACCCGTGATGTAGGCCGCCGCATCGGAGGCGAGAAACACGGTCGCGGCGGCAATTTCCTCGGGACGTCCGAGGCGGCCGAGTGGAATGCGGCTCTCGAGGGCGCGTCGATGCTCGTGGCCGCCGAGGTTAGATGTCGCTGGTGTCGCGATCATGCCGGGCTCAACACCATTGACCGTTATGCTGTAGGGCGCCAGCTCCAGGGCGGCAGCACGGATGAAGCCATTGAGCCCCGCCTTCGATGCTGCATAGTGCGCCAGCCCGGGGTAGGCGACGCGTGGTCCGGTGACGGATGAAGTCACAACGACGCGGCCGTGTGCGGAACTCCGCAGCAATGGAAGCGCCTCCTGCGTGAGCCAGAAAGCCGCTTTAAGGTTCACGGACAATGTGCGATCGAGTAGCTCGGGATCGATCTGCTCGAACGGCCTCAGTGGGTAAAAACCCGCGTTGTGGACGATGACGTCTAGGCGGCCCAACAGCTGCCGCGTCTCTGCGATCAATCGTGCAATGGCGTCACGCTCGGCGATGTCGGCATGGACTGCGTGAGCGTGGCCACCATCGCGTGTGATCTCTCGCGCCGTCTGATCTGCACTCTCGCCTGATACGTCTGAGACGATGACGCTTGCGCCGTGCGCCGCAAGCGCTCGGGCGATTGCACGGCCTATTCCGCGCGCTGCTCCTGTGACCACGCACGCGCGGCCCGCGTAGTCGAGACGCAATGCGGAATCTCTGAGCGGAGGGCGGTTGACGAGCACCCGTCACCTCTCGAAAGCCAGAGTTGGAACGTCGACGATGCTCGATCCGCCGTCGGCGACGATGACGGCGCCGGTAACGATGGACGCTTCCTCGGATGCAAGAAAACGGCACACACCTGCGATCTCTTCTGGAGTTGCGGGGCGACGCAGCGGGACGTCCGCCGTGACAGCCGCGTAGGCCTCGTCGAGCGTGAGCCCATGCCTTTGCATGAGAGGGAGCATTTCCTCGTCCGCCATGGGCGTGCGGACCCAACCCGGGCAAACGGCGTTGACGCGTACTCCTCGCGGCCCGTAGTCTCGAGCCATCGAGCGAGTCAACCCGATGAGAGCATGCTTGTAGGTCGTGTAACCGCACACCTCGGGGCCGGCTGCCAACGCTGCTATGGAGGCGACGAAAACGATGGAGCCCCGTCGCTGCAACAGGCTCGGGAGTGTTTCACGTGCCGAGACAAACGCCGTATCCAGATTCGCCGTTCGCGCCAGTGCCCACGCGCCGTCGTCGGTCTCGAGCGCGGCGCTGATGCCGTGCCCTCCGGCGTTGGCGATGAGAATGTCGATGCCACCGAGCTTCTGCTCCAGCGAGCTCATGACCGTCCTCATCTCACACGGTTGTGAGGCGTCAGCCACGAAGGCAGTTCCCTGCACTTCTGAGGCAACTCGCTCGAGGAGCTCGCGGCGTCTGCCCAGAACGGCCACGTGCGCGCCTTCCGAAGCGAATCGTCGAGCGCATGCCGCCCCTATGCCGGTCCCCCCTCCGGTGATCAAGGCCACCTTGCCGCGCAGGCTCATGGCGAGCTCAGAATCCGGGCCCGTGCGCCGATGCCGAAGTTGGTCACGCCCTTGAAGGCAAAGTCGCGGTAGCCGAATATCTTGCCGGTGGTCTTCATCTGCTCGAGATCGAGGATGACGACACCGAGCGTGGGCACGATCTTCTCGCGCCAGGCGAACAGATAGAGTCGATCGGCGAGCTTGCGGTAACTGCACCGGTCGGTGTCGGCCAGGCCCTGCTCCGCGCCGGTGAGGCAGTGCCACGTGTAGAAGTTTTCGTTCAGATACACATGCTCGTAGCGCTCTTTAGGGCTGTACGAGTATTCGATGCGCTTGCCGATCAGCTCGCGGGTCAGCGCGTGGCGGCGCGTCGTCTGGGCGAAAGGGCGATCGATTGCTCCGCTGAGGACGACGGCGGTCACTGCTGTCAGCTCCCTGTTCTGTTCGATGCGCTCGGGCAGGGAAATGTGAGCTTCGTGCTCGGTCGGTAGTCGCCCGATGAGCGCAGTGCAGATTCCTTCGCGCAGATCCAGGATGAGGCTGACCGCCGTTGCCGGCTCGCGCGGGGCAAGGAAGTCCACGAGCACTATCCCCGTACGAATCTCAGTCGCCTGATAGGGTGCCGTGGCGTTCTGGATACCCGTGTCTTCCCGATCGGAGGACCACGTAATCCGAGAGCCGGGCGCGAAGGCCAGGTTGACGATCGCACCGCTCTCGAAATGCAATGCGAGCGTGCGGTCGAGGAGCGGCTCGACGGGGCGTAGCCGATAGGCATCCTCACTCTCAAAGGCGGTCCCCAGCTCACCCACGGGAATCCAGGCCGATGGCTCACTCATTGTTGCTTTCACCCCGAAGAGGCCCGCGGCATCGTAGAGGGGACGCTACCGGGCTGCTTGCCCCGACTCGCCAGCCTTTTGACTGTGCGTGCCAGCTCTGTGGCGAATCGGGTCAAGACACTGGCTGAGGGAAGCAAGACTTCCGTGCCCGACGTAACTATGCTGTACGGCCATGCGAGCTCGGCCCGGCTTGTTCGGTTTGTTGCTTCTGACGCAGACGATCGGCGCGGCGGCTCTACCTCCCAGCCAACCGGTCACGCCTTCTGAGGCAGCGCTTCCGACTGTTCGAGGGCCTATCGTCACAACGGCTCGCTCGTGGCCGTTCGCTTCCACGGAACACTCAGTCACTCGCCGGGATCTGCGCCAGGTGGGCTACGAGGAGCAGGAGTACTTCATCAGCGGGACGGCCCGTGTGTACGAGTGGCCGGCAGTGGATCGTCTCGAGACCTTCGCTCGAGGTCGCTATACGACCCGCATCCTCGTGCGACGCCCGAAAGATCCCGCCAAATTCAGCGGCACTGTCATCGTGGAGGCGCTGAACCCTTCCCTGCGCTACGACGCGGCGATCATGTGGATCGAGTCGCAGGACTACTTCCTGGAACACGGCGACGTCTACGTCGGAGTGACGATCAAGCCTGTCGCCATCCAGTCGCTGCAGCGATTCGATCCGCAACGCTACGCGGCGCTGTCGATGAAGAACCCACTGCCGCCTTCGCAGACTTGTCCGCAGTCCCAGCTACCGCCTGCTCCAGGTGGACTCCCGCCGGAGTCTTCGCCGGCGACGGAGAACGGACTGATCTGGGACATCCTCAGCCAGACGGGGGCTCTGGTGCGCGGCTCCGCGGGCCCCTTGCGAGATCTGGCGGTGAGCCGGGTGTATCTGACGGGGGACTCGCAAAGCGGGGCGTTCGTGCTCATCTACGCGAATGCGATTCACCCCTTCGCGAGGCTCCCCGGCGGCAAACCGATCTACGACGGCTATCTCACTTCCTCCGCCGGGGGCCCGGGTGTGCCCGTCAATCAATGTGCACCCCAGGCCCGTCCCGGAGACCCGCGTATGGTGATGCAACCGCGCGGCGTGCCCATTATCAAGTTGATCAACCAGACCGATCTCGGCTACCTGAATCGCAGGCCCGACAGCGATCGCGCTCCGGATCTGTATCGGGGCTACGAGATTGCGGGCGCCTCGCACGTCCACGAGTGGGTTCTACAATGGGGCGCCGATGAGCAAGACGTGGCGAAGACAGGCGCCGGGGGATTTCTATCCAACGCGGCCTGCGTACAACACTCGGCGAGCGGTAACCGGTTCCCCACCCAGTATGTGTTGGATGGCGCCTTCGCGAATCTGGAGCTCTGGTCCCGGAAAGGGATCGCGCCACCGCGAGCTGTGCCTCTGATGGTGGGCGACATCGCGCACGCGCGCGCGACGCTCGCCTTGGACGAGTTCGGGAATGCGCTCGGTGGCCTGCGGACGCCTTACGTTGATGTCCCGCTCGTGCGGTACGGCGCCTATATGGATGGCCCCGGTATCTGCGAGCTGTGGGGCTATCAGACACCGCTAACCAGCGATGTTCTGCACCGCCGGTACCGGTCAGCCTCGGACTACGAAGCCAAAGTGGAGGCCGCTACCGAGCGCTCGGTGAAAGAGCGATGGATCACGCTGTCCGACGGCCGGAAAATCGTTCGCGAAGCCGCGGGCGTGAGCTTCCAGTAGGGCCGGCGCCATATCACACCGCGAGCCGTGCCCGTGCAGTGGATGCCCCCCGCCGTTGGCATCGGCAGTCAACTCTCTGGCGCATCGAATCAAGCGCCCGGCATTGCCGCGACCGTACGATGAACTCAATGCTCACTGTCTGAGGCGATCATGAACCCACGAACACTTGCCCGCGTCCTGTCGAGCTGCGCGCTGACGCTGTACGCGTGCTCGGCGGTAGCCGCCACACTCGAGGCCGATCTCATTTTGGATCATGGCGCGATCCACGTGCCTACCGGCGTGGTGAGCGCCCTCGCGATCAAGGACGGCGTGATCGTGGCGATCGGCGATGAGTCCGCTGTCATGGCCTCCAAGGGTCCGGGGACGAAGGTGACCGACCTGCAGGGCGCGGCGGTCATTCCCGGTTTGCACGACATGCACGTGCACCCCATGGGAGCCGGGCTCAGCAAGCTCGCGTGCACTTTCCCGCAAGGTTCCGGTCCGGCGGTCGTGCAAGCGGCGGTGCAACAGTGTGCGGCCAAGCACAAGAAAGGAGAATGGATCACGGGCGGCCAGTGGGATGCGGCTTCCTTCGGAGCTACGCCACCGGAGCGGCAATTCCTGGATCGAGCCGCACCTGACAATCCGGTCGTCCTCACGGACATCAGTGGACACAGCGTGTGGGCAAACTCCAAGGCACTGCAGCTGGCTGGAATTACGGCTTCGACCCCGAATCCTCCGGGGGGCATCATCGAAAAGGATTCCAAGGGAGAGCCGACGGGCCTGCTGCGCGAGGCCGGTGCCGGGCTGCTGCGTGGCATCGTTCCGCCGTCCACCCCGGAGCAGAACGCAGAAGCTCTGAAGTCATCGCTCGACCTCATGCTGTCCTACGGCATCACGTCCTTCACGGATGCGGTCGTCGACGGGAGCATTCTCCAGGCCTATGCGACGCTGTCGGATAAGGGTGAGCTGAAGCAGCGGGTCAAGGGCTGCCTCGTGTGGTCGCGGGCGATGCCGGCGAGCTCGAGCCCCAGCAAGCCGGAATATATCGAGATGCGAAACCGCTTCGCCCGAGAGCGCTTCTCGCCGACGTGCATCAAGATCTTTCTGGACGGAGTGCCTACGGATAGCCACACCGCGGCCATGGTCGAGCCTTACGCGGACGCTGGCTCGATGGACGCCGCGCGTGCCAAGGGTCTGCTGCTGGTTCCTCCAGATGCGCTGAAAGCAGCTCTGATCGATTTCGATAAGAGAGGGTTCACCGTCAAGATGCATGCCGCGGGCGATGCGGCGGTGCGGGAAGGATTGGATGCCATCGAGGCGGCACGCAAGGCGAACGGCTTCAGCGGCCAGCTGCATGAAGTCGCACACGACAGCTTCGTCCAGATGAACGACATCGCGCGCGCACGAGCCATCGGCGCTACCTTCGAGATGTCGCCCTACATCTGGTATCCGAATCCCATCATTCCGGATATCGTGAAGTCCATCGGTCCGGAGCGCATGAAGCGCTGGATTCCCGTGAAGGATGCGATCGATGCCGGCGCCCTGGTCGTGCCCGGATCGGACTGGTCGGTGGTGCCCTCGGTCAACCCCTGGATCGCTATCGAGACGCTGGTCACTCGCCAGAAGCCCGGCGGTGGGGGTGAGGTCCTCGGCGCCCAGGAGCGCATCTCCTTGCAGCAGGCCATCGATATGTTCACGGTCAACTCTGCGCGTGAGATGGAAGACCGGACGAAAGTCGGCACCCTGGAGCGCGGCATGCTCGCCGATCTGATCGTGCTGGACCGGGATCCGTACAAGGTTCCGGTGACCCAGGTTCACGATACCCAAGTCAAGCTGGCTATGATCAACGGCGAGATTGTCTACCGCGCACCCGAGAGAGGCGCGGAAAAAGGACATTCGCCGTGAGTGGCCCGAAAGCCGCTCGCGGTCCGGCGGTACGGGCCGCAACCGACAGCAACCACTTCTGGCATCCGATGCTGCATCCCAATGAGATGTTGCAGCGCAAACCCATCCGCATCGTGCGTGGAGACGGGTGTTACGTCTACGACGATTCCGGAGATCGACTCGTCGATGGCGTGGCCGGGCTGTGGAACGTGAACGTGGGACACAACCGTCCGGAAGTGAAAGCGGCAATCGTCGCGCAACTGGACGAGCTCGAATACTTTCAGCTCTTCGATGGCGTCAGTCATCCTCGTGCGGAAGAATTGTCCAACGTCCTGTTCGAGCTGACACAGACGGAGGGGATGCAGCGGTTCATTTTCAGCTCTGGCGGATCGGATGCGGTGGAGACTGCTCTGAAGATCGCGCGGCAATACTGGAAGCTCGAGGGCCAGCCCGACCGCGTCAAGTTCATTGCATTGAAGCAGGGCTATCACGGCACTCATTTCGGCGCGGCCTCGGTCAATGGCAACACGGCATTTCGCCGCAACTACGAGCCCCTTCTGCCCGGATGCTTCCATGTGGACACGCCGTGGCTGTATCGCAATCCGTTCACCGAGGATGCAGAGGAGCTGGCGCATATCTGTGCGACATTGCTCGAGCGCGAGATTCAGTTTCAGAGCCCGGACACGGTGGCCGCGTTCATCGCCGAGCCCGTGCAGGGGGCTGGTGGGGTGATCGTCCCGCCCGCGAGCTATTGGCCGCTCGTGCGCAAGATCTGCGACAAGTACGGTGTGTTGCTCATTTCCGACGAGATCGTGACAGGGTTCGGGCGTAGCGGCTCCATGTTCGGCTGCCGCGGCTGGGGAGTGAAGCCGGACATCATGTGCCTGGCGAAAGGCATCTCCTCCGGCTATGTGCCCCTCGGGGCCACTTCCGTCAACGAGCGGATCGAGAGCGCATTCAAAAAGAACAAGGATTTTACCGGCGCGATCATGCACGGCTACACTTACGCAGGCCACCCCGTGGCATGCGCTGCAGCGATTGCGAGCCTCAAGATCGTGTCCGAGGAAAACCTTCCGGCCAATGCCGCGGCTCAAGGAGCTTATCTGATGGAGCAACTAAAGCCGTTCGAGAAGCGTTATCGCGCAGTAGGAGAGGTACGCGGCAAAGGTCTGATGGTCGCATTGGACCTCGTGAAGGATCGCGTCACGCGTGAATCCATCGACCCGACGGACGGCTATGCCAACGCGGTAGCGGCTGCGACGCGCAAGGCGGGGGCGTTGGTCCGACCGGTCGGGACGAAGATCATTCTCTCGCCCCCCTTGGTGATCGCGCGCGAGCAAGTCGATGCCTTGGTGGCCGCACTGGATGCCGGATTTCGCGAGGTCCAATGAGTGCAGGCGCGGGGCCGGCTGAGAGCGGGCATGCAGCGCGACCAGCAACGGGTACGATGAACTCGGCCGCCCCCTCCGGGGGTGTCGGCCTGGGGTCAGCTCAGGGCGTCGTTGGTTTCCCAACCGCCCTCGCCACGGCAGTGGGCCTGATCATGGCGAGCCCTGTCATCCTCACGGTCACGAGCGGCTTCGGCATGGGTGGCTCGGCGTTCGTGGCTGCCATGGCAATCGCCTTCGTCGTCATGCTCGCTCAAGCTACCTCCTTTGCGGAAGCCGCAGCGATCCTGCCGACCACCGGCTCAGTCTACGACTACATCTCGTGCGGACTCGGACGCTTCTGCGCCATCACGGGGACTATCTCCGCGTATCTGCTGGTACACGTATTTGCCGGGACGGCAGAGACGGTGTTGAGCGGCATCATGGCGCTGGTGAACTTCGACACACTCAACGCGTTGCTTGAGCGCAGCCACAGCTCCTGGCTCGTGGGCGTTGGACTCGTGGTGCTGTTTGCGATTACGAATGCGCTGGGAATTCGCGTCTACGGACGTGTCGAAATTGTCCTGACACTCGGTATGTGGTTGACGCTCATGTTCTTCGGAATCGCCGGTTTGCTGCATGCCCCAGGGGTCGATCTGCATGGCTGGTTCGGACCCTCGCGCATTGGCACGAGCGTGACGGCGGTGCTGTCGCTCGTCGGCACGGCCATGTTCATGTTCGTCGGGTTTGAATTCGTGACGCCGCTGGCCGCGGAGCTGCGCAATCCGGCGCGAGTCATTCCGAAGGCGATGGCGCTGGGGCTGTGGGCGGTCGCGCTATGCATGCTGCTCTACGGGTCGGCCATGACTCGACAGGTGGCAAATGTGCCCCTGGATACGCAGGGAACCACATACCTGCTCGATACGCCCAGCGCGGTTCCGGCCTTCGCGATGCAGGTGCTGGGACCCTTTGGGCGCATCTGGCTGGGAGTCGGGTTGCTGTTTGCAGGGGCTGCCACGATCAATACCCTGATGGCAGGCCTGCCTCGCATTCTCTATGGCATGGCGGTGGATGGGGCGTTGCCGAAGGCCTTTGCGTATCTGCACCCGCGGTTGAAGACGCCTCTGGTGGGAATCGCTGTAGCAGCGGCCATTCCGTGCATCCACGCTTGGATCATTCATGGAGATGTGGCTCGATTGGGCAACCTGGTGCTGTCGGCGGTCTGTGCCTGGGCGGTGGCCTACATTCTGGTCACGCTCTCCGTCGTTTCGCTGCGCCTTCGACGGCCGGATCTGGCTCGGCCGTATCGGGCGCCGTGGTATCCTCTGCCGCAGATCGTGTCGGTCATCGGGATTGGCGTCGCCCTCGCCTACATCGCTCCCATTGGTACCAGTCGGCGCGATGTCTATATCCCTTTTGGCGTCATGCTCTTGCTGACGGCCCTGTATGCAGTGGTTTGGACGAAGCTGGTTCATCGCGGCCCGTTGCTGATGCCAGTGAGGGTCGAGACGATTCTCGAACAGGAGAGGCGCCACTAGCAGGGCGCGCGTCCATGGTTGGCAGGCTGCGTCACGACGATGTGACGGCCAACCGGATTCGGGTCGCGACGCACCCCCGTTCTACGGCAAGTCGCTAAGTAGCCAACTCGGAAAGGGCTGCCCGCAGCTCGCGTAGCTTGGGTGGCTTGCTCAAGACACGATCCACATGCGGCGGAATGTCCCCATCGGCGACGAGTCGCTGTCCCCAACCGGTCAACAGCAGTACGACCGTAGCGGGTGCGGCGGCCTTGACCGCGCTGGAGACCTTGCGGCCATCGACGTAAGGCATGCCGAGATCGGTGATGACGACGTCAAAGAGATCGCCTTGCGTGCGTGCGACCAGGAAAGCGTCGATGCCGGCTTGTCCGCCGTCGGCGGTGGTGACGCGATGACCGTCGCCCTCCAAGGTATCGCGCACGGATTGGATGACAAGCGGATCATCATCCACGATGAGTATGCTGAGCGGCCGGGTGGCAGCAGTCGGACGGGAGTCGGTTGTCGTTGGCGCGGAGGCGCTGTGAGCGGCGAAACGCAGGCGAACGGTAGTGCCCTGACCGACGGCACTGTCTATCTCGATATCGGCGCTGTGGCGTTGCATGGTGCCGTAAACCATGGCGAGCCCAAGACCGGTACCGCGTTCGCCTTTCGTGGTGAAGAAGGGCTCCAGACATCGGCGTCTCGTGTCCTCATCCATCCCAACGCCGGCGTCGATGACCTCGAGCTGAACGTAACGGGGGGCAGTGTCGCGCACGACGGTGGTTCGCAGGGTGAGCGGGCCGCCCTGGGGCATCGCATCGACGGCATTGAAAATGAGGTTGATGAGAGCCTCGCGAAGTTCGCTGTCGGCGCCCCTGATCGGGGGAAGCTCCGTTGCCAATTCGGTCCGCATCTCGATGACGATGCCACGCTGCTGGGCCATGTCGCACCAGCGGGCGCGAGTCAGCTGGACGACCTGCTGAACGAGACTGTTCAAGTCGACGGCGAGCAGGGTCATCTGGGGCTCGCGCTGCCGATAGAATTCACGCATGCGGGCGACGGTCTGCGCCACATCGTCGATGGCGCGCTGGATCGTTTCGAGGTACCCACGGGCCTGTGGGCTGAGGCCGGGCTCTCTCTCCAATAGCGATTCGGTGTAGAGACTCACGGGCGAAATGGCGTTGTTGATGTCGTGTGCGATGCCGCTGGCCATTTGCCCGAGTGCCAACAGGCGCTCCTGTTGCATCACGGCTTTCTGCGATTGGCGCAAGTCATCGTAGGCCTGCTGCAGGGCGCCGTAGAGTTGCGCCTGATGAGCTGCCAAGGCGACGTGTTCGCTGACTTGCTTGAGAAATTCGCATTGGCCGCTGCTGAAGCTGGATGGCTGCTGGCGAGCGGCGATGAGGACACCAAACACCTTGCTTTCGACGAGCAAGGGAGCTGCGACCATGGAGCGCAGCCCTCCTCGGGCCAGACGCTGAGGGAAGGGGAAGTCGACTCGCGTGATATCGGGCTCGTAGACGAGCCGGCCGCGTACGCAGTGGGAGAGTCCGTTCTGGTCGATCGGAATGTGAGCTTGCCGGGTCATCGCCAGCTCCATGGCCAGGGACTGGCTGTGCAGGCCGACGCTGGTGACAACGAGGCGCTCCTCAGGCGGGTCGTACAGGCAGATGCAACAGAAATCCACGGGAAGGTGTTCTTCGAGGGTGCGGATCACGACCTGAAAGATGCTCTGGATATCCTGGCGCTCGCCGATCGCACGGGTGACCTGGTGGAGCAGGTTCAGACGCGCCAGCTGGGCCTGGACTCTTTCTTCCGCGTGCTGGCGCTCGGTGATGTCACGCGCAATCTTGGAAGCGCCGACGATCGCTCCTCGATCGTCCCGAATGGGTGAGATCGTGACTGAGACGGGGACTTTCCGACCGTCTTTGGTCACGCGGACGGTTTCGAAATGATCGGTGGGTTCACCGCGGGCGATCCGGGCGAGAATCCGCGGCTCCTCGGCGGCCCGCTCGAGGGGAATGAGGAGCGTCATCGGCTTCCCGAGGACCTCTTGCTCGCTGTAGCCGAATAGTGCCTGCGCGCCGGGATTCCAGCTCTTGATAATGCCTTGCAGATCCTTGCTGATGATCGCATCGTCGGAGGATTGAATGATCGCGGCCTGGTGGGCGAGCTGCGCAGTGCGTTGGTTGACGCGCTGTTCGAGCTGCTCGTTGACCTCGCGGAGGGCCTGCTCAGCGCGCGCCCTGCCGGCGAAGTCGCGCCGGATGGCGACCAGGGCCAGGCCGACGAAGGCGAATCCGAGCGCGCCGCCTCCGGCGATGACGGTGCGGCTGAAATCGGTGCTGCGGCGAGCGCGGGCGTCGCGCTGTTGGAGCAAGGATTCCTCGGCGCTCTTCATCTCATCGATCCGCTGCCGAATCTGATCGTGGAATTGTTTGCCGTTGCCGGCGAGAATTTCCTTCCGGGCACTCTCAAAATCCTGGTTCTGCCGGAGTTCAATGACGGCTCGGAGCTCGGCCAGGCGCCGATTTGTGAGCGTTCCGAGGGATTGGACTCGCTGCTGTTGAACGGGATTGTCTGCGGTGAGCTGCGCTAGCCGCTTCTGCAGGGCACCGGCACCCTGGACGGCTCGCTGATAGGGCTCGAGGTAACTGCTGTCGCCGGTGATGACATACCCGCGTTCGGCGCTCTCAGCATCCGTAGCGGTGGAAAGAAGGAGCTCGAGGCTCTCGAGGACTTCGTGGGTGTGCTCGGCCCAGCCGACATTGTCGGTGAGCCGCATGACACCGAGGTAAGAGACGACGCCGACTACGGCCAGGCAGGCGAGTGCGAACGCGAAGCCGCCTTGCACCTTGCGCTGCGCGGATCCTCGGAGCCACACCGCAGCAGCGGGCCCTTTGTCTATATCGTCTGGCGAAGCGTTGCGCGACACCGATCCTCCTTCCGTTCCCGTGCGACCGTCAGGGTGGAGAGTATCAGTCCTCCTTGAACATTGAAGCCCTTCCAAAGCGAGCGACCCCTGCCATAGTCGACCTTACACGTCGGGTGCCGCGGCATTCTTCCCCAAGACAAACTTCCACGCGGCGCGAAGTCGCAGCAAGAGAGCCGCGTGCTCCGCGACGAGAATGCAGGACCCAGCGCAACCAGCTCGTACAAATCGGCGCGCGAAGCCAGCGAGCGCGGCTGACATCAACGCCGCGCAGTGATGCGCTGCAGCAACCACTCCGGCCTGCTCGCATCTTTTCCATGCTGTGACTTGCGACGCGCGCCCCCCGCACGCGGTGACATATTCTACCGTTGGCATGGAAAGGGCCTCTATCGACGGCACCGATTCTCACACCGCGAGCGCTAAAGCCGACGGTGACGGCGAGCTCCGTCTTGAGCCCGCGCAGACCTCGGATTCCAGCGGGTTGCTGAGCGAGCTCGAGCTGCGAACCGGCGCGCTTGACGCGGCACCCACTCATTTCATGATCATCGACGTGCGTCGGCCTGGCTGGCCGATCGTATTCGTCAACCGCGCGATTGCCCGCGACAACGGCTACGAGCCCGAGGAGCTCCTCGGCCAAGGCCCTGGAATGCTGGTCACCTCACCCGAGAACGCCGCTGCCCTCCATGAGGTGCAAAGTGCGATGCGCCGGGGCGAGCCGGCACGGGCGCAGCTGAGATCCTATCGCAAGGACGGCACCAGCTTCTGGGCAGGGGTATCGTTCTGGCCGATGCGCAACGCGGCAGGAATCACGACTCACTATGTATCGATCGGGGCGGACATCACGGCGCGACTCGAAGAGACCGAAAATCGCGAGCGCCTGCAACGGCAACTCTATGACGAGATGCAGCAGCGCGAGCAAATGGCGATTGAGCTGCGCTTCGCGCAGAAGCTCGAATCCGTTGGCCGTCTGGCCGCCGGTATTGCACACGAGATCAATACGCCTATCCAGTATATAGGGGATAGCGTGCGATTCCTCCAAGAGACGTTCTCGAGTCTCGACGTACTGGTCGACCTATGCCGCCGGCTGATTGCAAGCCTAAGCGCGGGCTCGATCTCTGCCGCCGAAGCCTGCCAGCGAGTGAGCGAAGCCGAGCGCCAGATAGATCTGGAGTTCCTGAAAACGGAGGCCCCGAAAGCCTTCGAGCGAACCCTCGATGGCGTCGCCCGTGTCGCCAGCATCGTTCGGGCCATGAAGGAGTTCGCGCATCCGGATGCCAACGAACAGGCCCTGGCGGACATCAATCACGCGATCGAAACAACTCTCACAGTCGCCCACAGCGAGTACAAATATTTCGCTACAGTGGACATGCGTTTTGACCACCTCCCGGAGGTCTTGTGCAACATCGGTGAGTTGAACCAGGTGTTCCTCAACCTGATCGTCAATGCGGCGCATGCCATCGAGCAGTCCGGCAAAGATGCCCACATGGGCCGCATAGAGATCTCCACGAAGCTCCAGGGAGCGTACGTGGCGATCGATTTCGGAGATAACGGATGTGGGATTCCGCCGGAGAACCTGGAGAAGATCTTCGATCCTTTCTTCACGACCAAGGAAGTAGGTCGTGGGACGGGACAGGGCCTTGCCATTGCGCGCTCAATTGTGGTCGACAAGCACTGCGGCAGCATCGACGTGCAGAGCACTGCGGGAGTCGGTACTCACTTCATCCTGAGGCTCCCGTTAAGTGGACCCGGTCAGGTGAAACCGGCATGAGGCGCATCCTGTTCGTCGACGACGATCTGCCGACGTTGGAGAGCCTGCAGCTGCGCTTACGCCCATTGCGCAACAAATGGGCGATGACCTTCGTCGAAAGCGGTCCGCGTGCTCTGGAGGAGCTGGACAAGACACCTCACGAAGTGATCGTGAGCGACATGCGGATGCCAGGCATGGACGGGGCGGAGCTGCTGCGGATCGTGCGTGATCGATGGCCACAGAGTGTTCGCATCGTGCTGTCGGGCTTCGCAGATCTGCAGCAGACCATCCGCCTGGTCCCGATTGCGCATCAGTATCTAAGCAAGCCCTGCGAGCCTGAACGACTGGAGGGCACCGTCGAGCGTTGTTTCGCTCTGCAGGAGCTGCTGCAGGCCGAGCGCTTGCGTGCGTTGATCGGCCGAATCCAGCGTCTGCCCGCCTTGCCAGCGACCTTTGCCAAAGTCCAGCAGGTGATGTCCAGGGAGAGCGCCGGGGCGCGCGACGTCGCAGTCGTCATAGGGCAAGACAGCGTGATCGCCGCAAAAGTGCTGCAGATGGTCAATTCCGCATTCTTCCGGCTCAGCCGCAGGATATCGAGTGTTGAGCAAGCCGTGAACTATCTGGGATTCGCCACAGTGAGAAACCTGGTGATGTCTGCGGAAGTATTCTCTCTTTGGCCGACCAAGGAGGCTCACGCGGCGCTCGACATCGAGCGCCTGCAGGAGCATGCGCGGTGCGTCGCCAGTGTCGCCCACGGTCTCACCGCTGGCACTTCCATCGCGGATGACGTGCTCCTCGCTGCGCTACTGCATGACATTGGGTATTGGGTCTTACTGCAAGGATGCCCAGGAGAGCTGGAACAAGCGGTCAAGGTGGCGGTCGCAAAAGGGGTTCCGCTGTACGAGGCTGAGGCTGAAGTCGTTGGTGCCACCCACGCGGAGGTCGGAGCCTATCTGCTTGGGATCTGGGGCCTACCCTATCCCATCGTGGAAGCCGTTGCACATCACCACCATCCCCGGCAAACCGGTCACTCGAGTTTCGATGTACTGAGCGCGTTGGCGCTAGCCGCCGCATTCGTTCCGGGCGACGAGTCGGCAGTCACCGGGTGCGGCGTTCCAGCGGACTCGAGGGTCGATTCCCAGTATCTCGCGGCGGTCAAGGCGCCCTTTGACTGGGCGGAAGCCGAGAGCCGTGCGGCTGAGACATTGCAGAGCGGAGAATGAACCCATGAGCGCGAACGGGCTGCCACGTATTTTGTGCGTCGACGACGAGCCCCGTGTCGTCGAATCGATCGCCGTGCAGTTGCGCAAAGAGTACGAGGTCCACAAGGCCTTCAGTGGAGATGAGGCGCTGGCCAGGCTGCGGGAGGTGAAGGGTATCACCGTGGTGCTTTCCGACATGCGCATGCCCGGAATGGATGGGGCCACGCTGCTGGAGAGGGTCCACCAGCTCTATCCGAGAATGACGCGCATTCTGTTGACCGGCGAGCCGGGGCGGGACGTTGCAGTCCAGGCAGTCAACCGCGGCCACATCTTCCGCTATCTCACCAAGCCCTGTCAGACCGAGGAGCTGCGCTCGGCTATCGAAGCCGGCCTGGATCAGTATCGACTACTGAACGCTGAGAGAACGGTATTGCAGGAGACCCTGCTCGGGCTCATCGCTGCCCTGGTCGACATGCTCGCAATCACTAATCCCGTAGCGTTCGGGCGGGCCCGACGACTGAAGAAACTCGCAATGGAGCTGGCAAAGCACCTGGGACACGATGAGTTCTGGCAGCTGGAAGCTGCGACGATGCTCTCACAGATCGGCCATATCTCGATCCCCGTCGAGTTGTCCGAGAAGATCTACTACGGTGAAATCCTGAGCGCCGAAGAGAAGCTGTTGGCGGACGCCCTCGATCGAGTGAGTGAGCAACTCCTCGAGCACGTGCCGCGCCTGGAGCCGGTGATACAGGTGTTGGTCGCGCTCGCCTGGACCGATGAGCAGGTTACAAAGCTCGGGGAGGGAACCATTGGACTGGCCACGCGCATTCTGGGATTGGCGCTGGAATACGACACGCTGAGCATCCGGGGGAGCGAGGCGGACAGAGCCATGCAGCATTTGCGGACCCGCAAGGCTCGCTTTGGCGCGGAGCTGATAGAGCATTTCGCTCGCCAGCTGGGCGTGCTCGAGCAGGCATCCGAAGTACGAGAGATGCCGCTGAAGCTGGTCACTCCTGGTATGACGATCCTCACGGACGTGCGCACGCATCTCGGCACGCTGCTGGTGCCTCGAGGATTCGAGGTGACCCCGAGATTTCTGGAGAAGATCGCCAATTTTGGCGCCGAGATTCTCGAAGAACGCGTTCCGGTTCGCCTATCCGGCGCCCGCCCATGAAGGCCGCGACGCGGGCAGCTGACGCCCGCGAGCTCGATGTCCTGTTGGTCGAGGACTCGGCAGCGGACGTCGAGCTTGCCATCGGGCAGCTCACCGAGGGGGGCTTCACCTGCCGCCACCGGGTGGCGGCAACTGAAGCTACCCTTCGTCAGGCTCTCCGGGACCGTGTGCCGTTGGTCATCCTCTCCGATTTCACTCTTCCTGGATTCGGTGGTCTGGCGGCCCTCGCGATCGCGAGCAAAGAGTGCCCTGACGTTCCGTTCATCTTCCTCTCGGGCACCATGGGCGAGGAGCGCGCCATCGAAGCATTACAGCACGGCGCCATCGACTACGTGTTGAAGTCCAATCCGAAGCGGCTCGTTCCCGCAGTGACACGCGCGCTCGCGGAAGCAAAGTTGCGCCGCGCCAGTCGTCGTGCCGAGCGTCGCGTGGCGCGCTTGAGCAGCGTTCTTCAGATGCTCTCTGGAATCAACAGTGCCGTCCTGCGTATTCAGGACAGGAGCTCCCTCCTGAACGAAGCCTGCCGGCTCGCGAACAGCGTCGGCGGGTACGCGCTGACCATGATCGCCATGGTGGATGCGACTACTCGCACCGTACTTCCCGTGGCCAGTGCGGGGCTTCCGGGGGGCGGGCATGGTCCGCCACCGCTGAGGGTCGCGCATATCGAAAGCGAGGACACCAGCATCATGGGTCGCGTGATCCGAGGCGGCCAGGCCGTCTTCTGCGATGATATCGCCGGCTCTCCTCTGCCAATCAGCGGTCGCGAGCAGCTGCTTGCCGCAGGGGTGCGAGCCATCGCCTGCGTTCCGCTGAGCGTGGATGAAACGCCTGTCGGGGCATTCTTTTTCGGATCGAACGAGGCTGGTCTGGTCGGCGATGACGAGGTGAGGTTGCTGCGCGAGGTGGCCGCCGATCTCTCGTTCGCCCTGCAATACCTGGACAGGCAGAATACGGCCCACTTTCTCACCTATTTCGACCCCTTGACGGCGCTGGCGAAACGAGCCTTGTTCTGCGAACGACTTGGGCGGCTGTTGGGTCGGGGAGCCGAGCGTCTGCCGCAACTGGCAGTCAGCGTATTCGACATCCATCATCTGAGCGTAATCAACGATTCCTTCGGCCGGCACACAGGCGACCGCCTCCTGCAGTGCGTGGGAGACCGTCTCAAAACGTACTGCTCCGACACGGACCGCCTAGCGCATCTGGGCGGAGGCACCTTCGCCTCTTTCACCGCACTCGGCGCCGACGTCGAGGGAGAAGTCCAAGCTCTCCGTCGAAGCATCGTACAATTGTTCGACACGCCGTTCGTCATTGAAGGGCACCAGATCGAAATAACGGTCCGGTGCGGGATCGCCTGCTTTCCGCAAAACGGTGCAGAACCCGGCGCGCTGGTGCAGAACGCCGAGGCGGCCCTGAAGGAGGCCAAGACCTCCGGTGAGAAGTATCTGCACCATCGCCTGGAGATGAACTCGGCGCTCGCCGAGCGAGCCGGAATGGAAATCCGCTTGCGCACGGCGCTCCAGAACGAGGAGTTTGTGCTGCACTACCAGCCGAAACTGGAAATTCGAACCGGACGTATCGTCGGGGCCGAGGCGCTCCTGCGCTGGCAGGACCCCGAGAGGGGACTGGTGGCTCCGATCGCTTTCCTTTCTATCCTCGAGACGGCGGGACTGATGACCGCAGTGAGCGCATGGGCGCTCAAACAAGCAGTCACCGACTGTGCGCGGTGGCAAACAGCGGGGCTTCAGCCCATTAGAGTCGCGGTGAATATCCCGCCCGCCGAGCTGCGCCGTCGCGGCTTCGTTCAGGAAGTCCTCACAGCAATCGGTACACTTGGCGAGCGGGACCCGTGGGGCATTGATATCGAGGTCACTGAGGGAGCCCTGCACGGAGATTTCTCGGATTGTATCCACGCCCTGCGACTGTTACGCACCGCGGGCGTCCGAGTCGCGATCGACGATTTCGGCACCGGCTATTCATCATTGGCTCGGCTGTCCGAATTGCCTATCGATAGTCTGAAAATCGACAGGATGTTTGTCAGCCGCCTGCCCGGAGATTCGCGCGCTGCCAAGTTGGTAGGCACCTTGATTGAGCTGGCGCACGCATTCGGCATGAGCACCATCGCAGAGGGCGTCGAAAATGCCGAACAGCTTGCCTGTCTGGCGCGCTGCGGCTGCGACGGCTGGCAAGGCTTCCTGCACAGCCGAGCAGTCCCAGAGCCCGAGCTCGCGCTGATGCTCGAGGTCAGATGAAACCCCTAACCATGTTGTAGTCAGGATTTATCGACGCCACGTGCGGGTTCCATCCAAGAGCGGGCGTCTACTCTCACCATGCGATCTTCTTCTGTGTAAGCAGCGCCCACCGGATCCCCGCCTCGGGCCACGATATCGCATTGCTGCCTGAAGAGTTTGCGATGCATGCCGAGGCCTCTGTCGGTGAAGGAGAGATGTTCCTGCGAGTGGAAAGCAATTCCTCCGATCGCCGACTGCGCTTCGTAGTCGAGCGGATTGCGCTGGTGGTATTCGAAATCCATCTCGCCCCACAGCTTGCGCTCCGGCCCAAAGCCCGGTTTTCCCTCCGTGTGAGGATAGATGTCCTCTCCGCCCACTCGCTGGCGATTGATGTCGACAGTGACAAAGTGCGTGTCATCGACAGGGACAAATGCCGTAACGGTCCGCGACGGGCCATCGCCAAAGAAAGGCGGCAGTGCCAGCATGTTTGGCATGATCCCTT